>JAEPEX010000149.1_pt1 | contig 22252 bp, 1 predicted proteins | sample 9130951 | NCBI WGS metagenome assembly JAEPEX01 (sample SAMN17228542, study PRJNA684324) | microbial mat metagenome | biome: saline marsh[ENVO:00000054]; feature: microbial feature [ENVO:01000007], biofilm[ENVO:00002034], sulphate-reducing...; material: estuarine water [ENVO:01000301]|estuarine... | reverse complement strand
CTCGACCTCCATCCTCGAGGCCACCCCCGACGCCTATGCCATTGCCATTGCCGCATCCATTGGCCTGGCCGCCTCCGGCTCCGGGGCCAGCGCCACCAACACGGTGACAAGAGCCATCGACAGCGCCATCGACAGCGGGTCCAACGTGACTGCCTCGACTTTCGTGCAGGTCGAAGCGCATGACACCTCCGACGCCATTGCAAAGGTCGATTCGGTTGCGGTGTCGGCGGGCCTGACCGGTATTGCGGTCGGCGTGGGGCTGGCCACGAACAACATGAATGCGGCCACCAGGGCATCTGTTGCCGATAGCTCGATAAATGCCGAGGGCGACGCAATCCGCATCGTCGCGAACGCCAATCAGGACATCGGTGCCGACGCTAGCGTCGTGGCCGTCAGCGCGGCCATCGGTGCAGCCGGGGCAGGTGGGCATGCCGTCACCAATCTCGATTCCACGGTGGAAGCCTTTGCGCGCAATGCCGACCTGACCGCCAGCGATGACCTGTTCATCGACGCGGACAGCGCGCACAATGCACGCGCCGCGACCTTCGGGCTCGGCGCCGCGCTCGGATTCTCGGTCTCAGCAATGATCAGCGAGGCCTCGGTAGGCGGTGCCACCCGCGCCTATGTGGATGGCAATACGGTCATCGACGTCGATGCTAATATCACCGCCAACAGCGATGCCCATGCCCTACCCGATGGCGACTCGATCTCGGTTGGCCTGATCGCCGGTGCAGTGACCATCATGGATGCCCAGGTTAACCGCATCACCGAGGCCTATGTGGGCGGTCGCGCCGAGACGCCGCTGGTGGTCGACACCAGGCTTGACGAGCTGTTTTTGGATACTCAGCAGGTGCCCTTCGAAACCGGCGAGCTCGTCACCTACTCGTCAGGCGATGGTACTGCCATCGGTGGTTTGACCAGTGGCGAACAGTACTATGTGATCGCCCGCGAGAACGGGCAGATCCAGCTCGCGGAAATACTGGACCCGGTGTATCTGGTCGATACAGCCGCCGATACCATTGCCGTCGGCGATCAATCGGAACCGTTCACGACCGGCGAACAGGTGATCTATCGCGACAACGAGGGTACGAGCATCGGCGGTTTGACCGATGGCGCGACCTACTATGTGATCGACGCTGACGATGGCAAGATCCAATTCGCCACCAGCAGCGCCAATGCAACCAACGGCATCGCCATCGACCTGACCAGCCCCGGCGCCGGCGACAGCCACGAGATCGTCCGCACCGGCACCGGTGCCGAGGATGTGGTCTTCGACCCATTGGCCCAGGATGCCGATCAAGACCTCATCGCACGCGAGGCGATCGACCTCAGCAGCACCGGCAGCGGAGCCGGACATTCGCTGACACGCGATGCGTCCGCCGCCATACTTAGCCTGGAAGCGGAACCCGCGGCGCTCGGCCAGCAGGATGCCAATCGCATCGGAGTAGAGGATGGCGGCCTGCCCTTGCAAGCCGGCGAGGCGGTCATCTATAGCGCCAGTGACAGCGCAATCGGCGGTCTGGTGAGTGGTCAGACCTACTATGTCATCGGCGGCCAGGAGGCCGGCTTCGTGCAATTGGCGAGCTCGGCGGAGGATGCCAGCATCGGTGCCGCCATCGATCTGACCGGTACGCTTCCGGCCGGCACCCACGGGCTCACCCGCGCCGATGTAACGGCAGTGACATTCAATCCATCTGCCGCCCGCGATCCCGACTCCGGCCCTTCTGCCAGCACCCTCGTGCTTGGCACCAACAAACTGAATGTGCGCGCGGAATCGACCTATGAGGCGAAAGCCGACAGTCTGACAGCCGGCTTTGGCCTGTATGCCGGGGCGACGGTGGCCAAATCCAACGCCAGCGTGCTTGGCGAAACCCAGGCCTATGTTGGCGAGGCGACAAACCTGAGCGCCGGCGAGCTGGATGTGGTCGCCACGTCGAATGACAGCGCAGCCTCATTGAACGAATTCTACGCCCTCTCGGGCGGGCTCACGGTCAATCTGACCATCGCCGATGCACTGATCGACAGCCGCACCGAGGCTTTCACCGGCACCCGGGCCGCAGCGGCAGCAACCGCCAATACCGACACGACGATCACACTGACTGACGATTCCGGTGTCGACGGTCGCGCATTCATCGACGCCAATAGCAATCAGGTCGCCGTGGCCAAGGCCGAGGGCATCGCTGCATCCTTTGGCATCGCGGTCAATGCCCTGTTACCGACGGCGGATGTTTCCGGCGCGGTGCGTGCCTATCTGGGCGAGACCACGACCCTGATCGCCGATGGCGTCGATATCACCGCAAATGGCGACACCATGAACGCCACCGCCAGTGTTAGCTCCGGGACCATTTCCGGCCTTGCGTCGATCAGCATTTTGCAATCCCTGGCCAAGGTGACCGGGGAAGTGGAAGCCTTTATCGGCGCCCACAACGATCAGGGCGCCAATGCCAGCGCGGCACCATCGTTGACGATTTCCGGCACCGATGCGGACGACGGCCAGGTCGATGTCACTGCCGATGCCAACATGGATGCGCTGTCCGAGACCTATCTGGTCGGGGCGAGCTTTGGATTGACGGTCAACGTCGCTCAGCCGCGGGCTGAACTCAGCGGCAAGACCCGCGCCTATGTGCGCGATGCTGTTTCGATGAGCGCGGCGTCGCTCGCCATCCAAGCCGGCGAAGCGTCCGATCGCATTCAGTACCAGGCCACCGCCACGACCTTCATGCAGAGTCTCGGCGGGCTTGCCTCGGTCTCGGTACTCCAGTCCGATGCGCTGGTTGACGGCACCGTGGAAGCCTATCTCGGGGCGCCCTTCAACGGACCGGTGGCCGACGGCACAGGCCTGACCGACATCTCGGGCGCCGTGACCATCGACGCCTGGTCGGACATGGATGCAAGCGCCGGCTTTGGCGAAAGCGGTTTCAGCGGCAATCTCGGCGGCCTTGCAGCGATCAGCATTTTCAACACATCGACCGATGTTGCGGGCAATACCCGGGCGTTTGTCGGCCAGGGCAGCGGGCTTCAGGCTGCCACATTGGATATAAATGCAGACGGCGACTACGACTCTGCTTCCAATACCCGCGCCTTCACGCTGGCCGGGGTGGTGGCCGCATCGTCCATCCAGGCGAATGCCAATGTCAGCGGCAATGTCGACGCGCATCTGGGCTCGGCCTCCGGCGTCACACCCTCGAGCATGCACCTTGGCACGCTTGCCATCGACGGACAGGTGAACATCAGCGCCATTGGCAATATGCTGGCAAAACCCGGCGTGGTCGATGCGGGCCTGTCGCTTGTCACCTTGTCGCTGATCGAGCAAAACGCCGCTATCACCGGCAATGTGCGCGCCTATGTTGGGCAGGGCCTCGAGCTGGACGCCGATGGCCTGAGTATTCTCGCCGATGCACCTGAGATGAAAGCGAACATCGAGGGTACCAGTATCACGCTTGGCGGGCTGGTCTCCGGTAGCGATGTTACCTCGAATGCCAGCGTGGACGGCAGCGTCGAGGCGTTCATCGGCGCCGGCAGCGATCAAACCGCAGCCGATGTGACCACCAACGTCAACATTGCGGGCGGTGCGATCGCGGTGGTCGCGGACAGCGACATGCACGCCAACGCGAATCTGCTGGGCGTCGATGTCGGCGGCGTTCTCTCTGTCGGTCTCTACAAGCCAACGGCAACCGTCACTGGCAACACCTCGGCATTTGTTCGCGATGGTGTGAATCTGCTTGCCAGCACCCTTGATGTCAGCGCGGGTAGATTGACGCCCGAAGGCGATCAGGTCGTCAATCGGGCCGAGGCGAAAGCCTATAGCGTCGGCGTCTCGCTGGTCGGCACCGTGCAGGATCTCGAGGCGATAGCCGAAACCAAAGGCATCATCGAAGCCTATCTGGGTGCGGCTGACGGCCTGCATGCCGGCGGTGATCCGGATGCCGTTATCCAGGTGACCGGTGGCATCGATGCGACCAATATCTCGGCGCGTGGCGACATCGACGCGGTCGCCCGCACCGAGGGCGGCGGCGGTTCGCTGGCTGTCACGGTCGGTCTGTACAAGCCGACCGCCATCGCCGGCGGCAAGACCAGGGCCTATGCGGGCGGTGGATCGGACCTGCGGGTCAGCGACCTGAACCTGACCGCGGATGGCGATGCGCTGGCGGATGCCAAACTGTTCAATGTCACCGTATCGGGCGGTGCCTCGGTCTCCGGGCTGACGCCCACGGCAACGACCTCCAACGATGTCGAGGCCTATGTGGGCCGCAACGACGATGCGACCGAGACCTCTATGACCTCTGTCGACATTTTGAATCAGGACGGAACAGGCCGGGGCAGCATCGACGCGCTGGCGACCGGTAGCACCGAGGCGCGCGCGGTGACCGAAGGATTCAGCATCGCGGGTCTGGTCGGGGTGTCGATCACCACGGCGGTTGCGGACATGCAGGGTAAGACTCGATCCTATGTCGGCAAGTACACCGATTTGACCGCCGGAACCCTGAACCTGACCGCCAGCGAGACCGCGGCAGCGGCAAATTCCAGCGTCAACAGCACCAGCTTTGGTGGACTCGCCAGTGTCAATAATTTGGAATCCACAGCAACCGCCAGCCGGATCACGGAAACCTTTGTGGGCCGGAATGCGATCGTCGAACTCGATGACGCGAGCCTGACCGGCATCGCCACCACGGCCACCGGGGCCCCGATGGCAAATGCCTTGATCGATGCCGCCTCGGGATCGGTTGGCGTTTCCGTCAGTAATCTGAAGACCACAGCCACCGTCGGCGATGGCAGCGGACAATCGTCGAACACCCGCGCCTACATCGACCAAAACAGCAATCTGAGTGCAGGTCATGTCAGCCTGAGCGCAACATCGGACACGACGGTCTCTGCCGACGTGACCAGCTCCGAGGCGGGGGGCTTGCGGCAAGCAGTTCGACCGACATTACCGCCAAGGCCGCGCATGACACCGAGGTGTTCGTTGCCGACAATGTGGACATGACATTGACCGGCGCGCTCGATATGACCGCCACCGGCACCTCCACCGCCAGCCCGCAATCCAAGGGTCTCGGCGTCGCCGGAGGCCTGTCCCTTGGCTCCGCGACCGTTGTGACCGAACTTGCCAGCGACACCCGCGCCTCCATTGGCGAGGATGGCGAAATCACCGCAACAAGCATCGATCTGGATGCGACAGGCGTGCACACCGCGACGGCGGCGGCACTGAATACCGGGGTTGCCGGGCTGGCGTCGATTTCGGCTCTGGATGTCACATCCAAGGACACCGGGAGTGCGGAAATCCGCATCGGCGCGCAAGAATCCGACGCCACCCAGGGCACGACCAGGATCACAACGACCTCGGGCGGCATCGATCTCGACGCCGATCTGCTGTCCAATGTCAGCTCTAATACGCAGGCCAGGAGTCTGAGCCTGGTGGCGTCCGGCAACAATGCGGTGACGCGCGCGACCAACCAGGCCCAGGCCATCGGCCGCATCGGCGGCAATGTCGATGTCACCTCAGCGGCCGGGTTCGACATGCAGGCCAAACTGATCGGCAATGCGATCAGCGCGGCCACCACAACCGCGGTGGCAGCCGGGGCGTCGTTTAGCGAATCCAACACCTTTGCCGATTTCGACGCTGCGGTCGATTTCACCAGCGGGGAAGGTGGCTCGATCCATGCCGCGCAGACCGTCAACATCGTCGCATTACTGAATCATGACGGGACGGACTTCCTGCGTGCCGTGCCGGAAGATTCGGCGACGACGCCGAGCGGGGCGATCGGGTCGGCCAACAATGTGACTGGCGGGATTCTGGCTGCCGTGGATGCGACAAAGATCAATGTCGATGCCAGCTCCACGCTGAAGCTGGACATCGCCGAGGATCTTTCATTGACCTCGACGCAGGGCGATATCAATATCGCCGGGCGCCATTCCAACGAGTCCTTCGGAGGTGGGTCCACGGCCAGCGGCGGGTTCGTGCGGGTGTCGTCGATCACCGCTGCGGTAACCGCTGGCGGCTCGACCGCGGTCGAATTCCGCGGCGATGTGGGCGATGGCACGGAGGATGCCGCAAACGATATCAATGTCGATGCCATAGCGCTCGCAACGACCACCTCGACCATGTCCTCCGCCGGCGGCGGTCTGGGCAACTTCGCGAACGGCTCTGCCACTTCGACGACCGTACATGATCTGGACCTGACGTTTGCCGGAACCGGCAGCCTGATGCGTGTCGGCGGCAATATCGATGTCATCGCAAACCTGATCACCGATGCAGACTCCGCTGGCCGGGTCAGCGGCGGTGGCCTGATCAGCGACAGCAGTGTGACCACCAGCGCCTCGGCAACCGGCCGGGTCGATTTGGTCATTGGCAAATCCGAGCATGTGGAGGCCCAGGGCGACGTCACGATGACCGCCAAGCATGGCGGCGATGGCGCGGAGATCTCGGATGGCACGATCACCGGGTCCGAGGACAACGATCCAACCGGCGAATTCCCAACCGCCGGCAATTACATCGCCGGCAATTACATCGACTTCGGCAAGCCGCATCAGCTGAACGATGGCGCGAATATCAGCTTCACCGGCACCACCCAGGGTGGCCTCGAGAACGGCAGGCAGTATTCGGTGATCGTACGCGATGCCAACAGCGTCCACCTAGGCTCCAGTTTTGGCAGTACCGATGTCGATCCGACAAACGACACGATCTCTATCCTGGGGCACAACTTCCAGGATGGCGACTTTGTTTACTATCACTCCAATTCCAGCGATGTCGTCAACGGGCTGTCGAATGGCATTCGCTACAAGATCAAGGTGATCGACGAGAATACGATCAAGCTCCAGACCACGAGCTTTGTCGAGGAAACCGCTTCCTTCCAACGCGACGATGTCTCTGGCGATCAGATCGATGTCGCGCACGATTTCTCCGTTGGCGACCTCGTGACTTATCGCTCGGCGGAGTCGCGGGCATTCGTAGCGGCCTTTGTGGATGCGGTCGTGAACGACGACCCGGACACTTTCTCCACCAGCGAGGACACTGGAAATACCGGCCGGATTTACCTCGAAAACCACGGCTTCAGCAATGGCGAACGGGTGATTTACAACGTCACTGGCGACTCCGCAATCCCTGGTCTTGTCAACGGCGACAGTTATTATGTGATCAATGGCGGCGACTTCCTCGGCGGCGAGCCGATCGGCACCGCCTACGCCTTCGATCCGAACTATATTCGTCTCTCCGCGACGGCGTCGGGCGCAGTCGGCTACATCGATGACAATGACACGTCGGACGAAGACGACGATTTCTATGTTCCGCCGCAGATTCTGGATCTGCCCTATAGCGATGACACGTCGGATGCGCACTCGCTGTTGGGTTTCGGCGAACAGACGATTTCGAACCTGACCTTGGGGCGCTCTTACTATGTCGTCGAAACGGGCGCGGACTACTTCAAGATCTCCGATTCCGCGGGTGGAAGCCCGATCTCGCTGAATCTGGATGGCAATACCTCCGATGGCACGCATCGCTTCGTGACCGAAGGCATCGACCTGACCGACCAGGGTCCAAGCGATAACCAGATGCTGGTGGTCGACATCACCAGCGACTCGATTTCGGGTCAGTTCGATGGTGTCGGCGGCGCGGCGGGATTCAGCACCCCATCCTCGGCTGATGGTACGGTCAACAGTTCGGCCGGCGGCGGCAGCGGCGGTTTATTCAATAACAAGGATGCGAACACCAGCGCAGCCCACCAGGTCAACACGGATCTGACGGTGGAAAGCGGTGCACACATCAAGGGCAACAATGTCAGTTTGTCGACCCAAAGCCGAATGGCATCGGTCGCCAATGCAAACGGCGGCGGCGGTGGCGGTATCTCCCTCGATGGCGCCAATGCGACTGCGAATGGCACCAATACCAGCAGCATCAGCATCAACAACGACGCGACCATTAGCGCTGACAATGACCTGACAGTTGCGATCGATCTCGATTCCGATGTCGCCGCGGATGGCGAAAGCAGCAGTTACGGTATCGGTTCGGGTTCGAGCGGAAATGCCTATTCCTACTTGAAATTTGGCGCCAATCAGACGATCGATGGCGATCTCCGGGCTGGGAATGCGCTGATGATCCAAAACAGCGTCGACAATAATTCCGATGCGCAGGCCGAGGCCTATGGCGGTGGTCTGGGAACCAGCACCAATGTTCGCGCGACGGCAACAGTGGATGCGGCAAGCGGTTTCGTCGGCGCCCGGATCATGCTCGAGGACCATGCCGACCTGAATGCCTCGACCATCACGATCAAGTCCGACATCGCACGCCAACGTGCCGATGCGCGCACCAACACCACCGCCGGTGGTGCCGGCGGTTCCGCCAATGCCTACTCGACGGCCACCATCGACAGCGACAACGAAATCGTTCTGTTCGACGATACCAGTGAGACCGGGAGCCAGGACAACAAAGCGAGCCTGACCGGGAACGAGTCGATCCTGATCCGGGCGGTCTATTCCGATACCGATAATCGCGCAAAGGCGAAATCGCGGCTGTACGCCATAGGCGGCTCGACCCGCGCCAATGCGACCGCCGAAGTCACTAACGATGCGAAGGTCGAGGGCTATCCGGAAGTGCTGCTGAAGACCAAGCGGTTGGATGTCGATACACTCGACTTCGACATCAGCAACAGCCGCGATCGGAACCCGGGCGGTGCCTATATCGGCCCGGCTCGCAGGGGCGGCGATTTCAAAACCGACCTGTCCCGCGACATCTTCTGGGAGTCGCATGTCATCCTGCTGGGCGAGCCGAATCCGGAACTGCTGATTGGCGCGGATGGCAGGATCGACAGAATCACCAATGTCGACATCCTGGGCATGACCGGTGAGAGCGTCGGCACCGATCTCTCGGCCCTGGACGAAATCGAGATTGCCGATCTCGTCTATGATGCTGGTGGGTCCGCGGAATTCTACGCCAACGATGTCGGTGGCTCGACGAGCCAGATCTGGGGCAACCATGCATTGTTCGAAGTGCAGCGGACCTGGGATTTCGTCAACATCGTCAACGCGTCCGATCATGATCTGCGGATCAACCTGGTCGATCCGGTCGCGACCTTCACGGACACGGGGGCACCGACCGTCGATGTGCGCGTCGACCGGATCTTCGATGCGAATCCGGAGACGCCCGACAACCAGTCATTGCTTCCGGATACCCCGGGTAACACCTTCGAATTCGATATCCTGAACCGCTTCGCGCGCACGGTCGTCGAGATCCGTCAGCAACCATCGGGTGTGGTCGACCGGAATCTGATCCTGGATGGCCGGATCGACAACCCGATCGGCACCATATTGCTCGAAAACGAGCGGGGCGACATCATCACCGACATCGACGACGACGTCGAGGTCATCCGCGCGAACGCGTTCTACGCCAATGCCGACAGCGGAAGCCTCGGGCTGACACCGCTGGCTGGAACTCTGGACAACGACAGCGGTCGGCAGCCGCTGACATTGGAACTGGTCCGCTTCCGCGGCATCGACAGCGCAACACTCGGCGATCAGCAGGACGGTCTGTACCCGATTCTGGTCAAGGACGACGACAGCAATGACCAGACAATCGATGTCGAGCAGGTGCTATCGGACAAGCTCTATGAGCCCGTGGTCAAGATCGATGCGGGTACGGACATCTCCCTCGACCTGTCGGCCTTCGACCGGGCGGACGCGACCCTGGGCGGCGACCTGAACATTGCGATCGACCGGCTCGCGGCCGGCGATGACGTCGATGTCATCGTCAATGACAGCCGTGAGGGCAACGATCAGGAGCAGCAGGTCGGCGGCATCCAGGTCAACCTCTACAACCCGCCAAGCAATACGCCAACCTCCTCGACCACCGGCAACCCGCAGAGCGGCACCTACAGCGCCCATTTCCGCCCCGACGGTACAACGCCGGATGATGCCGATATCCTGCGTGCCTTCGCCACGGATCTGGATAACGAGATCGACTCGAACTACAGTTTCAATCAGGTGCGTGCGGGCGACGATATCGATATCGGCCATGTCGATGGCGACGCATTGGGCGGAGAATCTCGTGTCTACGCCACCACCAGCATCGGCGGCTCACCCTATGGCACAGCTGTATCCGCGGACCCGACTCCGGCGACCTCCATCGACTTCGTCATCAACACCGATGTGGACTGGTCGGATGGCAGTTCCGAGGACGACATCGAGCAGATCTTCATCACCACCAACGGCGATATCGAAGTAACCGAGATCAGCGGCGATCTGCAGGCAGGACACATCCATTCCACGCTGGGCGATGTGACACTGAATAGCAGCCGCCAGATCATCGACGCCGACGGCAACCCGCTGGTAGACGTCACCGGCGCGAACATCAGCATGAATTCGGGCATAGCGACCGCCTTCAACGACAGCCCGGTTCTGGGCGGCATCGGTGCGGCCAATGATTTCCTCGAGATCAACAGCGCGCGCAACGCCATCGGCATGCTGCATGCCTTTGACCAGGATGCACCTGACAGCGGTGGTCTCTTTGTCGACGAACTGATCGGGAACCTGCCGGTTGGTCTGGCCTGGTCGAACGCTAATATCTCGCTGCGCACCGTTGACGGCTCGATATTGGATGCAAATGCCGACAACGCAAACAATATTCAGGCACAGACCCTGGACATCGACGCGCACGGCAATGGCGCCAGCATCGGCAGCGCCGGGAACGCACTCGAAATCGATACCTCGCGCGGCTCGTCCGCGCCCACGGACACCGGCCCGGGTGGAGATGACGTGGCCCTGGAGGCGACCCATGACATCCATGTGGAGGAGACCGATGGCTCTCTACGCCTGCTCCTGGCACACAGCTACACTGGCGATATTCAGCTCTCCGTGCGCGAAAGTGCGGATGTGGACGAACATCTGATCCTGGTGCACAGCGGCAATGCGCGCTTTGCCGAAGCCAACGACCGCGCTCCGGCCAACCAGACCGATGCCGACCGGATCATCGACAACGGCAGCATCTTTGCCGAACAAGGCAAGGTCACCTTGCTCGTTGGCGACAGCATACAGACGGATTCCAACAGCCAGATCCTCGCCGCCGAAGCTATCGACATCAGAGGCGACGACCAAAATGCCGATCCAGACCATGGCACCCAGATCGTCTTGCGCGGTCGCATCATCGCCGGTGCCGACATAACCCCGGGAGATCAGATGCAGGGCACGCCCCTCGGTACCGCAACACCGAATGATGGTCCGCCGCGCTATCTGACCCAGATCTTTGGCAACGACGACGCCGACCTGATCCAGTTCGGAGACACCAGCGGCGCCAGCGGCGGCACCGACCAGGGCGACGACGGCTACATCTTCCTCGGCTCCAAGACCAAGGTCTTCGGTGGGCAGGATGAAGACAGGCTGCAGGTGTACTATTTACAGGATACCGCCACCGTCACCTCCCCGGCACAGCTTGCCTTGCTGACAACCCAGGGTCGCGAGAACGCCGAGCACACTCTAACCCTGGACGGTCAGGCCGGCAGCGATAGCTATCAGGTCCACACCCTCGGCTCCAACGGCCTGGACCAGCGCAACTATGTGATCAACCTGCTGGATACCGGGGCGGCAGACGATGGCGTGGATGAGGCCAGCCTCTACGGCCTCGATGCGGCCGACAACGGGATCGATCCCGCCACCGGCGACGCCTTCGCAACCGATGACATCTTCCTGCTGCGCGCGGCCTCCCTGCTGCCCAACGAGCGCGCCGACCGGCCGGCCTACGTGGCCATGCTGCACGGTGACCCGGACGGCTATCTGGATGTCATCGAGGGCAACGAGGACTCCGCCGAAGTGCAGCGCATCAATTACGACCGGGCGCTGAACGGACGCCTCAGGATCGAGGGGCAGGGCGGCAACGATGCCTTCTACTCCGACGACACCAGCACCATCATCACCCTCGATGGCGGCGCCGGGTACGACAGTTTTCAGATCGGTCAGATTTTCGGCGAGCGCCGCGATCAGGCCGAGGGCACCCTGCTGGCGCAGGATGTCTTCCCCGACCTGGTGCCCACCACCCGCGGCTGGCTGAGTCCGGGTATCGGTGCGCCGATGCTGGTGCATGGCGGCAGCGGGAACGACCAGTTCAGCGTTTATGCCAATCAAGCAGAATTGCGTCTCGATGGCGATGACGGCGACGACAAGTTCCTTGTGCGCGGTTTTGCCCTTGCCGCGGTGTCCAGCTTCGACTGGAACAATGACGGCAGCATCGATGCCCAAGATCTGGACGCGGTCGATGTCGACAGTAATGGCGATGGCATCATCAATCGCGCCGATGCCGACCAGACGCCAGGCGACTGGCGTGACGACATCATCGCGCTGGATGCCGACGGCTTGGCCGTGCCGAGGACCGGCACCGACTTCTCCACCGCGCGACCGCTGGACATCCGCAGCGGCGGCGGTGCGGACGAGATACAGTACAGCAACAGCGCGCCGACCTCCGTGGACGGCGGCACCGGCTTTGACCAATTGGTCGCCCTCGGCACCGAATTCGCCGACGATCTGGTGATCACCGACCAAGGCGTCTTCGGCGGCGGATCGAGTCTGCGCTTCGCCCATACCGAGGTGTTGGAGATCGACGGCCTAGCGGGCGACGATCAGTTCTTCGTCCAGTCCACTGCCTTTGGCATGTCCTATCGCGTCATCGGCGGGCTTGGCAGCGACGCCATCAACGTCGCCGGCGACGTCACCACCGACATCGTCACCCGCGAGCTGGAGGGCACCTCCGGTACCCTGAACCATCTGCTGACCTCGACAGACCCGCTGTACGATGGGTTGCTCGCCGACGGTTTCGATTACCAGGTCACCAATGAACAGAGCGGCGCGGTCATCATCACCGAGACAGATGGCGGCACCGCTGTACGCGAAGGCGGACCCAGCGCGGCAGACAGCTATGCCGTACGCCTGGCATTCGCGCCCACCGCCATGGTGTACGTGACCCTGTCGGCAGCGCGTTCGCCACAGGAAGAAAGAGACAACCTGCTGGTCAATCCGGACAACCTGGTCAATGGTGCGGGCGATTCCATCTGGCTCGCCACAGCAGCCGACCTGAATGCCCCCGTGCCGGGAGACTTTCAGCATATCGCAATGGTCGACGGCCAACCGCTGACCGTCAACGATCGCGCCCTGGTGCTGAGCTTCGATGCCAGCAACTGGAACATCGAACAACAGGTGTTCGTCTATGCACCGGATGATCCGCGCGCGGAAGGCGAGCGGATTGTGATCACCCAGCACAGCGTGCTGTCCGACGATCCCGATTTCGACGGCGTCGCCGTGCGCAATGTCGAGGTCAGCGTGCGCGACAACGATACGCCGGGCCTGTATGTGACCGAGGTCGCTGCCGGTAGCAGTATCGAAGACGGCACTACCCGGGTCATCGAGGGCGATGCCACCACGGAACTGGCAGACGAGGTGCTGGTGCAACTGGCCAAGGCACCGGAATCCGGCACTGTGATCGTGGATCTTTTGCTGGATGCCGACAGCGATCGGCAGATCAGCTTGCGCAACCTCGACACGAGCGATGACCGCTTCGATCCGCTCGATCGCACCCTGACCTTCGACGCAAGCAACTGGTCGACGCCAGTCCGTCTGGGCATTCAGGCGCGCGATGACTTCCAGCGCGAAGACATCGACATCGCCGTGCTGCGCTTCGCCCAAAACCCGGCGTCCACCGACCCGAACTACGTACTCGATAACGCGCGTTCCGGGCCAAATCTGCTCGATATCGACGTCATCGACAACGAGACAGCCGGTGTGCTGGTGCAGCAAAGCGGCAACCGCACCCAACTGGACCTGAACGGCACCAGCGACGACTACAGCCTGCGCTTGACCCGCCAGCCGACGGACCAGGTACAGGTAGCCGTGATCACCGACGGTCAGGCCGATGTGGTCGCCATCAACGGCGTCGCCGCGAGCTTGGAGACGATCGGCACTTACCGGCCTTCGCAATTGTTCACTGGCGGCTTGCAGTTCGCTGACATCGACGGCAAGGGCAGCTTGACGCGCGGCGTCGGCGACGACCTTGGCAATTTCATCGACGACGGCCTGTTCGTCGGCCAGTTCCTGCGCATCGACGGCAGCGCCTACGACGGCGACTACTCGGTCGCCGCCGTGACCCCGACCAGGGTCACATTGACCAGCGCCCTGGGCGTCGGCAGCGACCCGATCACCCAGGCCGACGGTGTAGCCCTGAGCCATCTGACCCGTCAGGGCCTGTACCAGGGCAGCCTCGATGTGGATACCCTCAACCGCCTGATCACGCGAACGGACGCATCCGGCTGGCTGCAGGACGGCTTCCTCGAGGGCCAGCGTATTCGCGTCAGTGACGGCAATAACAGCGCTGAGTTCAAAATCGCGATCATCCGCGGCGACAACCCCAGCAAGGATCACAGCATCCAATTCACCGCCGAGGGTACGCTGCCAGCCTGGCTCACCGGAACCCTGGATCTGACGGTGTCGCGGATCGCTGCGCTGATCAGCTTCTCGGATGATCCCGCCGACGCCAACGCCTGGTATCAACAGCAGAACCTGGAGCTGGAAGCCGATCCTCTGTTTACGCCTCCGGCAACCCGCGACGGCGTCAAGGAATTCCCGGTCGCGGCGCACCTGCTGTCCAACTTGCGCGGACCGCTGACGTTGGAAGGCGGTGTCGCCGGCAGCAACCGCTCGTTACACAATGGCCTGAAATTGCCTGGCGAGGCGGATGCATACCTGATCGCAATCGGCGCACAGCCTCCTGAGTCGCAGCAGATCGACGTATTGAATCTGTTTGACGACTCCAGCCAACAGGACCGCACCGGCACATTGGATGCAACCAGCCTGCGCGGCTTCGGCATGGCCGACGATCTCACCTTCGATGCCACCGGCACGAGCGGCGAGCCGACAACCATCCCCGGCGGCATCCATTTCGGCAAGATCAATCGCACCGCCGACGGTTTCGCCGCGGATGCCAGCCAGAGTTCCTTCGAGGTGATCAACCTGCTGCTCGGCGAGGGCAACGACGACCTGTCCATCTCGGATACGCTGCATCCGGCACCGGCGGTGTCGGCGCAGCAGACCTTCACCTTCGCCGGGACATCTGAAGGCGGCACCATCACCCGCGCCGGCTTCGACTGGAAGGCGCAGGGTTTCCTGGTCGGGCAAACCCTGTCCATCGATGGCCAGGGAGCCTGGACGGTGCTCGCAATCGAGGATGCCACACAAGACCCGAATGACAACAGCATGCTGGTGCTGGCTGGCGCGGTGCTGAACGACGAAACGGCACAACGCCGCATCGTCGTCGACGATGCCCCGGTGTTCACCACCACCAACGTTGACATCTCCGCCACCGCCACCGGCGGTATTCTGGCGCGACTCGACAATGGCAATTGGGCCGACGACGGCTTTCTGGTCGGTCATCAAGTGCAGATCAACTCTCCGGATTTGAATGGTTCCTGGCGCATTGTCGGCCTGTCCGATGACGGTCTGCAGCTGACCCTGGACAGCATCGACGGCAATCCGCTGGTCGCCCAAACCGACGTCGGCTTGCAGCTGTCATTGTTCGCTCGCCATGGTGGGCTGACTCTGGTGCATGGCGGCGGCAACGCGCTACTGGAGACCCAGGCCGATACCACTCATCCGGCCGGCGATAGCAGCAGGCTGGCGCGCACCGACGGCCTGTCCTGGACCGACCAGGGCCTTGCCGTCGGTCAGCAGATACGAATCTCCGGCGAGACCGAAACGCACAGCATTCTCGGCTTCGAAGATGCCGATACCCTGCCCGCCGACGCCTTCGTCGGCTGGGGCCACAACAGCGTGCTGGTGCTTGAACGCAATCTGACCAACCCCGGCAGTGCCGAGCGCAATATCAGCGTCATCGACGATTCTGCCGCCGGCGTCAACGGCGTGCGCGTCGGTGGCGATCGCATCCATGTAACCGGCGGTGCCGGACCGGACTCACCGCTGGTGGTATTTGGCGATACCTCCCAGGACGGTGTCTGGTACAGCGGCCATACCGATGATGTACTCGGCTATGAATTTGGCGAAAAACCCTTCAACCCCAACACCCGTTCGAGCGACGCCGACAACGAAGACGACGAATGGCTGTTCCCGCTGGCCAACCCATACCGCTATGCCGGTAACGACGTCATCGACGCCGCGGCGCTGTTTGCGAACTTGGGCGATGATCCCCTGCCGAGCGTAGGTCTCACCATCTACGGCGGCGAGCGCGACGACCGCATCACCGGCAGCCAAACCGGCGACTTCCTGACCGGTGGCTCGGGCAATGACCAGATTGCCGGCCAACGTGGAGCGGACCAGATCTACGGCGATTCCGGGGTCAATGTCGATATCCTGACGCGCACCTTGACCATCAGCACCAGCAACGCCAGCCCATTGCCAACGCTCGGTAACGCCAGTATCCGTTTCAACGACAACGCCACCAGCATCCAACCCTATCCATCACCGGTTCGCGATCGGATGGTCGCCGGTCGCGATCGACTGTACGGCGAGGGCGATGGCAGCCTGATCGATGCCACCCCGGTCGATGAACGCTATAGCGATATCCTGTTCGGCGACCATGGCGTGGTCACCCAGGATCTGCCGCGCGGGCGCGTGTTCAGCGGCGCATCCGCCGCGCTGGACGCATACGAATTGGCGTTCGGACCCACCGACGGCATCTTGCCGGCATCGCCCACCGACAAACTGCTCAGCGTCGGCGAGGTGCAGAATATCCGCACCGCCGCACCCGGCAATGGCGACGACGACCAAATTTTCGGCGATCTGCGTCTGGACAGGATCTTCGGCGGCGCAGGCGACGACAGCATCGATGCCGGCACGGACAGCAGCCAAGACCTGATCGCCGGCGATGGCGGCGAAATGCAATTCAATGCGGCCGGAATCATGACCCTGTTCCGCACCGTCGATGCGCTCTCCAGCGGCGACGACCAGATCCGCGGCGGCGATGGCGATGACCTGATCTTTGGCGGCTCCGGCAATGACCTGATTTTGGCAAGCGGTGCAGACAGCTTTGCGGCGGCCGAGGCATTGATCCTGGCGGAAGACTTCGACGGATTCGATCCGGGCGACAATGCCCGTGACCTGGTGTTTGGCGACAATGGCGAGATGCTGTTCACCGAGCAGGGCGAATTGCTGGAAATCCATTCCACCGATCCAGCCCTGGGTGGCGATGACCGTATCGTCACCGGCAATGCGAGCGATATCGTCATCGGCGGAGTTGCCGACGATCTGATCCTGGTCGGTGGTGACGACCAGGCCGAGGACATCGTCATTGGCGACAATGGTCGCAGGACCTTCCTGGGCAGCGAGCGGTTCGATATTGGCGAAGAACACGCGATCCTCGGCATCAACCTGAACGGCAAGGCCAGGAATGCAGACGTGACCGGTGTCGCCGGTGTCGCCACCGATCCGCAATCCGGTGCGCGTGCCGGCAACTGGAACAACCTCGGCTACGCCGACGATATCGGCAGAAACACCCCCTTCCTGTACGGCAACGATGCCGGCGAACTGCTGTACTACGACGACGGCGAGATCGCCCCCGGCATCAGCATTCGCTGGGGAGCATTGCGCGGTTCGCCCGATCCAGACTACGCCAGATACCTGCAAGAAGACACCCATAAACAGATTCGACCCAGCGGCGATGGGAGCGCCGCCGATCAGGATCTGCGCCTGTTCGAAGGCTATCTGCGCTCGGATGCCAGGGATACCCTCGGGGTCGACATGTACGGATTGGCAGAGCAATTCAGCAGCTACGATGTCTATGTTTATTTCGACGTCGATGACAACGACAGCAATGCCACGCGCTCCGTGCGCCGCATCACCGACGGCACCACGACCTACTATGTCAACGACCCCGACCGCAACACCTTTGCCGGCACCTATGTGGAAGTCACCGCGACCGACCTCGGCAATGCCATGCCAGGCAACTATGTGGTGTTCCGGGGATTGACCGAGGATCAGGTACAGATACGCATCGACGATTTCGACCCGACTCGCAGGCCGAACAAACCCGGCATCAGCGCCATCCAGGTGGTCGGCACCCGTCAACCCATTGACCGCATCGAGAGCATCCATCCCGAGTTCGACGGCGACGACCGGATTCGCACCGGCGGTGGCCCCGATCTGGTGTTCGGCGGCGGCGGCGACGACCAGATCGTCACCCACGGCAACGAGGTGCATGGCGCAGTTGACCGCGACCTGGTCGCCGGCGACGACGCGCGTGCCACCTATAGCCTTGGCGAACTGCGAACCATCGTCACCAGCCAGGCCGGCGACGATCGCATCATCACCGGCAACGGCGAAGACCTGATCTTTGGCGGTGACGGCAACGACCAGATCGACTCCGGTGTGCGCGGCGAGTACGACTACGGCGACCTGCGCGTGGTCGGCATCAACTTCAACAGCGGCGTACCGAAAGGCCAGGTCAACGGCCATGCCGGTGCCGTGGTGGCAGCGAACTGGAACAACCTGCCGAGCCAAAAGTCCGGCACCTACCCCGGCTTGCTTGACGCCTCCGGAGCAATCACCGGCATCCAGGTGAGCTGGGGCCGCGAATTCAGAGACGGTTTGCGCGCGACGCATCTGGAAAACCACGAATACCTGCACCCGGATACACAAAACGAGCGATTATTCGAAGGTTTCCTGACCGAGACCAGCGGTATCCTCGGCATCGATCTTGCCAACCTCGGCGAACTCGGCACCTACGATGTCTATGTCTATCTCGACCACGACCAACAAAGAGACCTCGACCCATCCATTGTGCGCATCACCGCCGCAGGCACCGACTACTATGTCAACGATCCGGGTTACAACCACTTCGACGGCAGCTTTGTCGACGCCAGCTCGACCGACCCGCTGGCACCGGCGCAAGGCAACTATGTCGTCTTCCGTGGCCTGAGCCTGGAACAGCTGTCCATCCGCATCGCCAGGAATGATGCACTGGGCTACAAAACCGGTGGCCCGGCCTCGATCGCCGGCATCCAGATCGTCGCCGGAGCCGATCGCGAGCGCGCCATCGACCTTGCCAACGGAAGGATCGGCGGAGACTTCGACAGCGACCTGGTGGTCGGCGACAACGGCGTCGCGCGCTGGTTCGATGGCGCCATCTACGCCGTCGGCACACGGGGGCCGCAGACCGAACTGCAATCCGATAGGATTCTGACCGGGGCAAATGCCGATGCCGTGATCGGCGGCTATGGCCACGATACCATCGACGCCGGCGCTGGCGACGACCTGCTGCTCGGCGACACCGCGCACCTGCTGCGTGCCAAAGGTCACATACTCGGCCAGGCCAATGCACGTCAGCACGATAACGGCTTCGACAGGCGCTTCGACCCCTATACACTCCCTGGAATCCAGTTGCTCGACCTGGTAAACGGCGGCAACGACCACTTGCAAGGCGGCCAGGACGACGACCTGATCTATGGACAATCGGGCAACGACAATTACCTGTTTGCCGGCGGTGGTCTGGGACGCGACTACCTGGTCGAAACCGCCCTGGGCAACGATGCACACGACCGCTTGGATTTCCAGGACTTTATCGCCGGCGTCCAGATCGAACTCGACCAGGTCTACGAGCAAAGCGTCAACAGCGACCTGTTCAACGACGATGTCAATTTGAAACTGCGATTGCACGACCATCTGGCATTCGAAGACGCGATCGGCAGCCAGTTCAGCGATCGCATCAAGGGCAACGACCGCAACAGCATCCTGATCGGGCTTGGCGGCAAGGACCGTCTGCTGGGCAGGCGCGGTGACGACATCCTGCTCGGTGGCGATGGCAACGACATCCTCACCGGCTACCAAGGCATGGACCTGCTCGATGGCGGCATGGACGAAGACCAACTCGATGGCGGTTATGGGATGGACATCCTGCTCGGCGGTGCCGGCAACGACACGCTGAACGGCGGCAGGGACAACGGCAGCGATCCGCGTCACGATCTGTTGGCCGGAGAAGACGGTCACGACTGGCTGCGAGGCGGGTCCGGCGATGACATCCTGATGGGAGGCAGTGGCGACGACGACCTCGACGGCCAATACGACCGCAACACCCTGGAAGGCGGCCCCGGCCAGGACGAGCTGAAAATCAGCAGAAGAGACATCCTGTCCGAGCAGGACACCAAAGCCGGTCCTCTGGGCTTGCGCGGCTACTTCGCAGCCTTTGCCAGCCTGATTACACAGGACGGCTTCGCTTACACCGAACCTGCCGCGGTCGCCACGGAAGACCGCCCGGCGCGCGCCTGGATTCGAGACTACATCGAGCAATTGACCCAGGGTCTGCCACACAGCCTGATGGCCAGCACTGCTCCTGTGCACATCGAACAGGCCATTGCGCCGCTCAGCGCATCGCAGATCGAACCCTTGCTGCAAAACGCCCGCTCACAATGGCTCGCATCCGGCCTCGTCGACCCGGCAGACGCCGCTATCCTCGACCCAGCGACGGTGGTGATTCGCGATTTACCCGGACTGGAACTGGGCCGTTACCAAAATGGCACCCTGACCTTGGACAGCAATGCCGCCGGACACGGCTGGTTTGTCGATCCCACGCCGCTTGACCACGGCGAGTTCGTCCAACCCGATGGCGCCCGTCTGCGGGCGATCGATGCCAGCAGCGCTGCCCATGCCCGCATCGATCTGTCCTCGGTATTGCTCCACGAACTGGGCCATGGATTTGGGCTGGAACATGGCGATGACGGCGTGATGCGCGCGACATTGGCGACCGGGACTCGGCTGCTGCTGTTGCCAGCGCGGCAACAGGCGATGCCCAGCGGGCTCGAATCCCTGCAACTGCAAGCGCGGCAACCCCAGCCGTCGCAACCCATACAGGGTCTCCCGGAGAGCGCAAGCCGACTGTCGGCCGAGACACTCCCGGGCATCGATGCAACAATCGCAACCCGGCCCATGACCGATATCGATAGCGCCCCGATGCCCGCATCGAGACAATGGTTGTTCGACGCGTCAAGCGGCCGCTTGCAGGCATTGCAGATGGCCGATCCCGCCGATCATCCGGTGCGGCTGCGACAGCAGCAAGGCGAGGATTGGCTGTTCACCGACGCCAGTTCGTCGACCACGGATCGGTTGCGGCATGCGGATAGAGCGCTGATCGATTGGGAGGTCTGAGTCCATGACAGCAGGTGCGGAGAACTGGAGGTACTGCATCAAAGAGTCTGTTTGTGGGAGCACGAGGAGAGCGCGGCGCATGGGTCGCATGTGATTGTGCGCCGCGAGATCGATGCCCGCGATGCGCTCAAATACACCACCCGATTATCTACGGGCCGACGGCTATCTCGAGACCTTGATTGGCGCCCGTGCCCTGGCGAGCGCTTTCGAGCTTGGCCTGGTCGATGTCCTGCTCGAGTGTGACAAGGATCTGGCTACGCTTTCCCGGCTGACGGGTCTTCGGCAGCGCTCCATGTCCATCCTGATACAGCTCCTGATCGGTACTGGCGTGGTGCGGCATCACGATGGTCTGGTGGGCCTCGACGCGCGGTTTCGCGAGGTGCTGGCTTACCGTGATCTAATCGAGACCAAGCTGGAGCTCTGCTCGCTGCTATTGCCGGACCTGGCGGATGGCTTCACCCGCCTGCTCGCCGATCCCGCCGGTTTCATGGCGAGGTCGCGCGTATTCGACCTGTTTCGTTACGACCTCTGTTTTGATCCCACTCCGGAGAATCTGGCACACACGCGCCGCTGGGTGCGTCTGACCACGGTCCTGACGCGTTACGAGGCCGCTCCCTTCCTCGATCTCCTGCCTTGCGATCGCTTTGTTCGGGCACTGGACATCGGCGGCAACAGCGGCGAGCTGGCCAAGCATCTGTGTCAACGCAACCGGCAACTTCGGGTGCGTGTTTTCGATCTCCCGGTGGTTTGTCGCATCGGCGCGGAACTCCTGCGTGAGGCACCCGAGCGCGAACGTATCGATTTCCTTGCGGGAGACGCATTACGCGACCCGCTGCCACGGGATTTCGACCTGATCTGTTTCAAGTCGGTACTGCACGACTGGCCGGAGGCCACGGCCAAGGAGTTTCTTGCCAGGGCGGTGACGGCCCTGGCTCCGGGAGGAATGCTCGCGATTTTCGAGCGCGGCCCGCTGGAACTGGAGCGCTTGCCGGGATATGCGGACATCCCGATTCTGCTGTTCGCCGGTTTTTACCGCTCGCCGGTCTATTACGCGCGAGTTTTGGAGCACCTGGGCTTGGGGTCGATCGATCTGGTGCGAGTCGATCTCGATGCCCCCTTCCATCTGGTAACCGCACACAAG
>JAEPEX010000151.1_pt1 | contig 22405 bp, 28 predicted proteins | sample 9130951 | NCBI WGS metagenome assembly JAEPEX01 (sample SAMN17228542, study PRJNA684324) | microbial mat metagenome | biome: saline marsh[ENVO:00000054]; feature: microbial feature [ENVO:01000007], biofilm[ENVO:00002034], sulphate-reducing...; material: estuarine water [ENVO:01000301]|estuarine... | reverse complement strand
TTTCAGGACGGGGTGACGACGCCGCCGCGCTTGACGGGCGCGCGCTATGCGGTGTCGCAGGCGGGCTCGTCGTTTCACTACATGGCTCGAAGATGGCCCAGGCGAGGGCATCGGCCTTGAATACGTGCCGCTGCAAAGCGTCGGCAACATCATCGGCGCGCTCAGATCGGGGCAGGTCGATGGCTGGTCCATCGTGCCGCATATCGCGCTGGCGCTGGCCGGATCGGGCGCGGTGCATATCGTCGGGATGTCGCCGATTACATCCCCGATTATCAGGTGACGACCGTGTTCACCTCGGCCGACAATGCCGCCAGTGAACGCGCCATGACCGAAAGCTTCCTGGCCGCCTTCTCGCGCGCGGGTGGCCGATTTCAACGCCGCCCTGGTGGACAAGACCGAAGGCGAAGCCGGACGCGACGCGATGGTGCGGCTGATCCACCAATATGTCTATACGACGCGACTATGACAAGGCGGCGCCGTCGATCATCAATGGCGCAATGCGGCTGAGCCCCGGCGCGGCGCTCAACACCGCGTCGCTGCAGGACCAGCTTGACTGGTTCAAGGCCGAGGATCTGGTCGATCGGGACATCGGTTTCGACACGGTGGTCGATACGAGCTACGTCCAGACGATGTAGCCCGGGCCGTCCCGATGGACCTGTCCCTGCGCGGCATCAGCCATGCCTATGGCGCGACCGAGGTGCTGTCGGACATCACGCTGACCGTCCCGTCGGGCAGGATCGTTTGCCTCGTCGGCCCGTCGGCTGCGGCAAGTCCACGCTGCTGCGGATCGCGGCGGGCTCGAACGGCCCGACGGAGAGAGGTGCTGCAGATCGGCGCGCCGCCGCCGGGCTGCCTCAACCCGCTGACCTTCGTGTTCCAGGATTTCGCGCTTTTGCCCTGGCGCAGCGTGGCCGGCAACATCCGCCTGGTGCTGGAAGATCACCGGCTGGCCGCGACCGCATGGCGGCGATCGTCGGCGATGTGCTGGCCCGCACAAGGCTCAGCGATTTCGCACGCGCCTGGCCGCGGCAATTGTCGGGCGGCATGAAGCAGCGGGTGGCGATCGCCCGGGCGCTGGCCGTCAACCCGCGGTGATGCTGATGGACGAGCCGTTATCCGCGCTCGACGCGCAGACGCGCGAGCTTCTGATCGACGATCTGGTCTCCCTGTGGTCGCGCACGCCCTTCACGCGCTTTACGTCACCCACAACCTGGCCGAGGCGGTCCGGCTGGGCCACCGCATCGCGATCCTGTCGCGGCGTCCGGGGCGGATCCGCGAAATCGTCGAGATCGACCGGCCGCTTGCCGAACGCGGCCTTGGCGACCCGGAACTGGAGGCGCATCAGAAACGGCTGTGGAGGCGATGCGCGACGAGGCGCGGGCCGCCGACGCGGCGCTGGTCGATGGCTGAGGCGGACGAGCCCCCGCCCGCCCGGCGGCGTGCCGTTTCGCGGCGGCGGGTTCCGGCCGCAGCGGTGCGCTTTGTCGGCCTGGCGGTGTTCGTCGTGCTGATCGGTCTCATCGAATGGGGCACCCGGGCGGGCTGGATTTCGTCCCTGACGCTGCCGCGCCCATCCGATGTGCTGGCCGCCTTTGGCGAGCTTTACCGCAGCGGCGCGCTGTGGGAACACCTGTCGGTATCGCTGACCCGGCTTGTCATGGGCTCGGCCATGGGGTGACGGCCGGCATCGGGCTCGGCATCCTGATCGGGCTCTTTTCGCTGGTGCGGGCGGGTCTGGTGCCGCTGGTCGCAGCGATCTTTCCGATCCCCAAGATCGCGCTGCTGCCGCTATTCGTGATCTGGTTCGGGATCGACGAGGCATCGAAATACGCGCTGATCGCGCTGGGGACGTTCACGCCGACCGTCGTGGCGACCTATGGCGCGGTCGACAATGTCGACCGCACGCTGATCCGCATGGGCCAGAGCTTTGGCCTCAACTGGGCGTCGATCGTGCGCAAGATCGTCATTCCCGGCGCGATGCCTGGCATCCTGTCGGGGCTGCGCATCAGCCTGGCGATCGGCATCATTCTGCTGGTCGCCGCCGAGATGCTGGGCGCGACCCGTGGCGTCGGCTCCTACATCCTGCAGGCCGGCTCGCTTTACGATCTGGAACGGCTTTTCGCCGGGGTGACGATCCTGTCGGTCCTGGGCGTCACGGTCAGCTTTCTGATCGGCATCGCCGAACGGCGCCTGCTGCGCTGGCGGTCCTGAGCGCTGCGCGGGGGCATCGATCATGGCCCTGGTCATGCCGCGGCGCAATGCGTGTGATACCAAGCTGCAATGAGCGTGACTCATTGCAGCTGGCCCGCCTCCCGCCCCGCCTCCCCGCCCGACCACCAATCCTACCAATGGATGGGACAGGATTGGTGGTCGGGCGGGGAGGAAGGGCGCGGGAGGCGGCGAACGGTCATTCTCACTGACCGTCGGTATGACCCGTTGCGCCGCAGATCTGGCAGCAGGCGGGCCTACGAACCCGCTTTCGACATCTCCGCCTCGGCGGCTTCCAGCGCCGATATCCGGGCCGCCAGCGCGGCATTTTCCTCGCGCGCCTTCTGGGCCATGGCGCGGACCGCGTCGAATTCCTCGCGGGTGACGAAATCGCGATCGGCAAGCCACCGGTCGATCGCCGAGCGAATCGCCGTCTCGGCCTCTTCGCGGGCGCCCTGGGCGACCCCCATGGCGTTCGTCATCAGCTTCGACAGATCGTCGAGCACCTTGTTCCGGCTTTCCATCGCGGCCTCCATCTGGCGTCCTGCCCTATATGGGCAGGTCGCCCCGTCCGGGCAACCCCGCCGCCACGGACAAAGCCCGCGGTTGACGCGCCACGGGGGCTGCGACAGGAAGGCCCGCATTGGCGGCGTGCGCGGGCAGATGCAGTATGTGATCCCCTTTCCGGACCTCGATCCGGAGATCTTCTCGGTGTCCTTCTGGGGCATCGGGTTTGCGCTGCGCTGGTACGCGCTGGCCTATATCGTCGGCATCCTGATCGGGCTGGGGATCGTCTTGGCACTGATGCGCCGCCCTGCCCTGTGGCCTGGCGACACCGTCCGATGCGCCCCGCCGAGGTGGAGGGGCTGCTGACCTGGATCGTTCTGGGCGTGATCCTGGGCGGGCGGCTTGGCTTCGTGCTGTTCTATCAGCCGGGCCATTTCCTCGATCATCCGATGGAAATCCTGGCGATCTGGCAGGGCGGCATGTCGTTTCACGGCGGCATGCTGGGGGTTGTGGTGGCGTTGGTGCTGTATGGCTGGCGCAACCGGCTGCCGGTGATCCAGGTGGCCGATGCCGTGGCGGTGGCCACCCCCGCCGGGCCTGCTCCTGGGCCGGATCGCGAATTTCATCAATGGCGAGTTGTGGGCCGGCCGACAACCGTGCCCTGGGCGGTCGCCTTTCCCGACCCGCTGGCGCAGCTCTGCCCGGCGGGCTGGGAGGGACCCTGCGGGCGCCATCCCTCGCAGCTCTACGAGGCCGGGCTTGAAGGGCTGGTGCTGGCGCAGCGTTGCTGTGGCTCGCCACAAGGCGCGGCGGGCTGAAGGTGCCGGCCAGATGGTCGGGCTGTTTCTGGCCGGCTATGGCGCCGCGCGCATGTTCGTCGAGGGGTTCCGCCAGGCCGACGCGCCGTTCATCACGCCGGACAACCCGTTCGGCCATGTGATCCGGTTCGGCACGAACGCCGAGGCCTGGGGGCTGACCATGGGCCAGCTGCTGTCGCTGCCGATGCTGATCCTGGGGCTGCTGATCATCGTTGTGGCGCGCGCGGCGGGGCGGGCCACGCCCGGCGTGAGCCCGCTGGGCAGGGTTCTGGCGCGGCAGATCGCGGCCGGCGGGCCGATCACCGTGGCCGACTACATGGCCGCCTGCCTGACCCATCCCGAACACGGCTATTACGTGGGCCGCGATCCGCTGGGCAAGGCGGGGGATTTCACCACCGCGCCGGAGATCAGCCAGATGTTCGGCGAATTGATCGGGCTGGCGCTGGCCCAGGCCTGGATCGACCAGGGCCGGCCCGATCCCTTTACCCTGGCCGAGCTGGGGCCGGGCCGGGGCACGCTGATGGCGGATCTGGGCCGCGCCACGGCAACGGTTCCGGGGTTTCGGGCGGCCGCGCGCCTCTGGCTCCTGGAGGCAAGCCCGGTCCTCAAGGCGCGGCAGGGCAAGATGCTGCCGGGCAGCGCGGCGACATGGATCGCACAGATCGACGCCCTGCCGCAGCAGCCCCTTTTCCTGATCGCCAACGAGTTCTTCGATGCACTGCCGGTGCGCCAGTTCCAGCGCGGGCCGCGGCTGGCACGAACGGATGGTGACGCTGGACGCACAGGGCGCGCTGGCCTTCGCGCGCGCCCGGCCGGCCCGGTGCCGGCCCGCCGCCGCCGGCCGGGGGTGCCCGACGGCACCGTCATCGAACGCCGCGCCGCAGCCGACCCGATCGTGACCGCCGTCGCGGAACGGATCGCACGGCATGGCGGCGCGGCGCTGATCGTCGATTATGGCGCCTGGGGCGGCATCGGCGACACGCTGCAGGCGGTGAAGGATCACCAGCCGGCCGACCCGCTGGCCGAACCCGGACAGGCCGATCTGACCGCGCATGTCGATTTTGCGGCGCTGGCAGCGGCCGCCGACAGGCCGGCGCGGCGGTTGCATCGCTGACCGCAGGGCGTGTTCCTCGAACGGCTGGGCATCACCGAACGCGCCCGCGCGCTGGCGCGCAACCTGACGGGGGCAGCGCGCAGCAGCCATGTCGCCGCGCATCGCCGCTTGACCCATCCCGATGAAATGGGAACGCTGTTTCAGGTGCTGGGGCTTCACGCCGTTGGCACGCCGCCGCCGCCCGGATGTGCCGCATGAGCCTTCGACCGATCACCGACCGCGCCCTGGCCCCGGTGACGCATGGCTTCTTCACCCGGGCGGCGGGGTGTCGACCGGGCTTTTCGACAGCCTCAATTGCGGACCCGGCTCGGGCGATGCGCCCGCCGCGGTGACGGAAAACCTGGCCCGGGCGGCGGCCGCACTTGGCACCGCGCCCGCGCGGCTCGTCACCCTGCACCAGACCCATTCGGCAAGATGCCTGACGCTTGACGCCGCCCCTGCCCTGCCCAGGCCCCGCGCCGACGCGATGGTCACCGCGACGCCGGGCCTTGCCCTTGGCGTGCTGACCGCCGATTGCATGGCGGTGCTGTTTGCCGACCGCGCCGCCGGGGTGGCCGGCGCCGCCCATGCCGGCTGGAAGGGCGCGCTGGCGGGCGTGCTGGAGGCGACGCTCGACGCGATGGAAGGGCTGGGGGCGCAGCGTTCGCGGGTCGCCGCGGTGATCGGGCCCTGTATCGGCCCGCAGGCCTATGAGGTCGGGCCGGAATTCGTCACGCGCTTCTGCGATGACGATCCGGGCAACGCGCGCTTCTTCGCCCCGGGTGCGGGGGACCGGGCGCTGTTCGACCTGCCCGGTTTCGGCCTGCACCGCCTGCGCCGCGCGCGGGTAGGCGCGGCGCACTGGACGGGCCACTGCACATGGTCCGACCCGGCGCGGTTCTTTTCCTGGCGCCGGACCTGCCAGAACGGGCAGGCCGATTACGGCCGCCTGCTGTCTGCCATCCTGCTGTGAGACCGCCGATGCTGCATTTCACCACCGACGAATTCGCCGCCCGGATGGCCGGGCACGGGCTGCCATGGCCGAACGCGGCCTTGACGGGATGCTGCTGTTCGCGCCCGAAAGCCAGTACTGGCTGACCGGCTACGACACCTTCGGATACTGTTTCTTCCAATGCCTGGTGATCGGCGGTGCGGAACGGCGCTGCTTGACCCGGTCGGCCGATCTGCGCCAGGCGCAGCTGACCTCGACGATTCCCGACATCCGCATCTGGGTGGACCGGGCCGGCGCGACACCGGCCGACGATCTGGCCCGGATGCTGCGCGATCTGGGTCTGGCGGGCAAGCGGCTGGGGTGGAGACCGATACCCATGGGCTGACCGCTGCGAATGGCCGGAAACTCGCCGCCGCGCTCGACGGCGTGGCCGCGCTGGTGGAGGCATCGGACCTTGTCCCGACCCTGCGCCTGGTGAAATCCGAGGCCGAGATCGCCTGCATCCGACAGGCGGCCGCGCTGTCGGACGCTGCCTTTGATGCGGCACTGGGCGAAATCCGCCCGGGTGCGGACGAGTCGGCCATCCTTGCCGCGCTGCAGGGCGCGGTGTTCGCGGGCGGCGGCGACTATCCGGCGAACCCGGCGATCATCGGCTCGGGCGCGCAGGCGTTGCTGTGCCGCTATGCCAGCGGCCGGCGCACCCTGTCGACGCAGGACCAGATCACGCTCGAATGGGCGGGCGTGTGGCGCCACTATCACGCGCCGATGATGGCAACGGTGCCGGTCGGCCCGGTCGATCCGCGCCACTGGACGATGCATGCCGCCGCCACCGCGGCGCTGCTGGCGGCCGAGAATGCCCTGCGCCCGGGCAACACCCTGGGGGCGGTGTTCGACGCCCATGCGCAGGTGCTGGACGCGGCCGGGTTCGGCCATGCCCGGCTCAATGCCTGCGGCTATGCGGTCGGCGCCCGCTTTGCGCCAAGCTGGATGGAACCGGCAATGATCCATGCCGGCAACCCGACGGTCATCGAGGCCGGCATGACGTTCTTTCTGCACATGATCCTGATGGACAGCGATGCCGGGCTGGCGATGTGCCCTGGCCGCACCTCGCTGGTCACGCCGGCGGGCGCCGAGCCGCTGTCGCGCCACACGCTCGATCTTCGGCCTGGCTGAACCTGCCGCGAATTCGCACAAGAAACCGGAGGCAAGGAATTGGACGACCTGCAATTGCTGATCGATCTGCATCGGGACGGCGCCCGCCAGGGGCCGGGCAGCGACGCGGCCACCCGCCTGGCGGTGACCCTGTCGGGTCTGCGCGGCAAGCCCGGCCTCAGCGTGGCCGATATCGGCTGCGGCACCGGTGCCTCGACACTGGTTCTGGCGGACGAGCTGGACGCGCGCCTCACCGCCGTCGATTTCCTGCCCGAATTCCTGCAAGTCCTCGCGGCCGCGGCCGCGCGCGCCGGGGTCGCGGACCGGATCACCACGCTCGCCGCATCGATGGACGCACTGCCCTTCGCCGAGGCGCAATTCGACGCAATCTGGGCCGAGGGCGCGATCTACAATATCGGCTTTGCCGCCGGGGCCGAGGCCTGGCGGCGCTATCTGAAACCGGGCGGGGTCCTGGCGGTGTCGGAACTAAGCTGGCTGACCGCCACGCGGCCGGCGGAATTGCAGGCCCATTGGGACGCGGAATACCCCGAAGTCGATACCGCCGCGGCCAAGATGGCGGTGCTGGAACGGCTCGGCTACACGCCGATCGGCTATTTCCCGCTGCCCGAATCCTGCTGGCTCGATGGCTATTACCGGCCGATGCAGGGCCGTTTCGCCGGCTTCCTCGACCGCCATCACCGGTCCGCGGCAGCGCGCGCCATCGTCGCCGCCGAAGAGGCCGAGATCGGCCTTTACGAGCGCAACCGCGCCTTTGTCAGCTATGGCTACTATATCGCGCGCAAGACCGACGCCGCGTGACGCATACCGGCGCGCAACGAGTACGACTCATTGCGCCGTCGTATCGGGTGTGGGACGGGCCCGATCCACGGCGTCCTCGATTTCGTCGACCCGGCGCAGGTCGAGCGTGGTGACGAGATGCACGAGGATCTCCTGCCGGATCATCGCCATCCACACCGCAACGCCGAAAATGGCCAGCGGAATGGCAGCGACCAGGGCCGCGACAGGCGGGTCGCCGTCAAGCAGGACGCGCGACAGGAACGCGATCGGCGCCTCGGGCAGCGGCGCGCCGGAAAGCGGCCGCCACCCCGCCATCGCCGCCTGGATCGCGAACACGGCCAACATTGCGACGGCGACGAAAATCAAAACGATCGCGGCGACCAAAGCGAGCATGACGCAGCCCGAGATCACGATGGCCAGGACATCGGCGGTCTGCGCATCGGAACGGAACCGGACATCCCGGCCCAGCCGCTTGTTATTCGTCAGGATCACAAAGGCTTGCACGCGGTAATGGACATAGGCGACCAGCATGCCGGCCACGATCGCCCCGTCGAGCACCATGCCGGCCGCCCCGGAAAGCCGGACAAAGCGCAGCACCAGAATGGCAGCGACAACGCTGAGCAGGATCGCCGCAAAGGGCTGGTAGAGCGCCCGCCAGCTGCCCCGCTGGCGCAGCCGCAACTTGCCGAACGTGGTCCGGTCGGCGCGGAACCTTGCCAGCCAGAAGGTCCGCAGCGGCCACAGCAGCCCGGCGCTGGCAATGGTCAGTACCGTCATCGCCAGCCAAAGCACAGAATAGGACCACGCGCCTTTGCGCATGCCGAAGGCAACGCCGCGCCAACGGATCGATCCGATCGTCCGCCGCTGCCGGGCATAGGCGAGCGCTCCGGCGAAGGGCAGCAGCGCGATGGCGCTGGCCGCCGCCACCAGGTCCGGGCGGATATTGGCCAGCGAATCGTTGGGAAACGGCCATGTCAGCAGGCTGGCCTGAAACAGCGCCGCATTGACGGCCAGCAGGTAAAGCGCGAGGCCGAGGGCGACGGCCAGCGTCCCGCCCAGGCCCGAAAGCGCGCTGCGCCGGTATTCCAGGCCATCGCCACCCGGCGCGATCGATGTGATCATGTATTTGCGCACCCGATGGACCATCCAGACCCCATAGACGCCGAGGGTCAGAACCGTCAGCGTGCCGTCGATCACCACCCGCAGGAAAAGCCCGGGTGCCGTGCCGGTATAGGCGATCCCCAGCGCGCCCGGCTTCACCGAGGTAATGTTTTCCCAGATATCCCGCATCGCTGTTTCCGTCAGTACCAAGGCGCGATGACAATGGCTCATCGCGCCCGTCCGCCTCCGGCCCCGCCCAAATGCCAGCCTTACCAATGGGATAGGACAAGCTTGGTGGCGCAAGCGGGGAACCGGGGCCGTTGGGGGGCGAACGGCCATTCTCAATGAAGGTGGGGATAACAGCCCGGCGCGGCTGTGTCACGGTCCGTGGACGCTCAATCGAAACGGTGGCTCTTGGGAAAGCCGCGCGGCGCCATGCGCCCGGCACCTGCCCGTTTGCCGATCCATTCGGCCAGATCGCTCTGGGTGCGGGTGCGCCCGGCCGGGTCCAGCCAGCACAGGCCGTCCGCCAGCGCAAAGGTGATGGCATCCGACAGCCCGCCATCCTTGAACCGCTGCAGCCGCACCCCCTTGCCGCGCGCCATCTCGGGCACCTCGTCGAGCGGAAAGACCAGCACCTTGCGGTTCTCGCCCACCGCGGCGACATGGTCATGCCCAGGCGCGACCGGCCGGCAGACCCGGGCCGCGACGTCCTGCCGGACATTCAGCACCTGCTTGCCGGCGCGCGTCTGGGCGAGCGCGGCGCTGCCCGGCAGGACGAAGCCGTCGCCGGCCGTCGACGCGACCAGAAGCCGCAGATCGGGCGTCGCGGGCAGCAGGGCGACGATGTCGGCCTCGTTCGGCAGATCGATCATCAGGCGCACCGGCTCCCCATGCCGCGCCCGCCCGGCAGGCTGGCGACCCCCAGCGTGTAGGCGCGCCCGTTCGAGCCCACCAGCAAGAGTTGCGCGGCGGTGTCGGTGGGGATCACGAAGCGCGCTTCGTCCCCGTCCTTGTATTTGATCGCCGCGTCCGCCCCCAGATGGCCCTTCATGGCGCGAATCCAGCCCATGCGCGAACAGACCACGGTGACGGGTTCCCGGGGCAGCATCGCCTCGGGCGTTGGCAGATCGACCGCCTCGGCCTCGGCAAAGCTGCTGCGCCGGGCGCCGCCGGGCGCGCCCTTGCCGAAACGCCGCCGGATCTCCCGCAACTCCTCGGCGATGCGCACCCATTGCGCGGCCTCATCGGCCAGCATGTCCTCGATCCCGGCGCGTTCGACCAGCAGCGCATCGCGTTCCTCGCGCAGCGCCATTTCCTCCAGCCGCCGCAGGCTGCGCAGCCGCGTGTTGAGGATCGCCTCGGCCTGGATGTCCGACAGGTCGAACTCGGCCATCAGCACCGGTTTCGGCTCATCCTCGGTGCGGATGATCTCGATCACCCGGTCGAGGTTGAGGAAAGCGACGATCTGGCCTTCCAGCACCTCGAGCCGGTGGTCGATCTTGCCCAGGCGAAACCGCGACCGGCGCAGCAGCACATCGCGGCGATGATCGAGAAAGGCGCGCAGCACCTCGCGCAGGCTGCAGACCCTGGGCACGCGGCCGTCGATCAGCACATTCATGTTGAGCGCAAAGCGCGTCTCAAGCTCGGACTGCTTGAACAGCAGCGCCATAAGCACTTCGGGATCGACCGTGCGGGCCCTCGGTTCGATGATCAGCCGCACGTCTTCGGCGCTTTCGTCGCGAATGTCGGCCAAGAGCGGCACCTTCTTCGTCTCGACCAGCGCGGCAAGGGTGGCGACCAGCTTCGATTTCTGCACCTGCCAGGGGATTTCGGTGACCACGATCTGCCACATGCCCCGCGGCAATTCCTCGACCTGCCAGCGGGCCCGCAGACGGATGCCGCCGCGGCCGGTGCGATAGGCCTCAGCGATCGCTGCGGGCGGTTCCACGATCACCCCACCGGTGGGGAAATCGGGGCCCGGCACCAGTTCGAACAGGGTCTCGTCACGCGCGTTCGGCGCCTTCAGCAGATGCAGGCAGGCGGCGCAGAGCTCGTCGAGATTATGCGGCGGGATGTTGGTGGCCATGCCCACCGCGATCCCGCTCGACCCGTTGGCCAGCAGATTGGGAAAGGAAGCGGGCAGCACCAGCGGTTCCTCGGCCGTGCCGTCATAATTGGGGCCATAATCGACCGCATCCTCGTCGAGGCCCTCCATCAGCGCCTCGGCCGCCGCGGTCAGCCGCGCCTCGGTATAGCGTGCCGCGGCCGGCCCGTCGCCATCGATGTTGCCGAAATTGCCCTGCCCGTCGACCAGCGGATAGCGGACCACGAAATCCTGGGCGAGCCGCGCCATCGCGTCATAGATCGCCGCATCGCCATGCGGGTGATAGTTCCCCATCACATCGCCCGCGATCTTGGCCGATTTGCGAAAGCCGCCGCGCGCGGTCAGCCCCAGTTCGCGCATCGCGAACAGGATGCGCCGCTGCACCGGCTTCAGCCCGTCGCGGGCATCGGGCAGCGCGCGGTGCATGATGGTCGACAGCGCGTATTGCAGATAGCGCGAGCCAAGCGCCCGGTCGAGCGGTTCCACCGCCACCTCTTCCGGCATTTGGGGGTCGTCAACCGTGCTGGCCATAGATACGGTGTAGCCCGGGCAGAAAACGGGGTCCAGCGGGAAGGACTGATACTTCAGTGCACCCGAAAACGCTCAAGGCAGCGAAGCGTCCGGTCGAGGCTGTCGCAACGCTGGCGGGCGAGGCCGACATCCCAGCGTGTCCGCGCGAACTCCGAAAGCTGGCTTGCGTAGTCCGGCCCGGTCGCCCGGCCCGATCGTGGTCGCGGCTGAAACCCGTTCTTGATAGTCGGCTTTCGGGAGCGGCCCGCTATCGCCACAATATGACCTTTCGGATCGTCAACGGCCTCGGGCTCCGGCGTGATCCAGGCAAGCGCGACAGAAAGGAACGGCGCAAGGTGGTCCCGATCCGCGAGCAACCAAGCCTCGGCGGCGCGCACCGCGATCCGGAAACAGAAATACGCGCTGGCCTCGAAGTCGATCCCATTGATCAGCGCGGCAGCGCAGTCCGCATCCCGATCAAGGTCGCGCAGTACGAACCATCGGTTTCCACGCCTGGCGGATTGCGCGTAACCCGGCACCCGTTGCGTCAGTTGGTCCTTCCAGAAGACCCTGCCTTCACCGCAATAGACGTGCCCTTCCGTCAGGCCGACATGATCAAGGAGGCGCCGCATGATCGCCAGATCAACCATCCCTTCCCCTGCGAGGTTCACCGGAACGGTCATCGCGGGAAGAGGTCAAGTTGCCCGATGTTTTCGATCCGCTTCGGGCGCGTTTTCGCCTGTGCAATCTCGCCCAAGCTCACGCCGTCTCGCATCAACGCCATGGCATCGTCGATGGTGCTAGCTTGCTTGACGTCTGTTCCACCTTCGCCTGGAACCAATAGGAACGCTTCGTCAAGACCGAGGCTCTCGTCCGACAGGATGTCGAGCGAATGCGTCGTCACAATGACCTGGCGGCGGGATGTCCTTGTCGCCCTCGAAATGACCGCAGGAAGATGCGCGGCCACTGCCGGATGCAGGGAGATTTCCGGTTCTTCCATTAGCAGCGGGCCACCCCTTTCCATTAGGGACCACATCATGCCGAGCAGTCGCAATGTGCCGTCGGAGAACTGATCCTCACGCTGCCACGCTCCTTGTGGCCGCCAGTGTTGGTATTTCGCACGTAGATGGGGCGCGCCGTTTTGATCGGTTTCAAGTTGCAACTCATCCAGTTGCGGGACCGCGATCCGCAAAGCCTCGTTCATGCGTTTCAGCCGCGCCTTCAGCGTGTTCTTGTTGACCGCATGCATCCGGCGAAGCAGGTCGCCCCCATACATCTCGGTGCCGGTTTCCTCGGCCAACGTGGGCGATCTCATGATCTGCGGGACAATGTGAAGATAGCTGATACTTCGGAAAAACTCTGCCATCTCGCGGAATTGCTTGTTTGCGCTCGTCTGTTCGATTGCCGTTTCCGTAAGGCGTTCGGGGTCCTGCTGATCTTGACGATCTGGACGCTCGATCACCGGATCGCCGTTCCGACTCACATACTCTCTCGCAACTTTTGCGCGAGTGTCTTTTCGAATACCCTCCAATTCGAGTTCATAGACCCACCGATCCGCTGTTCCATCGCTCAGGGTCACCCGAAAGCCGATCCGGGTGTTTCGTCGCGCACCGATGAATCGGATCGCCGAAAGCCCGTCCCTTGCCTTCACAGCCGATTGAAGACCGCCCCCTTCGCTGACACAGATGTCCCGCAGAAAGCGGAACGCATCGAGCAGGTTGGACTTGCCAGATGCGTTCGGACCAACGAAGAGCGTGCGCTGGCCAATCGGCAGCGAGACCCTCGCGAAGTTCTTCCAGTTCGTGAGTTCGATATGTTCAAGCTTCACGGCGACGGGCCTATCCGGTAGCTGCACCTGCAGCCTACACATGTCCGACAGCATCCGCAAAGGAGTCTCGTGCTGCCCCGCTCCATCCTCATCACCGGCTCCTCCTCGGGCATCGGCCATGACGCCGCGCACGCGCTGGCGGCCCGCGGCTGGCGGGTGTTCGCCACCTGCCGGCAGGAGGCCGATTGCGCGCGGCTGCGCGCCGAGGGGCTGGAGAGCTTTCGGCTCGACCACACCGATCCCGGCCAGCATCGAGGCGGCCGTGGCCGAGGCGCTGGCGCGCACCGGCGGCACGCTGGCACGCGCTTTACAACAACGGCGCCCATGCGATCGGCGGCGCGGTGGAGGACACGCCGGCGGGCGCGCTGCGCGCCGTGTTCGAGGCGAATGTCGTGGGCGTCCACGACCTCACCCGCCGGGTGATCCCGGTGATGCGGGCGCAAGGGCATGGGCGGATCGTGACCTGCTCGTCGGTGCTTGGCTTTGCCGCCCTGCCCTGGCGCGGCGCCTACAACGCCAGCAAATTCGCGATCGAAGGGCTGACCGACACGTTGCGGATCGAGCTTCTGGACAGCCCGATCCATGTGATCCTGCTGCAACCCGGGCCGATCACGACCCGCATCCGCGTGAACTCCCGGCCGCATTTCGAACGCTGGATCGACTGGCGCTCCTCGGCGCTGCGCGACTTCTACGAGGCGCGCTTTCTGCCCCGGCTTTACGATGACAGCGGCACACCGGCGCGGTTCGAGTTGCCGCCCGCGGCGGTCACCCGGGCGCTGATCCGCGCGCTGACGGCGCGGCGGCCGCAGGCGCGCTACCCGATCACGGTGCCGACGCATCTGGCCCGGGTATTCGCGACGCTGTTGCCCGGCGCGGTCTGGGACCGGATGCGGGCGGGGTGGTAGGCCGGCAATCGGGGCGTGCATCCCCGCCGGCGGTCGTCTAGAGAGCGGGCAAACCGCAAGGGGAGGTATGCCTTTGGCCGACAACATCCTGCTTTACGCCGTGATCGGCGTCGCCCTTCTGGTGGCGGTGATCCTCGCCATCGGCATCGGCGGGTTCGCCCGCGGCGGCGAGTTCAACCGCAAGCATGGCAACCAGATGATGCGCTATCGGCTTGCCGCGCAGGCGCTGGCGGTCTTGTTGATCGTGATCTTCGTGCTTGTGGCCGGCCGGGGCGGCTGATGGTCGTCCTGTCGAAAATCTATACCAAGACCGGGGATGCCGGCGAAACCGCCCTGGGCGACGGCTCGCGCGTGGCCAAGCATTCGGTGCGCGTCGCCGCCTATGGCACGGTCGACGAGTTGAACGCCGTCCTGGGCCTGGCCCGGCTGCCGGTGACGGGCGAGGTCGACACCGCGCTGTCGCGGATCCAGAACGACCTGTTCGATCTGGGCGCCGATCTGTGCACCCCCGCACGCGACGGCGAGGCCGAGGCCGAATACCCGCCCTTGCGCATGCAGGCCGGGCAGGTCGCCCGGCTGGAGGCCGAGATCGACGCGATGAACGCAAGGCTCGAACCCTTGCGCAGCTTCGTCCTGCCCGGCGGCAGCCCGGCGGCGGCGCATCTGCACCAGTGCCGGACGGTGGCGCGGCGGGCCGAACGGATGGTCGTCGAACTCGCCACCATGGAGACGATCAACCAGGACGCGGTGAAATACCTCAACCGCCTGTCGGACTGGTTCTTCGTCGCCGCCCGGGTGGCGAATGACGATGGCAAGGCCGACGTCCTGTGGGTGCCCGGCGCGAACCGATAGGCGGTCGCCCGCCGGGTTTGCGCCAATTTGTCGCATAATGGGCTTGACAGGCGCCCCCGCGCCGGTGTCGCATGACGCTCCAAACCGACATCAGGGGGCGGCCCGAGCGGGCCGATGCGCATGTTCAAGCCGCGGGAATCGATGGTCTACAGCGCCGCCGAATACTGGTCGGACGCTGCCGTTCACATGCTGGGGGTGCTCGCCGCGCTGATCGCCGTGCCGGTCATGGTGACGCTGGCCGCCCTGTGGGCCGGCGATGTCGGCACCGTCACCGCCGCCACGATCTATGGCGTCACGCTGATCGCGATGCTCAGCTGCTCGGCGCTTTACAACATGGTCCGGGCCGCGCATCTGCGCCCGCTTTTGCGCCGGATCGACCAATCCGCGATCTACCTCAAGATCGCCGGCACCTATACGCCCTTTGCCGTGCTGACCGGGATTCATGCCGGGCCGTTCCTGGCCGGGATCTGGGGCGCGGCCGGGCTGGGCGCGGCGCTCGTTGCCTTTGGCACCCGGCTGCCGCTGGTCAAATGGGTCGCGCTGGCGCTTTACCTGGGCATCGGCTGGGCCGGCGCATTCTGGGGCGGCCCGATGGTGGACGGTTTGTCCGGGCCGGCCTTCCTGCTGCTGCTGTTCGGCGGGCTTCTCTATTCCGGCGGCGTGATCTTCCTGCTGTGGGAGCGGCTGCCGTTTCACAACACGATCTGGCACGTCTTCGTGCTGGCCGCGACGGTGCTGTGCTATTCGTCCATCATGGTGGAGCTTTTCCGCGCCGGCACCTTGGCCTGACCGGTTTTCGCGCGATCCTGCATGGCCGCCAGCCGCTGGCCCGCGCTTCGGTAAAGATAGATCGCCACCACAAGCCCGACGAGGATCAGCACCAACTCGCCAATGGCTGCACCGGACAGGTCGGAAAGACGGGTCATGGGCGGGCTCCCTTTGCTGCCTTGTGCCAGAGATAGGACAGGCAGCCCAAATGGCGACCGCAACCGGCCGCGCCACTTTTCCCTGTTCCCCCGCCGCGTCTTTCGCTACAGGGCGCCGGTGTAAATGCCCCACAGGAGAAATGCGCAGATGAAGGTGCTGGTGCCCGTCAAGCGCGTGATCGACTACAATGTGAAGGTCCGCGTGAAGGCGGACGGATCGGGCGTCGATCTCGCCAATGTCAAGATGTCGATGAACCCGTTCGACGAGATCGCGGTGGAACAGGCGATCCGCCTGAAGGAGGCCGGCAAGGCCGACGAGGTCGTCGCCGTGTCGATCGGCGTCAAGCAGGCGCAAGAGACGCTGCGCAACGCGCTGGCGATGGGTGCGGACCGGGCGATCCTGGTGGTGGCCGCCGACGATGTGCACACCGATATCGAGCCGCTCGCCGTGGCCAAGATCCTCAAGGCGGTGATCGACGCCGAACAGCCCGGCCTGGTGCTGGCCGGCAAGCAGGCGATCGACAACGACATGAACGCGACCGGCCAGATGCTGGCCGCCCTGCTCGGCTGGGGCCAGGCGACCTTTGCCTCGGGCGTCGAGGTCGAGGGCGACACAGCGTCGGTCACGCGTGAGGTCGATGGCGGGCTGCAAACCATCAGGGTGAAGCTCCCCGCGATCGTCACCGTCGATCTGCGCCTCAACGAACCGCGCTATGCCTCGCTGCCCAACATCATGAAGGCCAAGAAGAAGCCGATCGACGAAAAGACGCCGGCCGATTTCGGGGTCGATGTCAGCCCGCGGCTGGAGGTCCTGAAAACGGTCGAGCCGCGCGCCCGCGAGGCCGGCGTGATCGTCGGCTCGGTCGACGAGCTGGTCGAGAAACTGCGCGACAAGGAAGGGGTGATCTGATGGCGGTTCTGCTTCTGGCGGAGATCAACGGCTCCGAACTGGCCACCGACGCGACGGCCAAGGCGCTGAGCGCGGCCAGGGAACTGGGCGAGGTCACCGTGCTGGTCGCGGGCGAAGGCGTGGGCGCGGCGGCCGATGCGGCGGCCGGGCTCGATGGCGTGTCCAGGGTGCTGGTCGCCGACGATGCGGCGCTTGGCCATGCGCTGGCCGAACCCGTCGCGGCGCTGGTCGTGTCGCTGGCCGACGGCTACGCGCATATCGCTGCGCCCGCGACGGCCTCGGCCAAGAACATCCTGCCCGGGTCGCGGCGCTGCTCGACGTGATGGTGATCTCGGACGTTTCGGGGATTGTCGATGCCGACACGTTCGAGCGGCCGATCTATGCCGGCAACGCGGTGCAGACGGTCCGCTCGAAGGATCCGGTCAAGGTGCTGTCGATTCGCACCTCGACCTTCGAGGCGGCAGGCGAAGGCGGCAGCGCCCCGGTCGAGGCGGTTTCCACCGCGGCGGCGCCCGGGCTTTCGGAATGGGTCGAGGACAACGTCGCCGCGACCGACCGGCCCGAACTGACCTCGGCCCGGATCGTGGTGTCGGGCGGGCGCGGCGTCGGCTCGAAAGAGGCGTTCGAGGTGATCGAGGCCCTGGCCGACAAGCTGGGCGGGGCGGTCGGTGCGTCCCGCGCGGCGGTCGATTCGGAATTCGCGCCGAATGACTGGCAGGTCGGCCAGACCGGCAAGGTCGTCGCGCCCGAGCTTTACATCGCCTGCGGCATTTCGGGTGCGATCCAGCATCTGGCGGGGATGAAGGATTCGAAGGTGATCGTGGCGATCAACAAGGACGAAGAGGCGCCGATCTTTCAGGTCGCCGATTACGGCCTTGTCGCCGATCTGTTCGAGGCGGTGCCGGAACTGACCGGAAAAATCTGAGCGGCTGCGTCGGTCAAGCGCCAGCGCACGGGAACGTCCGGCCCGATCATCATCCCCGATCGGGCCGGACGCCTTTGCTTGGCACAGCGCGCGCCGCGGAGGCGGCGGACGGTCATGGTCAATGACCGTTGGTATCAGCTCATCCGGAACTGGCTGCGGTTGCCTCCGATGTCAAAGGTACCGCCCTTGTCGTCGGTCACCCGCATATTGGTCAGGGCGCAATTCGCCGTCGCGGTGTCGAGCGCTTCCTCCGACCCCACGCTGGCGAAAAAGGACAGGTCGCGCAGAATCTCGTTCCCGTCATAGGTCACGAACTTGCTGCGCATGCTGCTCCGATTGACCCTGGCATAGGTCGCATGCGACAACCAGCCGACACCGCAGACCGCGATCCGGCCGTCGATGTCGGTCAATGCGACCCGTGCCTCATAGCGGCCGGGTCCGCCGCCCGACCAGATGATCCTCCAGGGCACGAAGCTGTCATCGACCGCCTTGCGCGCGATCACCGGACCGCCCTGCGGCGCAGCATTCTCCGAACAGGCCGGGACAAGCGCAGCAAGGGCGAGGGCGGCAAGGGCGTGGGTGGGTTTCATCCGGCTTTTCCCTTGTTTCCGGTTGCGCGTGAACGGGGCGCTGCGGCTCAGAACCCCGCCTTGATCTTCTCGAACTCCTCGGCCATGCGGGTGCGCATGGTGTTGTCCATCGGCACCTGGGCCAGCACCGGCGCGTCGATCTCGGCGAGGCCGCGTTCTTCGACCAGGGCTGGGTCCATCGCCTGCATCGCGGTCAGGTTGCCATGGCCATAGCCCCATTCGTTGACGATGTAGTCGGCGCTTTCGGGGGCGAGCAGCGCATTGATCATGTCATAGGCCTTGTCTTCCGATCCGGGCCCGTCCTTCAGGTTCACATAGCCGCAGAACCAGCTTGACGAACCTTCGCTGGCCTCGCGTTCGAAGGCGATCGGATGCCCATCGGCAACAAGCTGCGTGGGGGTTTCGTTCCAGGCCCAGGCCAGCACCACCTCGCCCGAGGCCATCAGCTGCGCCAGACCGGCCCCGTCCTGCCAGTAGGCGCGCACATTCTGATGCGCCTGGCGCAGCCAGTCGGCGCCCGCCTCGAAATCGGCTTCGGTCATCTGGGTCCAGTCGCTGACGCCGTTGGCCAGCAGCGCCAGCGCCCAGATGTCGTCGGTGTTGTCCGGCAACGAGATGCGGCCGGCATATTTCGGATCGAGAAACACCTGGAGGGTCTGCACCTCTTCCTCGGGCACGATGTCGGTGCGATAGGCAGTGGCGGTGGTGCCGATGTCGAACGGCATGAACCAGGTCCCCGCATCATCCTCGAAAATGTCCGAGGCCAGGAAGGCCGGGTTCAGATCGGCATAGGCGTCGATCCGGCTGGTATCCCAGGGCTCGACCAGGCCGGCGTCGCGGTAGCGTTCGACCATCTGCGCGCAGGGATGCCCCAGGTCGGCCCGGAAACCGGCCAGAAGCTTCTGGAAAGCCTCGTCGTCATTGCCGAAAAAGGCGTATTCGGGCGCCTCGCCATGCTGTTCGATATAGGCCTGGAAGAAGCCCTCATCCTCATACCCCGACCAGTCGAAGACCAGGAGCTCGTCATCGGCTGCCAGGGCCGGCATGGCGGCAAGAACAAGCACGCCGGCGGCGGTGGAAAAGGTGGTGCGATTCATCATGTTTCCCCTGTCGTCATGCGCCCTTTGCGCGGGCCTGAACCGGAGGCTAGGACAGTGGGCGCCGCCTGCCAAGAGCGGAACGCAGCAGCAATTCGGGCCCCGGGCGATTGACAGCGCCCCCCGCAGCCGGTTGCGTGCAAAGATCGACCCATCGCGGAGGCGCCCATGGCCGCGCTGACACAGGGGCTGGCCAGGGCCGGCCAGGCACATTGGCTGGCGGTCTATGCCATCATCGCCCTGGCGTGGGCCGGGCTGATGGCTGGCGCGGTCGAAGGCGGCCGTGGCGCCGCGATGCTGTGGGCCGATCTGTGCCGGGCCGATGCCGGGATTGCCGGGTTCCCGGCGGTGCTTGCCATGTGGGCGCTGATGGGCGCGGCGATGATGTTGCCGACCTTTGTCCCGGCGCTGTCCACCTATGACGATCTGATCGCGGCAGGGGCCGGCACCAGAGCCGGCTTTGCCCGGCTCGCCATGGGATATCTGGCGGTCTGGCTCGGCTTTGCCGGGATCGCGGCGGCGGCCCAGATCGCGCTTGCCGGCTCGCCGCGCCACCCGCCTGGCTGGCGACGGGTTGCTGATCGTCGCCGGCGCGTATCAGTTCAGCCCGTGGAAGGACGCCTGCCTGTCCCGCTGCCGCGCACCGCTGACCGTCTTTCTGGGCGCCATGCGGCCCGATGGGGCGGGCGGGTTCCGCACCGGCCTGCGGATGGGCGCGGATTGCCTGGGCTGTTGCTGGGCGCTGATGGCGCTGGGGCTGATCGCGGGGCGATGACGCTTTTGTGGATGGGGCTGGCGATGCTGATGATGACGCTGGAAAAGCTGCCGCGTCTGGGGGTGCCGCTGACCCGGCCCCTGGGCGCGGCGCTGATCGGCGCCGGGCTGGCGACGCTGTTCGTGGCATCGGCGGCTGGCGACAAAGTCTTCTAGAAGACTTTGCCCGGGCAGAATCTTCTAGAAGATTCTGCCGCGCCACGGCACTGTGGCGGAAGACGAGGGAGGCAACACATGGCCGAAGACGATGGCGGTCCGATCCCGAACTGGGCAATTCGCGGCGAATTGATCCTGAACTGCAACTGCACGGTGTTCTGCCCGTGTGTGGTGTCCCTGGGCAAGCATCCGCCGACCGAGGGCCATTGCCAGGCCTGGGCGGGCGTGCGAATCGATGCCGGCCATTTCGGAGAAACCGATCTGGCTGGGCTCAATGTCGGCCTCTTGCTGGAGATTCCCGGTCAGATGGCGCGCGGCAACTGGATGGCGGCCGCCTATATCGACGAGCGCGCCGACGAGGCCGCCTATGACGCGCTTGTGGCGATCTTTTCGGGCGCCGCGCGCGGCACGACCGGGCTGTTTTCGGTCCTCGTCTCGGATTTCAAGGGGGCCGAGCGCGCGCCCGTCGCCTTTGAGACCGAAGGCACCACGCGCCGGCTGACCGTCGGGCGCGCGATCAAGGGCGCGGTGCATCCGGTTGCCGGCGCCGACCCCGATCGCGAGATCGTTGCGACCAAACACCCAATACTGGATGGGGCCCGACATCACCGTGGCCACGGCCAGCCTGGGGCGGGTGCGGGCGTTCGGCCGGGTGTGGGATTTCGACGGCCGCTCGGCCGAGATCTGCCAGATCGACTGGCATGGCCCGGGCCGCTGGACAGGCCCGGAAGGGGAGGCTCCGCGATGCCCGATGCGATCGGTCGGCGACGACCGGCAAGGCGGGGCGAAAGCCGCCCCTGGCGTGCCGCATGAACGCGCTGCTGGCCCGCGCGCGGCGGGTCCGCCGGACCCCGTTCACCGAAGGTGTCGAACGCGCCGGTGTCACCGCTTGGTCGGTCTACAACCGGATGCTGCTGCCCGCGGTGTTCGAAAGCCCCGAGGCGGATTACCGCCATCTGAAGGATCATGTGCAGGTCTGGGACGTCTCCTGCGAGCGTCAGGTCGAATTGCGCGGCCCCCGATTCGGCCCGCCTGATGCAGATGCTGACGCCGCGCGATCTGCGCGGCATGCTGCCCGGCCAGTGCTATTATGTGCCGATGGTCGACGAGACCGGCGGGATGCTGAACGATCCCGTCGCCGTGAAGCTGGCCGAAGACCGCTGGTGGATTTCGCTGGCCGACAGCGATCTCTTGCTGTGGGTCAAGGGCATCGCCAATGGCTATCGGCTCGACGTGCTGGTCGACGAGCCCGATGTCTCGCCGCTGGCGGTCCAGGGCCCGAAGGCCGACGAGCTGATGGCGCGGGTGTTCGGCGAGGACATCCGCAATGTCCGCTTCTTCCGGTTCGGCTGGTTTACCTTTCAGGGTCGCGATCTGGTGATCGCCCGGTCGGGCTATTCCAAACAGGGCGGCTTCGAGATCTATGTCGCGGGCGGCGATATCGGCATGCCGCTATGGGACGCGCTGATGGAGGCGGGCGCCGATCTGCAGGTGCGCGCAGGCTGCCCGAACCTGATCGAGCGCGTGGAATCGGGGCTGTTGTCCTATGGCAACGACATGACCCGCGCCAACACGCCCCATGAATGCGGGCTCGGGCGGTTCTGCAACACCCAGACGGCGATCGGCTGCATCGGCCGCGACGCGCTGCTGCGGGTCGCCATGGAAGGCCCGGTGCGCCAGATCCGCCCGATCGCCATCGGCGGCGCGCCGGTGCCGGTCTGCGACCGGCTGTGGCCGCTGATGGCGGGCGCGCAGACCGTCGGGCATGTCAGCTCCACCGCCTGGTCGCCCGATTTCGGCACCAATGTGGCCATCGGGATGGTGCGCATGACCCATTGGGACCCGGGCACCGAGCTGACGTGGCGGCACCCGACGGGCCGCGCCCGGCGGTCGTGCGCGACCGGTTCTGGAACGACCACGGTTCCCGCTGACCCAGGACGGAACCGCGCCGGCATCCGATCCGCATCAGGGCAAGGCGCGGCGCGCGTCGCTCAGGGCGGCAACGCCGCCGCCCGCCCCGCCTCGACATCCGATGGGGCCAGCACCACCTCGACCTCGGCGGCGCGCAACATCGCGCCGATCGGGCTGGGGGGCACGGCATCGGTGACCAGCCGGTCGATCTCTGCGGGATCGGTCAGCCGGATCGGCGCCGCGCGGCCGAATTTGGTCGCATCGGCGACCAGAATGCTCTGCTCG
>JAEPEX010000067.1_pt1 | contig 22511 bp, 22 predicted proteins | sample 9130951 | NCBI WGS metagenome assembly JAEPEX01 (sample SAMN17228542, study PRJNA684324) | microbial mat metagenome | biome: saline marsh[ENVO:00000054]; feature: microbial feature [ENVO:01000007], biofilm[ENVO:00002034], sulphate-reducing...; material: estuarine water [ENVO:01000301]|estuarine... | reverse complement strand
TCCCTTGCTGTTGGGCAAGAAAAAGTAATTTTTGCAGATCAATTTTAGTCACCCTCTCGCCAGCATATTCAATGAATTGCAGAAGATATCGCTGGCGATAAAACCTTGGTAGTATTGCAGAAATCATAAAACCTTGTCTGTTTGGCTTGGGGCAAAAGAGGTCACCCATTAAAAGGCCTCTTGTCACCCATTAAAAGGCCTCTTGTCAAGGAAAAGACTTCGCCATCCAAGAAAAAATAGATTTTTCTTACCAGAGCAATCGTGCCGGGTTTTATACGCGCTGATTGTCAGTACTTTCCCGCACCCGTTATTTCGGTGCTTTTGTGGGGGGTAGAGGGTCGGGAGGTAGGGGTCAATCTTGACATTCCAGCGAGCAACCCCGCACCACCAGCTTCACCTACGATATACACGGCAACCGGGTTTCGGTCACCGACCCGGTGGGCAACACCACCTACAACCACGACGAGCTGGGCCGGGTGATCAGCGAAACGGCACCGATGGCGGTCGCACTACCTATGTCTACGACACCCGCGACAACCTGTGGGAACTTATCGACGCCAACCGGCATACCACCGTCTTCACCTATGATCGCAGCAACCGGCAGTTAAGCGAAACCAGGCCCGGCGGCCAGCGCCTGAGCTACACCTACGATGGCGCGCCGGCAACCTGAAAACCCAGACGACGGCAACGGCCGCCACACCATCCACAGCTATGACGACCGCACCCGTCTGACCCGCACCGATATCTATGAATTTACCGGCGCCGGTGCTCCGTTCAAGTCCATCGACTATTTCTATAACGAGGCGGACAGCCTCACCGGCTATGATGACGGCGCCACCAGTGCCGTCTACTCCTATGACGATCTGCAGCGCCGCACCAGCGAGACCATCGATTACGGCCCCTTCAGCCTCAGCCATTCGTACGGCTACTATGCCAACCATCAGAAACAGAGCTATACCGACCCGGCCGGCCGCACCCGCACCCTGAGCTACGATGAGGGCGGCCGTCCCACCGGCCTCGATCTGGGTGAGGCGGTGGGCGAGGTGGCGATCACCGCCTATGAATGGCAGCGACCCACCCGCATCGTGCTGCCCGGCGGCGGCTCGATTACCGTCGGCTATAACGGGTTGCAGCAGCCCGTCAGCATCGACGCCCGTGATCCCGGCGGCGCCCCGGTGATGCAGCGCACCTACCAGTACCGACGCACCGGCGCCATCCAGTCCCAGACCACGGCGGAAGGGCAGATCGGCTACAACTATGACCCGGTGGAACGGCTGCGCGCGCCACCTCGCCCGCCCGTGATGAACGCTTTGTCTATGATTTCTTAGGCAACCGCTCGCCTGATGACGGCGCCCCGGCCTGGGGCTATAACGAAAACAACCAGCTTACCGGCACCGGAACCTACGACTATGACGATCACGGTAATATGGCCGTCAAACGCGGGGAACCAGTGAGATTAACTTCAGCTATACCCCTGATAACCGGCTCGCCTTTCTAACTGACGAGGCGGGCGCCACCATCGGCGCCTACGGCTACGACCCCTTTGGCCGACGGCTGTTCAAGGAGGTAAACGGCACCCGCACCTACTTTTTATACAACGACGAGGGGCTGGTGGGTGAATATTCCGCCACCGGCGCCGAGCTGCGCACCTACGGTTACCATCCCGGCGCGCCCTGGTCCACCAACCCCTCTTTGTTGTGCGAAAACGGTATCTATTACTACTATCTCAACGACCATCTGGGCACCCCCCAGAAGATCATGAGCGACAACGGTACCGTGGTCTGGGCCGCCACCTATGAGAGTTTCGGCACTGCCACCATCACCACCGCCACCATCACCAATAACCTGCGCTTCCCCGGCCAATACTTTGACAGCGAATCAGGATTACAGTACAATTGGCACAGATTCTATGATCCCTCAACCGGGCGATACATCTCCGCTGATCCTATTGGATTGGATGGGGGGATTAATTTGTATGGGTATGTTAATCAGGATCCGGTTAATTTGGTTGATTCATTTGGGCTTAGAATGTCTGGCAGAAATAACCCTTATGAGTATGGCCGTAATAAAGGAAAAAGACGTAATATAGATGGCTTAACAACTAGCTTTGAAGCGCATTTTGTACTTGGTGGAGGCCAACATAAAATTCGTTGTTGTGATAGGCAGTCTGATGAGATACTTATTCATAAATATCGCAAAATTTGCTATGGAGCTGCGGTTGATATTAGCGGTGGAATAGGGCAAGGGTCTGGTTTTAGTGGTGATTCTTGTCGAAACCCACCTATGAAATTACTTGGCGGCGAACTAGGATTTTTGTTTTTTGAAGGTGGAATATCGGTAGGCGCCGATGGGTCAGGTATTGCGGAACTGGTGCAGGTAACCTAGGATTAGGTATAGGAGGTGTAAAAGCGACTGCTTGCTTTTATTTTTATATGAACACAGAGTATACAGGTGAAAAGTGCTGTGATTAACATAATAAATAATAACTAGTGAAAGAGCTAATCAATCAAATCACAGATTTTTCATTCCCCGTCTATTTGTGACGACAATAGTAATGCTGCTATACGTCTACAATAAAAACAAGAAAAAATCATTAATTGATTATATGGTTTACTTTCCAAACATTTTAAATGATTACAAGGAGATAACAAGGAAAAGGGCGGGTAAGGGGGGCCACTTTACTATATTTTTTTCTTTTTTGTATTCCTCTCTTTCATCTCAATTCTATCGAGTTTATTTTATGTAATATAGAGCCAAAAAAAGGGGGAAAATTGTGACGGTAAAAGAATGACAGGGGGTCAAATTTCGATCCTTGACACTGATCGAAACTTAGTTCACTGCTTGAGTTGCTGTTTGCGAAATACAGTGAAGTGAATTGTTCCCTCCCACCATTGATTTAATTTTCTGAAAGCTCTCTTGTCTTACCAAATTTAGGACATATTTCCCGAATTGGTTCAATTTTCACTTTAGTAACTCTCATTTCTGTTTCCCAACTATTTCCTTTTGTGTCATAAACAATGACTTTTGTTTGAACTTTCATGTCAGGCTCCAGGTAAGGATATCTATCACCAGTACTTCTTTCTTGTTCAAAATAGACTAAACCGTTAGTGAGCTCACCAGCAGAGAGATACGTATTTATTTGATTCTCGATTAAAAAGTTTCTTTGCTTTAGGAATGGAATAATTTTCTTTCCATCTTCTCCAAGTGGTACCCAGTAGTCTTCAAGCATAACTGTTTCTTCTTTAAGCCAGTACCAGCTGTCAATATCATCATTTTCCATTGACCTATAGCCTAGGTGAATATCACCTATTTGGACTGGAGTATATCCTGTATTAGTCAACTTTAAATACAATAAAAATGCAGTACGGTGGCAGTTGTTACCAACGGAAAAACTGCTGCACAGTGTTGCATTTTCGATGATTTCGATGGAAACTGCAGGCTTCTTCGCAATTCTATTTATTCTTGAACGTATTAGCCAGATAAGAAACGGTGTGGCAAACCCTACAAAGGGAAAGACGGGGGTCAAATCTCGATCCTTGACACTGCTCAATGAAAAGTTCACCGGCTTGTCCGGTGTAATGGCTGATTGGAATCATCCTAACTCAAATACTGCAGCCTTTGAGCTTGGAATTTTGTGGTCAAAAGACGGGGGTCAGATCTCGATCCTTGACACTGATCAATGAAGAGTTCACCGGCACGCCCGGTGCAACGGCTGATTGGCACTTTCCTTATCGGCTACGTTCCGACCGTCCACCGTTTGGCCTCGTGTTTCAGGATCAATCCTTCGAGTACTTCTTTGAGCGTTTTTTGTTCTTCCGGAGTGAAGTTGGCAATGGCTTCAAACTGAATTGCCAGTTTTTCCGGTGGCTTTCGCTCATCATCATCAAATAGCAGCTCATCTCCCGGCACGTTCAAGACAACCGCCAACTTACGTAACACCTCAAGGGTGGGTTGCGACTCGCCCTTCTCGTATCGTCGCAGCTGGGTAGAATGTATGCCTATTCTTTCGGCAAGCTCTGCGAAGTCGAGCTTCTTCTCCTGCCGTAACCTTTTCAGCCTTTCCGGGAACCCCATGATCGCCTCACCATATTTTTTGCACAAAATATACCATGGGGAGATTTTATGCTTTGCAGCGTTTAGATAATACGGTACGAATAATTGCATATGTTCTTCTTGACAGGTTTTTGAACAGGCCTGTCTGAACAAAAAAAGCCCGTCACCTTCCCGGTCTGTGGCAAGAGCGAGGGTGACGGGCTGGTACGACCCCGGCGAGATACCGAAGCGTCTTCTCTTCTCCCATATCTCCCGGAAAAAATCAATCATGGCGACCCAAAGGAGGTGATGAGCCATCGCCACCTACGAGACCACGGACATCTATGTCGGCGCCTTTTTCCTGTGCAAGGGCGCCGCACTGCGCGGCATCAGGATCAAGGACGCGGCCAGAGGGATCGCCGCCTTTGAGATCAGCGGCGCCGACCTGGAGGGGTTGGAGCGGCAATACCGAAGCGGCACCGCCCTGGTGAACCCCGTTCATCTACGAGAATCACTGAACCTGCTCAGAGATATGCTGTTTGACCTGCGAGATATGAGGAGAGAGAACCATGATCAATCAAGACGACATCGACGCCATCAAACACGGCGTTGAGCTGGTTTCTTTCATGAAGGCCCGCGGCATCGAGCTGCACCAGGTCGGCGGGAACTACCGGGGCCTCTGTCCCTTCCATGAAGATACCACCCCATCACTTACCGGTCAATCCCAAGGAAAACCTGTGGAACTGCTTTGGCTGTGGGCGGGCGGCCGATGTGATTCCGCTTCGTTGAGCTAATACATGGAGTCGATTTCAAAAGAAGCTGTCAGACGGCTGGCTGAGAGACCGCCCTCAGAAGTCAGAAGTCAGAGGACAGAAGACAGAATCAGAAGCAGAAACAGAAGACAGAACAGTATAAAGAAAAAAAAAAGAAAGGGCTCAGCGTGGCCGACAAAAAGCTGCTGGCCCGGGGGAACAGAATTCAGAAGACAGAGGACAGAAGTCAGAAAAGACCGGGTAAGAAAGTGCTGAGTGTGGCCGAGAAGAAGTTACTGGCCCGAGTAGTGGGTATTATCAGCACAGCTTTACTGAAGATCAGAGAGGCTGGATTACCTCAAGAACCGGGGGATTACAAACCAACCAGACGATCACCGACTTCGGCACGGGCTTTGTGAACGGCAGCCTGAAAAAGATCCTGCCGAAGATCCGGCCGTCATCAAGACGCTGAAAAACTCTCGGCATCCTCAATGCCAAAGGCAACGAAATCTTCTACAACTGCGTCGTCTTTCCGATCTATGATACAGATGGGCAATCGTCAATCTCTATGGCAGAAACATCGACCCGGCACATGGGGTCAGCCACCTGTACCTGGCCGGTTCACGCTCCGGGCTCGTCAACCGCCAGGCGGTACCACGAAGCGCTTCCATCATCCTTACGAATCGATTATCGATGCCGTGACCCTGGTACGACCAGGGTTTACCAATGTCATTCCCGCCTATGGGGTTAACGGGGTAACCGAGGATCATCTTGTTCTCTTTAACAGCGCGGTAACAGAGGTGTATCTCTGCTTTGACAGTGACCCTGCCGGCAAGAACGGAGCCACACAGGCGGCGGAGCAGTTACAGAAGAAAGGAATAACCGTCTACACCGTCGAGCTGCCGGACAAGGATATCACCATCTACTTCAACCGCCACACTCCCGAAGAGTTCGAGCAGCTGCTCAAAGCGGCCAACCCGGCATCGGTGGAGCAGTCAGATTCGCTGCACAAGCGTAAACAAACCCTATACCAGCAGGAAGAACACGGTTTCACGGTGGGCTACGCCACACGGCACTACCAGGTAAAAGGCATCCAGCGGGCGATACCCAGCTCAAAGCCACCATCAAGGTCAGTGAGGACGTTTCATCATCAAAACCCTTCGAGCTGACTACCATCGATCTGTATTCTTCGAGATCCCGCCACTGGTTCGCCAAGCTCTGTGCCGATCTGTTTGCCGAGCCGGAAGCGCTGATCAAGGAAGACCTGGCCAAACTGCTGCAGTTGGTGGAACAGTGGCGGCCGGAGAAGAAAGAGCAGCAGCACACCGAGATCAGCACAGGGGATAAGGAGCTGGCCTTATCCTTTCTGAAAAGCGACGATATCTTCGCGGCGCTGCTCACCGACTTCGACACCCTGGCGTCACCGGTGAGAAGATCAACAAGCTGGTGGGGTACCTGGCCGCCACTTCCAGGAAACTGACCGAGCCCTTATCGGTGCTCATCCAGTCCCGCTCCGCGGCCGGCAAATCCACCCTGCAGGATGCCATCATCTCGCTGATCCCCGATGAAGAGTATATCAAATACACCCGGGTTACCGACCAGGCCCTGTTCTACAAAGAAGAAGACTCGTTGGTGCACAAGATCCTGGCCATCGAGGAGGCCGAAGGGATGGGCGGCGCCGCCTACTCGATCAGAACGATCCAGTCGGCCAAGAAGATTACCGTGGCCGCCACCGGCAAGGATGCCAACGGCAGGATGAAGACCGAGGAATACACGGTAAACGGCCCGGTCTGCGTGATGATCACCACCACCGCCACCGAGATCGACCAGGAGACGGCCTCACGCTTTATCTTTCTGACCATCGATGAATCGGCCGCCATGACCGGGGCCATCCATCAGCGGCAGCGGGAGGCGGAAACGCTGGCCGGGCTGATCCGGGAAAAGAAGCAGCACACCGTTACCAGAAAGCACCATGCGGTGCAACGAATGCTCATGCCCCTGGCGGTGGTCAACCCGTATGCCGAATATCTCAATTATCCCAGCCACTCGCTCCGGCCAGGCGGGACCACAAGAAATACCTCGGCCTCATCCGGGCGGTGGCCTTCCTGCACCAGTATCAGCGGGAGATACAGACCGTGGAGGTGGACGGCACGCCGGTTGAATATATCGAAGTCACGCTTACCGACATTGAGACAGCTAACCGCCTTGCCAATGTGGTTCTCGGTCAATCCATGGATGAACTGGTCAAACCGTCCAGGACCTTGCTATCGAAGATCTACGAAATGGTAAAGGAACAGGCGGAGCAGAACAACGCCCCCATAGATGAAATCTTCTTCACCCGGAGGATGATCCGGGAATACACCGGCTGGAGTGACTGGCAGATCAGGGCTCATATCAAGCAGCTTGAAGAAATGGAGTACATCGGTGTCCGCACCAGCTCCAGAGGCAAGGAGTACAGCTATATCCTCAACTATCAGGGCCAGGGGGAGGAGCATCAAGAAACGTGTTACCTCAACCTGACCAGCGTTGAGCAGATAGAAACGTTGATGAAACCGGGAAGATGAAGCGTTACCCCGAGGGTAAATACCCTGACCCCGAGGGAAAACGTGCTACCCCGAGGGTACTCCGAGGCTCGAAAAAACACAGATAACTCCGTGCAGTTAAAGAAAAAAGACAACAACCCCGAGGGCGAGGCAGGAGAACAAGCCCAGGGGTACCAGAAGACAGAAGACAGAAGACAGAAGACAGAGGGCAGAGGACAGGGGACGGAAAACCAGCGACGCTGCCTGGCTGTCACGGGCAAAGGTAATCGATACCGCAATGAAGCCACCATGTACCGGGTCTCTGACGAGAACCGCCACCAGAGGAGGGATACGAAGAATATGGATATCGATACAGCAAAGATCAGGTTCAAGAACTACCTGGAAAGCAGTGGCTATGCCGCCTCAACCATCGAATGTTACTCGGTCTATCTCGGTTACTTTCTGGACTATCTCAGGAAAATAGAGGTGATGGATCTCAAGCAGGTCACCAATGAGACGATCAGAACCTACCAGCTTCTGGTAGCCGATATGGCTATTGCCGAAGAGACCAAGGGAATGCGGCTCAGACCGGTAAAGCGGCTGTTCGGCTGGCTGCTTGATACTCACCGGCTCCTACTTGATCCGACCAGAGAAAATACGGGAAACCAACCGCCAGAACCGGACATTGCCGCCGGTGCTGACGGTTGCGGAAATGCGGCTGCTCCTGGAACAGCCCAACCTCTCGTTACGGATGCAGATCAGAGATAGGGCTATCATGGAAACGCCTGTATTCTTCAGGGATACGGCTCAATGAGCTGGTACAGCTCACCGTTCATGACGTTGACCTGAAAGACAAGGTTCTGCATATCAGAAAAGGCAAGGGCAACCGGCAGCGGGTGGTTCCCCTCGGCAGCAATGCGGCCACGTATCTGAAAGAATATCTGAAAAACATCCGGCCCCGGTATGCCCAGAAGAACAAGCAGCAAAGACGGCTCTTTCTCACCGATCAAGGCAGGCCGGTGACCGGTAACAGTATCAGGACATCACTGTTTCACTACAAAAAATCCGCCGGAATCACAAAGACCGCTTCACCGCATAGCTTCAGGAGGAGCTGTGCGACCCATCTTCTCCAACAAGGGGCTGATATCCGCTATGTCCAGAAGCTGCTGGGTCATCGACACATCCGGACCACCCAAATCTATACCCGAGTATACCCAATCGACCTCAAGGAAACTCATACCCGGACGCATCCACCATGCTGATCAGAGAACTGATACCGGGATATCTAGAGGAACTGAAGATCCTGAACCGTTCACCGTTGACGATCCGCAACATCCGGGGCGCCTTGAATGCCATGGCTCTCTTTCTGGAACATGAAGGGATAACCGAGCTGGTGCAGTTTAACCGGAATGCCTTGCATCTGTTCCAGGAAGACCTTGCCTACCGGCTGACTGCCAAAGGTAAGCAGCTCTCGGTCAGTACCAGGGAAAAGTATCTCTGTTCGGTTCGCGGCTTTGCCCGGTATCTCTATGCAACGGATTATCTTACCGCTGATCTCAGCAAGACGATCACGTTGCCGAAGCAGCCGAAACGCTTACCAAAGGTGATCCTGGAGTACGTTGAGATAACAAAGATCATGGCCGCCCCGGATATGCGGACACCTGACGGCTACCGTAACAGGATCATCCTGGAAATCCTCTACGATACCGGCATCAGGGCCGCTGAGATGGCAGCGGTCAAGACCGGTGATCTCGATATCGTGCATGGGTATCTGACGATCAGATCCGGCAAGGGAACAAAAGACCGTGTCGTACCGATAAGCTCACGGGTGTGCGATATAATAAAGCAGTATCTTCTCATGGTCCGACCGGCCATGAGCCGGGGAAAGGAAACAGGGTATCTGGTGCTCAATCGCTGGGGAACGAAGATGACGCCCACCGCCGTCTGGGCCGTCGTTAAAAAAGCGGCTCACCAAGCAAAGATTAGAAAAAACGTGACCACCCATACCTTCCGTCACACCTGTGCGACCCATATGCTGAAAAACGGAGCGCCCATCCGTCATATCCAGGAGATGCTGGGCCATGCGTCCCTGGAGTCCACCCAGATCTACACCAGGGTCACCATCAACGACCTCAAAGAGATCCACGCCAGGTATCATCCGGGCGAGTCTGTATAAAACAGCTACGTGGATCAGTGGGGCCCGCGGCCCTTTGAACTGAGGACCCCCGCCCGCCCGGGCACGGCAGCAGCGAAGGCGGCGCCGAGTTCCGGGCAGTGCACCTTCCGCCACTGCGCTCCCGGCGGCACGTCGCACAATAGCGCTATTATGCGACGTGCAGTCCGTCATCCGGCCTGCAAAAAAAAAACGCAGGCCGGCCGCCGGCCTGTTCCCTTGTTCGCTAAACATAAGTTCTTATGTTTAGTGGCGAAAGGCACACCACCCTCCACCCGCCACCCACCTACCGCCGCTGCCGTGCCCACCCGTCCGCCCCCTGCTGCGCGGGGGCTCCCCGACAAAAACCACTTCCCGGATATTCCCTTTCTTTTTCTTTAACCGCCTGCTGGTGCTTGTCTTGTCAGGCGATCTCGGGTAATACTGAACACTGCTCTTTGAATCTGCGCGAACCCCCACGAAAAACAGCTCTTTGGGGGGAGAAGGCGCATCGTGAAATCTTGGCACAGATTCTACGACCCTGCCACCGGGCGCTATATCTCTGCTGATCCGATTGGGCTTGAAGGGGGGATTAATTTGTACGGGTATGTTCAAAATGATCCGGTTAATAAGGTTGATCCGTTGGGGTTGTGGTCTATTGGGATAGGTGTATATATAATAGCTGGTGGAGAATTAAATTATTCTAGTGTTGAGTGTTGTGAAGGTCAGAATCTATACAGAGTTAAATATTTTACTGTTTGTGGTGGTGCTGGTGCATCCGCTTCGGTAGGGAAAGCACCGCTCCCTTCTGTTAGCCCATTTGGAAACAGTATCAAAGGAGGTTGTCCAAGCACGAGAACATATTATCTAAACCAAACAGATAAATTACTGTACTCAGCAAATGTTCAATGGGATCCAAAAAATGGTTGGGACGGGGGAGCCGTGTTAGGATGGGCAGGTGGTATTGGTGGAAAGTGGTCGATTTGTGGTGATGTTATAGTTTCCAAAGAAAAAATTGGATGCTGTTCGGACTAAATAACTGATATATGATTTGATTGTTTACAATAAAAACTATTTTGATCTGTCTGGTCTATATACAGGTAAAGAATACTTTCTGGAATGTTGTAAATGCGATAGTTATCCTTTCTCAAATTATTTGAGCCACTAAGGCGTTAAAAAAAACATGCCTAAGTCAAACAAACCAGGCCCAATTCTTACTGCCATTGCTTGCCTGGTTGCATCTGTCGGGATACTTATAGTTACAACATCTATACTATTAGTAACTGGAATAATGCAATATATGGTCAACATTGGCTTTACAAATTTTCCTTTATACTATATGCTCTTTTTTTTCATAATTTGTATACCAGTTATCTTTTGGTTTTTATGGCCAATTTTTTCAAAACGTCTAACACCAATGTAAAGCAAGGAAGGAAAGTAGGGGGTCACCCATTAAAAGGCTTCTGAGGAAAGACGGGGGTAAAATCTCGATCCTTGACACTTGTCAATGAAGAGCTCACCGGCGTAGTCCGGTGTAGCGGCTTATTGGTGTTTATTTTTTGTTCAGGAAATCGTCAGGCGAGATACCGGCCTGTTTGAGAATCGCACGAAGAGTGCCCTCTGGCATGTCGCCGGGATGATTGGGAATGGTGGTGTATCGGTCAGCTTGTGCGTTGTACCAGATCTCGTGACTACCGGCAGCCTGGCGGTCAAAGGCAAAGCCAAATGCTTTAAGACGCGTGGTTATCTCCCGGTAACGAAAACCTGCCAAACGCCCCATTCACCCTCCTACCACCAGGGCGCAATCAAAAGCATCTCCAACGATCTGTAGTGACGGGCTGGTACGCCTCTCTGCTTGTGCTTCCAGAAGTTTCCTGGCGACATCGCGGGCAATTTCCATGGTCTCAGTAACTGTCCGCCCTTGGGCTACCAGTCCGGGGACATCGTCGGAAGTGGCGAGGTACACCCCTTCCGGCAATTTCTCGACATGGATGTTGATGAATCTCTCCATAAGCGTTCTCCTGAGCCTTTTACCGGGCCAATTCTTGAATGTGTTTTTTTGTTAGAAAAGCATCTATCAGTTTTTTGACTACTTGCTTGTCCTCTTCTTCAAGTTTTTCAACTTCCTGGAATTGCAGAAGCAATTCTCTGTCTTCAAACTTCGCTTTCGCAGCATCCGCCGTTGTCCCCTCTATGAGGTAATCACTGGAAACACCGAGGGCATCGGCCATTCTTTTTAAGGTGTCGGCTGCAGGTCGAGATATCCCCCGTTCATAACGTCCGATATGGGAATAATGGACATCTACAATCTTCCCCAATTCTGTCTGGGAAAGATTTTTCTGTTTACGTAAGGACAAGAGCCTTGCGGCGAAACCTGCCTCGGTTTGGTTCTCTTTGTTTTCCATAAAGCAAGTTATAGCCATATTGCACCACATGTTCGAGAAAAATAATGCTTTATGGGTGCTTCATGGATCATTAACGCTTGACACTTATCCGGCATGGATGCTATATTGTGCATCATTGATGTTTTATTCATTTTTTTATGAAAAAAACCCGTCACCCTCCGGTCTGTGGCAAGAGCGAAGGTGACGGGCTGGTACGACCCCGGCGAGATACCGAAGCGTCCTGCTCTTCTCCCATATCTCCCGGAAAAAATCAATCATGGCGACCCAAAGGAGGTGATGAGCCATCGCCACCTACGAGACCACGGACATCTATGTCGGCGCCTTTTTCCTGTGCAAGGGCGCGGCACTGCGCGGCATCAGGATCAAGGACGCGGCCAGAGGGATCGCCGCCTTTGAGATCAGCGGCGCCGACCTGGAGGGGTTGGAGCGGCAATACCGAAGCGGCACCGCCCTGGTGAACCCGGTGCATCTACGAGAATCACTGAACCTGCTCAGAGATATGCTGTTTGACCTGCGAGATATGAGGAGAGAGAACAATGATCAGTCAAGACGAAATAGAGGCCATCAAACACGGCGTTGAGCTGGTTTCTTTCATGAAGGCCCGCGGCGTTGAGCTGAAACAGGTCGGCGAGAACTACCGGGGCTTCTGCCCCTTCCATGAAGATACCACCCCATCACTTACCGTCAATCCCAAGGAAAACCTGTGGAACTGCTTTGGCTGTGGGACGGGCGGCGATGTTATCCGCTTCGTTGAGCTGATACATGGAGTCGATTTCAAAGAAGCTGTCAGACGGCTGGCTGAGAGACCGCCCTCAGAAGTCAGAAGTCAGAGGACAGAAGACAGAAAAGCAGCAGTTAAAGAAAAAAAGAAAGGGCTCAGCGTGGCCGACAAAAAGCTGCTGGCTCGGGGGAACAGAATTCAGAAGACAGAGGACAGAAGTCAGAAAAGACCGGGTAAGAAAGTGCTGAGTGTGGCCGAGAAGAAGTTACTGGCCCGAGTAGTGGGGTATTATCAGCACAGCTTTACTGAAGATCAGAGAGGCCTGGACTACCTCAAGAACCGGGGGATTACAAACAACCAGACATGCACCGACTTCGGCACGGGCTTTGTGAACGGCAGCCTGAAAAAGATCCTGCCCGAAGATCCGGCCGTCATCAAGACGCTGAAAACGCTCGGCATCCTCAATGCCAAAGGCAACGAAATCTTCTACAACTGCGTGGTCTTTCCGATCTATGATACAGATGGGGCAATCGTCAATCTCTATGGCAGAAACATCGACCCGGCACATGGGGTCAGCCACCTGTACCTGGCCGGTTCACGCTCCGGGCTCGTCAACCGCCAGGCGGTACCACGAAGCGCTTCCATCATCCTTACCGAATCGATTATCGATGCCGTGACCCTGTACGACCAGGGTTTTACCAATGTCATTCCCGCCTATGGGGTTAACGGGGTAACCGAGGATCATCTTGTTCTCTTTAACAGCGCGGTAACAGAGGTGTATCTCTGCTTTGACAGTGACCCTGTCGGCAAGAACGGAGCCACACAGGCGGCGGAGCAGTTACAGAAGAAAGGAATAACCGTCTACACCGTCGAGCTGCCGGACAAGGATATCACCATCTACTTCAACCGCCACACTCCCGAAGAGTTCGAGCAGCTGCTCAAAGCGGCCAACCCGGCATCGGTGGAGCAGTCAGATTCGCTGCACAAGCGTAAACAAACCCTATACCAGCAGGAAGAACACGGTTTCACGGTGGGCTACGCCACACGGCACTACCAGGTAAAAGGCATCCAGCGGGGCGATACCCAGCTCAAAGCCACCATCAAGGTCAGTGAGGACGTTTCATCATCAAAACCCTTCGAGCTGACTACCATCGATCTGTATTCTTCGAGATCCCGCCACTGGTTCGCCAAGCTCTGTGCCGATCTGTTTGCCGAGCCGGAAGCGCTGATCAAGGAAGACCTGGCCAAACTGCTGCAGTTGGTGGAACAGTGGCGGCCGGAGAAGAAAGAGCAGCAGCACACCGAGATCAGCACAGGGGATAAGGAGCTGGCCTTATCCTTTCTGAAAAGCGACGATATCTTCGCGGCGCTGCTCACCGACTTCGACACCCTGGGCGTCACCGGTGAGAAGATCAACAAGCTGGTGGGGTACCTGGCCGCCACTTCCAGGAAACTGACCGAGCCCTTATCGGTGCTCATCCAGTCCCGCTCCGCGGCCGGCAAATCCACCCTGCAGGATGCCATCATCTCGCTGATCCCCGATGAAGAGTATATCAAATACACCCGGGTTACCGACCAGGCCCTGTTCTACAAAGAAGAAGACTCGTTGGTGCACAAGATCCTGGCCATCGAGGAGGCCGAAGGGATGGGCGGCGCCGCCTACTCGATCAGAACGATCCAGTCGGCCAAGAAGATTACCGTGGCCGCCACCGGCAAGGATGCCAACGGCAGGATGAAGACCGAGGAATACACGGTAAACGGCCCGGTCTGCGTGATGATCACCACCACCGCCACCGAGATCGACCAGGAGACGGCCTCACGCTTTATCTTTCTGACCATCGATGAATCGGCCGCCATGACCGGGGCCATCCATCAGCGGCAGCGGGAGGCGGAAACGCTGGCCGGGCTGATCCGGGAAAAGAAGCAGCACACCGTTACCAGAAAGCACCATGCGGTGCAACGAATGCTCATGCCCCTGGCGGTGGTCAACCCGTATGCCGAATATCTCAATTATCCCAGCCACTCGCTCCGGGCCAGGCGGGACCACAAGAAATACCTCGGCCTCATCCGGGCGGTGGCCTTCCTGCACCAGTATCAGCGGGAGATACAGACCGTGGAGGTGGACGGCACGCCGGTTGAATATATGTAAGCGCTCAACAAACCCCTTCTTTTTTTATCCCTCCCCCCATGCTCTGTTGTGCTGAACTTTTTCAAGGAGGCGCATATGGAGCAGAACAAGCGATCCGGCAGAGATGCAAAACGCAGCTACTGGGGTGATCACATCGCAGGCTGGAAACAATCAGGATTGAGTCAGCAGGCGTACTGCCGCAAGCACCAGCTTTCCCTCTCGAGTTTTGGCTATTGGCGGAGCCGGCTCAAGAGAGGCGGGGACGACCAAGCACGCTTTCACCCGGTAATGGTCGGCACCGGTACTCGGACAATCTCACCACAACCAGAGCACCCCGACTCAGGCCTGGGGGTCATACTCGGTAACGAGAGATTCCATATAACCATAAAGCAACACTTTTGCCCGGCGACCCTGCGTGAATTGATCGGGATTCTGGAGCAGCGATGATGACCGGCTCACCCGAGGGCTCGATGGTGTACGTTGCGGTGGGCGCTACGGATCTGCGCAAATCGATCAACGGGTTGGCACTGCTGGTGGAAGAGCAGTTCGAACTGAACCTGTTTGGTGGCAGCTTGTTTGCATTTTGCAATCGTCGTCGTGATCTGGTGAAGATCTTGTATTGGGACGGCAGTGGGTTTTGTCTGTGGATGAAGCGCTTGGAACAGGATTGTTATCGCTGGCCCGAGGACGGCGAGGAGGTCATGGCGATGAGCGAACGGGCGTTGAGCTGGCTGCTCAGCGGTCTTGATGTGAGCCAGGCACATGGTCGCTTGGGGTATGGCTCGGTATCGTAAAAAACATCACAAAAAATATGATATTATGTTGATTTTATTCGTGAAATAATTGCCCAATGGTGGTAGTATGTGAGCATGATTAACACTGCTCATACACCTCTGCCTGAGACGGTTGCCGAACTCACAGAGATGATCAATTCTTTGGTTCGGGAACATGAGCGCTCCACTCATGAGAATAATCTGTTACGGGAAGAGATTCGGCTTCTGCGTGCCAAATTATTCGGCAAGAAGAGCGAGAAGCCTGCTCTCTATGATGAGAGTCCGCAATTGTCATTGTTCGATATGCCGGAGCCCGCCGAGATCGAGCCAGAACCCGAGACCATCGAGGTACCCGCCCACACCCGTACAAAGCGAGGAAGAAAACCCTTGCCGGAGGAATTGCCCCGGGTTGAGCTCGTCCACGATATAGACGAAGCGGACAAGCAGTGTGGCTGTGGTGCACCCTTGTCAAAGATCGGCGAAGATGTCTGTGAGAAGCTTGATATCATTCCGGCGGTGATCCGGGTAATCAGACATGTCCGGCCTAAGTATGGATGCCGGCAGTGTGAAGGAATTGAGACCAAGAACGCGACGGTAACGATTGCTCCGGCGCCGAAGCAGATTATTCCCAAAGGTATTGCCACCGCCGGTTTACTGGCCCACATACTGACTGCCAAGTTCTGTGATGCGCTGCCGTTTTACCGGCAGGAGAAGCAATTTGCCCGATTGGGCGTGGAGCTTGGCCGGGCGACCATGGGAAACTGGGCGATAAAGGCGGCTACCGCCTGTGGGCCGGTGCTGGCACTGTTACATACTGAAATTCGTTCCGGCCCGTTGATCAACATAGACGAAACAACGGTGCAGGTGCTTGACGAACCGAACCGTTCGCCGACCACGAAGTCGTACATGTGGGTATGCCGTGGCGGGCCGCCGGATAAACCGGTAATTATCTATCGCTATGCACCGAGCCGCTCATCCACGGTGGCCCAGGCATTGTTACAGGGGTACAAAGGGGTGGTGCAGACCGATGGCTATGTCGGATATGACTATCTTGATCACCACCCGGACGTACTCCATGGCGGATGTCTGGCGCATGTCAGGCGGAAGTTCGATGAAGCCAAAAAAGCGCGAGGCAAGACGGCGACCAAGACCGGCGGAGCCGATGTGGCGTTGCACTATATCGGCGCCCTCTACCGGATTGAATCCGAGGCAAAGAAGGCCGAACTCTCGGCAGAGGAGCTGGTAAAAATACGGCAAGAAAAAGCCAGGAAAATCTTTGCCGAATTTTACGCATGGTTGGCCAAAAAGAAAACCCAGGTGGTTCCCAAGAGCTTGCTGGGTAAGGCGGTTAACTACGCATTGAGCCAATGGGCTCGGCTACTGGTGTATCTCGATCACGGCTCTATGACCCCCGACAACAACCGGGCCGAGAATGCGATCCGCCCCTTTGTGTTGGGCAGGAAGAACTGGTTGTTTGCCGGCACCCCCGAAGGTGCTCAGGCCAGTGGTGATCTGTTCAGCCTGATCGAAACCGCCAAGGCCAACGGCCTGGAGCCTTACAAATATCTTCGCTATCTCTTTGAAAAAATCCCGTGTGCAACAAGTGAAGATGATTACCGAGCACTGCTCCCCAGTCAGCTAAAACCCGCCGATCTCGACATCGGTGATCGGGTGACGGGTGTTTAATTAAGCGCTTACCGAAAACCTGCCAAACGCCCCATTCACCCTCCTACCACCAGGGCGCAATCAAAAGCATCTCCAACGATCTGTAGTGACGGGCTGGTACGCCTCTCTGCTTGTGCTTCCAGAAGTTTCCTGGCGACATCGCGGGCAATTTCCATGGTCTCAGTAACTGTCCGCCCTTGGGCTACCAGTCCGGGGACATCGTCGGAAGTGGCGAGGTACACCCCTTCCGGCAATTTCTCGACATGGATGTTGATGAATCTCTCCATAAGCGTTCTCCTGAGCCTTTTACCGGGCCAATTCTTGAATGTGTTTTTTTGTTAGAAAAGCATCTATCAGTTTTTTGACTACTTGCTTGTCCTCTTCTTCAAGTTTTTCAACTTCCTGGAATTGCAGAAGCAATTCTCTGTCTTCAAACTTCGCTTTCGCAGCATCCGCCGTTGTCCCCTCTATGAGGTAATCACTGGAAACACCGAGGGCATCGGCCATTCTTTTTAAGGTGTCGGCTGCAGGTCGAGATATCCCCCGTTCATAACGTCCGATATGGGAATAATGGACATCTACAATCTTCCCCAATTCTGTCTGGGAAAGATTTTTCTGTTTACGTAAGGACAAGAGCCTTGCGGCGAAACCTGCCTCGGTTTGGTTCTCTTTGTTTTCCATAAAGCAAGTTATAGCCATATTGCACCACATGTTCGAGAAAAATAATGCTTTATGGGTGCTTCATGGATCATTAACGCTTGACACTTATCCGGCATGGATGCTATATTGTGCATCATTGATGTTTTATTCATTTTTTTATGAAAAAAACCCGTCACCCTCCGGTCTGTGGCAAGAGCGAAGGTGACGGGCTGGTACGACCCCGGCGAGATACCGAAGCGTCCTGCTCTTCTCCCATATCTCCCGGAAAAAATCAATCATGGCGACCCAAAGGAGGTGATGAGCCATCGCCACCTACGAGACCACGGACATCTATGTCGGCGCCTTTTTCCTGTGCAAGGGCGCGGCACTGCGCGGCATCAGGATCAAGGACGCGGCCAGAGGGATCGCCGCCTTTGAGATCAGCGGCGCCGACCTGGAGGGGTTGGAGCGGCAATACCGAAGCGGCACCGCCCTGGTGAACCCGGTGCATCTACGAGAATCACTGAACCTGCTCAGAGATATGCTGTTTGACCTGCGAGATATGAGGAGAGAGAACAATGATCAGTCAAGACGAAATAGAGGCCATCAAACACGGCGTTGAGCTGGTTTCTTTCATGAAGGCCCGCGGCGTTGAGCTGAAACAGGTCGGCGAGAACTACCGGGGCTTCTGCCCCTTCCATGAAGATACCACCCCATCACTTACCGTCAATCCCAAGGAAAACCTGTGGAACTGCTTTGGCTGTGGGACGGGCGGCGATGTTATCCGCTTCGTTGAGCTGATACATGGAGTCGATTTCAAAGAAGCTGTCAGACGGCTGGCTGAGAGACCGCCCTCAGAAGTCAGAAGTCAGAGGACAGAAGACAGAAAAGCAGCAGTTAAAGAAAAAAAGAAAGGGCTCAGCGTGGCCGACAAAAAGCTGCTGGCTCGGGGGAACAGAATTCAGAAGACAGAGGACAGAAGTCAGAAAAGACCGGGTAAGAAAGTGCTGAGTGTGGCCGAGAAGAAGTTACTGGCCCGAGTAGTGGGGTATTATCAGCACAGCTTTACTGAAGATCAGAGAGGCCTGGACTACCTCAAGAACCGGGGGATTACAAACAACCAGACATGCACCGACTTCGGCACGGGCTTTGTGAACGGCAGCCTGAAAAAGATCCTGCCCGAAGATCCGGCCGTCATCAAGACGCTGAAAACGCTCGGCATCCTCAATGCCAAAGGCAACGAAATCTTCTACAACTGCGTGGTCTTTCCGATCTATGATACAGATGGGGCAATCGTCAATCTCTATGGCAGAAACATCGACCCGGCACATGGGGTCAGCCACCTGTACCTGGCCGGTTCACGCTCCGGGCTCGTCAACCGCCAGGCGGTACCACGAAGCGCTTCCATCATCCTTACCGAATCGATTATCGATGCCGTGACCCTGTACGACCAGGGTTTTACCAATGTCATTCCCGCCTATGGGGTTAACGGGGTAACCGAGGATCATCTTGTTCTCTTTAACAGCGCGGTAACAGAGGTGTATCTCTGCTTTGACAGTGACCCTGTCGGCAAGAACGGAGCCACACAGGCGGCGGAGCAGTTACAGAAGAAAGGAATAACCGTCTACACCGTCGAGCTGCCGGACAAGGATATCACCATCTACTTCAACCGCCACACTCCCGAAGAGTTCGAGCAGCTGCTCAAAGCGGCCAACCCGGCATCGGTGGAGCAGTCAGATTCGCTGCACAAGCGTAAACAAACCCTATACCAGCAGGAAGAACACGGTTTCACGGTGGGCTACGCCACACGGCACTACCAGGTAAAAGGCATCCAGCGGGGCGATACCCAGCTCAAAGCCACCATCAAGGTCAGTGAGGACGTTTCATCATCAAAACCCTTCGAGCTGACTACCATCGATCTGTATTCTTCGAGATCCCGCCACTGGTTCGCCAAGCTCTGTGCCGATCTGTTTGCCGAGCCGGAAGCGCTGATCAAGGAAGACCTGGCCAAACTGCTGCAGTTGGTGGAACAGTGGCGGCCGGAGAAGAAAGAGCAGCAGCACACCGAGATCAGCACAGGGGATAAGGAGCTGGCCTTATCCTTTCTGAAAAGCGACGATATCTTCGCGGCGCTGCTCACCGACTTCGACACCCTGGGCGTCACCGGTGAGAAGATCAACAAGCTGGTGGGTACCTGGCCGCCACTTCCAGGAAACTGACCGAGCCCTTATCGGTGCTCATCCAGTCCCGCTCCGCGGCCGGCAAATCCACCCTGCAGGATGCCATCATCTCGCTGATCCCCGATGAAGAGTATATCAATACACCCGGGTTACCGACCAGGCCCTGTTCTACAAAGAAGAAGACTCGTTGGTGCACAAGATCCTGGCCATCGAGGAGGCCGAAGGATGGGCGGCGCCGCCTACTCGATCAGAACGATCCAGTCGGCCAAGAAGATTACCGTGGCCGCCACCGGCAAGGATGCCAACGGCAGGATGAAGACCGAGGAATACACGGTAAACGGCCCGGTCTGCGTGATGATCACCACCACCGCCACCGAGATCGACCAGGAGACGGCCTCACGCTTTATCTTTCTGACCATCGATGAATCGGCCGCCATGACCCGGGGCCATCCATCAGCGGCAGCGGGAGGCGGAAACGCTGGCCGGGCTGATCCGGGAAAAGAAGCAGCACACCGTTACCAGAAAGCACCATGCGGCTGCAACGAATGCTCATGCCCCTGGCGGTGGTCAACCCGTATGCCGAATATCTCAATTATCCCAGCCACTCGCTCCGGGCCAGGCGGGACCACAAGAAATACCTCGGCCTCATCCGGGCGGTGGCCTTCCTGCACCAGTATCAGCGGGAGATACAGACCGTGGAGGTGGACGGCACGCCGGTTGAATATATCGAAGTCACGCTTACCGACATTGAGACAGCTAACCGCCTTGCCAATGTGGTTCTCGGTCAATCCATGGATGAACTGGTCAAACCGTCCAGGACCTTGCTATCGAAGATCTACGAAATGGTAAAGGAACAGGCGGAGCAGAACAACGCCCCCATAGATGAAATCTTCTTCACCCGGAGGATGATCCGGGAATACACCGGCTGGAGTGACTGGCAGATCAGGGCTCATATCAAGCAGCTTGAAGAAATGGAGTACATCGGTGTCCGCACCAGCTCCAGAGGCAAGGAGTACAGCTATATCCTCAACTATCAGGGCCAGGGGGAGGAGCATCAAGAAACGTGTTACCTCAACCTGACCAGCGTTGAGCAGATAGAAACGTTGATGAACCGGGAAGATGAAGCGTTACCCCGAGGGTAAATACCCTGGACCCCGAGGGGAAAACGTGCTACCCGAGGGTACTCCGAGGCTCGAAAAAACACAGATAACTCCGTGCAGTTAAAGAAAAAAGACAACAACCCCGGAGGGGCGAGGCAGGAGAACAAGCCCCAGGGGTACCAGAAGACAGAAGACAGAAGACAGAAGACAGAGGCAGAGGACAGGGGACGGAAAACCAGCGACGCTGCCTGGCTGTCACGGGCAAAGGTAATCGATACCGCAATGAAGCCACCATGTACCGGGTCTCTGACGAGAACCGCCACCAGAGGAGGGATACGAAGAATATGGATATCGATACAGCAAAGATCAGGTTCAAGAACTACCTGGAAAGCAGGCTATGCCGCCTCAACCATTGAATGTTACTCGGTCTATCTCGGTTACTTTCTGGACTATCTCAGGAAAATAGAGGTGATGGATCTCAAGCAGGTCACCAATGAGACGATCAGAACCTACCAGCTTCTGGTAGCCGATATGGCTATTGCCGAAGAGACCAAGGGAATGCGGCTCAGACCGGTAAAGCGGCTGTTCGGCTGGCTGCTTGATACTCACCGGCTCCTACTTGATCCGACAGAGAAAATACGGGAAACCAACCGGCCAGAACCGGACATTGCCGCCGGTGCTGACGGTTGCGGAAATGCGGCTGCTCCTGGAACAGCCCAACCTCTCGTTACGGATGCAGATCAGAGATAGGGCTATCATGGAAACGCTGTATTCTTCAGGGATACGGCTCAATGAGCTGGTGCAGCTCACCGTTCATGACGTTGATCTCAAAGATAAGGTTCTGCATATCAGAAAAGGCAAGGGCAACCGGCAGCGGGTGGTTCCCTCGGCAGCAATGCGGCCACGTATCTGAAAGAATATCTGAAAACATCCGGCCCCGGTATGCCCGGAAGAACAAGCAGCAAAGACGGCTCTTTCTCACCGATCAAGGCGGGCCGGTGACCGGTAACAGTATCAGGACATCACTGTTTCACTACAAAAAATCCGCCGGAATCACAAAGACCGCTTCACCGCATAGCTTCAGGAGGAGCTGTGCGACCCATCTTCTCCAACAAGGGGCTGATATCCGCTATGTCCAGAAGCTGCTGGGGTCATCGACACATCCGGACCACCCAAATCTATACCCGAGTATACCCAATCGACCTCAAGGAAACTCATACCCGGACGCATCCACCATGCTGATCAGAGAACTGATACCGGGATATCTAGAGGAACTGAAGATCCTGAACCGTTCACCGTTGACGATCCGCAACATCCGGGGCGCCTTGAATGCCATGGCTCTCTTTCTGGAACATGAAGGGATAACCGAGCTGGTGCAGTTTAACCGGAATGCCTTGCATCTGTTCCAGGAAGACCTTGCCTACCGGCTGACTGCCAAAGGT
>JAEPEX010000050.1_pt1 | contig 22769 bp, 24 predicted proteins | sample 9130951 | NCBI WGS metagenome assembly JAEPEX01 (sample SAMN17228542, study PRJNA684324) | microbial mat metagenome | biome: saline marsh[ENVO:00000054]; feature: microbial feature [ENVO:01000007], biofilm[ENVO:00002034], sulphate-reducing...; material: estuarine water [ENVO:01000301]|estuarine... | reverse complement strand
ATCGCGATTGGGCGCTGCAGCATAAGCTTTTGTTCCCGCAGCTGCGCATGAAACGGCCCGCCAGAAGACGGGCCGCAATTCATGTCTGGCTTGACCTTGCTTCGGTCCGGGCGGGATCGGACAGGCCCTGCAAAAGCCGAAAGTGGGCCGCGCCTTCTCTGACCTAAGGGTGGGTCTTTGAAGAGGAGAAGGCGCGGCCCACACAGCGCGCGCGGGGAGAACCGGACGCGCTGGAACCGCACCCGGATCTAGGTCCGCTCGATGACGTTCTGACGGCGCACCCGCTCCTGATGCAGGGCGACAACGCGCGGATCATTCATTTGCTGAAGCGCTTGCACCGTGGTGCGCGCCTGGCAATCGCGGGCGATCCGCACATCCAGCAGCCCGCGAGCGTCATGGACATTGCAATAGCGCTCGACCTGGTTTGCGAGCCGGTCCAGGACCATTTCGCGTCCTTCCGGTGATGACAGCATCCAGCGATCATACTCAAAGTTGAATGTCTGGGCGTTTGAGGGGGCGCAGATCACAACAGCCGTGACAGCGGCGGCGACAAGGGTTCTGACAGAGATCATTCGGTACTCTCCTGCGTTTGTTGAGCCGGCGAGAGCGCGGCCTGTCCAGATGACGAGAGCGAGACTGGTCTGAGCCACGCCACAAATCCTGAGCGTGATATGCGCCAGTCCTGAAAAATTATAAGGTGCTATTTTAATTGAGGTTTTTTTCTAATTATGAGGAGCAAAAACCGTGCATCGCCCTGCACTCTGACTACAATCGCCGAACATGCTGACTTCAGGGGGCGCGGCGTTGACCGACACGACACATAAGGATGCAACTGACGCAGAGGCGAACGCTGCGCCGCTGCTTCTGGCAGGCGGACGGCTGTCCCTTGATCCGGTCGGGTCCAGGGTTCTGCTGGATGGCAAGCCGATTGAACTCGGCGGGCGCAGTTTCACCCTGTTGCACACGCTTATGCGGCACCCCATGCAGCTTCTGGCCAAAGACAGGTTGATCGAACTTGTATGGGAAGGTCGCGCTGTCTCCGATGCGGTGCTGACAACGGCTGTGCGCGATCTGAGAAGAGCCCTCAACGATAGCGCCAGACGGCCCTTATGGATCAAAACCGAACATGGTCGGGGCTATCGTTTCATCGCAGATGTGCAGGCGAAAAGGTCACTGCCCGAACCATCGCCCCCAACTGGCGCAGAACTCTCAATGCCAGAGCAACGTGAATCGCGTGCAGCAATTGCAACCCAGACCGCAACGCCCTTGGCTGACTCACCCTTTCGCCGGCTCCCTCCCTCTTGGCTCATCGCAGGGATTGCCGGGATCGGACTTGTGTTCGTATTGGCGGCCAGTGTCTTTCTAGGCGAGCGGACATCGGCCACATCCGCGATAAACCGCTCGGTGGCCGTGCTCGATTTTGAAAATCTGAGCGCGGAAGACGACACAGCCTGGTTCGCAGACGCCTTGTCAGAAGAACTGACCAGCGCCCTGACCCGAGTATCGGACCTGCGTGTTGCTTCTCGGCGTGCGACGTTTACCGCGTCCCAGGACAGCCAAGACCTTCAAGACATCGCCCATCATCTCGGCGTGGCGAACATCCTGGAAGGCACAGTGCGCATTTCAGGCGATCAGGTCCGTGTCACGGTCTCGCTTGTTAGCGCGAGTGACGGGGCGCAGGTCTGGTCACAGAGTTATGACCGCGACTTCAATCATCTGCTCAGCCTTCAGACTGACATTGCGACAGCCGTGGCGAACACACTCGATACCGCGCTTGATCCGGATACGCTCGTGCGCATGGCTTCAGTAGGGACGGAGTCAATCGCGGCCTATGAAGCGTATATGCGCGGGCAAGCCCTGATGGCGCAGTTCTGGCAGACCGGACGCTCTGAGTCCTGGAGCCGGGCGCAGCCCTTGCTCGACAGGGCGCGTTCAATCGATCCGGACTTCGCTCAGGCCCATGCAGCGTCTGCGCTCGTGTTCAAATATTCCAATACGCCGTCCCTGGTGATGCGCGCAGACGCCCTGAGCGGAGAGGCGTACAGACAGGAATATGCGGCGCGCATGGATGCCGCCATCGCCGCCGCTCGCGACCCGATTGAAGCGGCGTCCTATCGTGCATTGCGAGACTTTGAACTGTTTGAACTGGATGCTGCGCGTGAGGCGCTCGCGACCTATCTGACAGAACGCCCGTACGATATTGACGCCAACTTCCAGCACAGCAACACCCTTGTAATGCTGGGCCGACATGAAGAGGCGCAACAGGTCATAAGACGGCTTGCAGAGATTATCCCGCGTGAGGATGCGACAAACCGGAGCCTGCTGATTCAGCATGCCCGAAAATCGCGAGATTTCGAATTTGCGGCGACCCTTTCGCGCGAAACCCTGACCGACCACCCGTTCTTCGGCGTCGCTTTGGTGGAGGCCCATTGGGCGTTCCTTTTCATCGACGCGGTTGATGAAGCGCGTGAGGTCGCGGCTCGAGTTGAAGCCAGCCAGGTTGGCCGGATCGCCCAGATGAGCATACGGCTCAATCAGTTCTGCGCGGATGGAAATCGTGAGGAGGCTGTCCCGATCGCCGCGGAGATGACGAACCATCCCCGCTCTTTCATAGTCGCCTGGTACGCCTACCGAGCCCTTGGCGATGATGACGCCGCCTATGACCGCTTGCTTGAGCTTGACGCCCCCGGCACGCCGCCGTCGAGGTTGCGCACCCTGTTATTGAACGATCCGTCCTTTGACCCGGCGCGCTTTGAGCATCTGTCCGCAGCTCTGGTGGAGGCTGGCGGACGGCTGACGGAACCCACGCAGCCGGCCGTACGGTGCCCGCCCGCCTGACGCGCTTTTACATCCGCTCGGGCACGTCAATCCCGATCAGGCCGAGCACGATCTCGAGCTGTGTGAGCGTGGTCCCGGCCAGGGTCAGGCGCGAAGCGCGAATGGCCTCGTCCTTTTCCGGCAGGATCGGACAGGCGGCGTAAAAGCCCGAAAACGCTTGCGCCAGCCCATAGGCGTGTTCGCACAACACGTTCGGGGCCCGGTCCCGCTCTGCGCGGCCAAGTGCGCTTTCAAACGCGTCCAGACGACGGATCAGCGCCGCCTCAGCCTTGTCCGATATCGTCACCGCGCCGGGTTTGATCCCCTGCTCGCCGGCCTTCTTCAGCAGCGATTTGATGCGCACGGCCTGATATTGCAGATACGGTCCGGTCTTGCCTTCAAAACTGACGAACCGGTCCAGATCAAAGATGTAGTTGGTGGTGCGCACATTCTGCAGATCGGAGAACTTGATCGCGGCGTTGCCCACGGCGCGCGCCACATCTTCAAACTCGTCTTCAGTCAGCTGTGCGCCCAGTCCCGCCTCGTTCAGGCGCGCCCGCGCCCGCTCGCGGGCTTCACTGATCAGATCGGCCAGACGGAAGGTGCCGCCGGCGCGGGTGCGCAGACGTTTGCCGTCGGTCCCGTTCACAGTGCCGAACTTCACGTGCTCCAGCGCGCCTTCTTCCGCGAGACCGGCCTTATAGGCGGCGCGGAAGACTTGTTCGAAGTGATCAGACTGGCCCAGATCAACCACATAAAGGGTCAGCTCGGGGTTTTGCTGCTGTTTGCGATCCAGAATGGTCGCAAGGTCGGTGGTGGCGTACAGCGCCGAACCCTGGCTTGAGACCAGGATCAGCGGCGCCAGCTCTTTCTTGTCGTCCTCACGGGCGACGCGCACGATCCAGGCGCCGTCGCTCTGCTCGGCCACGCCGCGCGCCTTGAAGTCCTCGACCAGCCCCGGAATCAGATCATTGACGTCGCTTTCGCCCTTCCACAGGTCGAAATGAACGCCCAGCGCGCCGAAATCATCTTTCAGCGCCGCAATCGACACATTGATGAAATGGCGCAGCAGCGCGCGATAGCCCGGTCGCCCGGCCTGCAGTTCAGCGGTCGCCTTGCGCGAGCGCGCATTGCGCTCGGGGTCATCCTTGGCCTTGGCGGAGGCCTGCGGATAAAGCCGCGCCAGATCGTCGATGGTCACCGGGGGTTCGTCCGGATACGGGCCCGTGAAATCAGCGTCGTAATAGACAAGGTCGGGCTGCTCATCCTGCAGCTCGGTGACCAGATGGCCCATCTGAAGGCCCCAATCACCCAGGTGGATGTCGGAGGTGACGTCATGACCGCGAAAGCGCATCAGGCGCTGCAGGCTGTCGCCGATCACCGATGACCGCAAATGGCCCACATGCATGGGCTTGGCCACGTTCGGTCCGCCGAAATCAATCATCACCCGCTTGGGGTCCGCGCTCTGACGGCCGCCCACACGGGCGTCGTCCGCCAGGCCATTGGCGCGGATCGCGTAGAGCGTGCTGGCCGGGGTGATGTTGAGAAAGCCGGGCCCGGCGATCTCGATCTCCAGCTCCGGGTGCTGCGCGTCGAGCTCAGCCTTCACGTCTTCGGCGACGGCGCGCGGGGCTTTCTTGGCCTGTTTGGCCGCCGCCATGGCGCCATTGCACTGATAGGGCGCAAGATCGGGACGGTCGGATTCAAACACCGTCCCCAGATCGGCGGAAAGGCCCACGGCCTCGAACGCAGCGCCGACAGCGCTGGTCAGTTGTTCGACAATCGAAGTCATAACGTCTCGAATTTTTTAATCGTCTTGCCCGGCCCGGACACGGAAGCGCAGACCGCTGCGATTGAATTCCAGCTGTTCATCGGTCAGCTCAAAGCCCACCAGAATTTCATAGTTGGAGCCCGAAGTGGTCGGTGACACGCGCGGCAGGGAAATGGAGTTGAACTCCTCGATCACTTCCACACGATCTTCACCGGGCTCAAACGTCACGGTGATGGGGAAGGTCTGGCGCTCAATCACAACACGGTCCGTCCGGGTGACCGCCACGAACATCTCATAGGTCTTGGTCATGCCCTGCGCCGCCGGTCCGCGGCCAAATCCCAGGCGCACGCCCATCTCCATCTCGATGGGATCCGCGTTGCGATCGGTGTAACGGCAATTGCTGGCGACATTGAGAATCTCGCCGGTGAACCCCACATTTTCAAAGACAGCGGTCTCGCCATTGATTTCCACCAGCCGGTGGGCGTCATACAGCGCCAGCGCGTTCGGGCAGGGCCCCGGATTGGGATCCGGCTCCGAAATGGTGTCACGCAGGGTGGAGCACCCGGACAGGACCAGAGCAGCGACGGACAGGCTCAGAACGGACAGGCGCATGAATAACCTCAAGGCGTTCGGATGGCGAACCATCTCAGAGGACGGCATGCCCCCCTTCGCGGGGCGCACGGTGTCTGCTAGAGCAGTCTGTACGACGCGCGCGCGGACAGGGCAACGCCCCGCCGCCTTTCCCCGCAGAGGAATTCCATGACCGACAAACCCGTCTTGACCGTCCAGCTGGCCTCTCCGCGCGGGTTTTGCGCCGGTGTGGATCGTGCGATTCAGATTGTGGAGAAAGCGCTCGAGCGCTATGGCGCGCCGGTTTTCGTGCGTCATGAGATCGTTCACAACAAACATGTGGTCAATCGGCTGGAAGCTATGGGCGCGGTGTTCGTCAAGGAGCTCGACGAATGTCCTGACGATCGCCCGGTGGTGTTTTCAGCTCATGGCGTGCCGCAACGCGTCCCCGCCGAGGCCGCTCGCCGCGAGATGCTTTATGTGGACGCCACCTGCCCGCTGGTGAGCAAGGTGCATGTGGAGGCGCAGCGTCATCACAAATCCGGACAGGAAATCCTGCTGATCGGTCATGCTGGCCATCCCGAAGTGATCGGCACCATGGGTCAGCTACCCGACGGCGTGATGCATTTGATCGAAACGGTGGAAGACGCTCAAACCTTCGAGCCGAAAGACCCTGACAATATCGCCTTCGTCACCCAGACCACCTTGTCCGTCGACGACACCGCCGACATCGTGGCCGCCTTGCAAAAGCGCTTTCCGAATATCGCCGCGCCGCACAAGGAAGACATCTGCTACGCCACCACCAATCGTCAGGCGGCGGTGAAGGCCATCGGCGAAGGCGCGGACCTGGTGCTGGTCGTCGGCGCGCCCAACTCGTCCAACTCCGTACGGCTGGTGGAAGTGGCCGAACGCGCGGGCGCCAAGGCTGCGCATCTGGTTCAGAAAGCTGAAGAGATCGACTGGTCCTGGCTGGAGGGCGTGGAACGTCTGGGCGTCTCCGCCGGCGCCAGCGCGCCCGAAGAACTTGTGGAGGGCCTGCTGTCCGCCCTGGCGCGCCGCTACACCCTGCACATTCGTGAGGTCCGGGTGGCTGAGGAAAACGTGGTCTTCAAACTGCCCAAGGAAGTGGCGTAGGCTCTCCGTCAGGAGGCGCGTATGGCCCGGAACAAGACCCAACCCACACCCGTCGACGCATTCCTGAGCGCCGTCGAACCTGAACGCCGCCGCGAGGACGGCCAGGCGCTCAACGCCCTGTTCCAGCGCGTCACGGGCTGGTCGCCCAGAATGTGGGGACCCGGCATGATCGGCTATGGGCCTACCATTGTCGCTATGACAGCGGACGGGAGGGCGATTTCCTCGCCACCGGCTTCAGCCCGCGCAAAGCGAACCTCTCCATCTACATCATGCCCGGCTATGCCGATTATTCAGACATCCTGAGCCGTCTGGGCAAGCACAAGACCGGCAAGAGCTGCTTGTATGTGTCCAAGCTGGCGGATGTTGATCTGGACGTTCTGAGCGAACTCATTCAAGCCGGGCTTGAGGATCTGGGCCGCAAATGGCCCGTCACGCCCAGCTAGCAGTTTGAGAGTCCGACTTGGCCGACAACATTATTCACATCCACACGGACGGCGCCTGTTCGGGCAATCCCGGCCCCGGCGGCTGGGGGGCGATCCTGCACTGGAACGGCCATGAAAAAGAGCTGTCCGGCGCTGAAGCGGACACCACCAATAACCGGATGGAGCTGATGGCGGCGATCGCGTCGCTGGAAGCGCTCAAGCGCCGCTCGAAAGTGCGGCTGGTCACCGACAGCACCTATGTGCGTGACGGCGTGACCAAATGGATTCATGGCTGGAAGCGGAACGGCTGGAAAACCGCCGCAAAGAAACCGGTCAAGAATGACGATCTCTGGAAACGGCTCGACGCGATCGCGTCAAAGCATGACGTCACCTGGGAATGGGTGAAGGGCCATGCCGGCCATCCCGAGAACGAACGCGCCGACCAGCTGGCGCGCGACGCGATCTCGACCCTCTCAGATTAGTCAAACCCCGGCCTGGCGCAGCGCCGGCCGGGGTTTCAACAGCGCTCCGTCTAAAGCGCGCTCAGCACATGCTCGGCCGAGGACACTTCGAAATTGCCCGGCTCGTCGACGAAGATATGTTCAATCACCTTGTCGTTGACCACCAGCGCATAGCGTTGGGACCGTTTTCCCATCCCGAACGCCGAGCCGTCCATTTCAAGGCCGAGCGCCGAGGCGAAATCGCCATTGCCGTCCGCGAGCATCAGGACAGCATCGCCCGCGCCCTGGTCCTTGCCCCAGGCGCCCATGACGAACACGTCATTGACCGAGGTGCAGGCGATCCGGTCCACGCCCTTGGCCTGAAGCTCGGACGCTTTCTCGATGAAGCCCGGCAGGTGTTTGGCTGAACAGGTCGGGGTGTAGGCGCCCGGCACAGCGAACAGCGCCACGCGCTTGCCGGCGAACACGTCATCGGTGCTCATCGGATGGGGGCCGTCTGCGGTCATGGTCATGAAGGTGACGTCAGGCAGGGTGTCGCCGGCTTTGAGGGTCATGGGGAGGCTCCAGATGGGACGGTTGACTGGCACCAGACTTAAGACGCCCCCTGCCCCGCGACAAGACGGCGCGCACGCGGGCAGGGCTGGACAATCGCCGCGCTTGGGGAAAAGCTGTGGGCATGGATGCGCCCCAGCCTCATACCCAATCTGGATATCTGGGCGGAAAGCTGTTGATCGCCAGCCCCTTGATCGGCGATCCCAGGTTTGACCGCACGGTGATCTATATGTGCGCGCACGATTCCGAGACCGCCATGGGCATTATCCTCAATCGCCCGATGACAGGCTTTCGATTGCCTGACCTGCTGGACCAGCTGGATGTGGCGGGCGGCGCGCAGGCGGCGGACGCGCCGGTGCTGGAAGGCGGGCCGGTGGATCGCGATCGCGGTTTCGTTCTGCACACGCTGGATGTGGCGTGCGGACCGGCGACCGAGCGGGTCGGCGAGGATCTGGGGCTGACCGCCACGCAGGAAATCCTCAATGCGCTGGCCTCTGACGCGGCGCCCGCCCGGGCGCTGATGGCGCTGGGGTATGCAGGCTGGGCGGCGGGTCAGCTGGAAGACGAAATCAGCCTGAACGCCTGGCTCGTCGCGGACGCCGATCACAGCCTGATCTTCGACGATCAGCCCGAAGACAAATGGGCGCGCGCGCTCAACAAGCTGGGCGTGACGCCGGAATTTCTGACCGCCGCCAGCGGCAACGCCTAATATTTTCGAATGGCCACATTCACCGTTGACTTGGCGCCGGAATTCCGTTCAATGAATACGAAATTCCCCTCTGACGTGTCTGGTGATCGCATGTCCCTACAAAGACACCGCAAGCGATCGATTCGCCTCACCCGGGTCCGCAACACTGTTGCGAAGGCCTTTGTTTTTGGCGTTCTGGGCATGGCGGTTATTCTGTTTCCGCTCGCGTTGACGTCAGGTTCCGTCAAGGCGCTGTGGTATTTCTAGCCGCAGACGAGCGGATACTGTCTGACGCCTGAACCGCTCAGACGCCCGTTGTCCGGGCACACTGAAACCGGTCTTTCAACCCATCTGTGACGACGCGGGCTGCATCCTGTGGCGCGAGCGCCTGCGCATACAAAAATCCCTGGCCGTAATCACAGCCGAGATCGAGACACAGGGCGTGCGCCGCGTCGGTTTCCACGCCCTCCGCGACCACTTGCATGCCATAGCTCTCGGCGATCCGGACCACGGATGAAATGATGGACCGGGCGGAGCCGTCCGTCAGGGCGGCGCGAATGAAATACTGATCGAGTTTGACCACATCAAAGGCGAACCGGTCGAGACGCGCCAACGAGGAGTACCCGGTGCCGAAATCATCCAGCACGATCGGCACGCCCTGATCACGCACCGCATTGAGCGTGCGTTCGGCCGCGTCCGGGTCCATCATCACATCGGTTTCATTGACTTCCAGCTTGAAGCCGCCCGCCGGCAGGCCCGCAGCGTTCACCGCGTCCAGCAGACGCTCTGCAAACCCAGGGGCGCTGACTTCGGTCGCTGAGGCGTTAGCGGTGACGAACAGGTCCAGATGGCCTTGAAACGCGGCGCGCCAGGCCGACAGATCCAACGCCGCCATGGCGCGCACATTGTCGCCCACAGCCTCGATATATCCATGGGACTGGGCCAGCGGCATGAACTCTTCAGCGCCCAAGACGCCCACCCCCGGACGATCCCACCGGGCCAGCGCTTCAAATCCCGCCAAAGCGCGCGTTTCAAGCTCGACCACGGGCTGGTAATAGGCGCAGACCTCGCCGGCCTGCAGCGCCTCAGCCAGGGCGGTCTCCATATCCATGTCGGCGCGCACGCCCGCAGAGCCGCCGGCGGGCAGCATAAGCCCGCGCCAGGTCATCGCATCGCCCTGCCCGATCAGCCGCACATAGCGCACCTGATGGTCATCTCCGAGCACTCGCAGTCGCAGATCACAGGCCCCCGCGCGCCGAAGAACGTCCAGACGCGGCTGGTCCGGCGGGGCCAGTCTGTTGCGAAACTGGCTGAAACCGCCCTCGACGCTCAACTCACTCAACCCCAGTGACGGGGTTTCGCCCCCCAGATGCAAAGTGTCGTTCAGAAGTCCGATCTCAACGGACAATGCCCCGGCCGCCGCGACCGCGTCTTGATAGGAGCGAAGCGCGGCGGGGTCCGTCATCGGATCGGATCCGACTTCAGGATGGCGAATTTCAGATGGTCTCGCCATTCCCCGTAGATCTTCAAATATCCCCGCGACACGCCTTCAGGCGTGAACCCGACCGAGATCAGCAACAAGCGTGACGCGTCGTTATCCAGCCGGGTCGCCGCCTCGACACGATGCAGGCGCAAGGTGTTGAAGGCATGACCCAGCACGCGTCGGACAGCGGCGCGGGCATAGCCCTTGCGCAAATAGGGCGAGCCGATCCAATAGCCGATATCGGCCGCCTGCAGCACGCCGCGGCGGACATTATTGAGATTGCAGGCGCCGACCAGAACATCGTCCGACGCCCGGAAGATGAAAAACGGATAGCCGGTCCCGTTCTCGATATCGGTCTGGTAACGGCGCAGACGCCGTTTGAACGCGGATTTGGACAGCTCGTCTTCCGCCCAGGCGGGCTCAAACGGTTCGGTATGCGCCCGGCTGGCCGAGCGCAGCTTGGCCCAGGCCTCGTAATCGTCGAGTTGGGGATGGCGCAGCCTGAGCCCTTCGGACCACAGAACCGTCTCTTGCATGTCTTCTCGCCAGAGCGCCATCTGGGGTGTCCTTCGCCGTCCGTTTACGCACCGCGCCATGTCAGGCGGCCAGCCTGTATATGATACGCGAAGTAAACAGCCAGCAAAGCCAGCGTCATGGCGAACCAGGTAATTGCATACGCCAGGTGCCGTTCAGGCGGGGTCTGGGTCAGATAAGCCGGCGGCTCGCCCGTGCTTTTCGCCAGCCAGAACTGTGTATTCAGCGTCTCGGCCTCAACCTCGAGTACACGGCTCATGCCGACGGGATCAAAGGCGTAGAACATGTTCGCCTCGACATCTGAGGGCGGAGTGAAAACCCCCGTGCCCAGAGGCGTTTCAAAGCGCAATGCGTCAGCTTGAGCCAAGACTGCGGGCGCGCCGTCATCCGCGCGAGTGGCGGTTTGCAAGCCTTCAAACCCGGTCTCAACCAGAACCAGCTCTTGCCCGTCACAGACGCGTACGGCGGTGAACAGCCGCCAGCCGGGCGCGCCTTGCGCATTGCGTCCGGACACGCGAACGATCCTCGCCGCTGCGTCCACATCAGGCTCAATCGCCCGGCGGCCTGTCTCGGCCAGGCCCTGACACAGGCCTTCAGACACCGTGATGGGGGGGGCGTCAGCCGTCGCCGCATACTGGGCCAGCAGCTCAACTTTCCAGGCGCGCCGATCCAGTTGCCAGCTGCCCAGCCATATCAGCAAGGCCAGCGCCGGCAGCATCAGAAGGGTCAGGACGGGATAGGGGCGAAACCTCGCCATGACATTACGCCGCGTCGGTATCGGTACGGGAAGGTTCCGTCCCCTCGCCCACACGCTCAGTCTCGACCGGGTCGAGATCAAGTTGGGCCTCGTGGGCGTTATGCTTCCACTGCAGGGCGAACAGGGTCGCCTTGAAGGGCGGCAGGATCAGCAAGGTCAGAAGGGTCGCCAGCGGCAGCCAGACCAGCATGTGCACCCAGACGGGCGGTGAAATCGCCAGCTCCATCGCCAGGGCGGCGGGCACGACGATGAAACCAACGATGGACATCACGAAAACGGCGGGGCCGTCCCCTGAGTCTTCGCTGGAGAAATCAAGGCCGCAGACGCCGCAAGCGTCCGCGACCTTGAGATAGCTCTGAAACAGAGCCCCTTTGCCACAGCGCGGGCAGCGCCCGAGCAGGCCGGCGAGGAAGGGGCTCGTTTCAGTCATTAATGGCCAACCCCGTGCACGGTGCCGAGACCGGCGAAGGCCACATAGACGAAAGCGAACAGGAACAGCCAGACCACGTCCACGAAGTGCCAGTACCAGGCCGCCGCTTCAAAGCCGAAATGCTTCTCTTTGGTCCAGTGGCCCATCAGCAGACGGATCAGGCAAACCGCCAGGAAGATGGTGCCGATGATCACGTGTGCGCCATGGAAGCCGGTGGCCATGTAGAAGGTCGCGCCATACAGGCTGCCGGAAATGCCGAAGGCGGCGTGGGAGTATTCATACGCCTGAAGCGCCGTAAAGCAGACCCCGAGGACCACGGTAAGCAGGGTGCCCAGCGTGGCGCCCTTGCGGTCACCATGCTGGAGCGCGTGGTGCGCCCAGGTCACCGTGGTGCCCGAGAGCAGCAGAACCAGCGTGTTGATCAGCGGCAGGTGGAAGGGATCAAAGGTCTGGATGCCCGGCACGCCGGCTTCCCAACCTGAATAGTCAATGCCCAGAACGTCACCGGTCCAGCCTGCGCCGGCCCGATCGCCATGGAACAGCGCCATGTCGAAGAACATCCAGAACCAGGCCGCAAAGAACATCACCTCGGAGACGATGAACAAGAGCATGCCGTAGCGCAGGCCCAGATCCACGACCGGGGTGTGGTCGCCTTTCTGGCCTTCCTTGATGATGTCGCCCCACCAGCCGAACATCACATAAATGATGATCGCGAAGCCCAGCATCATCAGGACCGGAGAGCCCTGCTGGAGGAAGAAGTAGAAGATCGACTCTTCGTTGGTCGACAGACCCTTCATGAAGACGACCGCGCCAAACGTCAGCACGAACGCGCCAAGAGAGGCGACGAACGGCCACGGGCTGGGATCAACGAGGTGATAATCGTGTTTAACGGCTGCGCCGGCCATGAGAGTCTCCCGCCAGTAAGTTCCGGGTCAATTTCCAAGCGCTTCTATAAGGGCGCCCGTCCCGGTATTCAATTCATCACACGCTTGCGCGCTACTGGGCTTCAGCGTCCGGTCCGGACGCCTCTGCAGTTTCATAGACCCGCTCGTCGCCGCTTTCCCAGAACGTATAGGAGAGCGTCATCGTGCGGATATCGTCCAGCCGGTCATCTTCGTCCATAAGGGGATCTACGAAGAAGATCACCGGCATATCCATGGATTGCCCCGGATCGAGCGTCTGCTCGGTGAAACAGAAGCATTCCAGCTTGGAAAAATACGGCCCCATCTTGAACGGGGTCACATTATAGCTGGCGATGCCCGTCACGGGGCGGTCAGACGTGTTCGTGGCGCGATAGAAGGCCAAGGCCGTCTCGCCGGCGCGCACCGTCATTTCGTTTTGCAGCGGCTCGAACTCCCAAGGGAAATCGCGCGAGCGCGAGGCGTCAAAGCGCACCGTCACTTCGCGATCCAGCACCTGGCCCGGATCGTATTGAACGACCTGGGTCGTGCCGCCATAGCCGGTCACCCGGCAGAACAGGTCATAAATCGGCACTGCCGCGTACGCCATGCCGACCATGCCCAGAATGATCCCGCCGCACAGGGCGAAAACCTTGGTGTTCTTGTCGAGCCTGGAAAACATCAGCGGTCAGCCTCCCATATTATAATTGGTCGCCAGACGGACCATCGTGGTCACGAAGATCAGTCCGACAAACGCGAACAGGCCCAGAGCGATGGCGCGATTGCGATTCTTGCGCGCCGCCTGTTGCTCTTCGGTCAGAACCACCGTCTCCGCTTCCGACTCCGGCTTCGCGGCGGGTTGAGGCGATTGCAGCGTCGTTTCAGGGTCGCTCATCACGCGCCTCCCAAGAGGGCCAGAACCGGCTTGTAGCCGCCCGCGCCATGCTCGACGAGCAAGGCGGCGAACAGCAAGGTGAGGTGGGCGATGGAATAGGCGAACAGATCGCGCGCAGCCTTGTCGCCAGCGCGCACCGCATACAGCTCGTCCTCGGCCGCATTGGCGTCGCCAGCGCGCGACAGGAATACTCGCACCGCCAGCAGCGCGAACAGAGCGCCGCCCAGGCCCACAGCGCCCGCATAGATCCAGCCGCCCAGCCCCGTGACGATCGGTCCAGCGGTCGCCGCCAGATATAGCGCGGTGTAGATCAGAATCTGGGTCCGGGTGGACTTCGCGCCCTTGGCGACCGGCATCATCGGCACGCCGGCGGCGGAGTAATCGCCCGATTTGTAAAGCGCCAGCGCCCAGGAATGGGGCGGCGTCCACAGGAAGATGATCAGGAACAGCAGGACGGCGTTCAGGCTGACATCGCCTGTGGCGGCGGCCCAGCCGATCATCGGCGGAAAGGCGCCCGCGGCGCCGCCGATGACGATATTCTGCGGCGTCGAACGCTTCAGCCACATGGTGTAGATCACCGTGTAGAAGAAGATCGAGAACGCCAGAAGCCCCGCGGCGACATAATTGGTCGCCAGCGCCATCAGCAAGACCGACGCCAGCGCCATGACGCCCGAGAAGACGTAGGCTTCGCTGGCCGGCACGCGGCCCGTCGGCACCGGACGGCGCCGGGTGCGTTTCATGATCGCGTCGATATCCGCGTCATACGCCATGTTGAACGCGCCAGCCGCGCCAGCACCGACGGCGATGCACAGCATGGCGATGGCGGCGGTCAGGAAATTCACGCTCACAGGCGCAGCCGCGAACCCCGCCAGACCGGTGAACACCACCAAGGTCATGACGCGCGGCTTCATCAGCGAGACATAGTCTCGCCAGGACGCCAGCTTTGCGGCGTCCGAAGGATCGCTGGGCGGCGCTGCGTCAGCAGCGCCGCCCTTGCGAAGATCAGCGGAGAGGTCGGTCACGGTGTTCGTTTCCGGTTCCGTCAAATCGATCAACCAACCGCTACTTGATGCGCGGCAGTTCGTTGAACTGGTGGAAGGGCGGCGGAGAGGACAGGGTCCACTCCAGCGTGGTTGCGCCTTCGCCCCACGGATTGGCCTCGGCCGGGCGGCGACGCATGATCGACTCGATCAGCACCAGGAAGAACGCGGCCATGCCGACCAGCATCACGACATAGCCCATGGACGAGACCATGTTCCACATCGCATAGCCGTCTGCATAATCCACATACCGGCGCGGCATGCCCTGCAGACCCAGGAAGTGCTGCGGGAAGAAGATCAGATTGGCGCCCACGAAGAAGAAGAAGAACTGGATGTTCGCCAGCGTCTCGTTGAACTTGATGCCAAAGATCTTCTCATACCAGTAGTAGAAACCGGCGAAGATCGAGAACACCGCGCCCAGCGACAGCACGTAGTGGAAGTGCGCCACCACGTAATAGGTGTCGTGCAGCGACTGGTCGATGCCGGCGTTTGACAGCATCACGCCGGTCACGCCGCCCACGGTGAACAGGAAGATGAAGCCGATCGCCCAGATCATCGGGGTGCGGAACTGGATGGAGCCGCCCCACATGGTGGCGATCCACGAGAAGATCTTGATGCCTGTGGGCACCGCAATAATCATCGTCGCAGCCACGAAATAGGCTTTCAGGTTCACGTTCAGGCCCACGGTGTACATGTGGTGCGCCCACACGATGAAGCCGATGAAGCCGATGGCGACCATGGCGTACGCCATGCCCAGATAGCCAAAGACCGGCTTGCGCGAGAAAGTGGACACGATGTGGCTGATCATGCCGAAGCCGGGCAGGATCAGGATGTACACTTCCGGGTGACCGAAGAACCAGAACAGGTGCTGGTACATGATCGGGTCGCCGCCGCCGGCGGGATCAAAGAAGGTGGTGCCGAAGTTACGATCGGTCAGCAGCATGGTCAGGGCGCCGGCCAGAACCGGAACCGAGAGCAGCAGCAAGAACGCCGTCACCAGCATCGACCACACGAACAGCGGCATCTTGTGCAGGGTCATGCCCGGCGCGCGCATGTTGAAGATCGTGGTGATGAAGTTGATCGAGCCCAGCAGCGAGCTGACGCCCGCGATGTGCAGCGAGAAGATCACCATGTCGAAGGCCGGGCCGTTATGCCCTGACGTCGACAAGGGCGGATACATCACCCAGCCGCCGCCAAAGCCGTCATCCCCGCCTGCGCCCGGCACGAACATCGAGCTGAACAGCAGCAGGAAGGAGAAGGGCAGCAGCCAGAACGAGATGTTGTTCATCCGCGGGAAGGCCATGTCCGGCGCGCCGATCATCAGCGGCACGAACCAGTTGCCGAAACCGCCGATCATGGCGGGCATGACCATGAAGAAGATCATGATCAGACCGTGCATGGTCGTGATGACGTTGTAGTTATGCTCGTTGCCCCAGAATCCGTTGTTGAAGACCTGAAGGCCCGGCTCGGCGAGCTCCCAACGGATCAGGCCGGACATGGCGCCGCCCACAACCCCCGCGAAGATCGCGAAGATCAGGTACATCGTGCCGATGTCCTTGTGGTTGGTGGAATACACCCAGCGCTTCCAGTCCCAGATGCTGGGGGTGTGATCGTCGTGATGCGCAGCAGCGTCTGACATCTGATCTCTCCTTACTGGACGGAAGCGAGGCGAGCCCCGCCACGCACGTCGTTATAATAGGCGGCCAGGACGTCCGGCGCCGTATAGGGGTCATTGTTGGCCGCATCGACCCAGGCGGTGAACACCTCTTCGGGCACCACATGGACTTCGATCGGCATGTAGGCATGGCGCAGGCCGCACAGTTCAGAGCACTGGCCGTAATAGATGCCCGGCTCGTCGACCATGAACCAGGTTTCGTTCAGACGGCCCGGGATCGCGTCCATCTTGATGCCGAAAGCCGGCATGGCCCAGTTGTGGATCACGTCAGACGCGGTCACTTCCACACGCACGGTCGCGCCGGTCGGCACCACCACCGGAAGGTCGGTGCTGAGATTGCGCAGCGCGGCGAACGGATGGCCGGCGATATCTTCGTCCGCAAGCATGTTGGCCACGTAATCAAAGCCGCCATGGTCGGGATAGGTGTAGGTCCAGTTCCACTGGTTGCCCGTCGCCTTGATCGTGAAATCCGCTTCGGGAATGACGTCCTGCAAGTAAAGCAGTTTGAAGGACGGCACCGCGATCACAACCAGGATCAGGATCGGGATGCCGGTCCAGATCACTTCGACCAGCGTGTTATGGCTGAACTTCTTGGCTTCAGGGTTGCGCTTGCTGTTGTAGCGCACCATCACCCAGACCAGCAGGCCGAGAACGACCAGCGTGATGGCGGTGATGATCCACAGCACCATGGTGTGGAAAACGTCGATGTTTTCCTTCACCGGAGTAACCGCTTGCTGCAGCCCCAGATTACCGTCGATCGGCGCGCCGATGACGGTCGCCGAAGCGCCGGCGGTCGTTAAACAAAGGGCGGCGAAGGCGCCCAGCATGGCCGAGAATCGCATAATTTCCCCAAAGTCCTGGTTCTATCGTCCAATTGGCGACGTCTTGCGAGATACGCTCAAACGCCAGATGCGGCGACTCGTCGCCACAGTGCTCGTTGCGCACGATATAGACTGCAATCACAGGCGAGCCAATCGAGCTTAAGCGCCTTTTTGTCGCACTTGGCGCCCTTTTTCCACCTCCTTGTGCGTATGAATGTCTGGCCCGTTGATTTAGGCTTTGCTAACCTTGTTGCTCATTATGAAGTCTGAGGGGGCCAGATTGATGTCGACACACAGTTTTCAAACCCGCCAGAACAAGCCGCTCATACAGGCGCTCACCGGCGGTGTGTTCGGTCTGGCCATGGCGGCCCTGCTGGCCTTCGCGATCTCCTTCGCATTTTCCGGCCGCGCCCTGGGGCAAGCCGATGAAAGCCCGTCATTCGAAACAGACGCACGTTATGAGTGCGAAGCTGGCGCACGGGACTCCGGCGCGACCGGTCGCGCCCTCGGCGCTTGCGATCTTCTTCTTCGTGATGCGTCTGTCAGCGGCGAAACTCGCGCGCGCGTTCTGACCAATCGCGCCGTCATGCTGCTCGCGCGCGGCCAGAACGGGCAGGCACGCTCTGACCTTGAAGAAGCGGTCGAGCTGGCGCCGGAGCTGGCCGAAGCCTGGCTGAACCTGTCCGCCGCGCAAATCACCACCGGTTCAGCGCAGCAGGCGATCGAGACCGCGCGTCAGGCCGAAGAGCTGGGCGCCAGCCCGGCGCTGGTCGCCTTCAACACCGCCATTGCTCTTGAGACTCTGGGCCGGTTCGAGGACGCCTACGCCGCCTATAATCAAGCTGCGCAGCAAGATCCCGAGAACATGACCCTCGCTGCCCAGCCCGGCCGGTTCATTTGGCATCAGGGCTGATTGAAACGGGGCAACCTGCCCGCGCCCCTCGCACTCGCAATGGTGAGGGTCTATGTATGACGGCGTACCGCCACGCGCAGGAGCCGTCATGACCACTGATCCGTTTTCCGCTTTTGAATTTGACGCCGATGATGCGGGCCGCGTGCTCGACGAGGCGCTGGTCGGCGCGGATGATGGCGAGCTGTTTCTTGAGACCTCTACGGCGGAAAGCCTCGCCTTTGATGATGGTCGGCTGAAAGTCGCCAATTTCGACGCCGAGCGCGGCTTTGGCCTGCGCGGCGTTTTTGGCGAAGCCTCCGGTTTCGCACACTCCTCCGATCCATCCCTGGCTGCGCTCAAGCGCGCCGGGGAAACCGCAAACGCCGCCCGTCAGGGCCGCGATGCGGTCATGGCGCCCTCTCCGGCCCGCGCCAACCAGACCCTTTATCAAGATGTGGACGTGATCGCGCAGCCGGGCTTTGAAGCCAAGTCCGCCCTGCTGGCGGAGATCGACGCGTATTGCCGCGCCAGCGATCCTGAAGTGGTGCAGGTGTCCGCCTCGGTGTCCGCCTCGCGCCGGGTGATCGGCATTGTGCGGTCCGGCGGCGATGTACGCAGCGAAGTCCGCCCGCTGGTGCGCGTGAACGTCTCCGTCACCTGCGAGCGCAATGGCCGACGCGAAACCGGCTCCGCCGGGGCTGGCGGTCGCGCCGCGTTTGATCAGTGGATCGCGCCGGGCGCCTGGAAAGGCCTCGCCGACGAAGCGTTGCGCGTGGCCAAGGTCAATCTTGAAGCCGTCGACGCCCCGGCGGGCGAATGGCAAGTGGTGCTTGGCCCGGGCTGGCCGGCGATCTTGCTGCATGAAGCGGTGGGCCATGGCCTTGAAGGCGATTTCAACCGCAAAGGCAGCTCCGCCTTCTCCGGCAAGGTCGGCCAGCAAGTCGCCTCCAGGGGCGTGACGGTCGTTGATGACGGCACGATCCCCGATCGCCGCGGCTCGTTGAGCTTCGACGATGAAGGCACGCCCACAGGCCGCACCGTGCTGATCGAGGACGGCGTGCTGAAAGGCTATATGCAGGACCGGCAAAACGCCCGCCTGATGGGTGTGGAGCCCACCGGCAATGGTCGCCGTGAGAGCTACGCCCACCCGCCCATGCCGCGCATGACCAACACCATCATGGAAGCGGGCGACGCCGATCCGGGCGAGATTCTGGACAGCCTGAAAGACGGCGTCTACGCCAAGAATTTCGGCGGCGGCCAGGTGGACATCACCTCGGGCAAGTTCGTCTTCCGCTGCACCGAGGCCTATCGCGTGCGCGACGGCAAGATTTGCGAGCCGATCAAGGGCGCGACCCTGATCGGGGACGGCCCGACGGCGCTGACCAAGATCTCCATGATTGGCAATGATCTGCAGCTCGATCCCGGCGTCGGCACTTGCGGCAAGGCCGGACAGGGCGTGCCCGTGGGCGTGGGGCAGCCGACCTTGCGCATTGACGGCCTGACGGTCGGCGGCGCGGGTTAACACCGGGCGCTTTTCGGTTAACCCACCTTACAAAGTAGTCACTTACCGCCTTGTAATAAGATATTTCACGCAATGCCCTCTAGCTTGCGCCTGATTTTGATTTGCAAGACTGGATTGATGATGACTTTTCGAACGGCGCCGCTCGCTTTCCTTTTGGTGATGACCCCGGCCGCGCTGGCCGATGATGCGCCTGAGCCTGTGGTCGCTGAAGGGGAAGCGGACGGCGCCATTCTCGCCTATCCGGCCAGCTTCTTCACCGAGTTCAGCCCGGTGACCGCGCGCGACATGGTCAATCGCCTGCCCGGCTTTTCCCTGTCGGACGGCGACACCAACCGGCGCGGCCTGGCGGATGCGTTCGGCAATCTGCTCATCAATGGCGTGCGTCCCTCAGACAAGACGCTGGGGCTGGGCACGGTCCTGCAACGCATTCCCGCCGGCCAGGTGGTGCGCATCGAGCTGATCCGCGAACCCCTGCCCGAATATGAAATGCGCGGCTTCAGCCAGCTCGCCAATGTCATTCTGGTGGAGGGCGCCGGGACGCGCGCCAGCTTTGATCACACCCTGACCTTGAACAATTCTTCCAGACTGGCCTCGGAATTCCAAAGCGCGGTAACGCGTCCCGTTGGGTCAGGCGAGTTGACCCTGGGACTGAACTGGGAGACCTGGGGGCCGGCCAATGACCGAACGGTTGAAACCACCCGTCCGGACGGCGTGCGGCTGTCGCGCGAGCATTACAACGATCAAAGACGCTATCGCGAGATCGAACCCTCGATCAGCTATGCGGGGCCTTTGGGCGAGAACACCCAAGTGCGCGTCAATGCGAACGCCGAGTTTGTCGCCTGGCGCCGCATCATCTCCGGCTTCGCCTATGACTACGTCAATGATGAGCCAATCCCGGCCGCCTATGTGGAACAGAAAAATTACGAGCGCAGCTGGGAACTCGGTCTGTCATCCACACTGGAGCATCGCTGGACGGACGCGCTGAATTCGACCACGACCTTCCTGCTGACCCGGTCTGACACCGATAACGGGCCGGAAGTGGAAAGCGTGAACACGTTCTCCAATGGCATCGAGCGCGTTCAGGTCTTTTATCAGAACGCCGAAGAGGAAACCGCGCTGCGCCAGAGCTTTGACTGGACGCTGACGGAGGCCCACTCGCTGACCTTCGGCGCCGAGGCCGCGTTCAATGCGCTCGACGCCAGCCTGGCCCTGTTTGAAGATCTGGGATCGGGCTTTGAGGAAATCCCGCTACCAGTGAGCGACACCCGCGTTGAAGAAGTGCGCGGCGAAGCGTTTGCGGACGCTGTCTGGGTGATCAATGACGCGTTCTCTCTGGAAGGCGGTCTGCGCTATGAATATAGCGAGATTTCCCAGTCTGGCTCCGCCGGTCAGTCGCGCACCTTCACCTATCTCAAGCCGCGCGGCAGCTTCACCTGGCGTCCCGGCGACCAGCGCCGCATCCGCATCAGCATTAAGCGCAATGTGGACCAGCTTGATTTCGGCAATTTCGCCAGCTCAGTGGACCTCAACTCCGATCAGGTTGATGTGGGCAATCCCGATTACCGCCCCCAAACCGACTGGACGCTGGAAGCGGAGTTCGAGCAGCGCTTCAATGAAGACGCCTCTGTGACGCTGACGCTGGGCCGCGTCTGGGTTCAGGATCTGGACGATTATATCGCCATCATCACGCCCACTGCGGTGTTTGATGCGCCGGGCAATATTGGCGACGCTTCGCTGAACCGGGCGACGCTGGAATGGACCAGCCCGCTAGGCTGGCTGGGCCTTCAGAACGCGACGCTGGACGGCTTCGTGGAATGGTATGACAGCAATGTCGATGATCCGGTGACCGGCGAAGAGCGCTCCTGGTCGGGACCAGCGGAATGGGAGCTGAGCCTTGATTTCCGCCAGACCTTCCCCGAGCGCCAGATGGCCTGGGGCTGGGACTATTTCTACCTGTCTGACCGTTCTCACTACCGGGTCAGCCGCTTCACCAACATCCAGAGCCCGGCCGGCGATCTGGATGTCTATGTGGAGACCACGCGCTGGTTCGGCCTGACCACGCGTCTGGGGGCGAACTTCATTCTCGACACCACCGACAAGCAAGATCGCATCCTGTATGACGGCCCGCGCTCAGACGGCGTCGAGAGCCTCCACCAGCAGCGCTATTTCGAAAACGGCCCGCAGATTTTCCTCAGCGTGCGGGGGGCTTTCTGACGCTTCTGATTTGTAATCCCGGCGCGGCGCACGATCTGATAAACTTATAACAGCAGGGCGAAGCGCCGGGCGAAGCGTGATCCGGCGATCCTGCTGGGAGGAGGTCGTCATGAAGGCCGCCAAGCGCGCTTTCACCGCGGCGGCGCTGTCTTTGGGACTCGCCGCCAGCGCCATGGCTCAGTCAAGCGTGATCGAGCTGGAACGCACCGCATCAGGCTATTTCGTCGCGCCGGTTTTTATCGGACCTGACGGGCCCTACCCGTTCGCGCCGGACACGGGCGCCAGCCACACCGCCATCGCCCAGAGCCTGGCGGAAGCGCACGGCTTCATCAGCACGCAAGACCGGCTGGACGCGGTCCAAACCCTGACGGCGGAGGTTCAGGCTGAACGTCATGGCCTGGTTGATCTCAGGCTGGGGCCAGTGCCTCTGGGCGAGATCGACATGGTGGTCACCCCCACCCCGCCCGATCTTGAGCTGGAACTGTTCGGCCTTCTGGGCAGCAACGCCTTCACAGGTCACGTCATCAAGCTCGACTACCCCCAGGCGCGCCTCACCGTGAACGCGCAACAGCCCCGACACGCTGACGCCCGCATCGATCCCGTCCGGCAAGTGCTGGTGGGCGCCGCGCAAGCGCGCCGGATCGAGGACGACATCGCGGTGCTGATCGATACCGGCTCGCCCATCACGCTGGTCAATCATGCGCTGGCGCGGCGCCTGAACCAGCGCACCCCCGTCAGCGTGGTGAATGTGGGCAATATGACCCGTATTCCGAACCCTGTGGAAACCGAAGACCGGGTGATCCTCAGCCAGTTCCGCATGGGCGGCGTCTGCCTGCGGCGAATCGCGGTCAGCGAGGCCGATCTCGATGTCTTCCGCGCCATGGGCTGGGACAACCGGCCCGCCATGATCGTGGGCTTGGACCTGTTGCAGAGCACCGCCCTGACCATCGATTTTGAGACCGGTCGGGCTCAGATCGATCCCGGCCCCGACACCTGGCGCTGTCCCGGCGATCGCCGCGCCCAGCTGAGCCATTAAAAAAGCCCCGGAGCCAGGCTCCGGGGCTTTTCTCAGTGCAAGAGACCGCGCTTACAGCAGGTCGCGGGCATCCTGATCGGGGCCGGCGGCTTCCGCCTTGGCGCTGATCTGGTCTTCCGCACGGCCATGGCCCAGGCCCTTCAGCCAGAAGCTGAG
>JAEPEX010000056.1_pt1 | contig 24350 bp, 32 predicted proteins | sample 9130951 | NCBI WGS metagenome assembly JAEPEX01 (sample SAMN17228542, study PRJNA684324) | microbial mat metagenome | biome: saline marsh[ENVO:00000054]; feature: microbial feature [ENVO:01000007], biofilm[ENVO:00002034], sulphate-reducing...; material: estuarine water [ENVO:01000301]|estuarine... | reverse complement strand
TGATTCAAAACTAATCGATCATTTTCATACCCTTGCGAGGTAGCGGGTGACGCGTCGGATGTGGGCGATGGTGACCCAAGCCTCTGCGCTTTGCGATGGATTTTTCCCAATCCTTTGCCAGGCGGCGGCAGCGGCCGAGCCATGCGAGGGGGCGCTCGACCACCCCAGCGGCGGGCCACGATTTCGAAGCCATCGGCGGTGTCTGAGCGCCTGACGATCTGAACCGTCCAGCGCCCGATGGCCTTCAAGGCGGCGTGCAGTTTGGCGCCCGCATATCCGCCATCCGGCAAAGCTATGGCGCAGCCAGGGGTACCGCGTGGCGACCGGCGTTAGGACATCCGGCGCGCCGTCGCGGTCCGGGATGCCGGCACCTGTGCACCCACCGCCCGACCAGCAACCCAAGCGTGTCGGTGACGATATGGCGCTTGCGCCCGTTGATCCGTTTTCCTGCGTCATAGCCTCTAACCCCCGCACCTTTCCTGTGGTTTTTTTACGCCTCTGGCTATCGATAATTCCGGCGCTCCGGGCCTGGGCGTTGCGCCCGTCGGCCCACCGTGCGGCTTCGACCAGTTGGCGGTTCGTGACCGTCCGGTGTCGCCGCTCTGGCGCTCGTCCCGCGTGACCTGTTACGCTGCTTGGGCAGCGTAACGCCAGGGGAGCAACTCGTCCAGCCGAGTGATCTTGGTGATCGGCAATTTGGCCCAGCACCCCAGGTGAGCCCAGGCCTGGGGGTCTACGTTGTTCAGTTTGGCGGTTTCGATCAGCGTGAAGGCGATAGCCATGGTTTTTCCAACCCACGCGCGGAGCCTGAAAACATCCAATTTTTTCGCCCGATGGCCACCGGTTTGACAGCGCGCTCGGCTGCGTTGTTGTCCAGATCCAGGTGGCCGTTGCTGAGATATGGCCGCGCCTTCGGCATCCGGCCCAGGGCATAGCGGATGGCCTGGGCCCAGGGGAGATTTGCCTGATAGCCTGGGCAGTTGCGCATGCAACCACTCTTCAAGTTGGTCAAAGATCGGCTTTGCCCTGGCCTGCCGCACGGCGGCCCGGTACTCGGGAGCCATGCCCCTGATTTCCTTCTCTATGGCGTAGAGTAGGGCAATCCGGCGGATGGCTCTTCGGCGATGGCGCTGCCTTGCGAGGCGAAAACATCCACGAACTTACGCCGCACGTGCGCCATGCACGCCATCTCATCGGCTTTGTCATCGCCGAACAGCCCGTTGAACCCGGAGTATCCATCCGCATGCACCCAGCCCTTGTAGCCCAAGAGGTGAGAGACGGGATGTTCACCCTTACGGTCCACCGTGAACTGGTACCAGACACAGGGCGGCGATTGCCCGGACCAAGGGCGTTCATCACGCACATAGGTCCAAACCGCGCCGTTTTTGTCTTCTTGTTGCCGGGGGCCAGCATCTTCACCGGGGTATCGTCTGCGAAAAGGGCAGCGCCCTGGCGCACGATCCGCCCAATCGCATCGGCCAGCGGTTTCCAGCAGAGCCGTGGATCGGCCAACCCAGTCAGCCATGGTGGAGCGGTCCAGATCGATACCTTCACGGGCAAATATCTGGCTCAGGCGATAGAGCGGTAGGTGATCGGCATATTTGCTGACCAGAACATGGGCCAGCAAGCCGGGTCCTGGCCGCCCACCGCTCAATCGGACGCGATGGCAGCGGCGATTGCACGATGGCTTCGCAGCACGAACAGGCCTTGCGCGGGCGGATGATCCGCTTCACCTTGAAGCGTCCTGGCACATATTCCAGCTCTTCGGTCACATCCTCGCCCAGAGTACGCAGGGTTCCACCGCACCGACCGCAATCATCGCCAGGCGACAGTTCTTCGTCTTCCCGATCCAGATGATCCGGCAAAGGCTTGCGGCTGTGCTGGCGCTTCGACTTCCCGGCATCCTTTGTCGGGGATGGCGGGTTGGCCTGCGCCTCTGCCGCCTGGACGATCTCGGCGTCCTCCTGCAGGTCGAGACGGAGTTGGTCGAGACCTTCGGATTTGCTGCCAAGCGATGGCGGTTGGCGCCGTGAAGCTGGTGCTGAAGTTGCTCGACCTTGAGGCTCAGCGCCTTCACCTCGTTGGCCAGAAGACGGTTCACCGCCTTCAGCTCGGCGGGGTCTTCAGGGGTGATATCGAGATCTTTCAGCATCCCCATTCCATACCACTTCAAGGATCAAACGTGAATCCCTAAAGCGATCAAAGGCTTGTATTTATTGCATTACCCAACACTCAGCGGGCGCCACGTCCTGTTGGGCATCCGCCAGTCTATGCCCTCCAACAGCATGGACAGTTGCGCAGGCGTGACCGCAATCTTGCCATCCTTGGCTGCTGGCCAAACAAACCGGCCCTTCTCAAGCCGTTTGCTGAAAAGGCATGCCCCCTGGGCATCCCACCAGATAATCTTCAACAGGTCGCCACGCCGACCACGGAACACGAACAGATGGCCGGAATAGGGATCAAGCTCCAAAACCTTCTCGGCCTGCGCCGCCAGCGTATTAAACCCACGCCGCATGTCGGTCACGCCCGCCGCCAGCCAGACCCGCGTGTTGGCCGGAACCGGGATCACGCCGACAGCCCCCGGATTAGCCGCGCCAGCGTATCGGGATCATAGCAGCCGCTGATCCGCATCCGGTGACCGCCTGCAAGCTCGATCTCGATGTGGTTGGGTACAGCGGTTGCGATCTCTGGAGCCTTCGCCTCAGCGACGATCTCCACCGGCAGAAAGCGCGGTTCCACCGGAGGCGACGGCACCGCCGCCGGATCCGACGCGTATCGGGGGTCGCGCAGCCACTTGAAGATCAGGTTCGCGTTCACCGCGTAGCGCCGCGCCACCTGCGCCACGGAAACGCCCGGCGCCGTCGTCTGGAAACAGATCGACCGCTTCTCATCATCCGTCCAAAGCCGCTTCGTCCGACGCGCCACGCCATCACCATAGTGTCCACTATCGATGGTGGACACTATCCGCCTCTATCCGCCAGCGGCAGAGCGGTCAGACCGGACGCTTACGGCGGTTCATCTCATCGAACAAACCGTCATTGCGCCAGGCATAAAAACAGCCCCGTACCGTCGAAACCGGCGGAAAATCGTTGGGCAGCATCCGCCACTGGCAGCCGGTCGTCGCCATGTAGAGGATGGCGTTGAACACGTCGCGCAGGCTTGTCGTGCGGGGTCTGCCCGTGGTCTTGGGCGGGGGCATGAAAGGCGCAATCGACGCCCATTCCGCATCGGTCAAATCGCTTGCGTATTTGTCGCCCTCACGGGCATGCTGGCGGCGGGTGAGTTCGGTCCAGGCCATCGTGATCTCCGTTCGTCTTGCAACCAAACAGAACCACAACCTGCTGAACTCACTCAACTAGTTTCAAATCAGGCTCTTAGCCGCACTCTCCCCCCGCCCCAGGGTTCGCTGAGACACCTTTGACGGCTTATTGAGAGGCAAATGGAGGTGAATGATGACGCAGGAGAAGCACGCAGGCGCTCCGGGCGCGGAGATGTCCGGTGTCGGAGCGGCCGGGGCGCCGGGTCGGGAACGACGGATGACGGCGAGGCGAAAGCAGGAGGCGGTCCTGCGGGTTCTTCGCGGCGAACCGCTGGAGACGCTGGCGCGGGAACTTCGCGTCACGGTGGCGGAGCTCAGCGGTTGGCGGGATGCCTTTCTCGGGGCGGGGGCCGCGAGCCTGAAATCGCGCGCCCGGGACGATCGGGACGAGCGGATCGCGCAGCTTCAGGCCAAGCTCGGCGCCGTCACGATGGATAACGCGTTGCTCTACGAGAAGGTCGCGCAGCTGGAGGGCGGGCGCCCTTTGGACCGTCGGAGGTCGAGGCGATGAGTTCCGTGTTCTCGATCTCCGGACGCCGCCGCTACGGACTTGCCCGCGTCTGCCGGGTCTGGGACGTCCCCCGAGCCGGGATCTATCGCCGACGGCGGGCCGCCAACCTGCCCGAGCCCCCGCGCCGCCGGCCGGGGCCGCAGGGTGCGATGCCGGATGCCGCCCTTGTGGAGGAAATCCGCGTCGTGCTGACCGACAGCCCTTTTCACGGCGAGGGGTATCGCAAGGTATGGGCGCGCCTGCGGCACAGGGGCCTGCGGACCTCGAAGCAGCGCGTGCGCCGCCTGATGCGGGAGAGCGGCCTTTCGGCGGATACGGGCCGGGCGACGCCGCGGGGTCCGCGGGCCCACGATGGAACGATCATCCCGGACATGGTCGATACGATGTGGGGTACCGACATGACGGCCGCGGTGACGAGAGAGCACGGCCAGGTGGCGGTCTTCGTCGCCGTCGATCACTGCTCGGCCGAATGCGTCGGCATCCATGCCGCGCTGCGCGGCACGCGCCACGAGGCGCTGGAGCCAGTGCGCCAGGGCGTGACGGCTCGTTTTGGCGCTATCGGCAAGGACATCGCCGCAGGGTTGAGCCTGCGGCACGATCACGGGTCCCAGTACATGTCCCACGACTTCCAGAGCGAGATCCGGTGGCTGGGCATCGCGTCCTCGCCGGCCTTCATCCGGGCGCCCGAGGGCAACGGATGCGCCGAGCGGTTCATCCGGACCCTCAAGGAGAACCTGCTGTGGGTGCGAACCTTCGACACCGTCGAAGAGCTCCGCGAGGCGCTGATCGACTTCCGGACAGCCTACAACGAGCACTGGCTGATCGAGCGACACGGCCACCGCTCGCCAGCCCAGTTCAGACGCGAACAGATGGACAGCCAGCCCATGGCTGCGCAGATGCAAACGGGTGTCTCAGAAACCGGGGGCGGTACACGTAGCGCCAGGCCTTCTGCCCCGCGACCTGATGCCGGAGCTTCTCAATGAGCATCGCCTGCGCTTTGATCTCGGCCAGAAGCTGGTTGGTGATCCGCCAAGTCTGTCGAAACGTGAAGCGCTGGCGGGATGCGCAGATGGCGCTGCGTTGGACCGCCGCCGGCATGCTCGAAGCCGGCAAGGGCTTTCGCCGCCTCAAAGCCTACAAGCAGCTGCCGAACTTGAAGGTCGCGTTGGCAAAGCATCGCGCCCCCGAAACTGACGCGACGGTTGACCCGCTGGTTCAGGCTGCATAACCATGAAATCCGCAGCGTCGCCCAAAACGCTTTTCAACATCGTTCGGGACATTCCCGCGGTCAAGTCTGAGATCTGCTCGAAAAATCGGCGGGGGTGCTCCGCGCTGAAGCGGGCGCCAGGGTCGTGATGGCAGCCTGGTACTCCTGATCCAGTTCGTGCTTGACGGCCGCCATCTGGCGGCGCTCGAAGTCGGTGACCCTGATCGCGCGCCAGCGCTCGGCGGCGCGGATCATGGCGCCGAACATCAGCTTGAGCACGGGCTTCTCGCCGAAAGCGTTGGGGATAATCTTGAGCCGCCGGCGCTCCTCGACGAACAGGCGCTCGAGGAGGTTCGTGGTCCGGATCGCGCGGCGGTGGGTGACGGGCATGCGCAAATGCGCGATGCAGGCTTCGAAGTCGTCCTCGAAGCAGGCCACGGCGCTCGGCAGTTTATCCCGGTAGTCGGTGGCGAGCCCGGCGGCCAGGTCACGCGCGATCACCCGGCTCGGCGCCTGGTAGCAGGCCTGGACGCGGGCCTTGAGCTCTGGCCACTGGTCCTCGGGCACCTTGGCGGCGAGGCTGCGCATCCGGTGCGCCAGGCAGCGCTGGCGGGCCGAGCGCGGGAAGCAGGTCTCGATTGCCTTGATGATCCCCGGTGCCCCGTCGGATACCACGAGCAGCGGATCGCCGAGCCCGCGGGCGCGCATGTCCTGGAAGAAGGCGCTCACCGTCTCGGCATCCTCCTTGGAGCCGGCCATCAGGTGCAGCAGCACCCTGGTGCCGGTGGCGGTGAAGCCCCAGGCCGCCATCACCGGCTCGCGCCGCTGGCCGGGGCGGATGCGCTCGGCGATGCCGTCGACGAACAGATAGGCGATGTCGTATTCGCTCAGGTCGCGGGCGGCGAACTCCTGATAGTCGGCCCAGAGCCGCTCGCCGAGCTCCGAGACCGCCGTTCGCGACAGGAGCAACCGTCCGGTCTCGTCGCGGATGTCAATCGGCATTGAATCGTGACCCCTTATCGGCGCCCAAAATTGACCCCCTGGAGCTAAGCTGGCCCGGCGCTGCGTAGTCCTCATGTAACGCAGCGGCGGCGGGCCAGCGGGGGTTCGGTTTGCGCTATGCCCGGTTTTTGAAGCGCCAGCTTTCGTTCCCGGTCTCGACGATCTCGCAGTGATGGGTCAGGCGGTCGAGCAGCGCGGTGGTCATCTTCGCGTCTCCGAAGACGGTGGGCCATTCGCCGAACGCCAGGTTTGTCGTCACGATGATCGAGGTGCGCTCGTAGAGCTTGCTGATCAGATGGAACAGGAGCTGACCGCCGGTCTGGGCGAACGGAAGATAGCCGAGTTCGTCCAGGATCAGGAAGTCCAGGCGGGAGATCAGGTCCGCGGTGCGGCCCTGCCGTTCGGCCCGGGCTTCCGCGTCGAGCTTATTGACCAGATCGACGACGTTGAAGAACCGGCCCCGGCGGCCGTTTCTGATGCAGGCGCGCGCGATGCTGACCGCGAGATGGGTCTTTCCTGTGCCGGTGCCGCCGATCAGCACGAGGTTGCGTTGATGATCGAGGAAGTCTCCGGTGGCCAGATCCCGGATCAGGGTCTCGTTGACCTCGGCCGCCTCGAAGTCGAACTCCTTGATCTCCTTAGCCAGCGGCAACTTGGCGATGGTCATCTGGTACTTGATCGAGCGCGCCTGCTTCTCACTGATCTCGGCGGTCAGCAAATCGCCGATGATCCGTTGGGGTTCGTGCTGTCGCTTCACCGCCGTGGCGATGATCTCGTCGTAGGCCGTCCTCATGCCGTAAAGCTTCAGCTGACCCATGGCGTCCAGCACCTGTGATCGTTCCATTCGCGGTTCTCCTCAGGCTGTCGTAGCGATCGCAATTGGCCGCGGGCTCGCGGCCCAACTTCAGTGCATCCGGCGTCGTGATTGTCAGGGGCGGTGGCGGTTCGCGGCGACGCGCCAGGATGTTCAGAACGACGCCGGCGGAATGGACGTTGTGGGCCAAAGCCTCGGAGCAGGCGGCTTCGACGGCCTCCAGCCCGTCGGTGAGCACGGCCCCGAGGATCTCGACCACCTGCCGGTCGCCGCCGGGCTGGCGTTCGAGCGTGCGCTGAACCCGGCGCAGGGCCGGTGGCAGGTCCCAGTTCTTGAACGGGGCTCCGTTGCGCAAGGCGCCCTGGTTTGCGCGCCAGAACCGGGATGTAATGGAGCGGATCGTAGATCGTCTTGCCAGCGACCGAAGGCGCGCTCATGCCGCCCCACAACCTGGTTCGCCATCGGTCTCGAACGCATGGCGACACGATGGCTCACTCCTGCCAGCATTCCAGACGGTCGGCATAGGCATTCGCCATTGTGCTCGAACCAATGGCGCACAATGGCTCATTCTCGACGGGCCGCCCGACCGCACGGGCGTCGACCGAGTAGCGGTTCTTGTCGAAGCGCACGAGGCAGGTCTTGGACACCGACGCCGGGACGGCGTGGAATCCATCGAACGGACCGACATACGGCACCAGGCTCGACCGCTCCTCTTCGAACACCTCCCAGATCGTCTTGTCCGGAATGTCGGGGTGCCGGTTCGCCTTGGCATAGGCAATGCACCGGTCCCCGAGCCAGGCATTCAGCTCGGCAAAGGATTTGAACTTCGGCCGCGGCACGAAGAACCGTCGGCGGAGCACGCCCACCTGGTTCTCAACCTGCCCCTTCTCCCAGCCCGACGCCGGTGTGCACGCCACCGGATCGACCAGGTAATGTCCGCACATCTGCTGGAAACGGCGATTGTAGGCGCGATCCTTGCCCACGAAGATCGTGTCCACCGCCGTCTTCATGTTGTCGTAGATGCCCCGCGCGCAGGCGCCGCCGAAGAAGGCGAACGCCCTGTCATGGGCATCGAACACCATCTCCTGCGTCTCGCGGGGATAGGCCCGCACGAACGGCATCCGGCTGTGACACAGGCGGACATGGGCCACCTTGACCGTCACCGTCACGCCATCGAGGATCACGATCTCATGGCTCCAGTCGAACTGGTAGGCCTCGCCCGCATCGAAGCTCAGCGGAACATAGGCACTGGCCGAGGCTTCCTGCGCCACCTTCGACCAACCGGCCGCGTAGCGCCGAATGGCATCATAGCCGCCGCCATAGCCGCGGTTCCGCAGCTCTTCGTAGATCCGAATGACGGTCAGACGCTCCCGCTTCGGTCGCCGGGCATTCTCGGCCAGCATCGCGTCCAGATCCGATCGCCAGGGGTCAATCTTCGGTCGGGGCTGAGTCGTGCGATCGTAGGTGAACTCGGTCGCGCCCGATCGGATGACCTTGCGCACCGTGTTCCGCGACACCCGCAGCTCCCGGCAAATCTGCTTGATCGACTTGCCATCGACGAAATGCGCCCGCCTGATCTTCGCGATCGTCTCCACAACCAACATCCCCTGACTGCTCCCTCTCGTTCCAGAGGAAGCTTCTGAGCAGAAGTATCAGGGGGGTCACTTTTGGACGCCGATCACCCCAAGATGAGGGTCAATTTTGCATGCCGATCCACACTCTGCCTATGGGCCGCATAAGAAGCTTTACAGCCGCTGGATGTCAATCCCGGAGCAAAAAGGGTCAGTGGACCGGTGGAATAGTCCCCAGCGGGCGGGGTCTGGCAGGCGCCTTGGCGCGTGCGCTCCCAGATAGCTGGCGCGCGTCAAGGCGCACTGGCCGAAGGCCGGTTCAGGTTGATCTGGTTGGGTTCGGATCAGGCTTTTGTCTTGCGGCTCTCGCGCAGCCGGAAGCTGTCGCCGTTCATCTCGAGGATGTGGACGTGATGGGTGAGGCGATCGAGGATGGCGCCGGTGAGACGCTCCGATCCGAAGACCTCGGTCCACTCGTCGAAGGGCAGGTTCGAGGTGATGATGATCGATCCGCGTTCGTAGCGCTGCGAGATGATTTCGAAGAGTAACTCGGCCCCTGTCTTGGAGAGCGGGACGAAGCCCAATTCGTCGATGATCAGGAGATCCTGGCTGGCGAGGGTCTTCTGGAGGCGTTGCAAACGGCGTTCGTCTACGGCCTCGACGAGTTCATGGACGAGAGCGGCGGCGGTCGTGAACCGGACCTTCAGGCCCTTCTGGCAGGCGGCGAGGCCAAGACCCAGGGCAATGTGGGTCTTGCCCGTTCTGCTTGGACCCAGGGCGATGACATTCTCGCGCCGGTCGGCGAACTCGCAGCGCGCGAGTTCCATGGTCAGGGCCTTGTTGAGCGAGGGGATCGCCTTGAAGTCGAAACTGTCGGGGCTCTTGGTCGCCGGGAACTTCGCCGCCTTGATGCGGCGTTCGATCATCCGCCGCTCGCGCTCGATCAGTTCCAGTTCGCAGAGCCTGAGCAAATATTGGACATGATCCTTGCCCTCGGCTGCGCATTGCCGGGCGAGCTTGGCGTATTCGCTGTTGAAGGTCGGCAGGCGGAGCTTCTTGAGGTGGTGCTGAAGCAGCACCTGCGGGGTCTCGCTCATGCACGCGCCCCCGACATCAGGCTCATGTAGCTGGCCGGCTTTGTGGTCTCGACCCGGGCCCTTGGAAGATAGGGATAGATGTCGAGATCGAGCCGTTGTTAGCGTCGGTGCAAAACTGACCCGGGTCGCCGGCGCAAAAGTGACCCACCTGTGGGAAGCTCCCCCCGAGAACAAGCACGGGGGAAGCAGTGCTGACAGGAGAAGGGGTCATGGAGATCAGGATATTGAAGAAGCAGGGTTTGTCGATCCGGGGGATCGCGCGGGAGCTGGGGATCAGTCGCGAGACGGTGCGCAAGTACTTGCGCGCGCCGGATCGGGAACCGGTCTGCACGCCGCGGGCGGCGCGGCCGTCGAAGCTTGATGCGCACAAGGCTTTCATCCGCAAGCGGGTGACCGATACGGCGCCGCACCGCCTGCCGGCAACGGTATTGCTGCGGGAGTTGCGCGCGCGTGGCTATGACGGCGGGATCACGATCCTGAAGGCGTTCCTGGCGGCCGAACGGCCGGTGGTCGCGGCCCCGGAGATCAAACGCTTCGAGACGGAACCGGGCTATCAGGCGCAGATCGACTGGACGCCCATTCGCCGCGGCAAGGACCGGCTGACGGCATTTGTCGCCACTTTGGGCTTCAGCCGCTGGAGCTTCGTGTGGTTCGCGACCGACGAGACCTTCGAGACCCTGGCCTCCGCGCACGAACGATTTTTCGATGCGATCGGCGGGACGCCGAAGACGATCCTCTACGATAGTGAGGCGTGAGCCGCCACCGGTTCAAGGCCACGCCGAACGAAGACCGTGATCATCGACCGCGATGCCTATGGCCCCGGCGAGCACCGGTTCCATGCCGGCTTCCGAGATTTTGCCAAGCACCACGGGTTCCGGCCGCGCATGTGCGCGCCGTATCGCGCTCAGACCAAAGGCAAAGTCGAGCGCTTCAACCGATACCTGAAGGAAAGCTTCGTCTGGCCGCTGGAAAGCCGGTTGAAGCCGTTGGGGTTCCGTCTCGATGCCGCCACGGCCAATGCCGAAGTCGGCGCCTGGCTCCGCGACGTGGCCAATGTCCGCATCCACGGCGAGACCAGGGAACGTCCTGCCGATCGGTTCGCCCAGGAACAACCGGCCTTCTTGCCTCGCGCGCCACGATGGGGCGAGGACGGTCAACCGCCGGTCGCTGACCTGACCGGGGTGCGGATCGCCCAGCACGATTTGTCGATCTACGACTGCGTAGGGAGGGCTGCGTAATGCGGATGTCAAGCAGCTTTGATGAGAGGATCGTAGGTCTGCCGGCGCTGGAGCATGGCCCAGATGACGGTGACACGGCGCCGCGCGAGGGCGATGAGGGCCTGGTTGTGGTGCTTTCCCTCGCGGCGCTTGCGGTCGTAGAAGGCCTTGGAGAGCGGGTCTCGGGCGGAGACGGCGCAGAAGGCGCTCTGGTAGAAGACGCGCTTGAGGGCCTTGTCGCCGCCATAGGCGCGCCGCCAGCCCGCGCGTTTGCCGGACTGGCGCTGAACCGGCGCGAGGCCGGCGGCGGAAGCCAGCGCATCGGCCGAGCCGAAGCGCCGGATGTCGCCGGTGCAGGCGATGAACTCTGCCGCGAGCACCGCCCCCATCCCCGGCAGCGAACGGATGAGGGCGCCGTCAGGGTGGTCGGTCAGAAGGGTCTCGAGGTCGCGGTCGATCCGCGCGATCTTCGCCCTCGAATCGAGAGCCTCGGCGGCCAGTTCCCGGATCAGCTCGGCCGTGGGGGCCTCGCCCGGCACGGCGATCTTCCGGGCATGGGCCGCCTCCAGGGCACGGTCCGCCAGGGCCTGCGCCCCATGCAGATGCGGTGTCTTCTTCAGATGCGCGACGATCCGCGCCTTGCCGGCGTGACGGATCCCGGCCGGTGTGACGTAGCGCGCGAGCAGCGCCAAGGGTCCCTTGCAGCCGATGTCGAGCGCCCGTTCGAGGCCGGGATGGATGCCGCAGAGAAGCCCGCGCAGGCGGGCGATCCGGCGCGTCTGGGCCTGAACCAGCTCGCGCCGGCGCCCGACCTTGAGCCGGATCGCGACGAGGCTGTCGCCGTCGGGCAGGATCGGCCGCAGCTCCCGGGTGCGCACCAGCTCGGCGATGGCGAGGCATTGTCCGCCATTGGTCCGAGGACAATGGCGAGCGGCGTCGCGCGGGTCGGACTTGCTCTCGCCGCCGGCAAAGCCCTGACCCGCCCGGTTGACGGCGATGCCCGGGGTGTGAACCAGCGCGAAGCCCTCGGCCAGAAGCGTGGCTTCCAGGAAACGGGCGAAGGAGCCCACCACATCGAGCCCGATCGCCATCTCTTGTCCGAGCCCGCGAAGCTCCGCGACAAAGCCGTCGATCGCCTCCGGGTCGTTCTCGACCGCGCGGTCGAGAACGACCCGGCCCTCGCCATCCACCGCCACCGCCCAATGCGTGACCTTCGCCGCGTCTATGCCAACGCAAATCTTCATCGCCCAGCCTCCTTTCCCACTGGCGCCAGCGTGCCTCGTCCCGCCTGCATCGCCTTACAAAGCCATCGGGGCATCGCGTAATCAGCGGTCGGACAGAGGCGGCGACACGGGCGGCTCAGCGACCCAAGCCATCGGGAACAGCCAGCATGACAGCCATACCCGCATCACCTGCGCGCCCGCAGCTTCTCACCTGCAACCGCGCTGTGAAAAGGGGTAAGGCGGCATGAGCCTGCAACCCGACCGCATCCAGACCCTCTGTGAGGAGCTGAAGCTGGCCGGCGTCGCCGAGAGCTACGCCGCGCTCGCCACGGAAGCCGCCGATACCGAGCAAAGCTTCTCGGATTTCCTGGAGAACGCACTGATCGCCGAACGCGACTGCCGGCGGGTGCGCTCGGCGGCGGCCCTCGTCCGGATGGCCGGCTTTCCGGCCATCAAGACCATGGACGACGACGACTACAAGTTCGCCACCGCGGCCCCGCGGCGGCAGATCGAACAACTCGGCGCGCTGAGCTTCGTCGCCCGGCGCGAGAACGTGGTCTTCCTCGGGCCGTCCGGCGTCGGCAAGACCCACTTGGCGATCGCCCTCGGCCACAAGGCGGCGAACGCCGGGATCAAGACCCGGTTCACGACGGCCGCCGACCTGATCCTGCAAGTGCAGACCGCGGTGCGCCAGGACAGGCTCGCGGATCTGATGAAAGGGCTCAGCCGCTATGCGCTGCTGATTATCGACGAGATCGGCTATCTGCCCCTGAACCGCGATCAGGCGCATCTGTTTTTCCAGATCGTCGCCGCCCGCTACGAACGCGGCTCTGCCATCATGACGTCGAACCTCAGCTCCTCAACCTGGGACCAGGCCTTCGCCGGCGATCGGGTGCTGACAGCGGCCATGCTCGATCGCCTCCTGCATCACGCTCAGGTCGTCCAAATCCAGGGCGACAGCTACCGCCTCAAGGACAAGCGCCGCGCCGGCATCCTCGGCCCGGCACAGAAAACCAAGGAGGTCACTTAACTGAACCGCCGCAGGCCGGGACACGCTGCGATCCATGAAGTCTACGCGCGTCCCGGCCTGCTCATCAAAGGGTGGGTCACTTTCAAACCGGCGAGATGGGCCAGTTTTCAACCGGCGTTGACAGAGGAGACCTGAGCGGTTCGCGCGCCTTTATAAATCAATGACTTAAGCTGGAGAACGTCCGACCCCAGTCCCATCCCCTCCGCCACTTGCCCCCGCGAAAGCGTTCTCCCCATCCGGCCGCGGCCGGATTTTCCCTTTTTTTTCAAGGGTTATGCGGATGGGGCTGAGCACTGGCCCCGGCGCCAGGTGGGCCGAAGGTGGTCTCTAAGGGCCGATACTCTCCGGACCTCATGACTGCACGGATTTGGTGAATAGCTTGTAAGCATCTGGTTTTGCCTTGCTTTTCAGGAGTCGTCCTGAACACTTCGACGCTGGTGGCGCTCGTCGTGATGTATCCGTCCGGTCTCACTGGCCTTGACGGCTATTCTGGCCGCCAGTTCCAGGGGGCCAGATCGTCGATACGGTTGATCGGGAGATGCGCAAGCGGAACGTGACGCGGGCGCTTCTGTGGCAGGAGTATCGGGCACAGCATCCGCATGGGTTCGGCTATTCCTGGTTTTGCGATCACTTCGACGCCTGGAAGGGGCGCGTGCGACCGAGCATGCGGCAGACGCATGTCGGCGGCGAGAAGGTCTTCGTGGATTTTGCCGGCGACACGATCAACGTCGTCGATCCTGATACCGGTGAGGTGCATGCCGCGAAGCTGTTTGTCGCGGCGATGGGCGCGTCGAGCTACACCTACGCCGAAGCCGTTGCCTCCGAGGGGCTGGAAGACTGGATCGGCGCGCATACACGCATGTTCGGCTGTCTCGGCGGCGTGCCCAAGGCGGTGGTCCCGGACAACCTGAAGTCGGCAGTGATCAAGCCAGACCGCTACGATCCGGGGCTGAGCCGCACCTATGCCGAACTGGCCGAGCACTAGAGCGTGTCTGCATTCAAGGGATTCCCAAATCGGCTGAGGTTTGATTCAAGATCGAAAACGGAGGCGATCTTGAGCAGACGAACCCTGACCGACGCGCAATGGGCGCAGACCAAGGACCATCTTCCCGGGCGGGAGGGTCTTCCCGGACGGAGTGCGACTTATGCCGAAGTCGGCATAATGCACATTATGCCGATCCCCGGATTATGCCGATGTGGGTCCGTAAGTCGTTGTTTCTGGCGGGGAGCGCTGTGTTGGTGTCGGCATAATCAGAGGGTTTCGAGGAATGCGATGAGCTTGTCGGTCGGCCGGAAGCGGCCGGGTTTCGTGGTGATCGGGGCTGTCCTTTCGAGGGCGCGTTCCTTGATCTGCAGGTCCGCGTGCAGGTAGATCTGGGTTGTCTCGATCTGTTCGTGGCCGAGCCAGAGCGCGATCACCGAGGTGTCGATCCCGGCGCGCAAGAGGCGCATGGCTGCGGAATGACGCAGGACGTGCATGGTCAAGCGCTTTGTTGACAGTGTCGGGCACAGGGCCTGTGCGTCTGCCACGTAATTGGCCAGCCGGCGTTCGAGCGCATCTCGGCTGAGGGCGCGCCCGGTTCTTGTCGGGAACAGAGGGTCCATCGGTTGACCGGCTCGCTCGGCCATCCAGGCCCGCATGGCGTTTATAGTCCCTGATGTCAGCGGTGTGATGCGTTGCTTTCGTCCTTTGCCGGTACAGCTGACATGCGCGCCGGCGCCGAGATGGACATTGCCGCAGGTCAGCCCGATCAGTTCGGAGGCCCGCAGACCTGTCTGGACGGCGAGACCGAAGAGTGCCGTGTCGCGCCGTCCGGTCCAGGTCGCCCGGTCCGGTGCAGCCAGCAGGGCGTCGATCTCCGCCTCGGTCAGGTATGTCACCACCCGCCGTTCGAAGCGTTTCGGCGGGATGGCCAGCACGCGTTCAATGGTGACGGCATGTTCGGGATGGCGCAGGGCGGCGTGGCGGAACAGGGACCGGATCGCGGCCAGTCGGGCGTTGCGGGTGCGCATATTGTTCTTCCGTTTGTCTTCCAGATGGTTGAGGAAAGCGCCGATCATCGGTGCATCGAGATCGTCGATGTCGAGCTTTCCCGGCGCCTTGCCGCATTCCTCTGATGCAAAGACCAAGAGCAGCCGCAGCGTATCGCGATAGGCCTGAACGGTGTTCGGGCTGACTTGGCGCTGGCGCACGAGACGATCGGTGAAGAACGCCTGCAGGGTCGTGGCCAGCGCGCTCATGCGTCACCAGCCAGATAGCGTTCGAGCCTTTCGCCGGCCAAGCCAAGCAGTTCCGGCGCGGCTGACAGGGACCAATAGGTGTCACCGGGGTCGGCATGACCGAGGTAGGCAGACAAGATCGCGAGGCGGGAGCCGGGGTCACCCGACCGATAATCGTCCGCGATGGTGTTGACAGCAAAGCTGTGCCGCAGATCGTGGATCCGCGGCCGGCATGTTCCAGAACGCGGCGTAATCCCGCAATGATGCAGCAGTTTCTGGAAGATCGGTTGTACGACCGTATAGCGCAGCCGTTTCCCGCGCGAACTGATCAGCAATGTCGGCATACCTGCAGGATTGGGGCGGTCCTCCCGGAGCAGGTAGTCCTGCAAGGCAACGACCGTGCTCGGGTGCAGCGGCAAGGCGCGCGCCTTGTCGAATTTACCGTGCCGGATCGTCACCATGCCGCTGCCCGCGTCGAAGTCGTCGCAGTCGAGGTTGATCGCCTCGCCGATCCGCATCCCGGTCGCCGCCAGCAAGCCGATCAGCACCCGGTAGGTCGCCTGCACATGCGACCCGCGCAGGATTTCCGTGGCGCGCATCAGCTCGGCGACCTCTTGCGGTGTGTAGAGATACGGCGTCGCGCGGCGTCCTCTTGCCGGGAGCAGATCGCCGGGCGGCACCTCGCTCACCCCATCAAGCGTACGCAAGTGCCGTGCGAAGAGGCGGACCTCGGCCAGACGCCGGGAGGTCCAGATCGCGGCAGCTCCCACGGGTTGGGTCGCCCAGGCCAGCGCCGTCTCGGTCCGGATATGCGTTTCTCCGAGGGCCCTCGGCAAAGCCGACGAATTGGCCGAGGAGCCGCTCGGCCTTGTCCATCTTGTAGCCGAGGGCGCGCCGCAGGATCAGATAATCGGCAAGGGCATGACGCAAATGGCTCATAGCGCACCCTCCGGCCAGGGGCGCGCGATCAGGCGCAGGGTATCCCAGTCAACCTTGGCGTAGATTGCCGTGGTCGCGGCCCTGCGGTGGCGCAAGAGCTGCCCGATCTCCGGCAGATCTGCACCGGCACGTAGAAGTTCCGTTGCCGCCGCGTGGCGCAGACGATGCGCGTGCACGCGCCCGAGCCCCGCACGCCGGGCAGCATCCGCCACGATGGTGCTGACACGCGTTGCACTGAGTGCCGTATGCGGCGCGATATGCCGAATGAACACGGCACGACCCTGGGCGCTCGCATGTCGCGCGGTGGCCAAATAATCAGCTACCCGCTGCCCGACATCGGCCGGAAGAGGTAGCTGTTCGTGACAATCACCCTTGCCGCGCACGCAGATCGTGCCCGCGCGCCAGTCGATGTCGTCAAGGTCAAGCCCGGCAACTTCGCCGCGCCGCAGGCCGAGCCGGACCAGCAGGGTCAAAATCGCCAGGTCGCGACACCCGACGGCTGTGTTGGCATCACAGGCCGCAAGCAGACGCTGGACCTGATCGGGCTCAAGCCCTTTGGGCAGCCCAGCCAGCCTTCGCCGGGACACTTTCGGCACAGCCGAGACAAGCGAGCGCTCGGTTATGCCATCCAAATGCAGAAAGCCGAGGAACGACCGCAGCGCCGTGACCGTCAGCTTCGCCGCGCCGTTGTTCCGTTGCCGGCACCACGCCACCACAAAGGCGGTGACATCGGCAGGGGTCAGGCTGGCGAGATCGAGTTCGCCATCCCGTATCCGTCGTTCCAGAAACGGGCGCAGGCAGTCGACATATCGAGGGGCTGTTACCACAGCCAGACCGCGCTCTGTTGTCAGGAACCGACGGTACCGGTCCAGGATTTCCCCGATAGGTCCGCCTGCAACGGGCGCTTCGGCGGCGGGAACCAGCCCCAACCCGCGCAAATAGTCAAGAATGGGACCCAGTGCCTTGGGCGTCTTCAGCTTGCGCACCCCGGCGGCACGACGCTCCGCCATGAACCGTTCGACCTGCGCCATGGATAAATCACTCATCGCGAGCTTTTGGCCCCGCAACCAGTCGGTCAGGTCACCCAGCAACCTGCGCTGCTTCCAGATTGTGCTGGCCGCATATCCCTGCCGCCGCAAATCCTCCTCAAGCCCTTTGGAAAGGGCCGTGACCGGGTTCTTGCGCCGTTTCGTCTTCGGTTCGATCACCACGATATCTCCTCGTTTCGACGTGAAAGAGGAGATGTTACCAGCATGCAGCCGCGAGGATTATGCCGACCCCGACGCAGCAGACTTGAAGGTATTCAGGCGCTTATACAGCTACATCGGCATAATCCGGGGATCGGCATAATGCGACTTATGCCGAAGTCGGCATAATGCACACTCCGTCCGGGAAGACCCTCCCGCCCGGGAAGATGGTCCTTGATCTGCGCCCATTGCGCGTCGGTCAGGGTTCGTCTGCTCAAGATCGCCTCCGTTTTCGATCTTGAATCAAACCTCAGCCGATTTGCGAATCCCTTGAATGCAGACACGCCCTAGAGCGTTTTCCGATCAATCTGGCCCGTATCCGCAGGCGGCGAAGCAGTTCGAGCATTCTTGCGGCGTGAAACAGTCGACGAGTTTGCCGATGACACTCCAGAGACCATCGACAGTGCGCGCTGCGACCTTTCTGAGCAGCGCCTTGAGCTTCGCGAACGCCATCTCTATCGGATTGCGGTCGGGGCTGTCGGGCGGAAGGAACAGGAGCCTCGCACCGACCGCCGCGATCATCTCGCGCACCGACGCCCGCTTGTGGCTCGAGAGGTTGTCCATGATCACCACATCGCCACGGCGAAGCGTCGGGATCAGCACATGTCGCACATAGGCTTCGAACCAGTCGCCGTTGATCGGTCCATCGAGCGTCATCGGCGCGACCATGCCTGACTTGCGCAACCCGGCGACCAGCGTGGTGGTCTTGCGGTGCCCGTGCGGAACGCCCATCCGCAGCCGTTCCCCGCGCCGACAGCGCCCGTGGCTGCGGGCCATGTTCGTGGCCGCCATTCGCCAATGTCGCTCGGACCATTGGCGCGACATGGCTCATTCTCGTCGATGAAGACCAGCCTGTCGGGATCGGGATCGCGTTGTCCATCGAACCGGTCCAGCCGCCTTTTCAGGACGTCGGGGCGATCCTGCTCGACGGCGTGGCCGGTCTTTTTTCCGCGTCATGGCGCGGCGCCGAAAGAAGCGCCAGAGAGACGAGGTCGAGGCCGCGACGCCACGGTCGAACAGATGTCTGCAGAGTTCCGCCAGTGTGATGTCCGGTGTTTCTGCGAGCGCCGCGTGGATCAGCTCGGCATGTGCCTCGATCTTGCGCGACCGCATGTCCCCACCCCGGGGCTTCGGCGCGAAAGACCCGGTCGTCCGCCGCGCGTCGTCCCAGCGGATCGCCGTGGATGGCGCGACCCCATACCGCGCCGCAGCGGCCCGCCGGCTCAGGCCGGCATCAATCGCCGCGATCACCCGTTCCCTCAGCTCCATGGAAAGTGGCTTGCCCATCGCTGTCCCCATTATCTGCTTCGGGGTCAGTGAACCACTCCTTCAACGCAATGGGAATCCCCGATCGATTCAGATCGGTGGGTAAGCGCTCTAGCGTCGATGATCTGGAGGCCGCAATCTACGACTACCTGCTGCAGCACAACGCCAAACCGAAGCCCTTCGTCCGGAGCAAAACCGCCGCGGACATCCTCACCCAAGAACGCCGCGCCCTAAACGCCCTCGATGAAATTCAGGGAAACCGGTAACAAGCGTCAGACTCGGAACACTAGCCGGTCGCGCGGCGCAGAACGCGGGCGGGCGCCGTCGCGGCCCGGACATCGCCCGGGGCGATCCAGCCGGCCAAATTGTCCGCGATCACCCCGGACAGCACGTCGATATGCGCGGTCTCGGCATTCAGGCAGGGAATATAGGTGAATTGCTCGCCCCCGGCCTCTTCGAAGCTTTCCTTGATCTCTTCGTTGATCTCTTCGAGCGTCTCGATGCAATCGGCCGAAAACGCGGGCGCGATCACGGCAATCCGCTTGCGGCCGGCCTCGGCCAGCCTGGCGACCTCTTCCACCGTGTAGGGCTTCAGCCATTCCTCGGGGCCGAACCGAGACTGGAAGGTGGTGACCACCTCGGCCTTGGGCCAGCCGAGCCTTTCCTGCAGCAGCCGCGAGGTCTTCTGGCACTGGCAGTGATAGGGGTCGCCCTCGGTCAGATAGCGTTGCGGCACGCCGTGATAGGAAACGACCAGCACCTCGGGCCGGTCGGCCAGCCCGGCATAGGCGCGCTCGACCGAGCCGGCCAGCGCGTCGATATAGGCCGGGTTGTCGAAATAGGGCGCCACGGTGCGGGTCGCGGGCTGCCATTGCGCCTTCATCAGCGCCCGAAAGAACTGATCGTTCGCGGTCGCCATCGTGGCAACCGAGTAATGCGGGTAAAGCGGGAAGAACAGGATCCGGTCGCATCCGCGTTCGATCAGCCGGTTGACGCGGCTTTCGACCGACGGATTGCCATAGCGCATGCAGAAATCGACCTCGACCCGGTCGCCATAGCTGGCTGCCAACCGTTCGGCGACCTTCACCGTCTGTTCCCGGGTGATCGTCATCAGAGGGCTTTCATCCGCCTCGGTGTTCCAGATCGACCTGTAGGCCGCGCCGCTGGAGAACGGCCGTTTCGACAGGATGACCAGTTGCAGGAGCGGCTGCCAAAGCCAGCGCGGATAGTCGATCACCCGTCGATCGGACAGGAACTCGTTCAGATAGCGCCGCATCGACCAGTAGTCGGTGGCGTCCGGGGTGCCGAGATTGGCCAGCAGCACGCCCACCCGGCCGAACCGGACCTTCGGGTGGTCGGCCGGCGCATCGGGCAGCGACACCGGATCGGGCAGGGGCAGGTCGTCGGGCTGGGTCATTCGGGTTCCTTCGGCGCTTTCCCGGTGTTAGCGTCCCGTCGCGGCAGGTCAAGCCGCCGGCCCGGCGGGTCGGGCGGCCGGAACTCCGTTGTCCCCAGCGCGTCGGCCAGCCGCACGCGCGCCGAACCGGGGCGCAGCGGCTGCGGCTGGCCCGGGCCGGGGGCCCAGCCGGTCAGCCAGATCAGGTCGAAGGTCGCACGCACCCGGCCCGGATTTTCCGGATCGGCAAAGCGGGCCCGGTAGATGTCCGCCGCCCGCCGGAACAGGTGGCGCGACGGCGGGGCCCGGTGCCGGGCGATGAGCGCATTCGCCTCGCCCATTGCCCGCAGATCGCGCATCAGCGCCCAGGCATCGCCATAGCTGAGCCGCACCCGGTCGGTATCGGCCACCGGCAGGGCATACCCGGCGCGCTGCAACAGCCCGCCGGCGTCGCGCACATCCGCCATCGGCGCGATGCGGGGCGCCAGGCCGCCGGCGATCTCCGCCTCGGCCCGGGCAAGCGCCGCGCGCAGTTCGCCGAGCGTTTCGCCACCGAAGAACACAGCCAGAAACAGACCGTCCGGTCGCAGCGCGCGGCGCGCCTGGATCAGCTGGCCGACCGGGTCGTCGGCCCAGTGCAGCGCCATCGCATGGACGATCAGATCATGCGCGCCGGGGCAAAGGTCCAGCGTCGGCGCGTCGGCAATCACCCGGGCACCCGGCAGGACGGCCGCCCAGCGGGCCGGGTGACCGGTCACCAGAGCCGGCGCGCGAAAGCTTCTGTTAACCAGGTTGAGTCTTTCCTGCAGCGCGGCTTCGGCGATGTCGTGCAGGATCAGCGCATCGCCTGGGCCCCGGGCGGCCCGCGCCCGGTTGCGGGCCAGCGCGGCGCGGTCGGTCAGACGTGGAGGGGCGGACATGGCGATGGCCTTTCTCGACGGTGCCGCGGCGCGCGACCGCTGGCGCGGGCTGGTCGCCCAGCTTTACCCGCCGCAATGTATGCTGTGCGGCGCACTGGTCGAAGGGGGCGCGCATCGGCTATGCGCGACATGCTGGCGCGAGGTCGCCTTTCTCTCCGGCCTGGTCTGCGAAAGCTGCGGCATCGCGCTGCCCGGCGACGGGCCCGGCCCGGTCCATTGCGACGACTGCCTGGCCCGGCCAAAGCCCTGGATGCGCGGGCGCGCGGCGATCGCCTATAAGGGGGCCGGCCGGCAGCTGATCCTTGGGTTCAAGCATGGCGACCGGACCGATCTGGCGCCGGCGCTGGGGGCCTGGGTGGCGCAGGCCGCGCGACCGATCGCCGCGGATCGGGGCGATCTGCTGATCGTGCCGGTGCCGCTGCACTGGCGGCGCCTGGCGCTGCGACGCTACAACCAGGCGGCGCTGCTGGCCCGCGCGGCGGCCGGGCTGCTGGGGGCGGCGCATTGCCCCGACCTGCTGATCCGCACCCGCCCCACCCCGGTGCTGGAGGGGCACAGCCGCGCGGCGCGGCACGCGACGCTCGATGGTGCGATCCGCCCGCATCCGCGCCGGGCCGGGCTGGCGCGCGGCCGCGCCGTGCTGCTGATCGACGATGTCATGACGACCGGCGCCACCCTGTCGGCGGCGGCCGAGGCGCTGCGCGCGGCCGGTGCCGAACGGGTGGATGTTGCCGTGCTGGCCCGCGTTGCGCCCGACCGGGCGCTGCCGTAAGCCGTCACCATGCAACCGGTCGAAATCTACACAACCCAATGGTGCGGCTTCTGTCACGCCGCGAAACGGCTGCTGACCCAGAAGGGCGTGGCCTTCACCGAGATCGATGTCGAGCGGGAGCCGGCGCGACGGGCCGAAATGGAGCGGCGCGCGCCCGGTGCGCGAACCGTGCCGCAGATCTTCGTCGGCGGCGCGCCGATCGGCGGTTGCCAGGAGCTTTATGGCCTCGACCGCGACGGGCAGCTCGACCCGCTGCTGGAGGCGGCATGCGCGCGGCCCTGATCCAGATCACCGCCTCGGACGATCCGGCGGCCAATCTGCCCGCGACCGAGGCCGCGCTGCGCCAGGCCGCCGCTGCGGCGCGGATTTCGCCGCGACGCCGGAGATGACCAACATCATGTCCAGCGACCGCGCCCACCAGATGCGGGTGGCCCGGGCCGAGGGCGACGACCCCACCCTGGCCAGGCTGCGGGCGGTGGCGGCCGAACTTGGCTTGTGGACGCTGATCGGCTCGCTGGCCCTGCGGTCCGGGGACGACCCCGACCGGCTGGCCAACCGGTCCTTCCTGATCGCCCCCGATGGCGGGATCGCCGCACGCTACGACAAGATCCACATGTTCGATGTCGAGGTCGGCGACGGCCAGACCTATCGCGAATCGGCGACCTACCGGCCGGGATCGCGCGCCGTCCTGGCCGACACGCCGTTCGCCCGGCTGGGCCTGACGGTCTGCTACGATTTGCGCTTTGCCGCGCTGTTTCGCGATCTGGCGCAGGCCGGTGCGCAGGTGATCTGCGTGCCCGCGGCCTTTACCGTGCCGACGGGCGAGGCGCATTGGCATGTCCTGCTGCGCGCCCGCGCGATCGAGACCGGGGCCTTCATTCTGGCGCCGGCCCAGACCGGGACCCATCCGGGCGGCCAGGGCGGCCCGCCGCGCCGCACCTATGGCCATGCGCTGGCCGTCGCGCCCTGGGGCGAGGTGATTGCCGATGCCGGCACCGCACCTGGCGTGGTCTTTGCCGATCTCGATCTGGCACAGGTCGCCGAGGCACGCCGGCGCATCCCCGCGCTGTCGGTTTCGCCCAACTGGGACCGCCCGGCGTGACCGACGACGCCGAGGGTCTGGCCATCACCCTGTTTGCCGAATTGCACGCGATCGACCAGCGGATGCGCGGGCGGCTGTTGCGGGCGCTGCCCGGGGGGCTGGGGATCAACCAGTTTTCGGTGCTCCACCACCTGGCGCGGCTGGGCGCGGAACGCTCGCCGGCGCAACTCGCCCAGAGCTTTCACGTCACCAGGGGGGCGATGACCAACACGCTGGCCCGGCTGCAGGCGGCGGGTTTCGTCCATATCCGACCCGATTGGGAGGATGGCCGCCGCAAATGGGTGGCGATCAGCCCGGCCGGGCTGGCGGCGCGCAACCGGGCGCTGGATGCGCTGGGGCCGGTGCTGCGCGAGGCGGTGGCCGGCGCCGGCCCGGACCGGGTTCGCGCCGCGATGCCGGTGCTGCGGGCGCTGCGTGCGGCGTTGGTGCGGGCAGCCGGCTAGCAGCAACGGTCATCGAGAATGACCGCCTTCCGCCTCCTGCCCCGCCGACCAAGGGGCGTCACGCCGGCCGCTTCAGGTCGCGCGCTTTCCGCCCGGCCCGGACGGGTCCGGTTTGACCGCCGCGGTCACATAGTTCACCGACAGATCGCGCGCCGACAGATGGAAATCCCATTTCAGCGGATCGAACACGAAGCCCTTGCGATCCACCGGGTCGAGACCGGCATCGCGCAACATCGCAAACAGCTCGTCGGGCGTGATGAACTTGCGCCAGTCATGGGTGCCGCGCGGCAGCCATTGCACGACATACTCGGCGCCGACGATCAGCATCACGAAACTCTTCGGGTTGCGGTTGATGGTCGAGCTGATCATCAGACCGCCCGGGTTCAGCAGCCGCGCGCAATCGGCCAGATAGGCCGGCGGGTCGGCAACATGCTCGACGACTTCCATGTTCAGCACGATGTCGAACCGTTCGCCGGCGGCGGCGAGGTCCTCGGCGGTGGTGTGCCGGTAGTCGATGTCGAGCCCGGATTGTTCGGCATGAACGCGCGCGACCGGAATGTTGCGTTCGGCCGCGTCGGCCCCGACCACTTCGGCGCCCATGCGCGCCATCGGTTCGCACAGAAGCCCGCCGCCGCAGCCGATATCGAGCAGCCGGAGCCCGGCAAACGGCCGCTCGGCCGCGCGATCGCGGCCAAACTCCGCGGCGATCTGCGACGCGATGTATTCAAGTCGCAGCGGATTGATCATGTGCAGGGGCTTGAACTTGCCCTTCGGGTCCCACCACTCTTCCGCCATCGCGGTGAATTTGGCGATTTCGCCGGCATCGACGCTGCTGGTTACGGTCATCGTGGTCTCCTTCCGGTCCGGGATGGCTTGCGGGCGCGGTCGCTCCGGGGCACTAATATAGGTGCGAAATGGAAAAGTCCGTGGGCAAATTGGGCGCAGCCGCGCAGCTGTATCCGCCAGCCGATCCGTTCGACCGCCGAACGATCGATGTGGGCGAGGGCCACCTGATCTATGTCGAACAGTGCGGCAACCCCGCCGGCATCCCCGT
>JAEPEX010000153.1_pt1 | contig 25459 bp, 23 predicted proteins | sample 9130951 | NCBI WGS metagenome assembly JAEPEX01 (sample SAMN17228542, study PRJNA684324) | microbial mat metagenome | biome: saline marsh[ENVO:00000054]; feature: microbial feature [ENVO:01000007], biofilm[ENVO:00002034], sulphate-reducing...; material: estuarine water [ENVO:01000301]|estuarine... | reverse complement strand
GTGCTGGTCGCGGCCCTGCTCGGCCACTGGGCCGTCTATCGCAGCTTGCGCGGCGTCACCGGGCAGACGGACAGCGCCATCGGGTCGCTGTTGCGGCGTGCCCGCCGGCCGCTGCGCCTGGTGTTCCTTCTCGCGGCCCTGTCGCTGGCCATTCCGCGCATCGCCATGCCGTTCGGCTGGCAAGCCTGGCTGGGCCAACTGGCGCTGATCCTGTTCCTTGTCATCCTGGGCTGGACCGCGATCGTCCTGATCAACCATTTCAGCGAGCGGGCGATCCGGCGGTACCGCATCGACACGCCCGACAACCTGGCCGCGCGCAAATACCTCACCCAGCTGCGGCTGCTGCGCCGTGCTGCCAATGTGGTGATCGGCATCCTCACCGCAGGCGCGGTGCTGCTGACCTTCGAAAGCGTCCGGCAATATGGCGTCAGCCTGCTCGCCTCGGCCGGGGCGGCGGGGCTGGTGCTTGCCCTGGCCGCCCGCCCGGTGCTGGAGAACCTGGTCGCCGGCGTCCAGATCGCGCTCACCCAGCCGATCCGGCTGGACGATGTGGTGATCGTCGAAGGCGAATGGGGCGTGATCGAGGACATCACCGCCACCTATGTGGTGGTCCGGGTCTGGGACTGGCGGCGCGTGATCGTGCCACTGAAGCGGTTCATCGACCAGCCCTTTCAGAACTGGACGCGCGAAAGCGCCAGCATCATTGGTGCCGTGACCTGGCATGTGGACTATACCGTGCCGCTGGCCGATCTGCGCGCCAAGCTCGAGGAACTGGTGCGCGCCGCACCGCTCTGGGACGGTCAGGTGGTGAACATGCAGGTCACCGAGGCGGGGCCAGAGACGCTGACCGTTCGCGGGCTGATGAGCGCGCGCACCTCGCCCGAGGCCTGGGATCTGCGCTGCGCGATCCGCGAGCAGCTGATCGCCTGGCTGCAGGCCGAATACCCCGGCGCCCTGCCGCGTCGGCGCGCCGAGATCGACCTGCACGAGACCGGCCCGCGGGCAGGCTGACGGCCGCCGGTCAGGCGAAATTGGCTGCGTGGGCGGGTGCCGTGGCCAGGTCGGCCGGCCGGTTGATGTTGAAGAACGGGTCGGGCGGCCCCGACGGAAACAGCGCCGTGACGGCGCCGTGCCGCGCGGCGAAATCGCGGATCGACGGAGCCGGCGCATCCGCCGCGCGCCCCGCCAGGGCAGCCCGCAGGGCCGTGCGCAGCGCGGTCGGCCACAGCCCGAAGGTGGGATGCAGCCGCTCGGCCCCGCGCGGCCCGAATGTCGCCGCCAGCGCCAGATCGGCGCCGCGGTCGCGACACGCTTCGGACAGGCGGCGCAGCAGGTCGTCGGGCAGGAAGGGCGTGTCGACGGCCGCGGTCAAGAGGCGCGATTCGCCCGCTTCGGCCGCCCAGTCGAGCCCGGCAAGAATACCGCCCAGCGGTCCCGCCCCGCCGGGCGGGGCATCGGCCAGCACCGGCAGCCCGTAGCGCGCGAACCGCACCGGATCGCCATTTGCCGAAATCGCCAGCGGCCCGGCCTGCAGGTTCAGCCGCGCCCGCACATGGGCGATCAGCGGCCGCCCGCCCAGCACCAGGAACGCCTTGTCGCGCCCGCCCATGCGGTTCGCGTTCCCGCCTGCCAGGATCACGGCGGCTGTCATCGGTCCCTCCTGCGGCGCGACCCGCCGGCTGGCCGGTCGGCGTGCTTCGGCAGAATCGCATCTTTCGTCGCGTTTGCCAAGCCGGTATGGCCGCCCGCAATGCCCCATTCCGCGCCGCCCCCCGACACCCCGCGCCGCGCCTTCTGGCGCGGCTTTCGCGCCGGTGCGCCGTTTCTGCTGGTCGTCATCCCGTTCGGGATGCTGTTCGGCGTCGTCGCGACCGAGGCCGGCCTCGACCTGGCGCAGACCATGGGCATGACCGTTGCCGTGATCGCCGGTGCGGCGCAGTTCGCGGCGGTCGCGCTGATGGTCGAGGATGCGCCGGTGCTGATCGTGCTGGTCACCGCGCTGGCGGTGAACCTGCGGATGGCGATGTATTCCGCGGCGCTGGCGCCGTGGCTTGGCGCGGCGCCGCTGTGGCAGCGGGCGCTCGCGGCCTATTTCATGGTCGATCAGGCCTATGCGGTATCCCATGCCGAATACGAGCGCGCGCCGCGCCTGCCGATCGCGGCGCGGGTGGCCTACTATTTCGGGGCGGTGACGCCGGTCTGTGGGCCGTGGTATCTGGCAACCTGGGCCGGCGCCGTGGCGGGGGCGGCGATCCCGCCCGCCTTCGCGCTCGATTTCGCTGTGCCGGTGGCGTTTCTGGCGCTGGTCGCACCGATGCTGCGCAGCGCCGCGCATGTCGCGGCGGCGGGCGTCTCGGTCGTTCTGGCGCTGGCACTTGCCTTCCTGCCCTACAATCTGGGGCTCCTGATCGCGGCGGCGGCGGCGATGATCGCCGGCGCCCAGGTCGAACGCTGGCAGGAGGCGCGCGCGGCATGAGCTATTCGGATCTGACGATATGGGCGATCATCGTCGCGCTGGGGCTGGGAACCTGGGGGTTGCGGTTTTCCTTTCTCGGGCTGATCGGTTCGCGCGCGATGCCAGAATGGCTGCTGCGCCATTTGCGCTACACCGCCGTCGCCGTGCTGCCCGGGCTGGTCGCGCCCCTTGTGGTCTGGCCGCAGGCGACCGGCGGTACGCTCGACCCGCCGCGGCTGGCAGCCGCCCTGGCCACGGTCGGCATCGGTCTGATCAGCCGCAACATGCTGGCCGCCATTGCCGGCGGCATGGGCACGCTTTATGCGCTGCAGGCGCTGACGGGTTGACCGCCCGGATCGGTGCCGCGATGCTGGGCACGCGGCGAGCGGGGGAACAGATGCGGATCGGCTGCCCACGGGAAATCAAGCCGCAGGAATACCGCGTCGGGCTGACGCCGAACGCCGCCCGCGAGGCGGCGGCGCGCGGCCATTCGGTCCTGATCGAGACCGGGGCAGGCGCCGGTGCGGGGTTTCCCGACGGCGATTACCGCGCCGCCGGGGCCGAGGTCGCGCGCAGCGCGGACGAGGTGTTCGCGGGTGCCGAACTGATCGTGAAGGTCAAGGAACCGCAGGCCGGGGAACGCGCGCTTCTGCGCGCGGATCAGGTGCTGTTCACCTATCTGCACCTCGCGCCGGACCCGGCGCAGACCCGCGACCTGCTGGCCAGCGGCGTCACCGCCATCGCCTATGAGACGGTCACCGACGCGGCCGGCCGCTTGCCACTCCTCGCGCCGATGTCCGAGGTCGCGGGCCGGCTTGCGCCGCAGACGGGTGCCTGGACGCTGCAGAAGGCCAATGGCGGGCGCGGCGTGCTGCTTGGTGGCGTGCCCGGCGTCGGCCCGGCCGAGGTGGTGGTGATCGGCGGCGGTGTGGTGGGCACCAATGCCGCCCGGGTGGCCGCCGGGATGGGCGCCCATGTCACCGTGCTCGACCGGTCGATCGACCGGCTGAGGGCGATCGACGAGGCGTTCGGCGGGCGCATCGGCACGCGCTATTCCAGCGCTGGCGCCACCGCCGAACTGGTCGCGGGGGCCGATCTGGTGATCGGTGCGGTGCTGGTCCCGGGGGCGGCGGCGCCAAAGCTCGTCGCCCGCGACCAGCTGGCCGGCATGAAGCCCGGTGCCGCGCTCGTCGATGTCGCGATCGACCAGGGCGGCTGTTTCGAGACCTCGCGCCCGACAACCCATGACGATCCGGTCTTCGCGGTGGACGGTATCATGCATTACTGTGTCGCCAACATGCCCGGCGCGGTGCCCCGCACCGCCACCATTGCGCTGGGAAACGCGACGCTGCCGTTCCTGCTGGCGCTGGCGGACAAGGGCTGGCGGCAGGCCTGCGCCGACGATCCGCATCTTCTGGCCGGGCTGAACACCCATGCGGGCCATCTGACCAATTATGCGGTGGGCCGGGCGCTGGCAATCGACGTGCTGTCGCCCACGCTGGCGGTCAAGGGACAAGACTGACCCCCCGGATCCTGCGCATTTGCCTTGTACCAAGGCGCAATGATACCAAGCTGCAATGAGTGTGACTCATTGCGCCAGGTCCGCCTCCCGCCCCCCCTTCCCGCCCACCAATCCTGCCAATTGGATAGGACAAGATTGGGGCGTTGTTGCATGGACGAGAGGTGGCCTGGATCGCCCCCTTCCCCCTGCTTGGATCAGGCGATCCTGATGCTTCCGGGCATGGCAGGGGCGGTGAAGCGGTCGATGCGGCGCAGGGCGACGGCGGCCTCGACCCTCTGGCGATCGTAACGGCGCGCGCAGGCGCGGGCCGATCGGCGTTTCTTGGCGCAGCATCGCGGGCGCGGCGAGGGCGCGGCAGTGGTCGCCGGTCTCCGCCTTCCAGGCGTCGCGCCCGACCACCTCGGCGATGCGGGCCGCCGCCGCGCCGCTTGTGGGGGCACGTCCTGGCGTCGCGGTGGCGGGCGGATCGCGGCGCCCTTGCGCGGCGGGATCACCGGTCCGGGCGTCGCGGGCGAGGATGGCGGCATGGCCGTCGAAGCTGTCTTGGAGCAACGGTCATTGAGAATGACCGTTCGCATCACATCGTGCAGGAACCCCTGGGTCTGCGGCGCCGGCGCGCACAGGCGCAGTTCACCCCGTCGACACTCTTGCCCGGCGACAACGCCACCAGCGGCCGCATCACCCCCTTGGCCTGTTCACCCGGTACGATCATTTCCCGCTTCTCCCCTGATTGTTCCCAAACGCGCACCAGCACTTGACCGAGGCAATCGCCCGTCCTACACGACGCGATCAACAACGGAAGCGTCGCTTGGTGGCAGCAAATGCGTGTTCGAGACTTGCGGTCTGCAATCAGCCATCGGATCAAAATGCGTTGCAACACGGCGCGCCAGACGGCACCTTTTCCCGAACGTGACCAACCTGGGACGAAGCAGTTTCATAATGTCTGAGACCACGCCAAGTTCCGTGTGCGACCTGCCCTTGCCGCCACCGGACTTGCGGATGAACAGCCCCGCCCAACGCGAAGATGATATCTACCGGCGCTCGGCTGTCGGCCTCGTCCGGGCAGTGCAGGCCGTCCTGGGCGCCGAACGGTTCTCTATCCATCGTCGGGTGCGCGCAGAACTGCCTGAGATGCGCGTGCTCGACCTTGGCTGTGGCACAGCGCGGTTCCTGCACGGGCTCGTGGCCGCCCGGCAGAGCCCGAAATCCTACGTCGGCATCGATGTGCAAGCCGATCAGATCGCTTGGTGTCGCAAAACCCTGGCGCCGCTCGGGGCGTTTCAATTTCACCACATCAATGTTAAGAACGATCGCTACAATCCCTCTGGCACCGACACGATCGAAGGCCGGGTTCCGTTCCCCAACGCGGAGGCAGATTTCATCATGCTGCGTTCGGTCCTGACCCACATGCGCACGCAGGAGGCGGAGCGGACCCTGAAGGAACTGCGCCGCTGCCTTGCGCCAGGCGGGCGGCTTTATGCAACCGCAAACGTGGCCCATGGGGCCCCTATCTGGACTGATCTGCCCAATGATCGTGGCGTAACCAGCACGCTGTTGAAAGTCCAGTTCAACAAGGCATATTTCGAGACGATGCTGGAAGAGACCGGCTTTCGCGTCAGCATTTTTTGCGAGAGTATTGAAAACCAGTGCGTCTACCTGTTGCGCCCGGCTTGATCTAGTGTTCTGAGGCTGACGCTTCCGTAACCGTCCGGCCTGACCGCCCTGCCGCGGGCTGAGAGAGGCGGATAGGGTTCACCATCGATAGTGGACACTGTGGGTGCGTGATGGCGCGTCGGACGAAGCGGCTTTGGACGGACGAGGAGAAGCGTTCGATCTGTTTCCAGACGACGGCGCCGGGTGTGGCGGTTGCGCGGGTGGCGCAGCGCTACGCGATGAACGCCACTCTGATGTTCAAGTGGTTGGGCGACCCGCGCGATGCGCCGCAGCCGCGAGCATCCGTCGTTGTGCATCACGGCTTCACGCCGCGGTCTCGAGCTGCTCGACCAGCCGGCCTGCGCGCATCGCCGGAGCGGCGCAAGGCCAGCAGGACCAGAAGGATCGCGAGGGCGGTGAGGCTGGAGCGAAGCGCCGTGCCCGCCACATGGCGATCCGGCGGGCGTGGTGACGAGTCCGCCGATCGCCTGGCATGGCGAAAAAACTGTTGACGGTTGACGAGCGTGCCTGTTCTATCATCGTTGCGGTCGAAAACTCTTTTGGGGCGGCAGGCGCCGCCTGCGCGGAACGGCTGGAGGAGGGCCGAATTCGGATCGGGTCGCTCCAGGTGTCACCAAGCGGGAAAGAATGCCCTTTGGCGAAGGGGGAATGCGCATCGGTCCATGGCCTGCCCGCAGCGGCGAACCGGTCGGCCTTCCGAACGCAGATCCCGGGTCCGGCAACGTGACGACCGCGTGATGGGGTGCCTGATCGATGCATGAGCGGCCGACACGCCTTCGCAGAGTGGCATGGGCAGAGTTGTATGGAACGACGGATCGCAAGGATGAAGCGCCAGCATCTGACCCCTGCGGGGGGCCGAAGTTGCCGGGCAGCCGAGGCGACTAAAGCAAAAAAAGCAAAGTAGTGCAGAACTTAGGGAGGAGATGAAATACATGAAGACCATGCTCGCATCATGGCGGACGATCCTGGCGTCCGCTGCCCTGGCAGGGCTGGCCCTGCCTGAAATGGCGACCGCACAGGAGACCCAATATTTCCCCATCGCCAGCAGCCGGGTTGGTCCCTACTCTGCCATGGGAACGGGATATTACGGCGCGCAGATCGACTACCTGAACTATGTCAACATGAACGGCGGCGTGAATGGCGTCATGCTGACGTGGCAGGAGTGCGAGACCGAGTACAACGCGGTGAAGACCGTCGAGTGCTACCAGCGCCTGTTCGAGTATGGCGGCCAGAAGATGGTTGTGTTCGACACGCTCGGCACGCCCGGGGCCTATGCCGTGATCAACCGGATGGCCGAGGACGAGGTCGTGCTGGCGCAGTACGGCTACGGCCGCACCGACGCCGCCGACGGCACCGTCTGGCCCTGGGTGTTCAACGCGGCCGGCCACTACTGGGACCAGATCGCGGTCAAGCTCAGGTTCATGGCCGAGCAGGAAGGCGGCGTCGAGAACATGCGCGGCAAGAAGATCGTGCACATGCACATCGACAGCGCCTATGGCCGCGAGCCGCTGCCGACCATGCGGGCGCTCGCCGAGGAGTGGGGCTTCGAACTGGTCGAGATCGCGATCGCGCCGCCGGGTCTGGAGCAGCAGTCGCAGTGGCTGCAGGTCCGCCGCGAGCGGCCCGACTGGGTGACGTTCTGGGGCGCGGGCTCGGGGATGAACTCCACCGGAATGACCAATGCCGCCCGCATCGGCTTCCCGCGCGAGCGGCTCATCTATCGTCACCTTCGGCGCCGCAGAGGAGGACATGTATCCCGCCGGCGACAGCGCCACCGGCACCTACGCCATGGCCAATGCCTTGCCGGGCAAGCAGTACCCGCTGGTGCAGGCGATCGAGGAGCAGGTCTATGGCGCTGGCGAGGGCAATCTCGCCGACGAGAGCCGCATCGGCTCGGTCTACTGGAACCGCGGCCTCGGCGCGGCGGTGATGTGGATCGAGGCGCTCAGGATCGCGCAGGAGATGCACGACAAGGTCGGTCAGGCCGTGACGGGCGAGGAGTTCCGCGCCGGCTACGAGGCTTTGAACATGACCCCTGAGCGGCTCGAGGAGCTGGGCATCGGCGGCATGGTCGCGCCCTTCGAGTTGTCCTGCGCCAAGCATAACGGGGCGCGGGCCTTTGCCATGATGCAGTGGGACGGCGAAAAGTTCGTGCAGGTCACGGACTGGCTGCCGCCGCTCGACCCGGACGCGATCCGGGCCCGCATCGAGGAGTCGGCGGCCAAGTTCGCCGCTGAAAACGGCATCACCCCGCGCGATTGTCCGTAGGCGCATCGCCCCTGCAGGGCGAGCACAACCCCGGTGTCGGCGCCCTGGGCGCCGACACCGCGCGTCCGAAATGCGTTCGGCGAAAGGCGCAGGAGACAACGACATGGCGAGGACCCGATGAATGCGACAGCCGACAACATCCTGACGATCGATGCCATCGAGGTTGTCTACGACAACGTCATCGCGGCCCTGCACGACGTCTCCCTCGTCGTGCCGCGCGGCAAGATCGTGGCCCTGCTCGGCGGCAATGGCGCCGGCAAGAGCACGACACTGAAATCCGTATCGACCATGCTCGGGTCCGAGCGCGGAAAGGTCACGCAGGGCACCATCACCTATGACGGGACTGCCGTCCGCGACCAGACGCCTTCGGACATGGTCGGCCTGGGCATGGTGCAGGTGCTCGAAGGGCGGCGCTGCTTCGGGCATCTCACGGTCGAGGAGAACATCATCGCGGGCGCCTTCTCGCGCAAGCTCTCCAAGGGCGACATGCATGCCGAGCTCGATCGCATCTACGGCTACTTCAAGCGCCTCAAAGACCGCCGAAAGAGCCAGGCCGGCTACACGTCGGGCGGCGAGCAGCAGATGACGGCCGTGGCCCGCGCGATGATGGCCAAGCCCAAGATGCTGCTGCTCGACGAGCCTTCGATGGGCCTCGCGCCGCAACTCGTGGCCGAGATCTTCAACATCGTGCAGGAGCTCAACCAGCAAGAGGGCGTGAGCATCCTGCTCGCCGAGCAGAACACCAACGTCGCGCTCCGCAACGCGGATTACGGCTACATCATCGAGAGCGGCCATGCCGTGATGGAGGGCAACGCGCGGGACCTGCTCGAGGACGACAAGATCAAGGAGTTCTACCTCGGCATCTCCAAGGAGGGCCGCAAGAACTTCCGCGACGTTCTCCGGAAGGAGAGCGAGACCCACGCCGATCTCCACCACCACTGACCGACGGCGCGAGAGAGAAACCGAAAAATGACCCAGGTTCGCAACTTCCCGATCGGCGGCCCCCTGCTCGAGGTGCAGCACATCTCGCTGCGCTTCGGGGGCGTGAAGGCGATCACCGACACCTCCTTCAACGTGCTGGAACACGAGATCCGGGCGATCATCGGCCCCAACGGTGCCGGAAAGAGTTCGCTGCTCAACTGCATCAACGGCATCTACAAGCCGCAGGAGGGCAAGATCGTCTTCAAGGGCGAGGTGCTCGACAAGATCAGCCCGAACATTATCGCCCAGAAAGGCATTTCGCGCACCTTCCAGAACCTCGCGCTGTTCAAGCGCATGTCCGTGATCGACAACATCCTCGTCGGGCGCAAGCTGCACATGGATTGCAACTTCCTGCAGGTGGCGTTCCAGACGCCGAGGGCCCGGCAGGAGGAAGAGGAGAACCGCGAGCGCTGCGAGGAACTCGTGGAGTTCCTCGAGATCACCGACATCCGCGACACGCCCGTGGGCAAGCTGCCCTACGGGCTGCAGAAGAAGGTCGAACTCGGACGGGCGCTGGCCACCGAGGCCGACATCCTGCTGCTCGACGAGCCCATGGCGGGCATGAACGTCGAGGAGAAGCGCGAGATGTGCCGCTTCATCCTGAAGGTCAACGACGAGCTCGGCACCACGATGGTGCTGATCGAACACGACATGGGGGTGGTGATGGACATCTCCGACAACGTGGTCGTCCTCGACTACGGCAAGATCATCGCCGACGGACCTCCCGAAGAGGTCCGGACGAACCAGGACGTCATCGATGCCTATCTGGGGGTGGCCCATGACTGAGATACTTTTCTTCTTCGAGGTCGTGCTGGCCGGACTGCTGGCCGGCACGATGTACTCGCTCGTCGCGCTGGGCTTCGTGCTGATCTACAAGGCCTCGGCGACGTTCAACTTCGCCCAGGGCGCCATGGTGTTCTTCGCCGTGCTGTCCTTCGTGGGCTTCATGGAGCTTGGCCTGCCCTTCGTGCTGGCCTTCCTCGTGACGATCCTGCTGATGATCGCTGTGGGCTACGCCACCGAACGCCTCGTGATCGAGCCGCTGACGGGCCAGAGCGAGGACACGATGCTGATGGCCACGATCGGCCTCGCCTTCGTGCTGCAGGGGCTTGCGCAGGCGGTCTGGGGCGTCGAGGTGCGCCGGCTCGATCTTGGCATCCCCGACTTCCCGATCCCGTGGCTGGCGGACAATCTCGGCATTTTCGTAAGCGCGCTCGACGTGACAGCGGGCGTCGTTGCCGGCGTTCTGATCATCGTGCTCTCGCTGCTGTTCCGCTTCACCAAGATGGGGCTCGGGCTGCGCGCGGTGGCCGACGACCCCGGCGCGGCCGCCTCGATCGGCATCCCGCTGAAGAACATCATGCTCCTCGTCTGGTCGACGGCCGGCATCGTGGCGCTGGTGACAGGCATGATGTGGGGGGCGCGCGCGGGCGTGCAGTTCGCCCTCGTCGACCTGGCGCTCAAGGCGCTGCCGGTGCTGATCATCGGCGGCTTCTCGTCGATCCCGGGCGCGATCGTCGGCGGTCTGATCATCGGCGTCGTCGAGAAGACGCTCGAGGTCTATGTGGGCCCCTATTTCGGCGGCGGGATCGAGGGCTGGGCGCCCTATGTCCTGGCCATCCTCTTCCTGCTGTGGCGGCCCGAGGGGCTGTTTGGCGAGAAGATCATCCGGCGCGTCTGAGCACGGGAGAGAACCGACATGACCGACAAGCCCGTCTTCATGACCTATTCACGCAGCGACGTGACGAATTTCGCCGTGCTGATGATCCTGGCCTTCGCCGTGGTCCCCTTCACGATCGAGACCGACTACTGGTATTCGTCGATCCTGATCCCGTGGCTCTGCCTCGCGCTCGCCGCCATCGGGCAGCAGTTCGTGATGGGCTATGCCGGGCAGCTCGCGCTTGGCGCGGCCGGCTTCATGGCAGCGGGCGCCTTCGCCTGCTACAACATCGAGCTGCGCATCCCGTGGATGCCGTTCCCGCTGTCGCTGCTGTTCTCGGGCATCATCGCGGCGGCCTTCGGGGTGCTCTTCGGCCTGCCGAGCCTGCGGGTGCGGGGCATCTACCTGATGGTGGCCACGCTCGCCTCGCAGTTCTTCATCATCTGGATGATCGACAAGTTCGGCTGGTTCAAGAACTACGACACCTCCGGCATCATCACCGCGCAGGACATCATGATCTTCGGCGTGCCGTTCACGTCGCCGATGCAGATGTACCTGGTGGTTGCGGTCGTGGTGACGATCCTGACGATCCTGGCCGTGAACATGACGCGCGGCTCGGTGGGGCGGAACTGGATGGCGGTGCGCGACATGGACATCGCGGCCGAGAGCATGGGCATCTCGCTGCTGCGCGCCAAGCTGCAGGCCTTCGCGCTGTCGGCCTTCTACTGCGGCGTTGCCGGCGCGCTCTTCGCCTTCACCTACCTGAAGTCGCTTGAGCCGGTGGCCTTCGACATCAAGCTGTCCTTCAGCATCCTTTTCATGGTGATCCTCGGCGGGCTCGGCACCATCAACGGGGCGTTTGTCGGCGCGGCATTCATCCTGCTCTTCCCGGTCGTGCTGAACACCGCCGGCAATGCATGGTTCCACGGCACGATCGACGCCACGATCATCTCCGCCATCGAACAGGTCGTGTTCGGCGCGTTGATCATCCTGTTCCTGATCTACGAACCGCTTGGCATGGCCAAGCTCTGGGAGAACACCAAGCAGCGTCTGCTCGACAGACGGCCGGTCGGCGAAGCCAGACCGAACAAGAAACCGAAGACCGGCTGAAGAGGGCTGGCACCGGTACCGCCGGGGGCTCCGCGCGCAGCCTCCTAAACGACGGGCCAGGACACTGCCTGGAAACATGGTGCCCGGGGGCGGATTTGAACCACCGACACGAGGATTTTCAGTCCACTGCTCTACCCCTGAGCTACCCGGGCACACTGGGCTGGGGACCAAGCCTGCGCTCATTACGGCAGCGGTCCGGGTCTGTCCAGAGCGGATTGCTCGCGCCCGGTGGGCATCCCCGGTGGCCCCCGGCCCGGTGTCAGCCGCCCTGTGTCGCCAGCGGCCAGCGATCGCGCTGGCGGTTGAGTTCGAGATGGCCCAGCGGCGTCCAGCCGACCACCGCTGTCTGCACCGGATCGTCGCGGAAGGCGCGTTTTGCCGCCACCTCGGCGCGCCGGCGATCCGCCTTGGCCAGCCGCGCGGGGTCGATCACGATCTGGCCGCCCAGGCCCTTGATGCGCAGGGCGCGCGGCAGGTCGCTCATCGCCGCCAGCAGCGCCTTCAACCCCGCCGCCGGGGTGAAATCGCCGCCGGTATTGACGTCGACCGCGACCAGCGCGCGGGTCGGCTCCACCGCCATCCAGGCCCCGCCGGGCAGCTTCCAGACCGGGTCGCGCGCGGCACCCAGCGCCGCGTCCACCCCGTGCCGGGCAAAGGCGCCGGGTGCCGCGTCGGTGTCCACCGCCGGCCAGTCGCGCGCCGCCCGCGCATGGGCGTCCGCTGCGGCCAGCAGCACCGTGCCCGGAACCGCCCCGGCAAGGCCCGCGGCGACGGCCTCTGCCTCGGCGGCAAGGGCGGCGATTTCGCCGGCCAGCGCCTCGGCCGGCAGACCTTCGGCGGCAGAGCGCAGGATCAGCCCCGCCACGCGCCCGCCCAGGGCCGCTTCGCCCGCCTGTTGCAGCCGCGCCCGTTCCGCGTGGCCGCGGATCGCGCGGGACACGTTCACGCCCGGCCGGCCCGGGGTCAGCACGATATGGCGCCCCTTGTGGACCGGCGCCGCGGTCACCGGCACCGCCTTGCCGGGTTCGGCCACCCCGCTGACCTGCACCGCCAGCATCCGCCCCGGCACCCCGCCGCCGCCGCGCAGGAACCCGCGCGGCCCGCCCAGATCGACGAAGGTGCCACCGGTGCCCTTGGCCGGCCGGCCGCCCCTTGCCGCCAGGATCGCGCCCGGCATCGGCGGCGCGTCTGCGGGGGGATCGCACAGGAAATCCTGCAAGACGCCGTCGACGATCAGCGCAGCAGCCTTGCGCCCCTCGATGGTGTCAAGCGCGACGATCGTGCCCTTCACGGCCCTGCCGGCAGGGCATAGCCCGCCGCCCCCAGCAGCATCGCGGTTTCATGAAGCGGCAGGCCGACCACCGCGCTCCACGAGCCCTGGATCCAGGGGACGAACGCCGCCGCCGGACCCTGAATGGCATAGCCCCCCGCCTTGCCCCGCCAATCGCCCGAGGCGAGGTAGCGCGCGATCTCCTCCTCCGAGAGCCGTTTGACGGCCACCTGCGTGGTCACGGCGCGCTGCCAGACCCGCCCCGGCCCGCGCAGGGCGAGCGCCGTGATCACCCGATGCCGCCGCCCCGACAGGAGCCGCAGGAACGCCGCCGCCTCGGCCGCATCGGCGGGCTTTCCCAGAATGCGCCGGCCGGCCGCCACGGTGGTGTCGGCGCACAGCACCAGTTCGCCCGGCCCGGGCGGCAGCGCGGCGGCCTTTTCCGCGGCGATGCGGATGGCATAGGCGCGCGGCGCCTCGCCCGGTTGCGGGGTTTCGTCGATATCGGCATGGCGCACCGCATCGGGGCGGATGCCGAGCTGGGCGAGCAATTCGCGCCGGCGCGGGCTGGCCGAACCGAGGATCAGCCGCATCGGCGCGGCGCCCGCGCTATTTGAAGCGATAGTTGATCCGCCCCTTGGTCAGGTCATAGGGCGTCATTTCCACCTGCACCCGGTCGCCCGCCAGCACCCGGATGCGGTTCTTGCGCATCTTGCCTGCCGTATGGGCGATGATCTCATGGCCGTTTTCCAACTCGACCCGGAACGTCGCATTCGGCAGGAGTTCCTTCACGACGCCGGGGAATTCGAGCAGTTCTTCCTTGGCCATGGTCACTCCGTATTCGGTTTCGCACCCCCATGCGGGGACGGCGTGGATATGCGCCGATGCCGGCGCCAAATCAAGCCCGCTTAACGCAGGGACATTGCCGTCGGGGGGCGGCGGTTTGCTCGGGCCAATGGGCAAAGCCCCGGACATGGCCCGCGGCGCGCACCCGCGCGATGGCCGCGAGGTCGATATCGGCAGCAACCCAGCCCGGGCTGTCCCAGCCCCCTTCGGCGAGGATGCCGTCTTCGGGAAAACCCAGATCGGGCGGGCCATAGATCCCCGCCCGGCCGGTGTTGTCCGCGACCGGCGGGCACCAGGGCGCCGCCCCGATCAGCGGGGCGTTGACGGTGATGCACTGGTTTTCCAGCGCCCGCGCCCGGGCCGCGATGCGCACCCGCTCGGCCCCGGCGCGGCCTTCGGTGCAGGAAGGGATCGCGATCACCGCCACCCCGGCCTCGGCCAGCGCGCGGGCGGGCAGCGGAAACTCCGCGTCATAGCAGATCAGCACCCCAAGCGGCCCGAGCGCGGTGTCGAAGAGCCGTAGCCCGCGGCCCGCGGCGATGCCCCAATCGTCGCGCTCATAGGGGGTCGGGATCAGCTTGTCCTGATGGCCCCGCGCGCCGCCGGGCGCAAACAGCCGCGCCCGGTTGACCGGCCGCGCACCGGCGTCGAATGCGGGCGCCGAGCCGGTCAGGATGTGCACCCCGTGCCGGGCGGCCAGTTCGGCATGGAGCGCGTCCGCCGCGCCAAGCCGATCCGCGACCGCACGCAGCGCAGCCTCGGGATCGGCGGCCGCAGCCGGCCCCGCCAGACAGGCCAGTTCCATCGCCGCATATTCGGGGAAGACCAGCAGATCGGCGCCGGTCGCGGCGCCCGCGGCGACCCAGGCCGACAGCTTGTCGGCCCAGGCTTTCGGGCTCTGCGGCGGGTCGAGCGGATAGGCGGCGGCAGCAAGTCTCATCCCCGCCGGGTCGCATGGAACGGCCCCGGGCGCCAGAGCGGGCAAACGAATCCTGGAGATGAACCCTGCGTTGCCTATGCTGACCCCGCCGGGCGAAGGTGGGGGGCAGCATGGCGTTCTATCACGACCTCAAGCGCTACGATGCCGACAAGGCGCGCTGGATCGCCGAGCGGTTGCTGGCGCTGCGCACCGAATTGCGGGCCAGCGATCTGGGCCGGCGGCAGGCCGGGACGCTGGTGATCGGCTCGTGGAACATCCGCGCCTTCGACGACGGCACGCCGCGCCGCGACGAAAGCTATCACTACATCGCCGAGATCATCGACAAGTTCGATATCTGTGCGGTGCAGGAGGTGAAGGCCGATCTGGACCCGTTGCGCCGGCTGGTGCGGCTCTTGGGCCCGAACTGGGACTGGTTCGTCACCGACGTGACCGAAGGCGACCCGGGCAACACGGAACGCCAGGCGTTCCTCTACAACACCGATGTGGTGCGGTTCCGCAATCTGGTGGGCGAGCTGGTGCTGCCAGGCCGACGCGCTGGTCGCGGGCGAACAGATCGCCCGGACACCCTATTTCGCGTCGTTTCAGGCGGGCTGGTTCCGGTTCACGCTGATGGGCCTGCATATCGTCTATGGCGGCAGCAATGCCGCGGCCCGGGCGCGCCGGGCGGCGGAATTGCGTGCCGTGGCCGAGCGCGCCGCCCGCCGGGCCGCGGAGACGGACGAGGTCTATGTCCTGATCGGCGACATGAACATCGAGGCACGCGACGACGCGATCATGGCCAGCCTCACCGATCAGGGCTTTACCGTGCCGTTTTTCGGGCCGACCAATCTGGGCGGCACCAAGCATTACGACCAGATCGCGTTCACCGGAAACCACCAGAAGACCAACTTCCTGCAAGCGGGCCGCATCGACTGGCGCGGCGCGGTCTTCGGCGCGGCCGACAAGGACCATTACGAGGCGATCGTGCAGGCCGCCCGCGCCACCCCCTATGCCGATTGGGATGTCAGCTATCAGGCCCATTTCGCCAGTTTCGAGATGTCCGATCACCTGCCGATCTGGGTCGAGCTGCGGACCGACTATTCGGACGGCTATCTGCGCCGCTTTGCGCCCGGCTGACCGGGCGGCGCGGGCCGCATCGCGGGGGCGTGGGCCTCCCGCCCGGCGCCGCCCTGCCAAAGGCAGGACGTCGCCCGTTGGGCCGGGCCCGGGCGCCAGGCGCCCGGGTCCGCCGCCGAGCGGGGCTCGATGCCCCCCGAGGCGGCCCCCGATTGCGCCCCGCCCGGGCGGAGGGTAGAGCCGGGCGATGCCCGACCGTTCCGACAACGCCCCGGCCCTGCCGCCCGAGATCGCCCGGCGCCGGACCTTTGCCATCATCAGCCACCCCGATGCCGGCAAGACCACGCTGACCGAGAAATTCCTGCTTTATGGCGGCGCCATCCAGATGGCTGGCCAGGTCCGCGCCAAGGGCGAGGCGCGCCGCACCCGCTCGGACTTCATGGCGATGGAAAAGGATCGCGGCATCTCGGTCTCGGCCTCGGCGATGTCGTTCGACTTCCAGGGCTGCCGGTTCAACCTGGTCGACACCCCGGGGCACTCGGATTTCTCCGAAGACACCTATCGGACGCTGACCGCCGTCGATGCCGCGATCATGGTGATCGACGGCGCCAAGGGGGTGGAAAGCCAGACTCGCAAGCTGTTCGAGGTCTGCCGGCTGCGCGACCTGCCGATCCTGACCTTCTGCAACAAGATGGACCGCGAGGCGCGCGACACCTTCGACATCATCGACGAGATCCAGGAAAACCTGGCGATCGATGTGACCCCGGCCAGCTGGCCGATCGGCATGGGGCGCGATTTCATCGGTTGTTACGACCTGATCGCCGACCGGCTGGAACTCATGGACCGGGCCGATCGCAATGTGGTCGCCGACAGCATCGCCATCGAAGGGCTTGACGACCCCGCGCTCGCCCGCCATGTGCCCGATGCGCTGCTGCGACAGCTGCGCGAAGAGGTCGAGATGGCGCGCGCATTGCTGCCGCCATTCGAGGCGCAGGCGTTTCGTGACGGCACGCTGACACCGATCTGGTTCGGCTCGGCGCTGAACTCCTTCGGCGTGCGCGAGCTGATGGCGGGAATGGCCCAACACGGGCCGCCGCCACAGCCGCAATCGGCCAGCCCGCGCCAGATCGGCCCCGGGGAAGACAGGGTGGCGGGCTTCGTCTTCAAGGTGCAGGCGAACATGGACCCCAGGCACCGCGACCGGGTGGCGTTTCTGCGCATGGCCTCGGGCCATTTCAGGCGCGGCATGAAACTGACCCATGTGCGGACGAAAAAGCCGATGGCGATCTCGAACCCGGTGTTGTTTCTGGCCGCCGACCGGGAACTCGCGGAAGAGGCCTGGGCGGGTGACATCATCGGCATTCCCAATCACGGCCAGCTCAGGATCGGCGACACGCTGACCGAGGGCGAGGCGCTGCGGGTCACCGGCATCCCGTCCTTCGCGCCCGAGCTTCTGCAGACCTGCCGCGCCGGCGACCCGATGAAGGCCAAGCATCTCGACAAGGCGCTGATGCAGTTTGCCGAGGAAGGGGCGGCCAAGGTGTTCCGCCCGGCCATCGGGTCGGGCTTTGTCGTCGGCGTGGTGGGCGCCCTGCAATTCGAGGTGCTGGCAAGCCGGATCAAGGGCGAATACGGCCTGCGGGTGCGGTTCGAGCCGACGCAGTTCACCTCGGCCCGCTGGGTGACGGGGCCGAAGGAGGCGCTGGAGGCGTTCGCCGCGGCGAACAAAGGGCACATGGCGACCGACCATGATGGCGACCCGGTCTATCTGACGCGGCTGCAATGGGACATCGACCGGGTGGCGCGCGATCACCCCGAACTGACGCTGAGCGCGACGAAGGAGATGATGACATAGGTCCCGCGGCGGGCGCCCGCCGCGCGGCGGGCGCGCTCCGGGGCGCGCGCCCCGGAGCCCGTGGCAACCGGTGCGATCAATCCCCGGCGAAGCGCATCTCGACCTGTCGCGTCACGATGAGCATGATTTCGGCGCGCGGGCCGGCCGCGTGGCCCCGCATGGCGAGCGACTTCGCCGCTGCGCCGGGGCGCAACCACCCGAAGCTGACGCTGAGCGCGACGAAAGAGATGATGATATAGGTCCTGCGGGGGCGCCCGCCGCGCGGCGGGCGCGCTCCGGGGCGCGCGCCCCGGAGCGCATGGCGACCGGTGCGATCAATCCCCCGCGAAGCGCATCTCGACCTGTCGCGTTGCGGTGAGCATGATTTCAACCCGCAAACCGGCGTCTTGGCTCCTCTCGGCGAGCGCCTTCGCCGCCGTGCCGGGGCGTTCGCCGCGAATGTCCGATCCCCAGCGCCCGGCATCGTGCAGCACGGGCGCGGGGTTCAGAAAGCCCGGGCGCAAGAGGCCAAAGCCGCGCCCGGCGCGGCGCGAAAACAGGAAATGATCGACCGGCATGGCCATCGCGGGCCAGCGCGCCAGCACGGCCCGCGCGCCCGCCCGGGTGATCGCATAGCCGCAGGTGCCATAGAAGGACGACCGCAGGCGATAGAGCGTCGCCGCCCCCACCTGCCCCAGCCGACGCCCCAGCGGAAAGCGCCGCGACCGCTGCGGCCCCGGCCAGTATTCCAGCTTCAGCGCGCCCAGGCGATGGCGGGTCATGACGGCGGTCACATCGAGCGCCATGAAGTCTGTAAAGGCGGGCGACAGCCGCGCATCGTCTTCCAGGATCACCGCACCGGGTGCCTCGTCGGAGGCCGTCCTCTGCCAGATATCGCGGTGCGTCAGCGAACAGCAGAAGTCGCCCGGCGTGGCGGGAAACGGCCCCGCCCCGGGCTGGGCGCCAAACGCCAGCGCCGCCGCCGCCATGTCTTCGCGCAGCCGGTCGCGCGCCGCCACCCGCTGCCAGCCCAGGCCCAGACCATCGAGCTGGGCCGCCATGCTGGCCAGCCGCGCCGGTTCCCGATCCAGATTGATGACGTAAATCGGCCACATGCCCGTTGCTGCCCCCGCGCGGCCGGCGCGCTTTGTTGACCCTTCGCGCGGAATGGCTTATGCGCAAGCAGCACTGGCGGCAATCCGGCCGCCCCAGACGCCCGGCGCAGGCACCAGCCGGGACCCAACGCGCACCGGCTGCGCCCCAACTGCAACGAGCAGATGACAAAATTCACCGATCTGAACCTGCACCCCAAGGTTCTGCAAGCCGTGGCCGAGTCCGGCTACGAAACCCCCACGCCGATCCAGGCCCAGGCGATCCCGCCCGCGCTGGAAGGTCGCGACGTTCTGGGAATCGCCCAGACCGGCACCGGCAAGACGGCGGGCTTCACCCTGCCGATGATCACGCTTCTGGCCAAGGGGCGCGCCCGGGCGCGGATGCCGCGCAGCCTGGTGCTGGCGCCGACTCGCGAACTGGCCGCCCAGGTGGCCGAGGCGTTCGACACCTATGCCAAGCATTTCAAGCTCACGAAGGCGCTTCTGATCGGCGGTGTCAGCTTCAAGGATCAGAATGCCGCGATCGACCGCGGCGCCGACGTGCTGATCGCCACGCCGGGCCGGCTGCTCGACCATTTCGAACGCGGTCGGCTGTTGTTGTCGGGCGTGCAGATCATGGTGGTCGACGAGGCCGACCGGATGCTCGACATGGGGTTCATCCCCGATATCGAGAGGATCTTCTCGCTGACCCCGTTCACCCGTCAGACGCTGTTCTTTTCGGCCACCATGGCGCCCGAGATCGAGCGGATCACCAACATCTTCATGGCCAATCCGGTGAAGGTCGAGGTCGCCCGCCGCGCCACGACGGCCGAGACGATCGACCAGCGGCTGGTGATGGTGACGCCCAGCCGCAAGGACCGCCAGCCAACGGAAAAGCGCGCCGCGCTGCGCGCCCTGATCGATGCCGAGGGCGCGGGCTGCACGAACGCCATCATCTTCTGCAACCGCAAGATCGAGGTCGACGCGGTGGCGAAGTCGCTGAAGAAGCATAGCTACAACGCCGCCGCCCTGCATGGCGACCTCGACCAGTCGAAGCGGATGGAGGTGCTGGGCGGGTTCCGCGACGGCAGCCTGCGGCTTCTGGTGGCGTCCGATGTCGCGGCGCGCGGGCTCGATATCCCCGCGGTCAGCCATGTGTTCAATTTCGACGTCCCGATCCATGCCGAGGATTACGTCCACCGGATCGGCCGCACGGGGCGCGCCGGGCGGACCGGGATCGCGATCACCATCTGCACGCCGATGGGCGAAAAACACCTTGCCGATATCGAAGCGCTGATCGAACGACCGATCCCGCGGGCCGACAATCCGGTCGGGCGCCCGGCGCCAAAGGCCGCGGACGCAGCGGAAACCGCGGCCCCCGAACGGCCGAACCGGCCCCGTCGCGCGCGGTCCGACAAGGGCGCCCAGGCGCCCGACCCGCTGCCCGCGACGGCGCCCGAGGCCGACGCCCAAGCGCCACGAGCCGCCGCCGCCCCGGCCGAGAACAAGCCGAAATCCAGGCGTGGCAAGGGCCGGTCCGGCGGCGGCGGCGACGCCGTGGTCGGGATGGGCGAGCATATGCCCGGTTTCATCGCGAAAAGCTTCGAGGAGCGGCTGTCCGGGTGATTTCGGGGCATCAGCTGGGGTTTCCCGGCCGCGCTGCGAGAGCCGATCGCCCGGGCCCCGACCACCCCACCCTTTTTCCGATGCGCATCACCCTGGTTCTTGTCCTGGCGCTGCTGGCGGCTTGTGCGGCACCGCGCGATCCCGGCGCACCGGTGCCGGGTCAGCTGTGGCAGGACGGGCAACCGACGGCCTGCGCCATCGTCAAGGTCACCGATGGCGATACAGTGCGGGTGCGCTGCGCCAGCGGATACGAGACGCCGCTGCGCCTCATGGGCTATGACACGCCCGAGACCTTTCGCCCGGGCTGCTGGCAGGAAGAGGTCCTGGGGAAGCGCGCCACCGCCTGGCTGCGCACCCGTCTGCGCGCGGCACGGCGGATCGAGGTCATCGAGATCGCCGGGTCGGATCGTTACGACCGCGTGTTGGTCCGGCTTGCGGTGGACGGTCAGGATGTTGGCGCCGGGCTGATCGCGGCCGGGCTTGCCGCGCCCTATGATGGCGGGCGCCGGATCGACTGGTGCGCCCGGCTGGGGGTATGACCGGGGCAGCCTGCGCCGCCCCGGCCCGGCCGATCAGAGTTGATCGCCCAGAAACGCCGTCAGGGCCTGCCACGATCCCTGCTCGGCATCGATGTCGTAGTCGCGCGAGCCGAACACCGTAAAGGAATGCCGCGCGCCGCCGAAGACCTGCGCGTCATGCTCGACCCCGGCCGCTTGCAGCTGGTCGAGCAGCGCCGCCAGATCGGCCATGCCCGACACCGGATCGGCCGAGCCGTGCAGCACCAGAACCGGCGCCGTCGTCTGGCTGTAATCCTGGCCCTCGGGCGTGGTCAGCCCGCCATGGAAGCTGACGACGCCGCTCAGGTCCGCGCCCGCGCGGGCCATCTCCAGCACCGCCGCGCCGCCAAAGCAGTAGCCGATGGCGACGACCTCTTCGGTCGCGCCGTCAAGCGCCCGCGCCGCCATCAGCGAACCCATCAGACGGGTCCGGAATTCGTCGCGGTCGCCGTAAAGCGCACCGGTCAGCGCGCGGTATTCATCGGTTGTGGTCGGTTCGACATCCTTGCCGTAAAGATCGGCCGCGACCGCGGTGTAGCCCATGGCAGCGAGCATCTCGGCGCGCCGCATCTCGTAATCGCCCAGACCGTCCCAGTCATGGATGATCAGCACCGTGCCCCGCGGCTCGGCCGCGGTGTTGCGGGCCACATAGCCCTCATAGACGGTGTCGCCGACGGTGTAGTCGAAGGGCGCGCCGGTGATCTCGGCACTGGCGGGCAGCGCGGCGGCAAGAAGCGCCGCCATCAGGATCGGACGAAAGGTCATGGATGTCTCCGCTGTCGGTTGAAGCCTGCGGGATAGATAGGGCGGCGCGGATCAAGTCCAGCGGCACGCCACCGCTGTGCCGGTCTGCCGATCAGCGACCGATCCGCGCCAGCCAGCAATTGTTCCGCGCCGAGCGGATATCGACAAAGGCGATGTCGGACCGGGCCAGCAACGCCACGGCACCGGCAGCGATCCCACCTGCGGCGACGACCCGGCCGGTGCCGGCGACGATGCGCTCGTCGCGCCCATAGCCCTTCATCAGGTAATCGGGTGAGGCCCCAAGCACCGGCGGCAGACCGGGTGCCGACCAGGGCGGGCAGGCATGAGCGCACAGAAAGATCGGCCCGATCTCGGCATAGGGGTGCCGGCCGGCGAACGGACAATGGGCGGCGATCAGCATCTCGGCGCCGGCAGGCACGTCATGCAGGCAATGCCGGCAGGGGGTATGGGCGCCGTTCGACACGGCGCGCTCGGCGGGATTGCCATGGGCATCGGGGCCGCCCGCACGCAACCGCGCGGCGGCGGCGGGATCGATGGGATGGACGGTGAACATCGTGCGGACCTCCCGGTGCGGAACGCCGCCAGGATTGCATGGGGACACGGCGTGCCACGACCCGGATGCTGCGCATTGGCGCGTGACCGCTCCGCCGCCCTTGCGGGCGACGTCGCGGATGTCAATTGTCCGGCAAGGATACCCGGACCCGGACGAAAGGCCGGCGCGTGCCTCAGGCGTCGGGGCGGCGGCGCGCCGCGACGATCTGGGCCAGGATCGCCACGGCGATCTCGGCCGGGGTTGCCGCCCCGATATCGAGGCCGATGGGGCCATGGATGCGCGCGGCGTCGCCCGCACCCATCAGCCTTTCGAGCCGAGCGGCATGGGTGCGCCGCGAGCCGAGCGCACCGATATAGAAGGCCGGGCTTGCCAGCGCCGCCCGCAACGCGGGATCGTCGATTTTCGGATCGTGGGTCAGCGCGGCAAGGCCGGTATGGGCATCGAGGGCGGGCAGCGCCTCGGGCGGCCAGTCGGCGATCACCTGCGCATCGGGAAAGCGCGCGGTCGTGGCGAAGGCCGGGCGCGGATCGATGACGATGGGCGCGAAGCCCGCGATCCGCGCCATCGGCGCCAGCGCCTGGGCGATGTGCACCGCGCCGATGACGACAAGCCGCGGCGCGGGCAGGTGCAGCGCGGTGAAGACGCCGTCATCGACGCCGGACTGGCCGCGGCGAAAGCGCTCGGCCAGCGGGCCGTCACCGGGCGGGGCGGTCAGCGCCCGGTCCCAGCTTGCCAGATCGGTGCAGAGCGCAAGCGCCCGGCGCGCGGCCCGCGCCGCCACGAGATCGGCAAGCATCGCTTCGGGCAGGCCGGGGTCCGGCCCGACCGGCTCCACCAGCACGCGGATCGTGCCGCCACAGGCCAGACCGACCGCAAACGCGTCGCCATCCGACACCCCATAGGTCAGCAGGCGCGGCCGACCGTCGGCCAGCGCGTCGAGCGCCTCGGTCACCACCGCGGCTTCGACGCAGCCGCCCGACATCGAGCCCGCGATCGCGCCCGACCCCGACACCGCCATCTGCGCACCGGGCGGCGCGGTGCCGAGCCCCAGGTCTCGACCACCGTGGCGAGCGCCGCCCGCTGTCCCGACCGGACCCATTGCAGGGCCGTGCCCGGAATGTCGTCCTCCATCGCCGCCTCCCTCTGGCGCGGGGCCGTGTCGCGGGCTAGCTCGGCCCGCATGGCCGCCCTGCCCGATCCGTTCGATGCCTGGTTCGCCCGCCGCGGCTGGGCGCCGCATCCGCATCAGCTTAGCATGCTGGCCCGCGCAGGCGAGCCCGCGCTCTTGATGATCGCGCCCACCGGCGGGGGCAAGACGCTGGCGGGTTTTCTGCCGAGCCTGGTGGCGTTGGGCACGGCGCCGCCGCCGGGGCTGCACACGCTTTACGTCTCGCCGCTGAAGGCGCTGGCCGCCGATATCCGGCGCAACCTGCGCAGCCCGGTCGACGAGATGGGGCTCGGCATCCGCATCGAGGACCGCTCGGGCGACACGCCGCATGGCCAGCGCCTGCGCCAGCGCGCCGACCCGCCGCATATCCTGCTGACCACGCCCGAAAGCCTGGCGCTGCTGATTTCCTACGAGGACGCGCCGCGCATCTTTGCCGGCCTCTCGCGCGTGGTCGTCGACGAAATCCATGCGCTGGCGGAATCGAAGCGCGGCGACCAGCTGGCGCTGGCGCTGGCGCGGCTGCAAACGCTTGCGCCCGGCCTGCGCCGGGTCGGCCTGTCGGCAACGGTCGAGGACCCCGATGCCCTGGCGCGCTGGCTGGCGCCGCGGGGTTGCGGCGTGCTGATGGCCGATCCCGGGCCCGATCCCGACATCGCCATGCTTGAAGTGGCGGAACCGCCGCCCTGGGCGGGCGGCGGCGGGCGCCATGCGGTGCCCGCGATCCTGCGGGAAATCCGCCGCCACCGGACCACGCTGATCTTTCACAACACCCGCGCCCAGGCGGAAATCTTCTTTCACGCGCTGTGGCAGGCCAATGACGACAGTCTGCCGATCGGCATCCATCACGGCTCGCTCGCGCGCGAGGCGCGGCAATCGGTCGAGGCGGCGATGGTGGCCGGCGATCTGCGGGCCATCGTGTGCACCGGCTCGCTCGATCTGGGGATCGACTGGGGCGATGTGGATCTGGTGATCCAGGTCGGCGCGCCGAAGAACGTCAAGCGTCTGATCCAGCGGATCGGGCGCGCCAACCACCGCTACAACGCCCCGTCGAAGGCGCGTCTGGTGCCCGCCAACCGCTTCGAGGTGATCGAATGCGCCGCCGCGCTGGCGGCCGCGCGGGCGCATGACCTCGATGGTGAGCCGCGCCCGCCCGGCCCGCTTGACGTGCTGTGTCAGCACATCCTGATCCGCGCTGCATCGGGGCCGTTCGATGCCGGCCAGCTTTATGACGAGGTGACCGCGGCGGGCCCCTATGCCGCGCTCAGCCGGGCCGCGTTCGACGCCTGCCTGGATTTCGCCGCCACGGGGGGCTATGCGCTGCGCGCTTACGACCGCTGGCAACGGCTGAAACAGATTGCGCCGGGTCGCTGGGCGCTGCGCGATCCGCGGGTCGCGCGCGGCATCCGGATGAATATCGGCACCATCATCGATTACCAGACGGTCAAGGTGCGGATGAAGGGGCGCGGCGGCGCGCCGCTGGGCGAGGTCGAGGAAGCCTTTGCCGCATCGCTCAGCCCAGGCGACACGTTCCTGATCGGGGGCCGCGTGGTGCGCTATGAGTCGCTGCGCGAGATGACCGTCGAGGTCAGCCGCGACCGCGGCCGCGAGCCGAAGATCGCCGTCTTCATGGGGATCAAGATGGCCACCTCCACCCTTTTGTCGGACCGGGTGCAGGCGATGCTGGCCGATCCGGACGCCCATCCCCTGCCCCGCCACACCGCCGATTGGCTGGCCGGGCAGCGCGCCCTGTCGAAACTGCCCGAACCGGGGCGGTTGCTGATCGAGAGTTTCCCGCGCGAGGGCCGGGCTCATACCTGCGTCTACGGGTTTGCCGGGCGCAACGCGCAGCAGACGCTGGGGCTGCTGATGACCCAGCGGATGGAGGCGGCGGGGCTTGGCCCGCTCGGCTTTGTCGCCACCGACTACGCCACCCTGATCTGGGGGCTGCGGCCGGTGACCGACCCGGCCGGGCTGGTCGCGGCCGACGGGCTGCGCGCGGCGCTCGAGACCTGGTTGGCCGGCAACGCGGTGATGAAGCGCACCTTCCGGTCCTCGGCCATTATCGCCGGGCTGATCGAACGGA
>JAEPEX010000158.1_pt1 | contig 25549 bp, 15 predicted proteins | sample 9130951 | NCBI WGS metagenome assembly JAEPEX01 (sample SAMN17228542, study PRJNA684324) | microbial mat metagenome | biome: saline marsh[ENVO:00000054]; feature: microbial feature [ENVO:01000007], biofilm[ENVO:00002034], sulphate-reducing...; material: estuarine water [ENVO:01000301]|estuarine... | reverse complement strand
AGGACCTGCAGGATGTTGTGCAGGTGGCCTTGCCGGCAGACGGGGCACAGGCTCGGGTCGCGGGCCTGCTTGGCGAGGAAGGCGTCCATGTCGGGATGTACGGGGTCTCGGGGTCGGCGAGGCCGAGGCATTCGCGGCAGCGGGTGAGGTTCTGCCGGCGGCGGCTGCCGCCGAGCAGGCCGTAGTAGGCGGATGCGATGGAAAGCTCGGCCGGCAGGACGTGCTGGAGGAAGCGGGTGGATGAAGTCGGCGCCGGACAGCGTCATGCGCTTCTCGGCCTCGGGGGCGTGCGGTCCTTGATGCGGTTGTCGCGGTAGCGGAAGGTGACCCGGCCGCCGTCGATCGCCTCGATGCGGTGGTTGGCGATGGCGATGCGGTTGACGTAGCGGCCCAAGTAGCGGATCAGAGGCTCGGGGTCGGCGAAGGGGGCCTCGATGTGGACCACCCAGTCCTGTTGGTGGAGCTGCTGCATCAGGCTCTTCCAGGCGGCATCGTCGTCGAGGTCGGGCTCGTCGGGCGCCCGGTAGGCGTCGGGACCGAGGTCGAGCCGCCGGGCCTCGCGGGCGCTCGCCTCGTCGAGGTTGAAGGGACGGCCCTCGGGCGCGCGGCGCTCGGCGCGGAAGGCCTCAAGGTGCTTGAGGAACACGGCGCGGAAGACCCGCCGCAGGGCGCGGTGGGGGAAGAGGAAGTTCTTCGGCGCCGGCACGAAGCCGCTGCCGTCGCGCTTGAGGCCGCCGCCGGTGACGATGCAGTGGACGTGCGGGTGCAGGTTCATGGTCTGGCCCCAGGTGTGCAGGACGGCGACGATGCCGAGGTCGGCGTCCCACTGCTTGCGGGCGAAGGTCTGGAGGGTCTCGGCGGCGGCGCGCATGAGGGCGGCATAGACCTCGGCGGAATGGTAGCGGGCCAGGGGATGGAGCAGGTCGGGCAGGGTGAAGACGACGTGGAAGTACTGGATGGGCAGCAGCTCCAGCTCGCGGGCGTCGACCCATGCGGCGCGCTGGGAGGCCCGACACTTGGGACAGTGACGGTTGCGGCAACTGTTGTAGCTGATCTCGAAGTGCCCGCACTCGTCGCATTGATCGATGTGGGCACCGAGCGCGGTGGTGCGGCAGACCTCGATGGCGTGCAGGGCGCGGCCCTGCTCGAAGCTCGGGGTGTGGGCGGCGCGGTAGTCGTCGCCGTAGAGGCGGACGATGTCGGCGAGCTCGAATTCGGGCTCGGCGTATTCGAGGGGGAATTCCCGGCGGACCTCGGCGCTGACGGCGAAGTCGGGACGGGCGTTGGAGAAGGGGCTGGCCATGCGGACAGTATAGCCGGTCCGGTGCCGTCCCGGACAGTCCCGGCGTCTCGGCGGGGATGCCGCGGTATCCGTCCGGTGCTTCGGGCACCACCCCGGCCCTGCCCCAGGCACGCTGTTTATTTATTTAGTCCAACGTCACGCATCAGCCGACGCAAAAAGCAGAGCGAGGAACGAGCGGCGCTTTTTGCGTCGGCTGATGCGCTCGTTAGGCTGTTATTTGATGATTCGCTTGATTACCCATCCAGCAATCTCATCTGTACTGTTTCCAACACCAAGCCCGCCAAGGACGACGGGCAAAGTATCACCAAGCAACTCACCCCACTCTCCAGGGCTGCTGGGAATTCCAGTCGTATCCTTTTCAACTTGCACCGTAAACGCTGCTCCGCCGCCTTCCTCAAGTAGCTTTTTAGCTTTGCTACCAAATAGTGAAAATGTTTGTTCAAATTCCTTCTTTGCTGTTCCCCTCACCGCATCTGCACCTACCGTAAAACCTTTTTCTTTCTTAAAAAGGTTATTGCCGTCTGCATCGGTGAGTACGAATGCCATTACCCCTTTACCAGTGCCAGATACTCCGCTTTTCCTTACAGAGAAATCTAATGTTAGCTTAACTTTATCTCCCTCCTGAAAGAGCTTATATGAACCTTTGGCTGTAGTTGAACCGCTTTTCTTACTCATAGAATCGCTATCCAACACTTCCTGGCTGAAAGCTGGATACGCAACGAAAGCTAGTGCTGTTACAAACAGGAAAAGCAGGTGGCGAATTCTAGATCCAAACGTGGACCAGATTACCTGTTTTTGATTGGTAAACATCTTGGTATTCTCCTTTGGTGTTGGAGCCAACAAATTTCTCATCAACGCCTGGCTCCAAAGGGCGTGGATGCCTAACGTTTAGTTAACCTGCCGAGCTCGCGCCGGTCGGGCCGCGAGCGCGAAGCGCCGCGGTGCCCGACCGGCGCGAGCTCGGCAGGTTCAACGCCCTGTTAGATTAAAACATTTTTTTGGTTCGCTTCGGTGTCCGTCTCAGCGAACCGCTATGTGGATTCTACAACAGTCAAGCCCTGGGTGGGGCCTGGAAACTCCCGCTGATGTTGGCGCAGTTGCACGAGCAAGGCTCCGTTGCGCGCGCTCGGTCCCGCGGGCGCAGCGATTTCGCATGGAGCACAACGGTTTTTCGCTCACCGCGGTCGCGTCGCAACATAGCAGCACTGTCCCGAGCCGATGCGGATCGAGTGGAGGAGATGTGCATCAGGCCGCCTCGCACGCAAGCGGCGGGTCTTGGCCGCGAGCGGGTCCAATGGTGGGCGCAAGGTCGCGCTGACGTCGTAGCCGTCCGCCGCAGCTCGGGCAGACGTGGATGTCTTTGCCGGTCAGGTGTTGCAGCAAGACGTCGTAGGGCTCGCGCACTTTGGTCGTCGTCACCGGCGCTAGGCCAAGCAGCGCTTTGGCACGATTGAGCTTGGTCGCGCGGTGTCCGCAGGCGAGCAGTCCGTAGTGGCGGATGCGGGTGAAGCGCGGCGGCAGGATGTGCAGCGTGAACCGCCGGATGAATTCGTTGGCGTCCAGCGTCATCACTTTGGTCTTGGCGCCGTCTTTATAGTCTTTCCAGGTGAAGGTGACTTTGCCGTCGGCAAGATTGAGGATGCGGTGGTTGCTGATGGCAATGCGGTGGGTGTATCGCCCGAGGTAGTCGATGATCTGTTGCGGTCCGCCGAACGGGGGTTTGGCGTAGACCACCCAGTCGTGCTCGCGCAGTGCCTTGCGCAACGCGGCGAAGTGCGCGCCCGGCGGTGTCTTCAGCTCGCCTATGGTATGCGCGTGCTCCAGGCGCTCGAGGTAGTTTCCGCGGAAGACCTTGGACAGCGCTTTGACCGGGAATAACCAGTCACGATGCGGGCAGGGTTTGAACTGTTCGCCATCGAACGTTAAAGCTCCGCCTGGGACGATGCAGTGCAGATGGATGTGGCGCTCCATCGTCTGGCCCCAGGTGTGCAGCACGGCGGTGATGCCGAGGGTTCCGTTCCAATGACGAGCGGCAAAGGCTTGCAGGGTGTCCGTTGCGCTGGCGAACAGCAGGTCGTAAATCAGTTTGTCGTTCCACCCCACCCAGTCGTTGATCGCATGCGGCAGCGTGAAGACGGTATGAAAATAGGGCACCGGCAGCAGTTCGTCTTTGCGCGCTTCGATCCAGCGCGCTTTCTCCAGCCCTTGACATTTCGGGCAGTGGCGGTCGCGACAGGCGTTGTAGCTGTTGTAAAGGGTGCCGCAGTCAGTGCAGTAGTCGATGTGCCCGCCCAGCGCCGCGGTGCGGCAGTTTTGGATGGCACTGAGTACCTTGTGCACGTGCAGCGGATGGGAGTGCTCGTGCAGGGAGTCGGGCAAATGCGCGCGCAGGATGTCGGCGACTTCGAACGTCGGTCTCTGCTTGGAGCCGGAGTGCGTGTGTCCCGCTCTGTGATGGGGAGTTGGAGAGGAAAGGAATGGCGATGCCATTGCGTGTGCTTATTCTTTTTCTTGTTGATTGTTTATTTCAGCGCCGGTGCTGCTTTGTCTCGGGTGTGGTCTCTTCCAACGCGATAGCGTTTTAATCTAACGTTTAGTTAACCTGCCGAGCCCGCGCCGGTCGGGCCGCGAGCGCGAAGCGCCGCGGTGCCCGACCGGCGCGAGCTCGGCAGGTTCAACGCCCTGTTAGATTAAAACATTTTTTTGGTTCGCTTCGGTGTCCGTCTCAGCGAACCGCTATGTGGATTCTACAACAGTCAAGCCCTGGGTGGGGCCTGGAAACTCCCGCTGATGTTGGCGCAGTTGCACGAGCAAGGCTCCGTTGCGCGCGCTCGGTCCCGCGGGCGCAGCGATTTCGCATGGAGCACAACGGTTTTTCGCTCACCGCGGTCGCGTCGCAACATAGCAGCACTGTCCCGAGCCGATGCGGATCGAGTGGAGGAGATGTGCATCAGGCCGCCTCGCACGCAAGCGGCGGGTCTTGGCCGCGAGCGGGTCCAATGGTGGGCGCAAGGTCGCGCTGACGTCGTAGCCGTCCGCCGCAGCTCGGGCAGACGTGGATGTCTTTGCCGGTCAGGTGTTGCAGCAAGACGTCGTAGGGCTCGCGCACTTTGGTCGTCGTCACCGGCGCTAGGCCAAGCAGCGCTTTGGCACGATTGAGCTTGGTCGCGCGGTGTCCGCAGGCGAGCAGTCCGTAGTGGCGGATGCGGGTGAAGCGCGGCGGCAGGATGTGCAGCGTGAACCGCCGGATGAATTCGTTGGCGTCCAGCGTCATCACTTTGGTCTTGGCGCCGTCTTTATAGTCTTTCCAGGTGAAGGTGACTTTGCCGTCGGCAAGATTGAGGATGCGGTGGTTGCTGATGGCAATGCGGTGGGTGTATCGCCCGAGGTAGTCGATGATCTGTTGCGGTCCGCCGAACGGGGGTTTGGCGTAGACCACCCAGTCGTGCTCGCGCAGTGCCTTGCGCAACGCGGCGAAGTGCGCGCCCGGCGGTGTCTTCAGCTCGCCTATGGTATGCGCGTGCTCCAGGCGCTCGAGGTAGTTTCCGCGGAAGACCTTGGACAGCGCTTTGACCGGGAATAACCAGTCACGATGCGGGCAGGGTTTGAACTGTTCGCCATCGAACGTTAAAGCTCCGCCTGGGACGATGCAGTGCAGATGGATGTGGCGCTCCATCGTCTGGCCCCAGGTGTGCAGCACGGCGGTGATGCCGAGGGTTCCGTTCCAATGACGAGCGGCAAAGGCTTGCAGGGTGTCCGTTGCGCTGGCGAACAGCAGGTCGTAAATCAGTTTGTCGTTCCACCCCACCCAGTCGTTGATCGCATGCGGCAGCGTGAAGACGGTATGAAAATAGGGCACCGGCAGCAGTTCGTCTTTGCGCGCTTCGATCCAGCGCGCTTTCTCCAGCCCTTGACATTTCGGGCAGTGGCGGTCGCGACAGGCGTTGTAGCTGTTGTAAAGGGTGCCGCAGTCAGTGCAGTAGTCGATGTGCCCGCCCAGCGCCGCGGTGCGGCAGTTTTGGATGGCACTGAGTACCTTGTGCACGTGCAGCGGATGGGAGTGCTCGTGCAGGGAGTCGGGCAAATGCGCGCGCAGGATGTCGGCGACTTCGAACGTCGGTCTCTGCTTGGAGCCGGAGTGCGTGTGTCCCGCTCTGTGATGGGGAGTTGGAGAGGAAAGGAATGGCGATGCCATTGCGTGTGCTTATTCTTTTTCTTGTTGATTGTTTATTTCAGCGCCGGTGCTGCTTTGTCTCGGGTGTGGTCTCTTCCAACGCGATAGCGTTTTAATCTAACGTTTAGTTAACCTGCCGAGCCCGCGCCGGTCGGGCCGCGAGCGCGAAGCGCCGCGGTGCCCGACCGGCGCGGGCTCGGCAGGTTCAACGCCCTGTTAGATTAAAACATTTTTTTGGTTCGCTTCAGTGTCCGTCTCAGCGAACCGCTATGTGGATTCTACAACAGTCAAGCCCTGGGTGGGGCCTGGAAACTCCCGCTGATGTTGGCGCAGTTGCACGAGCAAGGCTCCGTTGCGCGCGCTCGGTCCCGCGGGCGCAGCGATTTCGCATGGAGCACAACGGTTTTTCGCTCACCGCGGTCGCGTCGCAACATAGCAGCACTGTCCCGAGCCGATGCGGATCGAGTGGAGGAGATGTGCATCAGGCCGCCTCGCACGCAAGCGGCGGGTCTTGGCCGCGAGCGGGTCCAATGGTGGGCGCAAGGTCGCGCTGACGTCGTAGCCGTCCGCCGCAGCTCGGGCAGACGTGGATGTCTTTGCCGGTCAGGTGTTGCAGCAAGACGTCGTAGGGCTCGCGCACTTTGGTCGTCGTCACCGGCGCTAGGCCAAGCAGCGCTTTGGCACGATTGAGCTTGGTCGCGCGGTGTCCGCAGGCGAGCAGTCCGTAGTGGCGGATGCGGGTGAAGCGCGGCGGCAGGATGTGCAGCGTGAACCGCCGGATGAATTCGTTGGCGTCCAGCGTCATCACTTTGGTCTTGGCGCCGTCTTTATAGTCTTTCCAGGTGAAGGTGACTTTGCCGTCGGCAAGATTGAGGATGCGGTGGTTGCTGATGGCAATGCGGTGGGTGTATCGCCCGAGGTAGTCGATGATCTGTTGCGGTCCGCCGAACGGGGGTTTGGCGTAGACCACCCAGTCGTGCTCGCGCAGTGCCTTGCGCAACGCGGCGAAGTGCGCGCCCGGCGGTGTCTTCAGCTCGCCTATGGTATGCGCGTGCTCCAGGCGCTCGAGGTAGTTTCCGCGGAAGACCTTGGACAGCGCTTTGACCGGGAATAACCAGTCACGATGCGGGCAGGGTTTGAACTGTTCGCCATCGAACGTTAAAGCTCCGCCTGGGACGATGCAGTGCAGATGGATGTGGCGCTCCATCGTCTGGCCCCAGGTGTGCAGCACGGCGGTGATGCCGAGGGTTCCGTTCCAATGACGAGCGGCAAAGGCTTGCAGGGTGTCCGTTGCGCTGGCGAACAGCAGGTCGTAAATCAGTTTGTCGTTCCACCCCACCCAGTCGTTGATCGCATGCGGCAGCGTGAAGACGGTATGAAAATAGGGCACCGGCAGCAGTTCGTCTTTGCGCGCTTCGATCCAGCGCGCTTTCTCCAGCCCTTGACATTTCGGGCAGTGGCGGTCGCGACAGGCGTTGTAGCTGTTGTAAAGGGTGCCGCAGTCAGTGCAGTAGTCGATGTGCCCGCCCAGCGCCGCGGTGCGGCAGTTTTGGATGGCACTGAGTACCTTGTGCACGTGCAGCGGATGGGAGTGCTCGTGCAGGGAGTCGGGCAAATGCGCGCGCAGGATGTCGGCGACTTCGAACGTCGGTCTCTGCTTGGAGCCGGAGTGCGTGTGTCCCGCTCTGTGATGGGGAGTTGGAGAGGAAAGGAATGGCGATGCCATTGCGTGTGCTTATTCTTTTTCTTGTTGATTGTTTATTTCAGCGCCGGTGCTGCTTTGTCTCGGGTGTGGTCTCTTCCAACGCGATAGCGTTTTAATCTAACGTGAGCCTCAGCCGCCGCTCAAAGTGCTGCGAGCGAAGCGAGCGGCACTTTGGGCGGTCGGCTGCAGGCTATTGTTAGCGGTTTATCGAAATCTATAATTATCTTTCTGTTTAATTTCAGTAGTAGTCTTTTTCTCTATATTCTATCAGCCTTCTAAGTTCGTAGTAAAAAGTAGATTTCTTGCTAACAAAGCCAGAGTCATCGAGTTTATTTTGCATGTTGCTAATATATCGAACAATGTTCATTCGTAACATTTCAAATTGTATTGTATCCTCCCACCATTCTGTCTCATCAAGCTCCTTAACCATAATATTAAGGTTTTTGCTTATCTCGCTTACTATTTCATAGGGTAGATTTTTCTCTTGAATCACAGTTTTTCGTAGCGAATTAAGTCGATCTTTTAGAATTTCATATTGGTGAATAGTTGTTCTTCTTCCTCCTTTTGACGTGACCTCAAATCCGCCACGAACAGGCGATCTCATTCTGTAAATTTCGTCAAGAACCCTTCGTCCGTATCTATTATCGCTTTCCTCTGTCGGCGAATATGGCTTCACATCAATACTAGAAGTACATCTTAAAGCATTGCGAAACGCCGGATGCACAATAAATATGGCATCACAGTCTTCAATTGTTCTTGGATCTTGATAGTAAAAGACAGTTTCTCCCATTCTCTCTACTCCAATAAATCCAATTCCATACAGTATATTCAATACAGTATCAGAAGTAAGAAAAGACTGATAATCAGCGTATCGTTTATCTAACGAAGGTTTAATTCTTTGAAAAATCGAATCAAAACGCTGTCGTGGCATAACATAACTAGTATTGCTGAACAATATCATTAAATCATTTAAAAATGGAAAATTGATTCTATACTCACCAAATAAATCATTAAGTTTCCATCCAGAATACAGGTCGAGAGCTTCAAGAATATGCTTTTCTTGCACCGTGTTATTATTTGCTCTTCTCGCGTTATCAACGCAAAGGTTACAAAACTGTATTATATCACGGGGTCGCATTAGGGTATGAGATACAATATATTCCGTGGTTGGATTGTTTTCTATATTTTTGGGAAAATATTCCGACCAAAATTCATCAACAGTCATATTGATATTTCCAGTTGAGATCTGTGCTCTTTTCAAAATAAGATTAATCAACTGATTATTGTCCCAAATTACAGGCTCTTCGTCTCCGTGGAGTTTATCTTTATCAAAAAATTGTAGTTGCTCGTAAATATCTGTCCTTAAAAACACAATGCTATATACGTTATTGAAGGCTCCGTTTATCTCCTTTGCAGCCATTAATAGGGCGCTTGCCATTAGATTGGAAGAAGGATCATTGCTCCAAATTTCATCAACCTGATCTATTAATAAATAAAATTTTGTGTTGCCTATTTCCTTAAGCTGATTTTTTAGATGTTTTTCTAAGAAGTCCAGCTCCAAATTGAGCTTCAATCCATCATTCGGTGCGTCATTGATTTCTACGTCAATAGATTGACCGAAGGCACCAAAACTAAGTGAAGTCGTAATGCGATTTATAATACGCCAAAAACTTTCCCGAAAAGTCAAATCATCGACTTCTCGATTTTCAATAAGAAACTTACGAATTTTCCGTACTTCGACTGGCCAATCGGATTCGTCATCCCACTTATCTCTAGATACGCTAACTATGAATTTACATATTTGCACTAAAAAAATGTATCTCCAAACTAGCTTTTTTGATTGTTGCTCATCTACACCTATCATTTCAAATCTACGAATTTCATCTGCTGAAATTGCATCAGGTGTAATGAAGGCAGAGTATCCTTTGTGGGACAATCCCTTATGCAGCATGAGACACAAAGCGCTTTTCCCAGAACCTTTTCTACCAGTAACTAATGTCTTGATGCCTAATACTACTCTGTTATAGATAGCTGTCTCGAGAAAACCATTTTGCAACAAGCCGCTACTTGTAAAATCTGTTTCTGCATCGTCTTTTCCAAAATACAATTTTTCTATACTCATGACTTTCTCCTTAAATTTATCCAGATGGTTGCGTTGCTAACGTTTAGTTAACCTGCCGAGCCCGCGCCGGTCGGGCCGCGAGCGCGAAGCGCCGCGGTGCCCGACCGGCGCGGGCTCGGCAGGTTCAACGCCCTGTTAGATTCAATACCTTCGCCAAAAATTAGCGCCAAAAATTAGGTGGGCGACAGCCCGAGGTGATAGGTTATCCAGTTACTAATCCGAAGACCTATTCCCACAGGAGGCTATCGCCCATGCCCGACATTATGCTGATCTTGAGCTGCTTAAGCCAGAGCGTAGATAAGACGAGCCTTGGCCGTTTGGGTTGCGTTGTGGAAGGGCTGTTGGCGATGACGGGGCGGGTAACGATGCGGGGGCTATCGCGCTGGACCGAGCGCGGGGGAAGCTATCGGACGCTGCAGCGGTTGTTCAACACCACGCTCAGTTGGGGCCAAGTGCATTGGCTGGTGATTCGCCAGCACCTGCTGGGCGACGAAACGCAATGGTTGCTGGCGGGCGATGAAGTGGTGGTGAGCAAATCGGGCAAGAAGACCCACGGTCTGGATCGTTTTTTCTCCTCGGTGGTTGGCAAGACGATCCCGGGGTTGTGTTTTCTGAGCCTGTCGTTGATTAGCGTGCAACGGCGCTGTTCGTACCCATTGCGCCTGGAGCCGATTCTCAAAGAGACGGCCGCGAGCTGCCCGAAAGCGTCCAAAGCGGGTCGGGGTAAGGGCCGAGGGCGGCCGAAAGGTAGCCGCAATGGCAATCGCCGGGAGGTGAGTCTGTCGCCCTATTTGCAGTTCGTTCAAGACCTTCTGCGCCAGGTGCTGGCACTGGTGTGCCAGACGCTGACGGTGCGTTATTTCGTCTTCGACGGGGCCTTCGGCCATAATCAAGCGCTGCAAATGGTCCGTCGCACGGGCTTAGAGTTGATCAGCAAATTGCGCCACAACAGCGCGCTGTATCTGCCCTATGACGGCCCCTACGCCGGGCGCGGCCCGCGGCGCAAGTACGGCAGCAAGCTCGATTATCAACACTTGCCGCCGTGCTTTCTCAAAGCCACTTCCGTGGAAGGACAGGTTCATACGGCCATCTACCAACTGCCCGTTTGGCACAAAAAATTCCCCGACCGGCTCAATGTCGTGATCCTCGTCAAGACCAACCAACGCACCGGTGCCCAGGCCCATGTCATCCTTTTCAGTAGTGATCTCGAGTTAGGCTACGAAGCGCTCATCGATTACTATCGCTTGCGCTTCCAAATCGAGTTCAACTTCCGAGACGCCAAACAGTACTGGGGCTTGGAAGACTTCATGGTGACCAAGCCAACGCCGGTCTACAACAGTGCCAACCTGGCGATGCTGATGATCAACCTGTCCCAGATCCTGATGCGAACGGTGCGCGAGCACTGTCCGAGCTTTAGCGTCAATGACCTCAAAGCCCACTTCCGCGGCCGGAAATACGTCCTGGAGGTGTTAAAAATGCTTCCGGAAATGCCCGAAGCAAATATTATTGACCAAGCCCTTGAGCAGGCTGCAAATCTGGGGCGGATTAATCAAGAACTTAGTGCAGCATGAGATCGGGTCATTTGGCGAAGGTATTGAGATTAAAACATTTTTTTGGTTCGCTTCGGTGTCCGTCTCAGCGAACCGCTATGTGGATTCTACAACAGTCAAGCCCTGGGTGGGGCCTGGAAACTCCCGCTGATGTTGGCGCAGTTGCACGAGCAAGGCTCCGTTGCGCGCGCTCGGTCCCGCGGGCGCAGCGATTTCGCATGGAGCACAACGGTTTTTCGCTCACCGCGGTCGCGTCGCAACATAGCAGCACTGTCCCGAGCCGATGCGGATCGAGTGGAGGAGATGTGCATCAGGCCGCCTCGCACGCAAGCGGCGGGTCTTGGCCGCGAGCGGGTCCAATGGTGGGCGCAAGGTCGCGCTGACGTCGTAGCCGTCCGCCGCAGCTCGGGCAGACGTGGATGTCTTTGCCGGTCAGGCGTTGCAGCAAGACGTCGTAGGGCTCGCGCACTTTGGTCGTCGTCACCGGCGCTAGGCCAAGCAGCGCTTTGGCACGATTGAGCTTGGTCGCGCGGTGTCCGCAGGCGAGCAGTCCGTAGTGGCGGATGCGGGTGAAGCGCGGCGGCAGGATGTGCAGCGTGAACCGCCGGATGAATTCGTTGGCGTCCAGCGTCATCACTTTGGTCTTGGCGCCGTCTTTATAGTCTTTCCAGGTGAAGGTGACTTTGCCGTCGGCAAGATTGAGGATGCGGTGGTTGCTGATGGCAATGCGGTGGGTGTATCGCCCGAGGTAGTCGATGATCTGTTGCGGTCCGCCGAACGGGGGTTTGGCGTAGACCACCCAGTCGTGCTCGCGCAGTGCCTTGCGCAACGCGGCGAAGTGCGCGCCCGGCGGTGTCTTCAGCTCGCCTGTGGTATGCGCGTGCTCCAGGCGCTCGAGGTAGTTTCCGCGGAAGACCTTGGACAGCGCTTTGACCGGGAATAACCAGTCACGATGCGGGCAGGGTTTGAACTGTTCGCCATCGAACGTTAAAGCTCCGCCTGGGACGATGCAGTGCAGATGGATGTGGCGCTCCATCGTCTGGCCCCAGGTGTGCAGCACGGCGGTGATGCCGAGCGTTCCGTTCCAATGACGAGCGGCAAAGGCTTGCAGGGTGTCCGTTGCGCTGGCGAACAGCAGGTCGTAAATCAGTTTGTCGTTCCACCCCACCCAGTCGTTGATCGCATGCGGCAGCGTGAAGACGGTATGAAAATAGGGCACCGGCAGCAGTTCGTCTTTGCGCGCTTCGATCCAGCGCGCTTTCTCCAGCCCTTGACATTTCGGGCAGTGGCGGTCGCGACAGGAGTTGTAGCTGTTGTAAAGGGTGCCGCAGTCAGTGCAGTAGTCGATGTGCCCGCCCAGCGCCGCGGTGCGGCAGTTTTGGATGGCACTGAGTACCTTGTGCACGTGCAGCGGATGGGAGTGCTCGTGCAGGGAGTCGGGCAAATGCGCGCGCAGGATGTCGGCGACTTCGAACGTCGGTCTCTGCTTGGAGCCGGAGTGCGTGTGTCCCGCTCTGTGATGGGGAGTTGGAGAGGAAAGGAATGGCGATGCCATTGCGTGTGCTTATTCTTTTTCTTGTTGATTGTTTATTTCAGCGCCGGTGCTGCTTTGTCTCGGGTGTGGTCTCTTCCAACGCGATAGCGTTTTAATCTAACGTTATGAATAACGCGAGGCAAAAGCGCGCTTGCACAAAAACCTGAAACGAAGGCCGGAACTCGGTGCGCGCTTTTGACTTCGCGTTGATTCATTTGTTAGGGTTTTGTTCACGTAATGCGAGGAATGAGTGTCTAACATTGCCGCTGCGGCCTTATGCTTTGAATAAATTTCATGCACTTCACTCCCAAAAGTACTAACAAGAGAAAACATACAGCGCAATAAGCAAACAACGCGAAATTGGTCAGAGTCCATGATCGTGCAGCAAGTACGGCTACAGCTGCTGCAGGTAGCATGCAAAACGTGCCCGTAAGTACCCGACTAGTAACATCTGGAAAGAGAGCAACCCAACTGAAAGAGCGCGATGTCTCTGCGATGACGTCCTTTTGACGATGTAGATGGCCCAGATGTACTGCGGCGAAAGCTGACAGCAAAAGGAGAATGGTGGGGGCAGTGATATTCACGAAATTCGCTGGAATGGAGATTCCAGCAAATGAAATAGATTTCGCCTCTGAGGATGCTTTTCGTGCTTCTAGGTAAGAAACTGCCTCCTTCAGCGTCATCCCACTTATCGCAGACCAGAAAGGGCGCAGCGCTGGGAAAGTTGGGGCTCTCCCGGATCTCCTGGGACTGTTGTATCATGTAGATCAACAACTTGAGAACCGCCTGTCGCTGAAACCCCATCTGGACGCTGTTGATAATGACATTTGATAAAGAGACCCTTCAGACGCTTTTAAATCTTCCTGATATCGCCGTTGATCGCGTGGTGCTCGGCGAGCGCAAGACACTTAAAGTCTATGTGCATAGCACACTGGAGGGTACGAACTGTCATCGCTGTGGTCGGCCAATCGATCATGAGTATGGCCATGGTCAAGAGATAGAGTTACGCCATTTGCCATTATTCGCGTATACAGTTGTTCTTATTTTGAGGCCGAAGCGTTATCAATGCCACTTCTGCGAAGGGCGTCCGACAACGAGCCAAACGCTGTCATGGTACACGCGGCGCTCCCGAGTGACAAAAGCATTCGAACAGCAGATGCTGCTGGAGTTGATCAACAGTACGCTCGAGGATGTCAGTCGCAAGCATGCCATTGGTGTCGACGCACTGCAGGGTATTTTGGATCGAAACATGGCGTGCGATGTCGATTGGAACGCAATTGAACGCTTGGAGGTCATTGGCATTGATGAGATTGCGTTGAAAAAGGGTCATCGTGATTTTGTCGTTGTGATCAGCGCTTACATTAACGAGACATTGCATGTCATCGGTCTGCTCGGCGACCGCACCAAGGCCACCGTACAGGAGTTTTTTCTCAGCATTCCCAAGCGCTTGCGACGCACCGTCCAGAGTGTTTGCTCGGACCTTTATCAAGGTTTCATCGGTGCCGCTAAAGCCGTGTTCGGCAAGCGCGTACACATTTGCGCGGATCGGTTCCATGTTGCCAAGCTGTACCGAAATGGACTGGAAAAACTGCGCAAAAGCGAATGGAAACGGCTGTGTCATATCCTCTCCGAAGAAGAGCGCAAGTCATTCAAGAACGTGCATTGGCTGCTGCGTCAGCGTCGCGCCGATCTGAATGCAGATGAGCGACGCATGCTGAATCGGCTCTTTCGCTATTCACCAAAATTACAAGAAGCTTATGAGGCTTGCGAATCACTCACTGCCATCTATGAAAGCCGCCTATCAAAAGGTCAGGGTAAGCGCAAACTGCGTGGCTGGATGGAACGTGTCACCAACCGCAAGCTCAGTTGCTTCGATAGCTTCCTCGGGACACTGAATACTCACTTTGAGGAAGTGACGAATTATTTTATTGGTCGACACACCAGCGGCTTTGTCGAGGGGTTAAATAATAAGATCAAAGTCATCAAACGCCGCTGCTATGGCATCACCAACCTTGGACACCTCTATCAAAGGATATGCTTGGATCTCAACGGATATGACCGGTTCGGGGTTGACACATTATAAATCAATGAGTTACAGAGTTTGCGCTCGACTACATTTTAACCTTGATGTGTACGAAAAAATGAGCTTAAGTAGTTGTTTTTCAAATTTTTATTGGTTCCCATGAAATCCGGGAGAGCCAAAGTTGGTCCGTCACCACCCAGACTGACTGCTAACTCATGCGCTTCGGCGCTCTTTAGTTGGCGTACTATGAATCCGCGATAGCTTCCTTGAACGTTTAGTTAACCTGCCGAGCTCGCGCCGGTCGGGCCGCGAGCGCGAAGCGCCGCGGTGCCCGACCGGCGCGGGCTCGGCAGGTTCAACGCCCTGTTAGATTAAAACATTTTTTTGGTTCGCTTCAGTGTCCGTCTCAGCGAACCGCTATGTGGATTCTACAACAGTCAAGCCCTGGGTGGGGCCTGGAAACTCCCGCTGATGTTGGCGCAGTTGCACGAGCAAGGCTCCGTTGCGCGCGCTCGGTCCCGCGGGCGCAGCGATTTCGCATGGAGCACAACGGTTTTTCGCTCACCGCGGTCGCGTCGCAACATAGCAGCACTGTCCCGAGCCGATGCGGATCGAGTGGAGGAGATGTTCATCAGGCCGCCTCGCACGCAAGCGGCGGGTCTTGGCCGCGAGCGGGTCCAATGGTGGGCGCAAGGTCGCGCTGACGTCGTAGCCGTCCGCCGCAGCTCGGGCAGACGTGGATGTCTTTGCCGGTCAGGTGTTGCAGCAAGACGTCGTAGGGCTCGCGCACTTTGGTCGTCGTCACCGGCGCTAGGCCAAGCAGCGCTTTGGCACGATTGAGCTTGGTCGCGCGGTGTCCGCAGGCGAGCAGTCCGTAGTGGCGGATGCGGGTGAAGCGCGGCGGCAGGATGTGCAGCGTGAACCGCCGGATGAATTCGTTGGCGTCCAGCGTCATCACTTTGGTCTTGGCGCCGTCTTTATAGTCTTTCCAGGTGAAGGTGACTTTGCCGTCGGCAAGATTGAGGATGCGGTGGTTGCTGATGGCAATGCGGTGGGTGTATCGCCCGAGGTAGTCGATGATCTGTTGCGGTCCGCCGAACGGGGGTTTGGCGTAGACCACCCAGTCGTGCTCGCGCAGTGCCTTGCGCAACGCGGCGAAGTGCGCGCCCGGCGGTGTCTTCAGCTCGCCTATGGTATGCGCGTGCTCCAGGCGCTCGAGGTAGTTTCCGCGGAAGACCTTGGACAGCGCTTTGACCGGGAATAACCAGTCACGATGCGGACAGGGTTTGAACTGTTCGCCATCGAACGTTAAAGCTCCGCCTGGGACGATGCAGTGCAGATGGATGTGGCGCTCCATCGTCTGGCCCCAGGTGTGCAGCACGGCGGTGATGCCGAGGGTTCCGTTCCAATGACGAGCGGCAAAGGCTTGCAGGGTGTCCGTCGCGCTGGCGAACAGCAGGTCGTAAATCAGTTTGTCGTTCCACCCCACCCAGTCGTTGATCGCATGCGGCAGCGTGAAGACGGTATGAAAATAGGGCACCGGCAGCAGTTCGTCTTTGCGCGCTTCGATCCAGCGCGCTTTCTCCAGCCCTTGACATTTCGGGCAGTGGCGGTCGCGACAGGAGTTGTAGCTGTTGTAAAGGGTGCCGCAGTCAGTGCAGTAGTCGATGTGCCCGCCCAGCGCCGCGGTGCGGCAGTTTTGGATGGCACTGAGTACCTTGTGCACGTGCAGCGGATGGGAGTGCTCGTGCAGGGAGTCGGGCAAATGCGCGCGCAGGATGTCAGCGACTTCGAACGTCGGTCTCTGCTTGGAGCCGGAGTGCGTGTGTCCCGCTCTGTGATGGGGAGTTGGAGAGGAAAGGAATGGCGATGCCATTGCGTGTGCTTATTCTTGTTTATTGTTTATTTCAGCGCCGGTGCCGCTTTGTCTCGGGTGTGGTCTCTTCCAACGCGATAGCGTTTTAATCTAACGTTAAGCGCAGCCCGCGCCTTGGAGCAGCCTGAGCGATAGCGAAGGTTGCCCCAAGGCGTCGGGCTGGCGCGCTAGTTAGGTGATGGCGCGCGAACTCGTAACTGCCGGAATCCAAATATGGCGAATCCCGCCAACATAAGAGACCAAACAGTCGGTTCGGGTATCGCTGTTAACCCATACTTTTCTTGCAGGTAGTGATTCGTAGCTGCGAAATCGCTCTCGTTTAGTGCCGTGCTGTAAACGAGAAGCTCCGCGATAGAGCCATGATAGCCTGTGTAATCCGAGGTCGCGCCTGCACCCAGCGGCTCAAAGTGGGCGCCGATGTAAGTAGTACCACCGGTGTAGGGAAGTAGTACGACTCCGCTGGTATCCGTTGCATCGAAAAGGGAGTCTACCGATACTGTAGCGAGCGTGTTCAAGTCTTTAATCGCGGAAACAATCGAAGCCGAAAACCCGGAGTTCGGCAAAGACCCGGGCGCAGTCGAGACTGAAGCTGACGGAACGTTCCCAGGAGTCCAATTGCTGTAGAAAGTGAGCGTTCCGTCGACATACGTGCTTCGCTGCAGGACTGCTCCGGACCACCCTACATCTGCAAATATTGCTTGTTCTTGGTCTTGTTCCGAAGTTGAGTCTTCGCCGGTTAGGACGGCGAAGATGGTAAGGCTGCTTGATCCTAGCGAGGGGATGCTGGGGCCTTGAAGCCATTGGTTTTCTCCGTTGAATGACAGTGCGGCAGATCCGTTAACGGAGTCATCTTGAAAAACTGGCCTGTTCGATGAAGACGCCTGAGAAAAGTGCCGATTGTTTCCGCTTTGATCAAGCCAGCGAGAGACGAGGTCACCGGCCTTGGCCGCATCTCCCGGCGCTGCTTCGACTCCAATGCCGCTGTCTAGCCAGAGTTCTAGGCCACCCAAGACCGGTGCAGAGTTTGCCGCATTCGAAAAAGTGGAGAATGCGACGAGACCAAATGCCAAGGGTCGTAGAATCACAATCGCCTCCGTTTGTTTGTTGGCAGAATGAACGTGTTGGGGCACCTAACGTTAACCGCAGCCCGCGCCAAACTGCGGCGACGCGCGAAGCGCCCGCCGCAGTTTGGCGTCGGGCTGGCGGGTTTGTTGGGCGTTTTCTAATTGATCGAGGGCGCCAGCTACTGAGCCTGGCCCCTTGTCACTCCATTTCCCCTGGAGTTCGGTCAACGTCATTGGCCATTCTCAGGCTTGATTGAATCCAGGCTCGATTTCTTAGCCGATTGCGTCGGTGCTGACGCCCAACCGGTGCCTCTTGTGAGGGTTTGCGTAGGACCTGAAAGCTGCGTCGCTGATTCTTCTATAGAAGCAGGGTTTGATAGAAACATATTAACTCTATCTGTTAGAGATTGGATGATTGCAAGCTGGGCCTGCACTCTAGGGCCATCTGGCAAGGATTCGCTGATCTTTAATGCAAGGCTGATATTCTGCGTTATAACGAGCTTCTGATGGTAATCACTCATCTTTATTATAGTTCTATTGTAAAGGTAAAAGAAGACTGCTGCGATAAATTCACTTAGCACGCCAGCGCCAACCGTAACATATGCCGGGTTTGTCTGGGAACGAAACATCAGGCCAATTCCTGCCAGTATGATGGAGAAACCTATTGCAGCAGAAATTGCCGACAGAACGAAGCTCTTCTCGGCTTGGACTTGTGTTTGCAGGTAATACTTGTCTAGGTACTTGAAGTTTATCTTTACAAGATTGGTCACAAAGTCGGCTTCGAGATTATCCTGGAGCAGCTCTGCATCACGTTCTACTGTCGCACGCTCCGCATTTCTCTGAACTAGGCCAACAATCCATCTGCGTACTAAATGGAACAAGCCATAGTAGAAAAATGATGCAATTCCACCGGAAGCAAACGCGAGCGCGACGACTGCAGCAACACGGAGAGGGTTACTGGGTTCTGGATTAGAAAATGGATATACTTCTTCGTCCAAAAGAAGAAAGATGTAGGGGATGGCGATAAGCAGAGCTACTATCGCCCAGATTTTCCAGGAAAACTTCGGAAGGGTGCTGTTTCGTGATTTAGCCACGAGGTTCTCCTTGTGGTACGCCCAACGTTAACCGCAGCCCGCGCCAAACTGCGGCGACGCGCGAGGCGCCCGCCGCAGTTTGGCGTCGGGCTGGCGGGCTTGTTGGGCGTTCTCATTTATGTGAGGCAAGGCCAGGATATAGCTGCGTTTTCCTCTCATAAGTTCGATTCCTCTTCCCCGCCGTCGTCGTCATCCGGAGAATCGAAATATACGTTGGGGGACCCGATTACACTCATTAGTTCAAGTCGCTCGCCAACCCTTCCCTCAAGTTCCGAATACAGATGCTCAAGCTCATCCATAACGAAGGCTTTTGCCCCGTCCGATTGGAAGCAGTCGAGATAGTCGTCAGTTAGGGCCGGATCGAAATCGAGAGGTTCGATTCCTCGGAGAAACTCAAGATATCCGGAAGTAGACGGCGTATTCATGAAGAATATAAGCAACTCCTTCCAAAGCACATCTTCATCCGAGATCCTCACCTCTCTGAGGAAGACTGACTCGGCTTTGGATGCGTGGCGCAATTCATAGGTATAGAGGTTTATTGCCCTTGCACGAGCCTTAATGACCCGATAGACGGTTTGGGCAATCTTCAAGACCGTTCGATGAATAAATTTGCGGTATCTATCCGTGTTTTCAGTTCCGATCAGAGGAGGGCTGTCAGAGAATTCGACATCTAAGTGCTTTGACAGCAAACTGCAAAGGGCTTCTCGCTCCTTCTTGGGGTCGTAGACTGATGCCAGCGAAAAGCGATCATAGCGAAGTGACTTGTAGAATTTTCCAAGAAGGCTAAGCAGGTCAATTTGGGGCGACCCGAGGTTAACTTGGGTGTGCTTACGTAGGCGCGCGAGAAGATCTAGATGACTGTGCGTAATTAGAGATTTCTCTAAGTCTTCTTGGTCGGTTGCATCACTGTGCTCAAAGAGTATTACTGCAATCTTAAGTAGGCGCTCCAGTCCTACGGACAAATCGTAAAGAAACTCGAAAAGCTCGTCCGTGAAGTCGAGTTTGCGCATCTCGTGATAGCGGCGCAACCCGTTATAGATAAACGTGCCCGAAACGCTTATCTCTTCTCCAAGTCTGAAATTCTTCCAGGCGTCAGCGGGGTTCACTTATGTGTCCAACTTCTTCTTTGGGAAATTTCACGCCCAACAGTCAGGGGTGCTGATCACTTGCCCAACGTTTAGTTAACCTGCCGAGCCCGCGCCGGTCGGGCCGCGAGCGCGAAGCGCCGCGGTGCCCGACCGGCGCGGGCTCGGCAGGTTCAACGCCCTGTTAGATTAAAACATTTTTTTGGTTCGCTTCAGTGTCCGTCTCAGCGAACCGCTATGTGGATTCTACAACAGTCAAGCCCTGGGTGGGGCCTGGAAACTCCCGCTGATGTTGGCGCAGTTGCACGAGCAAGGCTCCGTTGCGCGCGCTCGGTCCCGCGGGCGCAGCGATTTCGCATGGAGCACAACGGTTTTTCGCTCACCGCGGTCGCGTCGCAACATAGCAGCACTGTCCCGAGCCGATGCGGATCGAGTGGAGGAGATGTTCATCAGGCCGCCTCGCACGCAAGCGGCGGGTCTTGGCCGCGAGCGGGTCCAATGGTGGGCGCAAGGTCGCGCTGACGTCGTAGCCGTCCGCCGCAGCTCGGGCAGACGTGGATGTCTTTGCCGGTCAGGCGTTGCAGCAAGACGTCGTAGGGCTCGCGCACTTTGGTCGTCGTCACCGGCGCTAGGCCAAGCAGCGCTTTGGCACGATTGAGCTTGGTCGCGCGGTGTCCGCAGGCGAGCAGTCCGTAGTGGCGGATGCGGGTGAAGCGCGGCGGCAGGATGTGCAGCGTGAACCGCCGGATGAATTCGTTGGCGTCCAGCGTCATCACTTTGCTCTTGGCGCCGTCTTTATAGTCTTTCCAGGTGAAGGTGACTTTGCCGTCGGCAAGATTGAGGATGCGGTGGTTGCTGATGGCAATGCGGTGGGTGTATCGCCCGAGGTAGTCGATGATCTGTTGCGGTCCGCCGAACGGGGGTTTGGCGTAGACCACCCAGTCGTGCTCGCGCAGTGCCTTGCGCAACGCGGCGAAGTGCGCGCCCGGCGGTGTCTTCAGCTCGCCTGTGGTATGCGCGTGCTCCAGGCGCTCGAGGTAGTTTCCGCGGAAGACCTTGGACAGCGCTTTGACCGGGAATAACCAGTCACGATGCGGGCAGGGTTTGAACTGTTCGCCATCGAACGTTAAAGCTCCGCCTGGGACGATGCAGTGCAGATGGATGTGGCGCTCCATCGTCTGGCCCCAGGTGTGCAGCACGGCGGTGATGCCGAGGGTTCCGTTCCAATGACGAGCGGCAAAGGCTTGCAGGGTGTCCGTTGCGCTGGCGAACAGCAGGTCGTAAATCAGTTTGTTGTTCCACCCCACCCAGTCGTTGATCGCATGCGGCAGCGTGAAGACGGTATGAAAATAGGGCACCGGCAGCAGTTCGTCTTTGCGCGCTTCGATCCAGCGCGCTTTCTCCAGCCCTTGACATTTCGGGCAGTGGCGGTCGCGACAGGAGTTGTAGCTGTTGTAAAGGGTGCCGCAGTCAGTGCAGTAGTCGATGTGCCCGCCCAGCGCCGCGGTGCGGCAGTTTTGGATGGCACTGAGTACCTTGTGCACGTGCAGCGGATGGGAGTGCTCGTGCAGGGAGTCGGGCAAATGCGCGCGCAGGATGTCGGCGACTTCGAACGTCGGTCTCTGCTTGGAGCCGGAGTGCGTGTGTCCCGCTCTGTGATGGGGAGTTGGAGAGGAAAGGAATGGCGATGCCATTGCGTGTGCTTATTCTTTTTCTTGTTGATTGTTTATTTCAGCGCCGGTGCTGCTTTGTCTCGGGTGTGGTCTCTTCCAACGCGATAGCGTTTTAATCTAACGTTCATTAGACTTCAGACTATGTTAAATCTGCTAGACTTCCTGCAGTCTAACGCAAAAATATCCTACTATGTCAACCTCGCATCCACCCCGCAACCCCAAAGCCAGTTTGTCTAGGATGCGAAACGAAAACGGCAAACCAAGCGGCTGGGACCGTTATGCCGATCTTCTGCTTCGCAATCACGTGGCCGAGAAAGCTCGGCCCTGGTACATTCGTCACGCAAAGGCGTTTCTCGATACCATGCCAGTTGAGAAATTGTCGCAGCTGACACTTGACGATATTGAGGGTTGGCTGCGTCAAACGTCGGCACGGCGCAAGCTCGATGCTTGGCAGTTCCGCCAAATGGTAGAGGCGGTGCAATTGCTCGTGGTTGATCTGGCGCAAGTTCCAGGCGGGAAATTGGTGGATTGGGATTGGTGGAAGCTGGCGGGCGAGGAGTTGTCGCAAGCGCATCCGACGATTGCGCGCGAGCAGTCTCCGGAAGAGCTGGTCAAAGGGCTCACCGGATTGCGCTTCGCGCGCTCGTCCAAGGAGTTTCCGCTGTTGGCGGACCTCGCTCGAGTGTTGCGGACCAGACACTACTCGATCCGTACCGAACAGAGCTACGTGGATTGGTGTCGTCGATTCCTCGCTGCGTGCGACGGCAAAATCCCTGCTGACCTCGGACCCGCCGATGTACAACGTTTCCTCACCAACCTGGCCGTGGAACGCAATGTGGCGGCGAGCACGCAGAATCTGGCGTTCAATGCGGTGGCATTTTTATTCAAGGAGGTGCTCAGGCGTCCGCTCGATGACATCGACTTTCGGCGCGCGAAGCGCCCGGCACGGTTGCCTGTGGTCCTTACCCGCCAAGAGATCGCGGTTGTGCTCAAGGAATTGGATGGAGTTTATCGCTTGATGACGGAGCTGATGTATGGAACTGGAATGCGGCTGATGGAGTGTGTACGGCTACGCGTGCTAGATGTGGATTTTGGCAACGGCTTGATTGTGGTCCGCAATGCCAAGGGAGGCAAGGACCGCGTGGTGCCCCTGCCGCAACGATGTCGCGAGCCGCTCGAGCAGCATTTGTTGAGCGTCAAGGCGCAGCACCAAGAAGACTTGGCCAGCGGAGCGGGAGCCGTGTTTCTGCCTGATGCCCTGGCTCGCAAGGCGCCCAACGCACCACGCGAGTGGATCTGGCAGTACGTGTTCCCGAGTTCGACGCTATCGACCGATCCCAAGTCGGGACAGGTTCGGCGTCATCATCTGCACGAGTCGAGTCTTCAGCGCAAGGTCGGTGCCGCGGGACGTGCGGCGGGCATCCCGAAATCTGTCAACACCCACGCCTTGAGGCACTCGTTCGCGACCCATCTGTTGGAGGCGGGTTACGACATCCGCACCGTGCAAGAGCTTCTGGGTCATGCGGATGTGTCAACCACGATGATCTATACCCATGTGATGAACCGGCCGGGTGTGCTGCCGGTCAACAGTCCGGTGGATGAGCTTGGGGATTGACGGATACGCGTGCTGAGCCAGCAGCAGGGGCTTGAAAAAACTTGACTTGTTTTGTTAGACCTGATTGCGTCGCTCGCGTTATCCCGTCGCTGAAGATTCTCAACGGGATCTGGCATCGTTCAATAAGACTTTAAGACGCTCAATCTCTGCAAGGGCTGCTTCTTTTTCTGCTCGTTCGCGCTCTGTCTCGTCGCCTTCGCGTTGTTCGGATGCAAGCGCTTGCTCCTTCTCTGCGCGTTCACGTTCCTTTTCGGTGCGTTCGCGCTGTTCGGACACAAGCGCCTGCTCTTTCTCCGCACGCTCACGTTCCTTCTCCGCGGGCTCGCGCATTTGCTCGGCCTCAATGACTTGGATATGCCGTGCGCTGCTCTTCTGCTGGCGGAGATAGTTTTGGCGCGCCTGGTAGGTATGATAGGCACGGTCCTTTTCGGAAAACTGTTCAACGATGCTCATAACCTGTTGCATCTCCGGGGTTTGTATCCGCTTCGGCGGGTTCGCCGGGTCGAGATGCTCGCCCTCGATAAAGCATGTCAGCACAATTACGGGGACAGTTTACTTAATTGCTCGAACGGTAGAAAACGGGGACAGACCACCTTTTTTCAGCATGACCGCGATTCTGTAAATCGTGGAAAACGTGGTCTGTCCCCGTTTTCCTCTTGTCCCCGTTTTCCTCTTCATAAATTGCTTTCGAGCTGTCAAGGCTGTTCGGATCGTGATAAGCGGGGAATTAGCAGCTTGACAAACAGAATATCGCGCAGCCAGCCGGCGATGGAATAACTCATGGCGGTGCCATTCTAAGGTGTTTCTTCATTGTTGTTTCCAAGCCGAACGTCAAGTCTCAGCGGCGCGCGCCTTTGGCACGTCCGCTGTAGGCGCATGTTAGCCATTTAGAGACTGTATGGAACTAAAACCACTGATTTGGCGTCTAAAAAAATCTGAAAAACTAAACGATTTAATACGATTTTCCCTTTTTTATTCGGAGAAATCAAGATGACTTCAGATAATGTTCATACACCTGTACGCTATCCAAGTGACCTGTCAGACGAAGAATGGGCAATCATCGAGCAAGTCTTGAACGAACTTGACCCGTATAAGACAGGGCGCCGCCGTGATTCGAATCTACGCGAGATTCTGAATGCCATTTTCTATTTGAATAAGACAGGCTGCCCTTGGCGTTATTTACCGAAAGATTTTCCTCCTTACACCCTTGTCAATTACTACTATAACAAGTGGACACACAGTGGTTTGCTGGAGCAAATCAATGCAGAGCTACGGGCGCGTTTGCGCCAAATGAAAGGCCGAAATCCCGATCCAAGTGGCGCCATCATTGATAGCCAAAGTGTCAAAGGGACACCGGAGTCATCGGTCGAATCCGGCTTCGATGGTGGTAAGCTTGTCAAGGGCCGGAAGCGACATATCGTCGTTGATACAATAGGTTGCCTGCTTGTCGTCTACGTGCATGCAGCTAATGTGTATGACGGAAAAGCAGCTCGTGAAATTCTCACGCGTCTATTCGTGCTCCTGCAGAGTGTAAAGCATATTTGGGCTGATTGCGGCTATATGGGCAAAGAGCTTTTTTAATTGGGTATTATCTGAATTTAATTGCACCCTCGAGATTGTAAAGAGGCAGAAAAGAAAAAAGGTTTTCATGTATTGCCGCGTCGCTGGGTCGTGGAGCGCACATTTGCTTGGCTTGGCCGTCTCGTCGACTGAGTAAAGATTATGAAAGAGAACCGAGATCAAGTGAGTCACAGGTCTATCTTGCATCGTCACGTTTATTGCTCCGTCAAATTTGTAATAATCAAATAGCTTATGAGTAGACTATTCGAATTTATTGCGTTGTTTAGGTCGAACATTAAAGAAAATAGTTTTCATACAGCGTCTTAATACCTTTGACATTTAATAAAAATGCTATTTTTTACGCATCTTATAGTTAGATATCAGTCTAGATATTAACGTATCAACACTACAACCTCACTATCAGCCAAGTCATTAAGCTTCATATAATTAGTATTTGAAATCTTTTTATCTAAGATTTTCACATTCCCATCATTCCAACGCAGAACGCCTCTTCCATCAAGTATGAATTTCTCAGGATAAAGATTGGCTGCTTTCTTCTTGGTTTCACTCCATGCTGCGTTAATATCTCTGGTTGTCGACATTTGGCCAACCATACCAAGCCGTAACGTAACATTTTCTTTTTAGGTTAGTTGTTCCTGATGGAAATTCCGAAAGAACTTCTAACATCATTTTGAAAGTTTACCTTTAGATAATAAAGCCATAGAAGTGACAGCCGAGGATTTTTTTTCTATTTGGGGCTAACTATAATGCATCAGCCGCCATCCAAAGTGGCTTGAGTGAAGCGAGCGGCACTTTGGATGGCGGCTGAATGCTCTCGTTAGCCTAAGTTTAACATCATAAAGCATAAGTCTTTATAATAGGGGAAAAACGGGACAGTGCGGCCTGGCAAGGCCGCGTGTTCTAGCGGGTGCGAGTCCCGCCTGGGTAATCGTGAGCCGCGAGCCCAGTATCGAGCCTTGCGGCGTGCGGGTAACAGGACACGTCGATGCGTCTAGGCTGATAAGCAGGCGAGGTGCAAAGGTAACGGGTGGAGCCGACCCTGAAGGTGTTGAGCCCCGAAAATTTTGGTTGGGAGAATGCCGACGGGTTTGGCCCCCGGCAGGCAACAACCGGTGTCGCGCTCTGGCGAGCGGCACGGACACTCCCCGGG
>JAEPEX010000078.1_pt1 | contig 25770 bp, 23 predicted proteins | sample 9130951 | NCBI WGS metagenome assembly JAEPEX01 (sample SAMN17228542, study PRJNA684324) | microbial mat metagenome | biome: saline marsh[ENVO:00000054]; feature: microbial feature [ENVO:01000007], biofilm[ENVO:00002034], sulphate-reducing...; material: estuarine water [ENVO:01000301]|estuarine... | reverse complement strand
ATAAAGCGTGCCCGTCTGATCATCGACGGCGCAGCCTTCAGTGATCGTTCCCAGAGAGAAGCTGCGAACGGTTTCGCTGCGCATGGCGCCGTTTTCAAACCACAGGCGTTGCTGCATCAGACGACCGGTATCGTCTTCTGTGACAAAGGCGAACAGGGCGTTGTCGGACGGGCGCTGGTACAGGCACAGGCCATAGGGGTCGACAAAATCGAGCGGCAGGACCCCGCCGGGCGCCGCGCTCAGCGCTCCCGTTTCACGATCGATGAAGAAGACAGCCAACGCGATATTGGTGCGGTCTGAGGCGACCGCGATGTCCACGGTCTCATCACCGGCTTCAAAGCCGTAGCGGACATCCACATTGTTCATGCGCCCGGCGGCCAGGTATTGGGCGGTTTCCCCGTCCAGTGTGTAGATGTAGAGCCCGCTTTTCTTGTCTGTGCCGAGGATGCGCGACCGGGCCGGGTCTGCGGCGCGCCACAGGGCGGGATCATCCGCCGCGTCGCCAGCGCCGGCGACGGCGGCGGTTTCCATGCTGGCGGGGACAGGGACGCGCGGAAGGCTCGGCGCGGGAGCCTCGGAACAGGCGAACAACGCGCCTGCGCACGCTGTCACAAAGAGCATAGAAACTGTCGAGCGCATAACGCATCCCCCTTTTGTCGGACTGAACCGGTTCTCTCGGCAGCTTGCATAAAGGGAGTGTCCTGTCTTGGACAAGTCGCGTTCAAGCATTGTCATATTGAGTGCGTACAGCCGACACAAAGCCGTGTCCCAGGTAACATCAAAGTGTCGCCTGAGCTCTTCATAACCCCTGCTGATACGCGCGCAAACCTGCGCGCATCTTAGTGCGTCTTGATATGTGTCGGGGGATTTTCAGATGAAGCGTATGACCAGTTTGCTGGGTGCGGCGTCCATGATGGCGCTTGCGGCGGGGGCGGCCCAGGCGGGCGAGATTACCGGCCGTGTGACAGAATCGACCGGAACGGTCGGTCTTCAGGGCGCCATTGTCCGGATTTCCGAAACCGGTCAGACGGTGTCTTCTGATCGTGACGGCTCCTTCCGTCTCAGCAATGTGCCGGCAGGTGATTTCACCCTGGTGGTGGATTATCTGGGCGCGGACGCCCAGACCCGCTCCGTCACCCTGATCAGCGCCGATGACCAGGTCGAGACCAATTTCGTGCTGGGCGCGGACGTCGCCGCCGATGACAATATTCTCATTATCGGTCAGCGCGGTCAGCTGACCAGCGCGCTGAACCGACAGCGGGCCGCAGCAGGTCTCATTTCGGTTCTGTCCGCCGACGCTGTGGATCGCCTGCCTGACGAAAACGTGGCGGAAGCCGCACGCCGAATCGCGGGCGTCAACGTGCTCAATGACCAGGGCGAAGGCCGCTTCGTCTCGATCCGCGGCATTGACCCGAACCTGAACACCACCACGGTGAACGGCGTGCGCCTGCCGTCCCCGGAAGCGGACAACCGCCAGGTTCCGCTCGATGTGATCGATTCCGATGTCCTGTCCTCGATCGTGATTTCAAAGTCGCTGACCCCGGACATGTCGGGCGACACCATTGGCGGCAATATCGAGATCGAGACCCTCTCGGGCCTGGATCAGGACGAGCGCCTGCTGCAGCTCAGCCTTCGCGGCATTTACGCGGACGTGGTTGAAGAGTTCGGCTATCGCGGCTCTCTGACCTTCGCCGACAACTTCATGGATGGCCGCCTGGGCGTTGCTCTGTCGATCTCCGACCAGCTTCGCAAATTCGGCTCCGAAAACGCCGAAGTGGACGGCGGCTGGGAAACCGGCGTGGCCGTGCCGTTTCCGGGCGAGTTTGAGAACCGAAATTACGACATCACGCGCGAACGCACGTCCGTGGTCTTCAATCTCGATTTTGACGCCACTGAATCCACAAACCTCTATCTGCGCTCGACTTATTCCGATTTCTCCGATCAGGAATATCGCTCGCGGGTCGAGAACAAGTTTGAAGACCCTGATTATCTCGATAGCTCGTCGGGCGGCGGCGCCTTCTTTGACGCCTCCACCGGCGATGAGTTCGAAGTCGACCGCGACATCAAGGATCGTCTGGAAGAGCAGACCATCTATGCGATCGCTGTCGGCGGCGAGACCTTCACCGGTCCCTGGACGCTCGATTACCAGCTGGCCTACGCCTATGCCGAAGAAGCCGAGCCCGACCGGATCGATACCGGCTTCCGCGCCAAGTTCGATGAGGGCGTTTTCGGCGTCAACGTGAACGACGCCATGCTGCCGCAAGTGATTTTCGGCGACGCCGCCGCTGAGGCCGCCTATCTGGATGCGTCAAACTATGAGTTTGATGGTCTCGAATTCCTGAACGGCGTTGCGGAAGATGACGAATGGTCCTTCCAGTTCAACGTTCAGCGCGACATGGCGTTCGGTCAGTATTTCGGCTTTTTGAAATCCGGCGTTCAGTATCGCACCCGTGAAAAGTCCTATGACGCAACCACCTTGGTGTATGGCGGCTATGACGATGGGTCCGGCGATGACCTGACCCTGGCCGGTTTCGCGTCGTCGGTGGAGTATCCGCTGGGTGAGTTCGGTCCGGCTGCAGTGCCTCAGACGGTTCGCGGTTTCTTCAACGCCAACCGCGCCAATTTCGAACTCGATGACACCGATACGCTGTTCGCCAGCGCCGGGGATGATTATTCCGCCTCGGAAGACGTCTTCTCGGCCTATCTGATGGGCTCTGTGGACATCGACGCCCTTCGTATCGTTGCGGGCGTCCGGGTTGAAGACACCCAGTTTGACACCACGGGCAACCAGATCGACGAAGATCTTGAGAGCGTCACCTCGGTCAGCGCCGAGAACGCGTACACTGACTGGCTGCCCAGCGTGAACCTGCGCTATGAAGCCTCCGAGAACGTGATCGTGCGCGGTGCGTACTACGCCTCGATCTCGCGCCCGAACCTGGCGCAGACGGCGCCGCGCATCGTCATCGACGATGATGACGAGGCCGAAGCCGGCAATCCGGACCTCGATCGCCAGCAGGCCCAGAACTTTGATCTGATGGTGGAGTATTATCCTACCGAAGACGCAGTGATCTCCGGCGGCGTGTTCTACAAGTCGATCGACAATCTGATCGCGACCTTCGTGGATGACAATCCGGGCCAGCTGAATGGCGCAGACATCAACGAGCTGACCACCTTCGCCAATATTGATGAGGCGGATCTGCTGGGCTTCGAGTTCAACTACCAGCAGGCGCTCACCATGCTGCCGAGCGTTCTGCAGCACACCCTCATCGGCGCCAATTACACCTATGTGGACTCCGAAGCGACCTTGGCGGATGGCCGTGAGATCACGCTGCCGCTGCAGTCCCAGAACGTTTTCAACCTGATGCTTGGCTATGATGACGGACGTCTCGATCTGCGCGCTGCGCTGTCATACCGCGACGATTTCATTGATGAGCTGGGCGGCGAAGCGGCGGAAGACCGGATCGCTCTGGAACACACCCAGATTGATTTCTCCGCCAAGTACGATCTGACCGATAATCTGCGTCTGTATTTCGACTTCAAGAACGCCTTTGACGAGCCGTTCCGTGCGGCCTTCCGCGATGGCGGACGTGAGTTGAACTCCCAGTATGAAGAGTATGGCTGGCAGACCCAGTTCGGCTTCCGCTACACCTTTGGCGGCTAGGCCTGAGCGTCTTTAACGACGCCCCATGGACTGCAAGCGCCCCGGAGCGAACAGCTCCGGGGCGCTTGCAGTCCGCTGCACTATGTCGCGCGCCGGGTATTTCAAAAAAAGGCGAACTTGTCTTATAGCGCAGTCATGTTTCGTGCGTCTCACCCTGTCCTGTGCCGGATTGCGGCGGCCTTCATCGCCTTGCAGGCGCTGTGGTCGTCCATGGCGGCGACGGCCTATGCCGCAGGGTTTGATGAGGCGAAATATCTGTGCGGCACGCTGGCGATGGAGCTGGACGCGGAAGCCCGCGCCCAGATCGCCGAACTGGTCGCACTGACCGGACTGGAAGAGCCACAGGACCACCCGTCAGGCTTTGAACCCTATGACTGCGTCGCCTGCGCGCTGGGGCATGTTGCGGCGCTGGTCGCAGACGCGCCGCGCCTGGCGCACCGAACACCGATCCAGTCCGAACCCGCTTTCCTGCGGGTGGATCAGGCGAGCCCCCGCACGCCCACCGGCCCTCCCGTCGGGCTGCGCGCACCTCCGTTTTACAGCTGATCGTCTCCTCGCCGCGCCCGAAGGCGCGTGTCGGCGTCTGTCCCGTGGGGCGGGCGCGGAATCTGTTCTGTGAAATGAGAAACCATGTCTGTCATGCTGTTTGCGGGCGCGTCAGCGCTCGCCTTGTCCGCCGCCGCCTCAACCTCAACAGCCGAGGCTGCGCCCCAGTCTGACAATCCACGCTGGGTGGATGTCATCACCGTTACGGGCCGTTCGCCCCTGTCTCCGGATGCGACTGCCATCCCGACCGAGTTGGCGCCCGCGGTGGCGCCGGACGCCGCCGGGCTCGCCGCGCGCCTGCCTGGCGCAGCGCTCGTGGATAACGGCGCGCTGTCGGGTCAGGTCCAGTATCGCGGCCTGTATGGCGCCCGTGTCGCTGTTCGCCTTGATGGGCAGGCCTTCCATTCGGGTGGACCCAACCTGATGGATCCGCCGCTGCATTATGCGCCGGCGCCCTTGCTGGAGCGGCTGGAAGTGACGCGCGGCCCGGCGCCGGTGAGCCAGGGGCCGTCCCTGAGCGCGGGTGTGAACGCGGTGTTCAAGCATGTCGATTATGCCGAGACCGCCAGCCCCGTTTTGAGCGCGGATATCACCTCCATCGTGCGCAGCGTGGATGAAAGCTATGCCGTCGGCGGCGTGGCCGGGATTGCGACGGATCGTCAGCGCTTTGAAGTGATCGCATCCACCGAGCGCGGTGAGGATCGAGACACGCCCTATGGAACGCTGAACGGGACCGGCCATGCGCGCGATGTCTACGGTTTGGGTTATGGCCTGCGCCTGACCGCGAACACTGAAGTGACGGCGGACTTCCGACGTCAGGAAGGGGGTGAGACGGGCAACCCGCCTTTCCCCATGGACATTCGCTATATGGACACCTCCACAAGCCGTCTGGGCCTGACTACGCAGGTTGAGGCATGGAGCTTGTCAGTGCGCGCCGAGCATGCGCGCGTCGATCACGCGATGAACAACTTTGATCAACGCCCGGCGCCGGCGCCCATGCGCTGGCGAGAGACTCTGGCGAGTTCTGAAACCGTGACATTCGGGTTCGATGCGGAACGCGCCCTGCGTGACGGCGTCTTGCGTCTCGGGCTGGACCGCGCAGACATTCGCCATGACACCACCATCACCAATCCGATGAATGCAGACTTCTTCGTCACGCCGTTTCCTGATGTGGAGCTGGCGCGTACGGGCGCCTATGCTGAATGGGAAGGGCCGCTCTCCGCTTACGAGCTGTATGCCGGCGTACGGCTTGACGCTCATGACGCAGATGCGGGCGAGCCGTCTCTCGGAGCGGCGCTGCCCATGGGGCCGCGCATGTTGGCGGCGGCGTTCTCCGCCGCAGATCGATCCTGGGATGATGTGACGGTGGACGGCCTGCTGCGCCTTGCGCGTCCCGTCACAGAAACCCTGACGCTTCGGGGCGCGCTGGCGCGCAAATCCCGCGTCGCCGGGCAGGTGGAGCGTTATGGCTGGCTGCCGATCACGGCGTCTGGCGGTCTGGCGGACGGCAACACCTATGTGGGAACGCTGGATCTGAACCCGGAAGTGGCGACCAGCCTGGAAGCGGGTTTCGACTATGCGTCAGACCGGGCGTATCTGCGGCCGACCGTTTATGTCGCTTGGGTCGAGGATTATATCCAGGGCGTTCCGGCCGATCCGAATACGCCGGGCGTCGCCGACACGCCGCTTGAAATGGTGTCGGCGATGAATGGGGATCCGACGCCCTTACGGTTTTCCAATGTGGACGCACGGCTGTACGGCATTGATGCGGATTTCGGCCTGGTCCTGACGCCGAGCTGGCGCTTGGACGGCGTGCTGACCTATGTGCGTGGCGAACGCGATGATGTGGACGATGACCTCTACCGCATCACCCCCGCCAGCTTGCGCCTGAGCGCCACCTACGAGCAGGCGGTGTGGTCCGCGACCGTCGAAACGCTGATGGTCGCCGAGCAGGACAAGGTGTCTGCTGAGAACAGCGAGCTGGAAACCCCGGGACATGTGGTGCTGAACGCTTACGGGCGCTGGGCGGTCAATGACCGGGTCAGCCTGTCTGCGGGCGTTGAGAACATTCTGGACCAGCCCTATCGCGATCACTTGGCGGGCTATAATCGCAATTCAGGCCTCGGCGTGCCTGTTGGCGAACGTCTGCCGGGCGCCGGCGCGGGGGTCTGGTTGCGGCTCAATACCCGCTTCTAGGCTTTGACCTTGTGGGGCTGACAGGCAGTATGCTCTCCTTCTGGGGGAGTTTCCAATGCTCAAGATCGCGCTTTGCGTGTTGGTTTTGGCCAGCCTGTCAGCCTGTCATGCGCCCGAAAGGGCGGAGGTTTCGAGCGTCGCGCCTCTGGGTGCGCGCTCGGGCCACAGCTTCACTTATCTGGACGAGGAGGGCGCACGGCAAACCGCCGTGCTTGCAGGAATACGAGGCGCGGAGACGCCAGACTCCCGTGAACAGCTTCAACGTCTTCTTGATGAAGCAGGGCCGGCGCTGATGCTGATCGAAACAGAGGCGGGACGCGACCGATATGACCGGGCTGTGGTTCTGGCGCTGTTTGATCGGATGGAGGGTGAGGCGTATCTGGATGCTGAAATGGTGCGCTCCGGCCAAGCCATGGTCTGGCCCAGACCTGGCGCGGACGAGCGCGCCCACAGTCTGTATGCGCTGGAAGCGGAAGCGCGCCTGGCCGCAGAGGGAGCTTGGGGCAGCGGTGATTTTGCAATCCGCGATCCGGACCCTGATCGCCTGGCTCAGACTCTCGACAGCGCCCAGATCATTGAAGGCCGCGTCGTGGCGGTGGGAGAGGCGCGCAATGGTCGCCTCTATCTCAATTTTGGCCTGAATTGGCGCACGGATTTCACGGTGAGCCTGAACCGGGCGGACCGTGAGCGGTTTGAAGCTCAGGGGCTTTCGGACCCGGCCGAGTTGGAGGGCGCCGTCATTCGCGTACGAGGTTGGCTGTATGCCGAGAATGGACCCATGATCCATGTGTCGAGTCCGGCGCAGATCGAAATCCTTGATGCGCCAGACCCTACACCTTTGCCTTGAACGTCAGTCGGTAGGGATCAGGCCGGCTTCTTCCGGGTCTCCGACCACTTCAGTCAGATATTGTTTGAGTTTTTTCAGCGCCTGATGCTCGACCTGTCGGACACGTTCTTTTGAGATGCCCAGACGTTCGCCCAGTTTCTCAAGCGTGACAGAATCCTCGCCCAGACGGCGCTCGCGGATGATGAGCTGTTCTCGCTCGCTCAAGCGGCCCAGGGCCTGGCCGAGCCATTGCGCGCGTTGGTTCTGGTCGCGGCCTTCCATGACCTGCGTTTCAGGGTTCGGGTTGTCATCCTGTAACAAGTCCTGCCATTCGCCTTCACCATCCTCAGTGAAGGGGGCGTTCAGGGAGCGATCCACAGCAGCCAGGCGGCTCGCCATCTTCTCCACATCGTCTTCGCCGACGCGCAGGGCCTGGGCCACATAGGCGCGGTTTTCCGGCGTCAGCGCGCCTGAGCTGGTGTCCTTGATCAGGGCGCGCAGACGGCGGAGATTGAAGAACAGGGACTTCTGCGCGGCGGTGGTGCCGGTGCGTACAATGGACCAGTTGCGCAGGACGTAATCCTGAATGGAGGCCCTGATCCACCAGGTGGCGTAGGTGGAGAAGCGAACCTCGCGTTCCGGTTCGAAGCGGGCGGCGGCCTGCATCAGACCGATATTGCCTTCTGAAACCAGGTCGGGGAACGGCAGGCCGTAATTGCGGAACTTGGCGGCGATGGAGATGACCAGCCTCATATAGGCCGTGGTCAGCGCATGCAGCGCCTCTTCATCGCCCTTCTCTTTCCAGGCGGTGGCGAGGTCCAGCTCTTGCTGACGCTCGAGCAAAGGAGCATCCATCGCCTGCTTCATGTAACGCCGATCAGGATCGACGGAGCGCGATGGGGCGGAGCGAGTCGGCGCAGATTGTGACATCTTGTTCGCTTTCGTTTCGCATGGGCCACTAACTTGTTCATGAGCTTATACGAACGATGTCCGGACCTGGATCACGCTCTGATGTGATAGTTCACGATTTGCTGGGGTGGAACGAAAAACGCCCCGCCAGATCGCTCTGGCTGGGGCGTTGAACTGTGAATGTCCTGACTGGACGAAGCGGGGTTTAGGCGGCTTTTTTGGTCAGGGTGGTGGTCAGAAGCTCAAGCGCTTCCTCGCGGTCGACTTTTTCGACCGCCGCCACTTCGCGGACCATGCGGTCGAGCGCGGATTCATAAAGCTGGCGCTCGGAATAGGACGGCTCGGGCTGGTCTTCCTGGCGGTGCAGGTCGCGCACGACTTCCGCGATGGAGATCAGATCACCGGAATTGATCTTGGCTTCGTATTCCTGGGCGCGGCGGCTCCACATGGTGCGCTTGACCTTGGGCTTGCCCTTCAGGGTCTTCAGCGCGTTCTGCAGGACATCGTCACTGGCGAGCGGGCGCATCCCCGCATCGGTCGCCTTGGCGGTCGGCACGCGCAGGGTCATTTTGTCTTGCTCGAAGGAGACGACATAGACCTCGATATCAAATCCGGCGACGCTTTCTTTTTCGACGCCCACAACGCGGCCCACGCCATGGGCTGGATAGACCACATAGTCGCTTTTCTTGAACGTCTTATTATCGTTGGCGGATTTCTTGGTCATACGAGGCCCTCTCGTCCAAAGCCTGTCGAACTGGTCATGTTTGCGGGTCAGAATAGACCACACGAAAATCCGTTCTGATCTAAGTGGAAGATCAGCGGTCGGACTTTCTATGATACAGTTACATCAAGGCGGTTGCTGTCCCGGAATACGCGCTTGTGCGCTTACCGAAGACAAAGATCATAACAGAAAAACTGCAAAAACTCAACTTGATGCGCAGTCGTGTCTATTCCGCACGCGGAAGGCGGTTAACCAATCGCTAAGATTTTGAATGAGTTCAGAGATTTTCAAGCCGGCTTTTCGGAGAAATATTTCTCCAGCTTGTTCGTGATGGTCTCGAACTCTTTATAGTCGGCGGGCGGGTCTTTACGCACCGTGATGTTCGGCCAGACGGTGGCGTATTTTGAGTTCAGCGCCAGCCACTTGCCGTCTGCATCGTCTTCCGTGTCCGGCTTGATGGCTTCAATCGGGCATTCAGGCTCGCAGACACCGCAATCAATGCACTCGTCAGGATGAATGACGAGCATGTTCTCGCCTTCATAAAAGCAGTCCACAGGACAGACTTCGACACAGTCGGTGAATTTGCAGCGAATGCAGGCGTCAGTGACGATATAGGTCATCGCGCGGGCGGCCTCGGGACAGGGATAAGAGACGATAAGTTGGCGGGGACATGGCCCCCTGCAGGGCGTTTGTCAACGCTCCGAGGCGGCTTGCCGCGCTTCGGCGCGGTCACGATCTGATAGGCCCAGCAGCGGCGCCAGGCGTCGGATCAATGCATCTTCATGCGCGTCCCGTTCGCCATCCGCCAGGACCACGCGCCACAGATCGGTCAGGATCGTGAGCCGTTGATCGCGCGGCAATTGCTTGACCACGCGTGTGAAGCGGTGATGGTCCACGGCGGCTTCCGCCAGTTCCTCCGCTTCTTGCAACACTTCGGCGGCCTTGGTTTCATCGAGGTCAAAACCGGTGCGAAGCACGGATACGATCTCGGCTTCTTCAACATCGGCGTAAATGCCGTCTGAGAGCGCGGCTTCAACCATCAGCGCGGCGGTGCACACTTCCGGGGTCAGAGCGTCCCGGGCTGCGGGCTCTGCGGATGTGAAAAGGCGTTTCAGGGTTTCAAACATGATCAATCCAGAAAACTTGATGCTTTAGTCAGTGGCGAGGCTGTAGCACGCCTGGGCTTCAACGGCAGGACCGCGCCGCTCTGGCAGGTCCAAGATGACAAGCCGGAAGGGCGCATCGCCGCGCCGGATCACCAGCTGATCGCCCGCGCGGACCGGGCTTGAGGCTTTGGTCAGGCGCATCACCTTGCCCCCGCGGTCAATGCGGACAGCGCCTTTCTCGACCATCTGACCCGCCAGCGCGCGCGACTTGAACAATCGTGTCCGGAACAGCCAGACATCGCAGCGCTGGGCTGGGCCGTGCTCACTCATGAGCGCTCTTGTGTCGTCTCCGCCGTGTCAGATGCGGCTTGGGTGTCTGCCTGGGTCTCATCTGCGGTCGTCTCTGCAGGCGTTGCAGGCGCAGCATGTTGCGCGTCCAGCGCATCGGTCGGCGAGGGTGACTGCTCGGATGCCGCCTCCGGCGCACTTTCGTCTGCATGCGCTTCGGCGGGCTTGGCTTTGGGCTTCTTGCGCGGCTTGCGGCGTTTCTGGGCGGCCGGTTTGGGTTGCTCCAACTCCAGCGCGGCGAGCGCGGCGAAGGGCGAATCCGGGTCGATCGGCTTGTCCTGAACCGGCGCAGGCTTGGCGGCGCGCGCATCCTTGCGCGGACCTTTGCCCTTGCCGTGGGGCTTGTTTCCGCCTTGCGTCGGACGGGCGCTGGAGCGTGACCGGCCCGCCCACAATTCGGGTTGCTCCTCGGTCGCAGTCTGCACGCGTCGATAGCCCAGGGCTTTCAGAACTTCTCTGAGATCTTCATTGGAGCACCCCAGCAGCGCCGTCATGGGCGCATTGGGCTCAAACCTGCGTTCCTTGTTTTCAGAGCGCTGATCCCGGATCAGATCGGCGAGACGTTCCAGCATGTCGAGGCGCACGGCGCGCGGTCCACACGGCTGAAAGCCCGCCGCCGCATAATCAGCTAGGGTGTAACGGCGATCATTGGGAATGCTGGTCAGGCCCGGCGGCGGATTGACCGCCCGATCGATATCGCCCTCATGCACCGCCTTGAGCATGGACAGGAGCCGCGCGGCGCCGGGCTTGAGCAAGGCCGGCATGAACACCGCATGCTCGCCGATGCGCACGCCTGCGCGCCGCAAGGACTGGCGCTCGGGCACGGACAGGGCGGATAATTCATCCGCCAGCTTGGCGCGTGACATGGCGCCGAAATTTTCCACCAGCTGATAGGCGACGCCGCGCGCCAGGCCGTCGAGGCGACCTTCTTCCTTGAGCGCCTTGCGCATATCCAGAAGCGGTTCGAGCCGGGTGCCGGCCTGTTCGGCGGCGAACGTCATCAGGCGTTTTTCGGCCTGGGCGATCAGTTCGCTGGATCCCAGCTCGCCGCCGATCAGATCAACGCCCGGGGTGAACGGATCACCGCCTGCTCTCAGGCGACCCACAGGATCGTCTTTCCAGTTCAGCAGGCCGTCTTCGCCCAGAGCCAGTTCCGCATCGTCAGCCTGGGAGAGCTGGGACAGGAGCCGGTTCACTTCCGGACGGACGGCTTTCATGGCGGCGTTCGCCACGGCCCGACGCGCCAAAGGCTCGCCTGCAGCGTCGGCTTCAAAGCTCAGCCCGTTCAATCGTCCCACGAAATGGCCCTCCACAGTGACCTCGCCCAGGCGGTTGAGCCCGGATTGCAAATCGGTTTTCTCACGCAGCCCTTTCATCAGCGCGCTGGTGCGCCGGTCGATGAAACGGGCCGTCAGGCGCTCATGAAGCGCGTCCGAGAGCTGATCTTCAACCTCTCGGGTACGGCTCGTCCAATATTCAGGGTCTTTTGTCCAGTCCTTCCGGTGGGCGGCATAAGACCAGGTGCGGACATAAGCCAGTCTTTGCGCGAGCGCATCCACGTCTCCCGCGGTCTTGGCCAGCCGCGTCAACTGGGCGTCCAGCCAGCTGTCGGGCAAATAGCCCTTGGCGCTGGTCAGGTGCATGTAAAGTGTTGAAACCAGACGCGCATGTTCTTCCGGGCTGGATTTGCGGAAGTCCGGAGTCCGGCAGACATCCCAGAGCCTTGCGGTCCCGTCGCGAGCGGCGGCGCGCTCTCGAATATCGCTGTCGCGCGACACAAGGTCGAGCACATGCTCATCGGCTGCATTGCGGACGCGCTCCAGCACGGGATCGGGAGACGGCTGGTTCAAGGACCGGCGAAGCGTGTCCAGCGAGCGCAGGTCAAGCTGGGTCTCTCGCCAGGTCAGCTTGCGGACAGGTTCAAAGGTGTGGTTCTCCACCCGCTCGATGATATCTGTGTCCAAAGGGCGGGCGTCCGCGGTTTGTCCAAACGTGCCGTCAGAGCGGAACCGGCCAGCGCGCCCGGCGATTTGCCCGATCTCATGGGGGAAGAGCTGACGCCGCTTGCGCCCGTCGAACTTGGAGAAGCTGGCGAAGGCCACATGGTCCACATCCATGTTCAGCCCCATGCCGATCGCGTCCGTCGCGATCAGGAAATCCACTTCGCCTGATTGGTACAGCTCGACCTGGGCGTTGCGGGTGCGGGGGCTGAGCGCGCCCATGACGACCGCCGCGCCGCCGCGCTGACGGCGCACGAGCTCGGCGATGGAATAGACGTCCTCGGAGCTGAAGGCGACGATGGCGGAGCGCCGGGGAAGTTTGGTCAGCTTCTTGGCGCCGGCATAGGTGAGCACCGAAAAGCGTTCGCGTTCCTCGATCTCCGCTTCCGGGATCAGATGGCGCAGGATAGGCCGCATGGTGGTGGAGCCCAGAAACAGGGTCTCCGCCGTGCCGCGCGCATGAAGCAGCCGGTCGGTGAAGATGTGCCCACGCTCGGGGTCTGCGGAGAGCTGGATTTCATCAATGGCGAGAAAGGCCGGGCGCATGTTCAATGGCATCGCCTCGACCGTGCACAGAAAGAACCGCGCGGTCGGGGGCACGATCTTTTCCTCGCCCGTGATCAGGGCGACGGCGGCGGAACCCTTGGCCTTGACGACCTTGTCGTAGAGCTCTCGCGCCAGCAGCCTTAGCGGCAGGCCGAACACACCGGTGCTGTGCGCCATCATGCGTTCAAGCGCCAGATGGGTCTTGCCGGTATTGGTGGGGCCTAGGATCGCGGCGATACGGCTATCGCCAGCGCGGGCGCGTGACATGACGCTCTCCAGCGTGGTTTCGCCTTACAGATAGGTGGGAAAGGGCTTATTGCGAAGCGTCGCCCGCATAGAGCTGCGTCGCGGTGATGTTGATCGACCCGATCCGGGTCTGGGCGCGAAACCGCACCGGCACATAGACGCTCTCGATCGGCGCCAGCCAGATCGTCACCGGGCGATTGGTTTCCTCAGCGTCGGGGCGATCGCCTTCATCATAGCCGCTGATCGGCTCGATATAGGCTTGGCAGCGGATAGCCTCGCCGCTCCAACCGCGGGTGCGGACGTCATCCGGGCCAGCGTTATTAAAGCGCAGATCATAGCGCGCCTTGCCGTCAAAGACGGGCAGGCGACCCTGGCAGATCTCGTCCTCGCCTGATTGGATCGACAGCATCAGCCCGAGCAGGGTCGAGATCGGATCAAGCGCGCCCGCGCGTTCTTCATCATTGGCGGGCGGCTCCCCCATGGAGCCGAAGGGCGGCTGAACGTCCGGCATGGCGACGCCGTCATCGAAATTGATGCCGACGACGCGCCCCTTGTTGCTGGCGTGATTGATGTGCTCATAGCGATAGGGACGCAGTGAGTCCGGCGCGCGATAGCCCGATGTGGTCGCCTCGATATTGGTGTCGTCGAACCAACGCAGCAAACCGCCGCTTTCAAAGGTCGCGGCCGCCGAGTAGGTGCCGTCCTGAAAGGCGGCCGACAGGGAGATGTCAGCCACTTTCAGGATCAGCACCGAGCCTGAATACTGGGCGTAGATTTGCTGGGGCGGCTCAACGCTCTGAGCGCTGGCGGTCACAGGAAGGCTCGCGACAGCCAGGGTCGCCAAAGTCATGCGGGCGTAATTCGACACAGTCAGCATTTCACTCTAATTCCTTCGGCCCCAGCCGAGTTTGCATCCTATCTAACGCGATCTGGCTGCAAGATGAACGCCAGTCTCTGTGCGCCTACGCCTTGACGCAGGCGGTCCAGACCGGTACATCGCCCGCTCTCGCGCCGCACCTTGGATTTTCCATGTAAGCGGTCGCATATGTTTTTACGACTGTTGTGGAACAAGGTGGAAGCTATGTCGCGCCGCTGCGAACTTACTGGGACGGGTCCGGTTTCGGGCAACAACGTTTCCCACGCCAACAACAAGACCAAGCGCCGCTTTCTGCCGAACCTGTGTCAGGTGACGCTGGCGTCTGAGTCTCTGGGCCGGTCTTTCCGTCTGCGTATCGCCGCCAAGGCTCTGCGCAGCGTCGACCATGTTGGCGGTCTGGACCAATTCCTGCTGAAAGCTCGTGATGAGCAGCTCTCTGGCGCCGCGCTGAAAATCAAGCGCGAGCTGAAGAAAGCCGCTGCAGCCGCCTAATCGGCTCTGAGCTTGACGCGAGAAACAACGCCCGCCGGAAACGGCGGGCGTTTTTCTGTGCGTGATGCTCGGGACTCAGTCTCGCGGCTCGATGGCGAAGCTCAGCAGGAGCGTGCGTTGAGCCTCATTGAAATTGTCGTCCGAGATCAGGAAAAGGCGCGTTTCGCCATTGATCTCTGTGACCGTCATTCCTTCAAAATTGTCCACCGTCATGTCTTCGGTCAGCTCCGCCAACAGAGCGGGCTCTAGCGCCGCTTCGCCCGCCGCTGCGATTTGGTCCGCCGTGAGGTGCAGGATGCGGATCCGGTTGCCCACATCGCGCCGGTAGAAACGCTGCAACAGGTACAGACCGCCGGCGCTGTCGGTTTCAAGGCTGGTGATTCCGTAATCGGGATCGAGCGCGAGCTGAAATTCAGTTGGAGCCGCGTCCATGTCCGCGCGGTCATGGCGCCAGAGCGTGTGGGTCTCCTCGCCCCGGATCGGGTATTCGACACTGGCCCATAAAGAGGCGTCGTCAATCGCCAACCCTTCAAGGCCCGCATTGTCGCCGACGCCTTGCGTGCGAGGGGGCAAGGCCAGAGGCGTTGCGATCAACGGCGATTCGCGCTGGTACCGCCACACGCGGTGGTCGCGTTCGAAACTGACGGCCAGCTCATTCTCAGAGAGCATCGCCAGGCCTTCCGCATCAGCGGCGGCGCCCTCCAGCGGCGCTCCGTTCAGGTCCGTCATTGGTTCATAGCGATCCAATTGAACAGCGAGCGGGCTCTGCCGATCATCCAGTTCCAGCCGTCCATAAGCCAGCCCACCCCGGTCTGACGCCACGATCAGCTCAAGAGCGTCGGAGGCGCCGCTGACGTGCAAGGCGGACCAGCCGCCGAAGCGCTCGTCAGTGCTGCTCAGCTCAACTCCGCCGGTATAGCGAAGATCGCCGATGCGCATGCGGCCGGGGTCATCTGGAAACAGAACCACGTGCTCAGCGCTGACGGTCAGGCCTGCATCTGATGGGGAAGACTCGTCCTGAGCCTGTCCGCCGCACGCGGCTGTCAGGCTGAACAGGGCGGCGGTGAGAGCTGTACGGATCATGGCGAGCCTCTTGAAAAAGGCGCGCCCCTAGCGTCGAGCGCGCGTACCGGTCACAGCCCGTTTCATAGCCGAGCCGCCGGCCGGACGCACCTTGTTTTCGCCTTTTGCGCGAATTTTGCCGTCGGCTTTGCGGTCGCGTTTCTCATCGAACAGAGCCGCGAGCTGATCGGTCATGGCGCCCGCCAGTTGTTCCACATCCACGATGGTGACCGCCTTGCGGTAATAACGGGTCACGTCATGACCGATGCCGATGGCGAGCAGCTCGACATCGGATTTGTTCTCGATCATGGCGATGACTTCGCGCAGATGTTTTTCAAGATAGGCGGGCGAGTTCGCCGACTGCGTGCCGTCGTCCACGGGGGCGCCGTCCGAGATCACCATCATGATGCGGCGCTGTTCGGGGCGGGCCATCAGGCGTTTATGGGCCCAGAGCAAAGCCTCGCCGTCGATGTTTTCCTTGAGAAGGCCGTCGCGGAGCATCAGGCCCAGATTGGGTCGCGCCCGGCGCCAGGGCGCGTCTGCGGCCTTGTAGATGATATGGCGCAGATCATTGAGGCGACCCGGATTCGGCGGCTTGCCCTGGCTGAGCCACTCTTCCTTGGAGCGTCCGCCCTTCCAGGCGCGGGTGGTGAAGCCCAGAATTTCGGTCTTCACGCCGCACCGCTCCAGCGTGCGCGCCAGAATGTCGGCGCAGGCCGCCGCGACCAGGATCGGTCGTCCGCGCATGGAGCCTGAATTGTCGAGCAGCAAGGTGACGACCGTGTCGCGGAAATCGGTGTCTTTTTCCTGCTTGAAGCTGAGCGGCATCATCGGGTCCATGATGATGCGGGGCAGGCGCGCCGGATCGAGCATGCCTTCTTCAAGATCGAACGACCAGGAGCGCTGCTGCTGGGCCATCAGGCGGCGTTGCAAACGGTTGGCGAGGCGTCCGACCGCGCTCTCCAGCCCTTTGAGGTGCTGGTCGAGCGTGCGCCGCAGACGGTTGAGCTCGGCCGCATCGCACAGGTCAGACGCCTGGATCACTTCGTCGAACTTGTCGGTGAAGACTTTGTAGGCGTTGGGATCTTCGCCGGGCGGGCTGACCCAGTTGGGTTTCGCCGACTGCATGGCCTCGCTGGGCTCGTCATCGGCCTCGACGCGGGTCTGGCTGTCCTCGGCGAAATGGATGTCATCGGTGTCCGCTGCGGTGCCCTTGGCGTCGGCGGCGTCGTCCTCATCCTCGCCCTGATCGGGATCGTTGTCTGTATCGTCCTGGCCGGCTTCGGGCTCCTGCTCGACGCCGGAATCATCCTGGCTGTCGTCTGTGTCGTCTTCGTCCTGGTCGTGCTCGCCCAGCTCGTCCGTCAGGTCGAGGTCCCGGATCACCTGCCGCAGAGCATCTGCAAAGGCGCTTTGATCATCCACTGCGCCCGCCAGAGCATCCAGAGCGCCGCCTGCGCTGCTTTCCAGGTCCTCGCGCCAGACCTGCATCAGGCCCTTCGCATCGTCCGGAGCGGGCCGACCTGTTACGCGCTCACGCACCAGCATGGAGATGGCGTCCGCCAATGGGGCGGTTTGCCGGTCCTCGGCATGGTTCCAGCCTTCGCGGCGGCAGCGATCGGCCAGCGCGGCGTCCAGATTATCGGCCACGCCGCGCATAGCGCGTGCGCCCAGGGCTTCCACTCGCGCCTGTTCGGCGGCTTCAAAGATTTGCCGCGCCCGGGCTCCAGGCGGCAGGGCGGTCTGATGCGAGCGTGCATTATGAAGCTGCAGACGCAGCGCCAGCGCATCGGCCTTGCCGCGCAATTTTGCTGCATCATCCGCGGTCAGTTTTTCCGGCGGATTGGGCAGCACGACCTTGCCGTTCGACAACGCCGCGGAGTCGCCGCCGAACTTCACGTCCAGTTCGCGGTCGTGAGAAATGGCGCGTGTCGCAGCGGACAGCGCGCGCCGGAACTGGTCAGCAGGCGAAGCGTCAGACATGAAAGGCCTTTAGGCTGCAGTGCCGGCGGTGAGGGCGCTTTCCGGCAGATCCTCGCCAAAGACCCGCTGATAGAATTCCGACACGATCGGGCGTTCCAGCTCGTCGCATTTGTTCAGGAAGGTCAGGCGGAAGGCGATGCCGGCGTCACCGAAAATCTGGGTGTTCTCCGCCCAGGTCAGAACGGTGCGCGGGCTCATCACGGTGGACAGATCGCCATTGATGAAGGCTTCGCGGCTGAGATCGGCCACCGTCACCATGTCGGCGATCATCTTGGCGCCGGCTTCCGATTTGCCAACTTCGCCCAGCTTGGCGGCGACGATCTCGCGCTCGGTCTCGGCTGGGAGATAGTTCAGCGTGGCGACCAGGGACCAGCGGTCCATCTGACCCTGGTTGATTTGCTGGGTGCCGTGATAGAGCCCCGTCGTGTCGCCCAGGCCCACCGTGTTGGTGGTGGCGAACAGGCGGAAATTCGGGTTCGGGCGGATCACACGGTTCTGGTCGAGCAAGGTCAGAGAGCCTGAGGCTTCCAGAACGCGCTGGATCACGAACATCACGTCAGGACGGCCCGCGTCGTATTCGTCAAAGAGCAAGGCGACGGGGCGCTGTACGGCCCAGGGCAGAATGCCTTCCTGGAACTCGGTGATCTGTTGGCCGTCTTTCAGGACGATGGCGTCCTTGCCCACCATGTCGATCCGGCTCACATGGCTGTCGAGATTGACCCGGATCATCGGCCAGTTCAGTCGCGCGGCGACCTGCTCGATATGGGTGGATTTGCCCGTGCCGTGATAGCCCTGAACCATGACGCGGCGGTTGAAGGCGAAGCCCGCCAGAATGGCCCGCGTGGTGGCCGGGTCGAACACATAGGTGTCGTCAATATCGGGCACGTGGGAATCGCGACCGGAAAAGGCGGGGACCTCAAATCCGGGATCAAAGCCAAACAAGGCCTGACAATCGGCGGTCGTGTCGGGGGTGAGGCTGATCAGGGTATCGTCGGTCATACGCGGAAGGGCTCTTTGTTGCAGCGCGACAGGGTGGTTCAAACCATAAGCCCCAGACATAGAGCGTCCAAGCCCTGTCGCCACTGCTGTTCAGCACCGCGTCTGGTCCAAAGGGATCAGGCCGCGCAACCGCTCTCGATAAAGGTCGCCAGATCGTCAATCAGAGCGGCCTGACTGGACGGCAAATCCGAGGGGCTGGATGCGAGCCAGTCTTCCAGGCTTTGCCCGGATGCGAGCGTCTGCGCGAGCGTGTCAAAGACGACGTGAGAGCCGGTGCGCGTCATCAGATAATCCACCAGAGCCCGGGTCAGGCCGTAAAAACGCTCCGCCCCGATCATGTCCGCACCCTGGCTCGAGAGCGCATCGCCCGACATCACCATGATCTGGGGGCCGTCCGCAGCTTCGCCCCGGGCGCGTGCGGCGGCGGCGGCGCGGTCCGCCGCCAGAGCCGCCATCTGCAACAAGGGATGCTCCATGGTGAAATACCGGCTCAATTGCGCGGAGATGTCATCAGGCAAGTCTTCGTACAGGTTTGATCGCCGCTCGCCCGTTAATTGCTCGCTTTCCATCAGCACGGCGGCGGTCTCGTCAAACCAGTCTGGCGCAGCGGCGGCGCCGTAGGTGCGCGCGCCCCCAGTATCGATGTCGGGCCAGTCATAGGTGTCGCGCAGCCAGAGATGACCCAATTCGTGCGCAATGATGGCTTCGCCGTGACGCACGCGTTCATTGCCGTCCACACGGTCTGACAGGGCGGAATTGATGGCCGCGTCGATCACGGCCTCTGGCGCGCCGGCCATTTGCGCCTCAAGCGCGGGTCGCAGTTGAGCCTCCAGCTGGTCGCGCATGGCCTGGGGGGAGACCCAGGGTTTGACGGTATAGCCTTGAGCGTCCAGCTCCAGCGCCAGGCCTGGAAATTGCGTGCTGTCCTCGATGACGGCGGTCAGGCCCGGCGTGCGCGAGAACACGTCGCCATAGCGCGCCTGCGCAGTCTGCATGGCGGACAGGATAAAGGCGGCGCGGTCCGGATTGGCGGACACCGCCAGCAAGGTCTCATCTTCAAGGCAGTGCGCCCCGGCCGGACAGGGCGCGAGGCTTAGGGATGCGGCAAGTGCGGTGATGATCATGGATGCTCCCCCAGAGATTGAGGAAGTAAAGGTGACCGCAGTCACATTTCGGATTGGTGTCCGGGTGATGAACTTTTAGACAGGCTCATCCCATGCCGCAGCTTTTGAGGATCTGGTAGGCCTCGACCACTTTCTGAAGCAGCTCTTCCATCGAGCGGTCGCCGCCATTTGAGTCCGGATGATATTGGCGCACCAGCTCGGCATAGCGCCGCCGGATGGCGGTCTTGTTCGCCTTGGGGTCGAGATTGAGCGTATCGAGGGCGCGCTTTTGAAGCCGCCCCATCCCGGCGTTCGGGTCTTCGGCTTCGCGCTGGGCGCGTTCCTGACCGGGGGGCGGGCCGTCGCCGAACAGATTGAACGGATCGACGAAGCCGTCCTTGAAATCCTTGCTGGCGTTCTGCGCGGCGCGGCGGGCGCTGGAGCCGGACGCGAACCCCCAGGTTGGGCGATGGCCATACATGTCGGCCGCGGCATGGGCCTTGGCCGCATCCTCGCTCATGCCCTCAAAGAAATTCCATTCCTTGTTGTACTGGGCGGCGTGTTGTTGGCAGAACCAGTAGAATTCGGTGCGGTTGGCCGGGCTCTTGGGGGCGCGCGCCGTCGCTTTCGACCGGCACTGGGGATGCTCGCACACCTTATCCTCTTGCCGCGCCTCGGTTTTGGGCGGCTTGATGCGGATGTCTTTAAATTTGGGTCGGTATTTGTACGAGCCGTCCATAACCCCAAGTATGGGGCGCACCGGCCTGACGGACAATAAACAGAGGATGACAATGTCCAGCGTAAAGCAGCAAATCGAAGACGAATTGACCCAGGCGCTGGCGCCGACCCTATTGAAAGTCACTGATGACAGCGCGCTTCATGCCGGTCATTCCGAGCAGGCGCGTGCGGGTGAAAGCCATTTCACCGTCGAGATCGTGTCTGACGCTTTCACTGACCAGAGCCGCGTCCAGCGTCACCGTCTTGTCAATCAGGCGCTGGGCGAGCTGCTGAAAGCGCAAGTGCACGCCCTGGCCATCAAGGCCAAGGCGCCCGCCGAAGCGGGCTGATCAATCGTCCGTGTCTGCGGCCTCGGGCTCTTTCTTGAGCCGCATGCGGGTGATCTGGTTGCGGCGACGTTCCAGGATTTCAAATTGCACCCCGTGAAAGCGGAAGATCTGCCCCGCTTCGGGGATGGTCTGGGCTTCGTGGATCACAAGACCCGCAATGGTGACCGCTTCGTCGTCGGGCAATTCCCAGTCCAGCGCGCGGTTCACGTCGCGAATGGGCGCGCCGCCATCAACCAGGATGAAGCCGTCGGGCAGGGGGGTGACCCCCTCGACCGTGACATCGTGCTCGTCCTCGATCTCGCCGACGATTTCCTCGATGATGTCTTCCAGTGTCACAACGCCCATCAAGGCGCCGTACTCGTCCACCACCAGGGCGAAGTGCTCGCGCTTCTGGCGGAAGGCCGTCAGCTGTTCAAGCAGTTCGGTGGTTTCAGGGATGAACCACGGTTCGCGCTTGATCGCTTCAATGTCGAGCTTGCTGGAATCCCCGCCCGCATTGTGCAGTTCACGCGCCAGGTCGCGCACATGCAGGATGCCGACAATGTTCTCCGCGTCGTCGCGATAGAGCGGCAGCCGGGTGTGCGGACAGCTCAGCGCATCGGCCACCAATTGTTCGACCGGTTGGTCGATGTCGAACATCACCAGGCTTTTGCGGTGGACCATGACGTCGTCCACGGTCAGCTCGCGCAGATCGAGCACGCCGCCCAGCATGTCGCGGTCGGTTTTCACCACGCCGCCTTCCTGGTGGTGCAGGTCGATCTGACCGCGGATCTCGTCATGGGCGGACAGAACCGGGCCTTCCACTGACAGACCCAGAATGCGCAATGTCGCACGCACCAGCCATTGCACGGCGGCCACCACAGGCGCGAACAGCATCACGAAAATGCGGATCGGCAGGGACACGGTCAGCGCCATGCGGTCCGGGTTCGACAGGGCATAGGTCTTGGGCAGCACTTCAGCGAAGATCAGCACCAGAAGCGTCATCACCAAAGTGGCGATGGGGACGCCCGCTTCGCCGAACATGGCCAGAAACACCGCCGACGCCAGCGACGCCGCCAGGATGTTCACAAGGTTATTGCCCAGCAGGATCGCGCCGATCAGGCTTTCGCGATCATCAATCAGCAGATTGACCCGCCGCGCGCGGTGATCCTTTTCTTTTTCAAGGGTCAGCATGCGCGCCTTGGAAGTGGCGGTCAGCGCGGTTTCAGAGCCTGAAAAGAACCCTGAAAAGGCCAGCAGGCACAAAATGCCAAGTCCGGTCCAGGCCATCCACGGTTCAAAAGTCATTGGTCTTCAACCTCGCTCGACAAAAACGCCGCCAGATCCTTGTGATCCACATCGCGTGTGATGAAGGCATTCCCGATGCCGCGCGCAAGGATCAATGTAATCGCGCCGCCTGAATTTTTCTTGTCGTCCTGCATCCGCGCCAGCAAACGATCCGAAGTGTACGGTCCGCCGGGCAGTTGTGAAATCCGGGCCGGAAGCCCCACAGCCTTCAGATGACGTTCGACACGGCGCGCATCTTCAGGCGCGCACAGGCCCTGTCGTTCAGAAAACCTGTAAGCGAGCGCCAACCCGCACGCGACGGCCTCGCCATGAACCAGCGCGCCTTTTTCCGCTTCCGCCTCAAACGCGTGTCCGAACGTATGGCCCAGATTGAGCAAGGCGCGCACGCCGCTTTCACGTTCGTCCTCGGCGACGATCCTGGCCTTGAACGCAACGGCGTCCGCGACGGCCTGGACCAGACCGTCTCCCGTCACGGCGTCCACGCCCTGAGCTTCAAGGCGGTCAAACAGCGGCGCATCCTGGATGAGGCCGGCCTTGACGATCTCGGCATAGCCCGCGAGCACTTCGCGCCGGGGCAGGGTGTCGAGAAAGGCGGTGTCTGCGATCACGAGATCTGGCTGATGAAACGCGCCGATCAGGTTTTTGCCGTGCTGCGTGTTGATGCCGGTCTTGCCGCCGACCGAGCTGTCGACCTGAGCCAACAGGGTCGTCGGGATCTGTATGAAGCGCGTGCCGCGCTTGAGAACCGCCGAAGCGAAGCCGGTCAGGTCGCCCACAGTGCCGCCGCCAAAAGCGATCACCGGCTCGCTGCGCTCGACATTCAGATCCAGCAGGCGATCACAGAGAGCTTCCAGCCCGCGCCAGCTCTTGGCGCTTTCGCCGCCCTCGATCTCGATGAGTTCGATCTTGAGGTTCGCCGCGTCAAACGCCTGGGTCAGGCGTGTCTTGTGATGTTTGAGCGCGTGTGAATCCGCGACGATGACAACGCGTCCGCGTGGGGCGCGGTTCGCCAGCCGGTCCGCACGTGCGGACAGGGCGTCGCGCCCGATCACGACTTCATAGGCGCCTGAGGCCGCGTTCACCTCGATCACGCGCAGCACGCTCATCCGCGCACTCCTTCCTGATAAGTCCTGAGGGCGTCCATCACCTGGTCGGCCGATTGTTCATGGCTGCCGACCGAGGTGTCCACCACAATGTCCGCCTCGGCGTAGAGGGGAGAGCGTTCGCGTTCAAGCCGGGTCATGATCTCGGCGGGATCGCCTTGTGACAATAAAGGGCGTGCGCCGGGCTTGCGGCCCACCCGCTCGATCAGCACGTCGATATCGGCTTTGAGCCATATGGAGATGGCTCTGTCTTTCACCAGCGCCCGCGTGTCCTCCTGGATGAAGGCGCCGCCGCCCAGCCCGATGATTAGTGGATCTGGCTCTTCCAGCAGACGGCCAATCACCTTGCGCTCACCATCGCGGAAGGCCGGTTCGCCGAAATCGGCGAAAATCTCGCTGACGCTCCGGCCCGCGGCGCGCTCGACTTCTTCGTCAGCGTCGCGAAACTCGACGTCCAGCCGTCGGGCGAGCCTGCGTCCAATCGTTGTTTTGCCGACGCCCATCAGGCCGACCAGCGCCAGATGCCGGGTCAGCACGAGCGGGTTTTCAGAATTTGTCATCACGCTGTAAGGCTATACGCCAATGCTGCGCGGGCGAGCAATCACTGCTGACGTCTGGAAAACGCCGCATTCGCTTGCTTTAGTATCCTCACAGGGCGAGCGACATGGAAAAGGCACTCTCATGAAAACCATTCTGATCGGCTTGGGCGTAGGGCTGGTGGTCATTATCGGCGGGTTCATTGCTTTGCTGGGACTGGCGGACAGTAATGCGCCGACCCCTGAAGAAGTCCGTGTCGAGGTGACTGATGCATTGGTCGATTAAAGCCGCTTTGCTGGCCGCAAGCGTGTTTGCGTGCGGCCAGGCGTTCGCCCAGGCCCGGCCTGCCGATGGTCAGATTGAAGTGGCCGAGCTGGGCGCTGTCGATCCGTTCGAAGTGGGCGTCAATTCAGTCCTGCCCGAAACGGTCTGGAATTCAGGGCATGCAGGCGCGCTGAACGGTGCGTTGTCGGTCCTGCCTGATCGCGCCAGCGCCGGATGGAGCAACCCGGCTGCGGCGAGACTGGCTTTGGCTGCTTTGCGGTCCTCGGGCGAGCCGCCCCGGGGCGGTCGGGACGATTTTGTGCTCGCCGCGAAACGCGCAGACCGGGCATTATCCGCAGGCCGCGCTCAGCTGGTCTATGAATTGATGGCGCGCACGCCGCGGGTGAACGAATCAGACGCTTTGTCACGTGTCTATGCGGAAACCGCGCTGGCGATGGGCCGGACACAAGAGGCTTGCCGGGCCGCTGACGCGTTGCTGGAAGGTCGGGACGCGGCCTATTGGCTGCGGCTGCGCGCCAGCTGTCTGGCGCTGGACGGCGCCATTCCCGCTGCCGAGCTGACCGCTGAACTGGCGCGCGCCCAAGCGCAAACGCCCGCTTTCGATCAGGTGTTTGACGCCCTGACGCTCAATCAGCCGGCGCCGGAAGGCTTTCGTCCGCGCACTGCGCTGCAGCTGACCTTGCTGGAAGCGCTGGCGCCAGGCGTGCGCCTGTATCCGCACGAGGATGCGCCGAACTGGCTGCATCTGGCGGCGGAACGCACCGGTCCCACCATCGCCCTGCCTGAAACCTTGCCTGAAGCGCTGGAAGCGGCGGTCGCCATGGATGGCGCAGAGCGCGCCGCGGCGCTGGGCGCCTTGATCGGCCAGGATCTCGATCGCGAGATCGCCGCCGAGGCTCTCGCCATCCGCCTGTCGGACGCGGCGCAGCAAGGCCTGTTCATGGAAGCCGCCCTGACATTCGGGCCGGAAGTGGCGAGTCTGCCGATCACTGAAAACACGCTCGCCCATGGCGTCCATTTCGTTCTGGCCGCCCTGGCGGCGGACGACCTCGTCGCCGCCGAGCGTTGGCGCGAAGCCCTGCTGGACGGACCGCCGGAGCCTGAGCCAGCGATGCAACCCGCATCAGAATTGGGCGGGTTGCCGGCATTGGATGGCGCAGGTTCTGAACCAGACGCAGACGAGAAAACGCCGGCTCCGGCGTGGCAACCGCCTGCGCCGGGCCTGATGGTGGCGATTGATTTCGCCCACGCCATAGCGCTCGATCAGATCGAGGATGATGCGTTCATGGCGCTATTGGCGGCGCGACTGGAGACGGCGACCCCTGAACGCTTGTGTCAGGCGGCTGGCCTTGTGGCGCTCGGCGCGGATGACCAGGGTGAGTTGCAACAGGCGCTGTCCGGTCTGACCCGCCAGACGGGCGTTACGCCCCCCGCTTTGGGGCCGCTGCTGCTGGCGTCCGGGCCAGGGCTCTGGGCGAGACGCAACTGCACGCTGCGTCCTTGCTGGAACGCCATCCCGCTGACGCTGAAACCTGCGCTGCGGCCATGCTCGCGCTCGATCATGCCGGTCTGCGTCGGCAGGCGCTGCAATACCTCTTGGCGCGGGTCATTGAGGACGCTGCGTGAGCGCGCGCTCGATTGATCTCTTCCTCGATATGATGGCAGCTGAGCGCGGCGCCGCTCGCAATACGCTCGACGCCTATCGCCGCGATCTTGAAGACGCCGCCGCGCGTCTGGGCGGGCGCGGCGTCGGTCTTGAACAGGCGCAAACCCGTGATGTGGAAGCCTTGCTGGCGGACCTGGCTGCAGACGGTCTGTCGCCCGCTACCGCCGCGCGCCGGCTCTCCGCGCTGAAGCGCTATTACCGGTT
>JAEPEX010000084.1_pt1 | contig 25798 bp, 45 predicted proteins | sample 9130951 | NCBI WGS metagenome assembly JAEPEX01 (sample SAMN17228542, study PRJNA684324) | microbial mat metagenome | biome: saline marsh[ENVO:00000054]; feature: microbial feature [ENVO:01000007], biofilm[ENVO:00002034], sulphate-reducing...; material: estuarine water [ENVO:01000301]|estuarine... | reverse complement strand
ATCGGGATGGCCGGCGCGCGCTACTGGTCGGTCGATACCACGCTCGATTTCGATGGCGCCGGCGCGCCCGGCCTTTCGGTGGACGGGTCCGACAGCTGGTTGGACCCGGTGATCGGTCTGCGCGGGCGCTACGATCTGAGCGATCGCTGGTTCGTCACCGGCTGGGCGCAGGCGGGCGGCTTTGGCGCAGGGTCGGACAGCATGGGCGATGTGTTCGGCGCCTTCGGCTACAGGTTCTCCGACCGGACCAGCGGGTGGTCGGCTATCGCTGGCTTTCGGTCGATCGGGAAACCGACGATTTCCTCTACGACATCACCATGGATGGCATCATGGCGGGGGTCAGCTTCGGCTTCTGACCCGGCCCGGATCGGGCTGCGCATTTTCTTCGTGCGCCCGGAGCCACTTTCGGTCTATCATATAGTTCAATGTTGAACCATCAGGATCGCCAGGGAGGTCGCATGGCAGCGAAACGCCCCGCCCGCCGCAAGGGCGCCGACGAAAGGACGAGCTTGTCGGCTATTACCGCGACATGCTGCTCATCCGCCGGTTCGAGGAAAAGGCCGGCCAGCTTTACGGCATGGGGCTGATCGGCGGTTTCTGTCACCTCTATATCGGGCAAGAGGCGGTCGTCGTCGGGCTCGAGGCCGCCGCGCAGAAGGGCGACAAGCGGGTGACGACCTATCGCGACCATGGTCACATGCTGGCCTGCGGGATGGAACCCGCGGGCGTGATGGCCGAACTGACCGGGCGCGCCGGCGGCTATTCCCAGGGCAAGGGCGGCTCGATGCACATGTTCAGCCGCGAGAAGGATTTCTATGGCGCCATGGCATTGTCGGTGCGAATGTGCCGATCGGCGCCGGGCTGGCCTTTTCGGATCAGTATAACGGTACCGACAACGTCACCTTCACCTATTTCGGCGACGGCGCCGGCGAATCAGGGCCAGGTCTACCGAGACCTTCAACATGGCCAGCCTGTGGAAGCTGCGGTGATCTTCGTGATCGAGAACAATCTTTACGCCATGGGCACGTCGCAAAGACGCTCCACCTCCACCGACGACATCTACACCCGCGGCAAGCCCTTGGCATCCCGGGCGAACTGGTCGACGGGATGGATGTGCTGAAGATGCGCGAGGCCGGGCTGAAGGCGGCGGCCCATGCCCGCGCCGGCAAGGGGCCCTATATCTCGAGGCGCTGACCTATCGCTATCGCGGGCACTCGATGTCGGACCCGGCGAAATACCGGACCCGCGAAGAGGTGCAGAAGATGCGCACGGAAAAGGACCCGATCGCCTTTCTGCGCGAGCTGCTGATCGAAAAGGGCCACGCCGATGACGAGGCGCTGAAGGCGATCGACAAGGCGGTCAAGGCCGAGGTCAACGCGGCCGCCGATTTCGCCCGCGAAAGCCCCGAACCCGACCCGGCCGAACTGTGGACCGATGTGCTGATCGACGCCTGAGGGGAAGACATATGGCAACCGAGATCCTGATGCCCGCGCTGTCGCCCACCATGGAGGAGGGCACGCTGGCCAGATGGCTGAGAAGGAGGGCGACGAAATCGCGGCGGGCGACATCATCGCCGAGATCGAGACCGACCAAGGCGGTGATGGAGTTCGAAGCGGTCGATGAAGGCGTGCTGGGCAAGATCCTGGTCCCCGAGGGCGCCGAAGGCGTGAAGGTGAACACACCGATTGCCTTGCTCGACGGCGACAGCGCCGCGGCCGCACCGGCGGCGCCGCGTCGCCCGCAAGGGCACAGAAGGCGCCGGTGCCGGCCGCGCCACCCGCCGCCCGGCCGAACCCGCGCCCATGCAGACCCGAGGCCGCGCCCGAAATCCCCGCCGGCGCCGAGTTGAAATCCATGCCGATGCGCGAGGCGCTGCGCGACGCGATGGCGGAAGAAATGCGCGCAGACGACAAGGTGTTCGTGATGGGCGAGGAAGTCGCCCAGTATCAAGGCGCCTACAAGGTGACCCGCGAGCTGCTGGAGGAATTCGGTGACCAGCGCGTCGTGGACACCCCGATCACCGAGCACGGATTCGCCGGGCTCGGCGTCGGCGCGGCGTTCGGCGGTCTCAAACCGATCGTCGAGTTCATGACCTTCAACTTCGCCATGCAGGCCATCGACCACATCATCAACTCGGCCGCGAAGACCCTTTATATGTCCGGCGGCCAGATGGGCTGCCCGATGGTGTTCCGCGGCCCGAACGGCGCGGCGTCGCGCGTCGGCGCTCAGCACAGCCAGGACTATTCAGCCTGGTATGCGTCATGTGCCCGGGCCTGAAGTGATCGCAGCCCTATGATGCGGCGGACGCCAAGGGGCTGCTGAAGGCCGCCGATTCGCTGACCCGAACCCGGTCGTGTTCCTGGAAAACGAGATCATTTACGGCAAGAGCTTCGAGGTGCCCACCGATCCGATTGGGTGCCTGCCGATCGGCAAGGCGCGGGTGCGGCGGACGGGCACGGATGTGACCATCGTCAGCTTCGGCATCGGCATGCTGACCGCAGAGGAAGCCGCCGATGCGCTGGCGGCAGAGGGGATTTCGGCGGAACTCGTGGACCTGCGCACGCTGCGGCCGATGGACACCGCCACCGTTGTGCAATCGGTGCAGAAGACCAACCGTTGCGTGACCGTCGAACAGGGCTGGCCGGTCTGTTCGATCGGCACCCATATCTCGGCCGTGCTGATGACGCAGGCGTTCGACTGGCTCGATGCGCCGGTCCTCAATGTCACCGGCAAGGATGTGCCGATGCCCTATGCCGCCAATCTGGAGAGACTGGCGCTGGGGACCGTGGATGACGTGATCGCGGCGGTGCGCGCCGTGTGCTATCGCTGAGGGGGCGCGCCATGCCGACCGAGATCCTGATGCCCGCGCTGTCGCCCACCATGGAAGAGGGCAATCTCGCCCGCTGGCTGAAGGCCGAGGCGATGCAATCGCGGCGGGCGACATCATCGCGGAGATCGAGACCGACAAGGCGGTGATGGAATTCGAAGCCGTCGACGAGGGCAGGCTGGGCAGGGTGCTGATCCCCGAAGGTACCGAGGGGGTGAAGGTCAACACCCCATCGCCGTGCTGCTGGCTGAGGGGGAAAGCGCCGAAGACATCGAAACGGCCCCGGCCGGTTCGGCCGCCTCCTCCGCCCTTTCGGGCGACGTCGGCGGATCGCCTGCCGTCAAGGCTTCGCCGGCGCCCCGGCCGGCGCCGGAAACGGCGCCGCAGGACCGCGTCTTCGCGAGCCCGCTGGCGCGCCGGATCGCCGCCGAGAGAGGGCTCGATCTGGGCGCGATCAGGGGGTCCGGCCGCATGGCCGGATCGTGAAAGCCGATGTGGCGGCGGCCGCCGCTGCGCCCGCGCCGACATCGCCCGAAAGGGCGGAGGAGGCGGTTGCGAAACCCGCGCCGACCGATGCCGGACGGGTCGCCCCGCTTTACGCCGACCGGGCCCATGAGGAGATCGCGCTTGACGGCATGCGGAAGACCATCGCGGCCCGGCTGACCGAGGCCAAACAGACCATCCCGCATTTCTATCTGCGCCGGACCGCGCGGATCGACGCTCTGCTCGATCTGCGCAAGCAGATGAATGCCGGCCTGGCGAAGCGCGACATCAAGCTGTCGGTCAACGATTTCATTATCAAGGCGGTGGCCACGGCGCTGCAGGCGGTGCCCGACGCCAATGCCGTCTGGGCCGGCGACCGCATCCTGCGGCTCAGGCCGTCGGATGTGGCCGTGGCGGTGGCCATCGAGGGCGGGCTTTTCACCCCGGTGGTCCGTGATGCCGACAGCAAATCGCTGTCCGCGATCTCGGCCGAGATGAAGGATCTCGCCGGCCGTGCCCGCGACCGAAAGCTCGCTCCGCAGGAATACCTGGGCGGCAGCACGGCGGTGTCCAATCTGGGCATGTACGGGATCGAGAATTTCGATGCCGTCATCAACCCGCCGCATGGCTCGATCCTGGCCGTCGGCGCGGGCGTGCCCTCCCCGGTCGTGGGTGGCGACGGGGCCGTGACCACCGCCACCACAATGGCGCTGACGCTGTCGGTCGATCACCGTGTGATCGACGGCGCGCTCGGGGCGCAGTTTCTGGGCGCAATCGTCGACGGCCTTCAGGCCCCGCTCGCCCTGCTGGCCTGATACCAAAGCGCAATGTGCCGGGCGCTCCCGGGCGCACGCCCGGGACAGCGCCCGCCGCGCGGCGGGCGCCCCCAGACGGAACGCGATGCGCCCTAACAGCCGAACCGATGTTCCATGGTCGCGGCCGGTTCGTTGCAGCCGGCCTCGCCCACCACCTTCGCCGGGATGCCGCCACCGTGGTGCAAGGCGGCACGTCGGTCAGCACCACCGACCCCGCGGCAATGCGCGAGCCGCAGCCGACCGTGATGTTGCCCAGCACCTTGGCCCCGGCGCCGATCAGCACGTTCTCGCCGATCTTCGGATGGCGGTCGCCATCTCCCTTGCCGGTGCCGCCCAGCGTGACCGAATGCAGCATCGAAACGTTGTCGGCCACCACCGCCGTCTCGCCGATCACGATGGAATGGGCATGGTCGATCATGATACCCTGGCCCATCCGCGCGCCGGGGTGAATATCGACCCCGAAAACCTCGGAGATGCGCATCTGCAGGAACCAGGCCATGGCCCGGCGCCCGGTCAACCACAGCCGGTGTGCCACCCGATAGGCCATAAGAGCCTGAAACCCCTTGAAGAACAGGATCGGCTGGATCAGCCGGTGACAGGCCGGATCGCGGTCCAGCACCGCCACCAGATCGGCGCGCGCAGCGCGGCCAATGCCCGGATCGTCGGCCATGGCGGCGCCGGCGATCTCGCGCAACAGCTGCTCGGACATTTCGGGCGAGGCAAGCTTCAGCGCCACCCGATAAGCCAGCGCATCGTCGAGCGTGGTGTGGTGCAACAGGCTGGAATGGATCAGCCCGCCGAGCAGCGGCTCGTCCTCCACCGCCTCGGCGGCCTCGCGCCGGATCCGCTGCCACAGCGGATCGACCACCGCCATCTTGCGTATTGCCCCGGACATGACGTTTCCTTCATGCGCAATCTACCGCCAGCAGCCTAGGTGCAAACCGCCGCCGGGAAAGACCGCAGATGGACGGATCGTGCTTGACCGGATCAAATCCCTGTTGGCGGGGCGGCTGGCCGATCTGGCCGCCCGGCTGCGCGCCGCGCTGGCCCGGATCGAGACCGGCGATTTCGGCTATTGCACCGAATGCGGCGAGGCGATTGCTGCGGCGCGGCTTGAATTCGATCCCGCCCTGGCATTGTGCATCGCCTGTGCGCGTACGGCGATGGGCCGGTCAGGCGATGATATCGGGATAGAGCCGATCCTCGATCCGGGCGATCCGGTCGCGGAGGGCCAGCTTCTTCTTCTTCAGCCGCCGCAGCGCCAGCGGGTCGCCGCGCTCGGCCTCGAGCGCGGCAATCGCGGCGTCGAGGTCGCGATGCTCTTCCCCAAGTGCGGCGCGTTCCGCGCGCAGGATTTCCTCTTCGCTCATCTGCGATCCGCTCATCACGGCTGTCCCGATCTCGCGACCCATCCATAGCCGCCTGTGGCGAAAAGGCAAAGGGGCTTGTTCGGACCCATCGCGGCCCCATATCGTCCCTGTGGGTCGCCGGGATCGGGGCCCATGCTACAGGTCGCTTGATACAAGGACTGGCCGCAATGACAAAAACCGGCTTTGCCACCCATCCGTTCCTGCTGGGCTTCGACCAGCTCGAGGCGCTGGTCGAACAGACCGCGCGCAGTGGCAATGGCGGGTATCCGCCCTACAACATCGAACAGGCCCGGCCAAACGCGTTTCGGATCACGCTGGCGGTGGCCGGCTTTGCCGAGGCCGATCTGGCGATCACGCTGGAGGATCGGCAGCTGGCGGTCACCGGACGGCAGGAGGATGAGGGCGATCCGCGCCGGTTCCTGCATCGCGGCATTGCCGCGCGACAGTTCCGCCGCGCCTTCGTTCTGGCCGACGGGGTCGAGGTGGCGGGCGCCACGCTGGAAAACGGCCTTCTGCATATCGATCTGATCCGGATATCGATCTGATCCGGGCCGATCCCGACCGCGCGGTGCGCAGCATCGCCATCGGCAAGGGGTGAAAGGGGGACGACCATGGACCGCAAATTCGCAATGAAAGGGGCCGGGCAGCCGATTGTCTATGTTCGCCCGGTGCCGGCCGAGGATCTGCCCGACGACATCCGCGCCCAGATTGCGCCCGATGCCCGCTTTACGCCGTGCACGATGCCGACGGCCAGCGGCTGGCGGTGGTACGCGATCGCCGGCTGGCCTTCGTGCTGGCGCGGCAGAACGATCTGGCCCCGGTCAGCGTGCACTGATCCTGCGCCGATCCCGCGTTGCATTCCGCTTCGGAATCGGGAAAGGTTTCCGCGCCGGTCACGCCGGGCGGACGACGAAGCCGCCCCGTGCCGTGCGACGGCAAGGGAGGGTTCGGGATTGGCAAGCGGTGCGCCCGATACAGGTGACCTGATTTCGATCCCCGCGCTGCTGGCGCGGAATGCCCGCGCCTATGGCGCCCGTCCGGCCTATCGCGAGAAGGAATTCGGCATCTGGCAATGCTGGAGCTGGGCCGAGGCCGAGGCCGAGATTCGCGCCATGGCCGCGGGTTTTCTGGTGCTGGGGGTCGAACGCGGCGACACGGTGGCGGTCATCGGGCGCAACCGTCCGGCGCTTTACTGGGCGATGGTAGCCGCACAGATGACCGGCGCGATCCCGGTGCCGCTCTATCAGGACGCGGTGGCCGAGGAAATGGCCTATGTCCTCGACCATTGCGGGGCGCGCTTTGTGGTCGCGGGCGATCAGGAGCAGGTCGACAAGGTGCTCGAAATCGCCGGAAGGCTGCCGGCGCTCGAGCACATGATGTATCTCGACCCGCGCGGCTTGCGGAAATACGACCACACCAAGCTGCACGCGCTCGACAACATCATCGCCGAGGGGCGGCTGGCGCTCGACCGGCTGGGGCGTGAGCTTGCGGCGCGGATCGCCGAGATCGACGACGATACCACCTGCGTGATGCTCTACACTTCGGGCACACGGGCAAGCCCAAGGGCGTGGTGCTGTCGAATCGCAACATCATCGCGACCGCCCGTGCGTCGTGCGAATTCGACAATCTTGGCCAGGACGAAGAGGTGCTGGCCTATCTGCCGATGGCCTGGGTCGGCGATTTCATCTTTTCGATCGGGCAGGCCTATTGGGCGGGGTTCTGCGTGAACTGCCCCGAAAGTGCCGACACCATGATGACCGATCTGTGCGAGATCGGGCCGACCTATTTCTTCGCCCCGCCGCGCGTGTTCGAAACCGTGCTGACCAATGTGATGATCCGGATGGAGGATGCCGGCGACCTGAAAACACGGACTGTTCCATCATTTCATGGCGTTCGCCAAGGACAAGGGCGAGGCCTATGGCATCCCCAAGATGCGGCGCAAACAGTCCACCCCGACGCTGCGCCGCCGGTTGCGCTGGTTGTTCCGCTATTCCATGGGCATCGGTTTCGCCATCGAGACGCTGATCGAGAACGCGGTCAAGCTGGCGGTGGTCCGGCTGCGTCACCCGCTGGAGGCCCGCAAGCATTTCCGCGGCCGCGGGCCGCTCCTGAACCTCTACCCGCAGCCCTTGCGCGACTATTTCGAATATCGCACCGGCGACGTGCTGATCTTCGGGCCGCTGAAGAACACGCTGGGCCTGTCGCGGGTGCGGGTGGCCTATACGGCGGGCGAGGCGATCGGTCCCGAGATTTTCGATTTCTACCGCTCGCTGGGGATCAACCTCAAACAGCTTTACGGCCAGACCGAGGCCAGCGTCTTCATCACCCAGCAGCCCGATGGCGAGGTGCGCTCCGACACGGTCGGCGTGCCGAGCCCCGGGGTGGAGGTGAAGATCGGCGAGGCCGGCGAGGTCTATTACCGCTCGCCCGGCACTTTCGTGGAATACTACAAGAACGCGGAATCGACCGCGTCCACCAAGGACCCGAAGGCTGGGTGGCCACCGGGGATGCCGGGTTCTTCGAACCCGATACCGGGCATCTGCGGATCATCGACCGCGCCAAGGATGTGGGCAAGATGGCCGATGGCAGCCTGTTCGCGCCCAAATATGTCGAGAACAAGCTGAAATTCTTTCCCGACATTCTGGAGGCGGTGGTGTTCGGCGCCGGCCGCGACCGCTGCTGCGCCTTCATCAACATCGACCTGACGGCGGTTGGCAACTGGGCCGAACGCAACAACATCGCCTATGCCAGCTATCAGGAACTGGCCAGCACCCGCGCGTGCTGGACACGATCCGCGACCATGTGGAAACGGTGAACCGAAGCGTGGCCGAGGATCCGATGCTGTCGGGCTGCCAGATCCACCGCTTTCTGGTGCTGCACAAGGAACTCGATGCCGACGACGGGGAACTGACCCGCACGCGGAAAGTGCGCCGCAACATCATCTCCGAGAAATACGCCGATCTGGTGACCGCGCTCTATGACGGGTCCCAGACGATCTATACCGAGACCGAAGTGACCTATGAGGACGGCCGCAAGGGCTCGATCAAGGCCACGCTGACGATTTGCGACGCGGCCGTGCAGCCGGTGACGGCAGCCCAGAGGGAGGCGGCGGAATGAGCCGAAGAATTGACTATGAGAAAGAGAGGAAAAGAAATCAAATTGTTGGCCAGGGCAGCGAGATATCTCACCCTGACAACTATAGCTTCGACATGAAACGAACCTGCGCACTGGCAGTGATGAAACCGTGAAACGTGAGGGATGCGGTGTTCGCATAAGTGGCTGTCTTACTATTAAGGAAAAGGAACGCAGAAAAAGAGACAAACAGCTAGCCCACGCAATAGAAGAATCCTATCGACGATTGAGAAACCGCAAGGCTATTGCCGTGAGGAACATTCCGGATCTCCAGAAAGAGGTTAATGAACGTGCCGACAAGGTTTCCGCGCTAGAGGGTGAGTACCGCGCCTACAGGAACGCTAAAAAGAAACTTAGGAGTGCCAAGAAAAGGCTGGACAAAGCAATGCGTTACAAAGCTGAGTTGAGTAGCGAGATTGATGCAAAACCAGATGAACGTCCGGCCTACAATGAGCGCGACTGACATGACCCACCATCCCCTTCACGCCGCCGAGGCCGCGCCGGACGAGGCGAGCTATGCCAAGCTTGAAACCGAGCATGGGATCGAACCGCGCCAGATCGGCGGCACCCTGATGGAGATGAAGAACATCACCCTGCGCTTTGGTGGGGTGGTGGCGATCAAGGACATCTCTTTCGACATCCGTGAGGGCGAGATCCGCGCCATCATCGGCCCGAACGGCGCCGGGAAATCCTCGATGCTCAACGTGATCTCGGGCTTCTACACCCCGCAGGAGGGCGAGATCTGGTTCCGCGGCGAAAGGCGTCCGCCGATGCGGCCCTATCAGGTCGCGCGGCTGGGGATTGCGCGCACCTTCCAGAACATCGCGCTCTTCAAGGGATGTCGACGCTCGACAATCTGATGACGGGCCGGCTGACGCGGATGAAGGCGGGCCTGTTCGCGCAGGCCATCTGGTGGGGCTCGGCCGAGGCCGAAGAGGTCGAGAACCGCGAGGCGGTGGAAAAGATCATCGACTTCCTGGAAATCCAGCACATCCGCAAGACGCCGGTCGGCCGCCTGCCCTATGGGCTGCAGAAGCGGGTGGAACTGGGTCGCGCGCTGGCCGCCGAACCGGAGCTTCTGCTGCTCGACGAACCCATGGCGGGGATGAATGTCGAGGAGAAGGAGGATATGAGCCGCTTCATCCTCGACGTGAACGACGAATTCGGCACCACCATCGCGTTGATCGAGCACGATATGGGCGTGGTGATGGACCTTTCCGACCGGGTCGTGGTGATGGATTACGGCCAGAAGATCGGCGACGGCACCCCCGACGAGGTGCGTGCCAACCCCGAGGTGATCGCCGCCTATCTGGGGGTGCCGCATGAGACCTGAGCGCCACGATCAGACCTCGCCCGGCCACCGTGCCGAAAACGCCGCGGGGCAGACCGCGCCGCGGCGGCCGATGGCGGGCCGGTCGCCCGCCCAACCCGCAGCCATCGGAGACCGGCATGGAGCTTCTGAGGAACATCTTTGTGACGCCCTTCGTCGACATGGTCGCGGCGCCCGATTTCCTGATGCAGGTGGTGTGGAGGGCCTCGTCTCCGGCGTGCTCTATGCGCTCATCGCGCTGGGCTTCGTGCTGATCTTCCGCTCATCGCGGATCTTCAACTTCGCGCAGGGCATCATGGTGGTGTTCGCCGCGCTGACGCTGGTGGGCCTGCACGAGATGGGCATACCCGCCTGGATCGCCGTGGCAGGCACGCTGGGGGTGATGTTTGCGCTCGCCTGGACGGTGGAGCGGGTGGTGCTGCGCCGCTGGTGGGACAGCCCGACATCATCCTGTTCATGGCGACGATCGGCATCACGCTGTTCCTGATCGGCTTTGGCGAGACGATCTTCGGGGGCGAGAACAAGCAGATGATCACCGCAGAGCTGGGCATCCCCACCGGCGATTTCGTGCTGGAGCCGTTCGGCGGCCTGCTGATCCTGCCAGCATATCGACGTCACCGCGGTGGTTGTCGCGGGCCTGTTGGTGGTCGGCCTGGTCGCTTTCCTGAACTACACCCGCATGGGACGGGCGGTGCGCGCGCTGGGCGACGACCATCAGGCCGCGCTTTCGGTCGGCATTTCGCTGCAGACGATCTGGGTGCTGGTGTGGTTCATCGCCGGGGTGATCGCGCTTGTCACCGGCATCGCCTGGGGCAGTCGCGCGGGCGTGTCCTTTGCGTTGGAGATCATCGCCTACAAGGCGCTGCCGGTTCTGATGCTTGGCGGGCTGGAAAGCATCACCGGCGCGATCGTCGGCGGGCTGCTTATCGGTGTGCTGGAAAAAGCTGTTCGAAATCTACTGGGGCGCGCCGCTCTTGGGTGGCAATACCGAAAGCTGGTTTGCATTCGTGCTGGCGCTCACCGTCCTGCTGTTCGCGCCGCAGGGCCTGTTCGGCGAGAAGATCATCGAGCGGGTCTGAAGGGGAAGCGGGGAATGCTCTATCGCATCGCAGGACAGTTCAAGACCAACTATCGCGCCGATCAGGCGCTGTTTCCGGTCAGCCAGGATGCATGGCTGCTGGGCCTCATCCTGATCTGTGCCTGGGGTCGCCTTTCCGCTGACGGCATCGGAATTCACCTTCCAGACGCTGCTGATCCCGATCCTGATCTATTCGCTTGCCGCGCTCGGCCTGAACATCCTGACCGGCTATGCCGGCCAGTTGTCACTGGGCACCGGGGCCTTCATGGGGCGTCGGCGCCTATGCCTGCTACAAGTTGCTGACGATCTTCCCCTGGATGAACCCGGTGGTGGCCATCCTGCTGTCGGGCGTCTTCAGTGCCGGCATCGGCCGTGGTGTTCGGCATCCCCTCTCTGCGGATCAAGGGCTTTTACCTGGCCATCGCGGACGCTCGCCGCGCAGTTCTTTCTGATCTGGCTGTTCGAGAAATGGGCCTGGCTGTACAACTACAACACGTCGGGCGCGATCCAGGTGCCGAATGTCGACATGTGGGGCATCACCATCCGCCGGCCCGCTCGCATCGTCGACGACGCAATACTATGTCCGTGCTTGCCAATCGTGACCCTCATAACGCTGCTTTGCATCAACCTGACCCGTGGCAATCTGGGGCGGATGTGGAAGGCGACCCGCGATATGGACATCGCAGCCGAGCTGATCGGGATCAACCTGATGAAGTCGAAGCTCATTGGCGTTTGCGGTTATCGTCCTACATCGTCGGGGGTGGCAGGAGCGCTGTTCGTGTTTCTGTGGCGCGGCGCGGCCGAGCCCAACCTGTTCGACATCACGCTCAGCTTCCAGATCCTGTTCATTGCGATCATCGGCGGGCTCCGGTTCGATCCTTGGCAACTACCTCGGCGCGATCCTGATCGTCGGGCTTCCGGTGGTCCTGAACTCGCTGCCCCGAACTCGTGGGGTCGAGATCAAGTCGGCGACGCTAGAACATCTGAACATCATGATCATCGGTTCGCTGATCGTCTTCTTCCTGATCGTCGAGCCGCATGGCCTTGCGCGCCTGTGGCGGCCTCATTCGCGAGAAACTGATCAAGTGGCCGTTCCCGCACTGAACCAACGGCCGCGCAACGGCGCGCCCCAAGGCGGGCAAAACAAGGAAAGGGAGGACTCCATGCATCGTTTCACCACACTGGCCGTCGCCGCGTCGCTGGCGCTTGGCCCGGCGACCTCGGTCCTGGCGCAGGAAATCTATGCGCCCAACCTGGCATATCGGACCGGACCGTTCGCATCCACGGGCATACCGCTGATGGACGGTCAGGCGGACTACATGACGCTTCTGAACGATCGCGATGGTGGGATCGCGGCGTCACGGTCGACTTCGAAGAGTGCGAAACCGGCTATTCCACCGAGAAAGGCGTGGAATGCTACCGAGCGCACCAAATCCGACGCGATCGTGACCCAGCCCTGGTCGACCGGCATTACCTTGCAGGTGCTGCCGCAGACCAACACCGACCAGATCCCGATCCTCGCCCCCGGCTACGGCTTTTTCCGCCGATGCAGGATGGGCGCGTGTTCCAGTGGCGTTCAACCCGCCGGCATCCTACTGGGAAGGGCATTCGATGATCGCCCAGGCGATTTCGGACGGTGACCTTGACAATCTGGCCGGCAAGAAGATCGCGTTCCTGCATCTCGATCACCCGTTCGGCAAGGAACCGATCCCGCTGTGGGAAGCCATGGCCGCCGAGCACGGTTTCGAACTGCTGCCGATCCCGGTCGGGATTCCGCAGATGCAGAACCAGTCGGCGCAGTGGCTGCAAATCCGCCGCGAGCGTCCGGATTTCGTCGTCATGCAGGGCTGGGGCGCGATGAACGCCACCGCGCTGCAAGAGGCCGCCAAGACACGGTATCCGATGGATCAGTTCGTGGGGATATGGTGGGCAGGCCATGACGCCGACCTGAAGCTTCTCGGTGAAGAGGGGACGGGATACCGCTCGATCTCGTGGTCAATCCCGCAGCCCGACGCCCCGATCATGGCCGATCTGCAGCAATACGTGATCGGCGCCGGAAAGAGCCAGGCAGAGGACGTCAACTCGGTCTTCTACCAGCGCGGTCTGGTGATCTCGATGATCCTTGCCGAGGCGATCCGCACGGCGCAGGAAATCCATGGCGTGGCCGAGATCGACGGCCCGATGCTGCGCGACGGGCTTGCCAACCTGAACATCACCGACGAGCGGCTTGCCGAGCTGGGGATGACCGGGATGGTCGCGCCCTTCGCGACCGCGTGCAACAACCACACGGGTTCGGCCGGCGCCTGGATGCTGCGCTGGGATGGTGTGAGAAATTCGTGCAGGACAGCGATCTGTTGCAGGGGCGATGCCGATCTGATCGCGCCCCTGGTCGAGGCCGCCGCCGCGAAATACGCCGAGGACAACGCCCCGTGGCCGGTGGACGAGACCTGCGACCCGCAAAGCTGACACCAGCTATTACCCCGGCCGCTTCCCCAAAGGCGGCCGGGCCCTGATTTCCCTTCACAGCGGACAAAGCGCCATGCTCGACAGCGACCCGACCGGTAACGGCGCTGCCCACCCCGCCAAGGCGGGGACGCAGAGACGATACTCGAAGTCACCAATATCGAAGTGATCTACAACCATGTGATCCTGGTCTTGAAGGGCGTGAGTCTGACCGTGCCAAGGGCGCGATCGTGGCGCTGCTGGGCGGCAACCGGCGCCGGCAAGACCACGACACTCAAGGCCATTTCGAACCTGCTCCATTCCGACCGCGGCGAAGTCACCAAGGGTGCGATCCGCTATCTGGGCGCCGATGTGACCGAGCTTGACCCGGGCGACGCTGGTGCAGCGCGGCGTGATCCAGGTCATGGAAGGGCGCCATTGCTTCGAGCATCTGACGGTCGAGGACAACCTGCTGACCGGCGCCCACACCCGCAGCGACGGCCGCGGCGCCATCGAGGCCGATCTCGACATGGTCTATACCTATTTCCCGCGCCTGGAAGGAGCGGCGGAAAAGCCAGGCCGGCTATACCTCGGGCGGGGAACAGCAGATGTGCGCGATCGGCCGCGCCCTGATGAGCCGGCCCCCAGACGATCCTGCTGGACGAGCCGTCGATGGGTCTGGCGCGCAGCTGGTCGAACAGATCTTCGAGATCGTGAAGGAGGCGTCAACGAAAACGAGGGCGTGACCTTCCTGCTGGCCGAACAGAACACCAATGTGGCGCTGCGCTATGCCCATTACGGCTATATCCTTGAATCGGGTCGGGTGGTGATGGACGGCCCGGCCGCCGCCCCTGCGCGAGAACCCCGATGTCAAGGAATTCTATCTGGGCCTCTCCGAAGAGGGCCGCAAAAGCTATCGCGACGTGCGCAGCTATCGGCGCCGCAAACGCTGGCTGAGCTGAAGCTTGCAGGCGACCCGCCGCGCCGGCCGACCCCTGCCAGACCGCCCGACGAGGGGCGGCGCGCCGCGCGGGGCTTTCCCCCCGGCGGGGCCGCCGCTAGGCTGCGCGCGTGCGCCGCTTTCGTTGCCCTTGACCTGCCCGACAGCGTGGCCATCGCGCTCGGCCGGCTGCAGGAGCATGTCCCCGAGGGCCGTCTCGTGCCCCCGGAGAATCTGCATCTGACGCTTCTCTTCCTCGACGACCAGCCGGTGCCGGGCGTTGGAGGACCTGCACCATGAGCTTGGCCGCCTTGCCCCGGCGGCCTTCGACTTGCGGCTGACCGGCCTTGGCAGCTTTTGGTGGCAAGGCGCCCCGAACGCTCCATGCCGAGGCCGCCCCGGACCCGGCGCTGATCGGTTTGCAGGCGCAAATCCGCGAGGCCGTCCGCCGGCGCGGGCATCGAACGGCCCCGAACCCGGTTCCGCCCGCATGTGACGCTTGCGCGATTCGGGGCGGGGCTGGGAGGCGACGGCCAGCGCCGGCTGGCCAGCTTCATCGCCCGGCACGGCCTGCTGGGCATTCCGCCGGCGCCCGTCGAAAGCTTCGGGCTCTATTGCTCGACCCTGCGGCCCGATGGCCCGGTCTACGATCCGCTCGCCACCTATCCGATCGGTGCGGCCGTCCGGGCCGAGGTCGGGACCAACGATCCTTGATCCTGACCGCAATGTGACCGTTGTCCGCCGCCCGCCCTGGCAGACGGTTCCCCTTGCCACCGGCGCCCCGGCCGGGCGAAACTGCGGCAACGCGCATGGAGGACCGCCATGGACAGCCATTACGACCATCTTTGAAACCCGCAGCGCCGATGCGCGCGCGGCCTCGCTTGCCGAATGCCTGCCCGCCCAGATCGCCGCGGCCAAGGCGCTGCCCGGCTATGCCGATGCGCTGGCCGATATCGACCCGACCGCGATCACCGACGCGGCCGCGCTGGCCGGGCTTCCGGGTGCTGCGCAAGGCCGGGCTGGGCGAGGCGCAGGCCGCCAACCCGCCCTTTGGCGGTTTCGCGGCCAAACCGGCGGCGGATTTCGCCCATGTGTTTCAGTCCCCGGGCCCGCTTTACGAACCGGGCGAGGTTGGCCGGGATTGGGTGGCGGCTCGGCCGGTTTCTGCATGCCCTGGGGATCGGGCCGGGACGACATCGTGCCAGAACTGCTTTGGCTATCACATGACGCCGGCGGGCATGATCTTCGAGAATGGCGCGCGGGCGGTCGGCGCCGCGGTGTTTCCCGCCGGCACCGGCCAGACCGATCTGCAGGTCCGGGCGGCGGCCGATATCGGCGTGACCGCCTATGCCGGCACGCCCGACTATCTGAAGGTGATCCTCGACCGGGCCGAGGCGCTTGGCCGCAGCCTGAGCATCACCAAGGCGGCGGTGTCGGGCGGTGCGCTGTTCCCGTCGCTGCGCCAGGATTATGCCGATCGCGGCATCGGTCTGCCGCCAGGCCTATGCCACGGCCGATCTGGGCAACATCGCCTATGAAAGCGCGGCCCAGGAGGGTCTGATCGTCGATGAGGGCGTGATCGTCGAGATCGTCACGCCCGGCACCGGCGATCCGGTGGCCGAGGGCCAGGTCGGCGAGGTTCTGGTCACCACGATGAACCCCGACTACCCGCTGATCCGCTTTGCCACCGGGCGATCTGTCGGCGGTGCTGCCGGGCCAAAGCCCCTGCGGCCGGACCAACATGCGGATCAGGGGCTGGATGGGCCGGGCCGATCAGACGACCAAAGATCAAGGGGATGTTCGTGCGGCCCGAACAGATCGCCGAATTCGTCGCCCGCCACCCCGAAGTGTCGGGGCCCGGATCACCGTGACCCGCGCCGGAGAGATGGATGCGATGATCGTCGAGGTGGAAACGACGGGCGACGATGTCGCAGGCTATGGTGATTCGATTGCGTCGATCCTGAAACTGCGCGGCAAGATCGAACTGGTGGTGCCCGGCAACCTGCCCAATGACGGCAAGGTGATCGACGACCAGCGCAGCTATGATTGAGGTCGGCGCAGCGCCGCGCGATCGGCACCCGCGCCGTGATCGGCCGCTCAGCCGGCGGCCGGGGCGGCAAGGCCGGTGACCCGGCCGGTATTGGTGACCGCGCAGCTCCAGACGCCGCCCGCCGCCCGGACATACACGGTCGACCCTTCGACGGCATAACTGGTCCAGGTGGCGACGACATCGCGACTTCCCGCGCGGCCCGCCACGGCTGCCATGCAGGCGGCCTCCTGCACGGTGGGAACGCGTCGACCGGGCCATAGCCCGCGGGCGCCGCCGCCCCGCCGCCGCGCCTTCGGTGCAACCAGGCAGCCCGCCGCAAACCGCCGCGACCAACCAGAGCCAGCCCGTTCGATGCATGGATGTCTCCGCGATCACCTTGGGGAAGCCTATGCTGCATTGCGCCCGGCTCAATCGGGAAGGTGCTGGAAAACCTGACGCAAATGGTCGACAAAGGCGTTCGATGACCGCCCCCGCCGATATCCCTGCCGCCGGGCACCGCCCGCGCGCCGAACCCGACCGGGCTGTTCGCTGGCCTCGCCTGGACGGCGGCGGCGCTGTGCCTGATGCCGATGATCGCGGTCGCACTTGCCGCGCTGTTCGGCGGAACCGACACGGTCGCGCATCTGTGGGACACCGTCCTGCCGCGCTATCTGCGGACGACGCTGGCGCTGGTGGCGCTGGTGGCGGCGGGCACGCTGACCATCGGCACGGGCGCGGCCTGGCTCGTGACCATGACCCGGTTTCCCGGCGTCCGCGCGTTCGAGGTGCGCTGGTCCTGCCGCTGGCCTTTCCGGCCTATGTGCTGGCCTATGCCTACACCCATCTGCTGGACCATCCCGGGGCGGTGCAGACGGGCTGCGCGCGATCACCGGCTGGGGGCCGCGCGACTACTGGTTTCCCGAAATCCCGCTCGCTGGGCGGCGCGGCGGCGATGCTGATCCTTGTGCTTTACCCCTATGTCTATCTGCTGGCGCGGGCGGCGTTCCTGCGCCAGGGCGCCGGCGACGGCGGATGGCGGCGCGGACGCTGGCCGGTCGATCTGGGGCACCTTTCTGTCGGTATCGGTTGCCGATGGCGCGGCCGGCGATCGCGGCCGGCGTGCTGCTGGCGGTGATGGAGACGATCGCCGATTTCGGCACCGTGGCGTATTTCGGCGTGCAGACCTTTGCCACGGCATCTATGCCAGCTGGTTCGCCATGGCCGACGCGCGGCGGCGGCGCAGCTTGCCCTGGGGCTGCTGGCCTTTGCGCTGCTGCTTGCGGTGCTCGAACGCGTCCAGCGGGGCGATGCGCGGTATTCCGAGACGGCCCGCGGGCACCGGCCGCTGGCGCCGCTGCGCCTGACCGGCTGGCGCGCCGCGGCGGCCTGGGCCGCCTGCGCGGTGCCGGTCCTCCTTGGCGCGTTGCTGCCGGCCGTCGTGCTGGCGCTGATGGCGCGCGAGTCGGGTCAGGACCTGCTGTCGCCGCGCTATCTGGGCTTTGTCCGGAATTCGGTGACGCTGGCGGCGATCGCCGCGGTGCTGACCGTCGCCGCGGCGATCGCGATCGGCTTTTTCACCGCCGGGCTGTCGGGCGGCCGGGGGGCGGCGGCCGCGTCCCATATCGCGCGGCTCGGCTATGCCGTGCCGGCGGTGTGATCGCGGTCGTGCCTGCTGGTGCCCCTTCGCGGCCTTCGACAATGCGCTCGATGCCTTCATGCGGCCGCGTTCGGCCTGTCGACCGGGGCTGCTGGTCACCGGCTCGATCTGGCTGCTGGTCGGCGCCTACATGATCCGCTTTCTGGCCGCGGCGCTGGGGGCGTGGGATGGCGGGCAGGCGACCGTGCCCCGCCAACATGGAGGCCGCGGCCCGATCGCTGGGGCAGACGCCGCTGGGCACGCTGCGCCGGGTCTATCTGCCCATCCTGCGGCCCAGCCTGCTGACCGCGCTGCTGATCGTCTTCGTCGATGTGATGAAGGAACTGCCGGCGACGCTGATCCTGCGCCCGTTCAACTTCGACACGCTGGCGGTTCAGGCCTATCGGCTGGCCGCCGACGAGCGGCTGGAGGGCGCCGCCGTGCCCAGCCTGGTGATCGTTGCGGTCGGGCTGCTGCCGGTGATCCTGATCTGCCGGCAGGTCGGCCGGCGCAGCGCCTGACGGCTATGGATCGCCCGGCGCCGGCCATGGGGATTGGCGCCGGGGCTGCCGGGCTGGATCCAGAAGTAGATCAGGATCAGCGTCCCGATGATCGGGATCAGGGCCAGCAGACACCACCATCCCGACCGGTCGATATCGTGCAACCGCCGCACCCCGACGGCGATCGAGGGCAGGATCAGCCCCAGCGTGACGACCAGGCTGACCGGCTGGGACGCGTCCCGCCCAAAGCCGAAAATGACACCGTCGACAAGTGCGGTGACAGCCGAGATCAGCAGCACGAAAAGCCCCCACCACCAGAATTCCGGCCGCCCGCGCGGCCCGAAAAGTGGCGTATTGCGACAGCACGCCGCGAATGGCGTCGGGGCGGTCATGGCCGGGGCTCCTGATGCGGTGCGGGACCGGGGGGTGATGCCACGGCCCCGGGCCCTGTTCAAGCCGGGCGGCCCTTCAACCCTTGTGGCCGATCTTCGGCTCGGTCCCGGCGCGCAGCCGGCGATGTTGGCGTGGTGTTTCCAGATCACCAGCGCCGACATCGCGCCACCAGCGCGGCCAGGTGCCAGTGGCCGAAGATGAGCGCGAAGGCGGGCGCACCGGCCGCCGCAAGGATTCGCCGACAGCGAGGAATAGCGGGTCAGCAGCGCGGTGCCGAGCCAGGTCGCGCAGGCCGCCGCGCCACCGGCAGCGACAGCGCGATCAGCGTGCCGAGAAAGGTCGCCACCCCCTTGCCGCCGCGAAACCCCAGCCATACCGGATAGAGATGGCGATGAGCGCGGCAAGCCCGGCGATGCCGCGGCCGCCTCGCCCGCCAGCGCGCGCGCGATCAGCACCGCCACCGCCCCCTTGCCGGCATCGCCCAGGAGCGTCAGCAGTGCCGCCCCGCGATGCCCGGTGCGCAGCACATTGGTCGCGCCGATATTGCCCGAGCCGATCTTGCGCGGATCGCCCAGGCCAAAGGCCGCGCGGCGACGATGCCGAACGGGACCGAACCGAGCAGATAGGACAGGATGGCCGCCACGATCAGCGTCACGGGTCTGCTCCGTCGTAGACCTGCGTGCCAGCCACCCAGGTCGCCCGCACCTTGCCCTGTAACCGCGCGCCGTCAAACGGCGTGTTCTTCGATTTCGAGCGCAGCGTGAAGCGGTCGAGGACAAAGGGCGCGTCGCGTCGAACAGCACCAGATCGGCCGGCGCACCGGGGGCAAGCCGCCCGCCCGGCAGGCCGAGCCGCCTTGCGGGGTTCAGCGACAGCGCCCGGAAGAGCGCCGGCAGGCCAAGCGCGCCGGCATGGTAAAGCCGCAGGGCGGCGGGCAGCAGGGTTTGCAGACCGACCGCGCCCGATGCCGCGTCCTCATAGGGCAGGCGTTTCGATTCCTCGTCCTGCGGGGTGTGCATCGAACACAGGATGTCGATGGTCCCGTCGGCCAGCGCCTCGACAACCGCCAGCCGATCCGTCTCGTCGCGCAGCGGCGGCTTGACCTTGAAGAAGGTGCGATAGTCCCCGACATCGAGCGCATTGAGCGTCACATGGTGGATCGAGGTGCCGGCCGTCACGTCGAGCCCGGCCGCCCTTGCGCGTCGCAGCGCGGGCAGGGCGGCGGCGGTGGTGACCTGGTCGGCATGATAGCGCGCGCCCGGTCATCTCGACGAGCGCGAGATCGCGTTCGAGCCCCATCCGTTCGGCGATGGGCGAGACGCCGGACAGGGCCACGCAGCGTGGCGAACTTGCCGCTGGCCGCGACCGCGCCGGCCGACAGGCCGGGGTCCTGCACATGGCCGATCACCAGCGCGCCCCAAGCCCGCGCATAGGTCAGGGCGCGCGCCATCACCTTTGCGTCGGCGACCACCCGGTCGCCATCGGTGAAGGCGACGGCACCGGCATCGCTCAGAAACCCGATCTCGACCATCTCGCGGCCGTCCCGCCCCTTGGTCAGCGCGGCCATCGGGTGGACGCGCACCGGGCTGACCTCGCGCGCCCGCCGGATCACGAAATCGAGCACTTCGGGCGTGTCGATGGGCGGCGTGGTGTCGGGACGCACCACCATGGTCGTGACCCGCCCGCCGCGGCGGCCGCGCCCGCGGTCTTGAAGCTTTCCTTGTGGCGCTCGCCCGGCTCGCCCACCTTGACGCCGATATCGACGATCCCGGGGCGAGGCAGGCGCCGCGGCAATCGAGCCGCTCGTCCGCCCTTTCGGGCAGGACCTCGCGGCCCAGGGCGGCGATACGGTCACCCTCGATCAGCAGACTGCCCGAGGTTTCGGTGCCCGCCTCGGGGTCGATCAGCCGGGCGTTGGTGAGGAGCACGGATGTCATGTTTCGTGCCCGGACCCGGCGCCTTGCTGCGCCAGCCAGCTGACGGCATCGAGCCGTGTCACGCGTGGTGCGAAAACGCGGTGGAACCGATCCAGCATGTCGGCGAGCCAGGCATGCTGTTCTGGCCAATGCGCCTGTTCGGTCACATCCTGAAACGCCCGTGAACACGAGATGCGCCGATCCTTTCGGCGGCGTACCAATCGAGCGGCAGACCCAATTCGCCTTCAATCGCTTCGATTGACTCTTTGAGTTCCGCGTAGTGCGCATGTGCATTCTGGCCTGTCAGATAGACTTCGGCGCGAAGCGAGTTCTCCTTGCGATTCAGCGTGCAGTTGAGATTGACGCCGGTCTTGCCCAGACCGTGGACCATCCAGTTCTGCGGCTGTGCCTTGACAGCGCGGACGCGCCGCGAGCGGTCCTGCAGCACTTCCTCGAATGCCGTCCAGTAATCCAGATAGAATTGCTGGGTTTCGCTGATATCGCCAATCACCCGCTTTGCGCCGCTTAAACTACGCGACCAGTCATTCGGTTTGGACACGACGTTGAATTGGGTGCCGCCGGGCTGTCGCCGATCCGCCAAAGTTCGACCTCGAGCGCAAAGAACTGAACGTCGCCGGTGGTGATGTCATTGAGCCAGTCCATCGCGGCGCGGTGTTCGTCGGCGATCCTTGCCGCGATCCAGACGATCGTCACGGCGTTCAGGCCCGCCGCGTAGGTCATCAACTGGCCCAGATGGGTGTGGTCCGTCCGTTCCAACTGGTTCTCGATCAGCACCCAGCTGTCGCTGATCGTATCCTTGCACAGGATATCCGCCCGGAACGGTCCGACATTGCGCTCCACCGCTTCCAGTTCCAGGTCGATCCCCAGCGTATCGGCCAGCAGCGCCAGATTGTCCTCCCGCGCCAGCCAGGGGGTGAAGTGCTGTGCCTCGCTCTGCCAGATGTTTCTCAACTCCACGCGTTCCAGACGGCCAAGCTCAGTCATCCTTCCCCCTCCGAATTTCCCGCTGCCGCCATGGCCCGGGCAATGGCGGCCCGGGTCGCGGCCTTGTCCGCCTGATACTTGATCAGATGCTTGTCGCCCGAGCGGGTGACGGTCTGCACCGCGCTGCCCAGCGTGTTCAGCCGGGCGATGTCGCCCAGCCGCACCTGGCGGCCCTGCGGACCCAAGAGCCGCCGGTCGGTCAGGTCCCAGCGCGCCTCCAGTTCCTCGGACGCCAGATAGAAGGTCCGCAAGGCGATGGCGGCCAGCCCGCCGACTGCGCCGGTCCAGACATGCGGGTTGCCGATGGCCCACAGGATGCCCATGCCGATGGCCATGGCGAGCGCGGCCAGCCAGGCATGGTCGCGGTAATAGGTCGCCCGATCCGGCGTGAAGCTTTGGCGGACGGTTTCGCCCGGTTCCAACTCGGCGGTGGGGGTCATGGAATGGGTCATGGGTTTGCGCCCCGCCGATCCCGCAGCCCCCCCGCCAGCAGGTCCATCGCCGCCATGCGCACCGCCACCCCCATCTCGACCTGGTCCTGGATCACCGAGCGGTTGATGTCGTCGGCCAGCGTCCCGTCGATCTCCACCCCGCGGTTCATCGGCCCCGGATGCATCACGATGGCGTCGGGTTTCGCATGCGCCAGTTTCTCGGCATCGAGCCCGTAGCGGTGATAATACTCCCGCTCGCTGGGGATGAACCCGCCATCCATCCGCTCCTTCTGCAGGCGCAGCATCATCACGACGTCCGGCGTCCTGCAAGCCCTGGGCCATGTCGTCGAAACACCTCGACCCCCATCTCGGCGATCCCCGCGGGCATCAGCGTGGGCGGGCCGATCACCCGCAGCCGGCTTTCCATCTTGCCCAGCAGCAGCAGGTTCGATCGGGCCACGCGGGAATGCGCGATGTCGCCGCAGATCGCCACGGTCAGCCGGTGCAGCCGCCCCTTGGCGCGCCGGATCGTCAGCGCATCCAACAGCGCCTGGGTGGGATGCTCGTGCCGGCCGTCGCCCGCATTCAGCACCGCGCAATTCACCTTTTGCGCCAGCAGGTCGACCGCGCCGAGGCCGGGTGACGCACCACCAGCAGATCGGGATGCATGGCGTTCAGCGTCAGTGCGGTGTCGATCAGCGTCTCGCCCTTCTTCAGGGAACTCGCCTGCATCGGCATCGACATCACATCGGCACCCAGCCGTTTGCCGGCGATCTCGAAGCTTGCCTGCGTCCGGGTCGAGGGTTCGAAGAACATGTTGATCTGGGTCAGCCCGAAGAGCGCCGAGCCATGCTTTTCGGGGGCCCGGTTCAGCGCCGCATAGCGATCGGCCAGATCGAGAAGCGCCACGATATCGGCAGGCGCCAGTTGCTCGATCCCCAGCAGGTGCCGTCCGTCCCACATATGCGATCCCGTGCCTGGACCCGTCCCCTATAGGCGCCGGGCGGCCGGTGCGGCAAGATGCTTGGCCCGGGGGCGGGCGGCAGGCTAGAACGGGTGCAAGGGGGATTGGCATGACCGACCGCGCCGCGCTTCTGGCCGCGCTTGACTGGCAGATCGAATTGGGGCGACCGAGGCAATCGGCGTGCGCCGGTCGACCGCTATGCGCTGGCTACGACGCCGCGGCGCGGCGGCGGCGCCCGTACCGCCCGCCGCACCGCACCCCGCCGAACGGCCGCCGCCCCCGGCGGCGCCGCAGACAATGTGGCCGAGGCCCGCGCAATGCCGACGCGGCGGCAGACCTGCCCGCCCTGCGCGACGCGCTGGCGCGGTTCGACCGCTGCGACCTGAAACAGGGCGCCCGCAACCTGGTCTTTGCCGATGGCGATCCGGCCGCGGCCCTGATGATCCTGGGCGAGGCGCCGGGCCGCGACGAGGACCTTCAGGGCAGGCCCTTTGTCGGCCGGGCGGGGCAGCTTCTCGACCGGATGCTGGCGGCGATCGCCGCGACCGCCATGCCGACGATCCCGCCCGGGGCGTCTATATCACCAATGTGCTGCCCTGGCGGCCGCCGCAGAACCGCGACCCGAACCCGAAGAGATCGCCATGCTGCGCCCCTTTGTCGACCGGCATATCGCGCTCGTCGATCCGGCCGTGCTGGTGCTGATGGCAACCATGCCTGTGCGGCGATGCTGGGGCGGCGCGGGATCACCAGATTGCGCGGGCAATGGGCGCAGGCGGCGGGGCGACCCGCTTTGCCGATGTTCCACCCCGCCTATCTGCTGCGCAACCCGGCGGCCAAGCGCGAGGCCTGGGCCGATCTGCTGGCGCTGCAGGCGCGGCTAGGGCCATGAAGGCGCTTTGGTGGTCTGGCCTTGTGGCCTTGTTGCCCGTTCTCGCAGCGGCCGACGACAGTCCAAGCCTGATCGATTTCGATCGCCTCTTCGCCGATTTCGCGGATCGCGTCGAAACCGTTGAACTGGCCGATGGGACCGAGCGGCGCATTCTGATGATGCCCGGCCCGGTGCGACTATCCCATGACCTCGGAACGAACCGGTTTGTCGGGCTGGACGAATCCGGGCTGGGCGCGGTCGGTTGCGCGCGCATCTTGTCTTTGGACTGGTGGAACGGGCGCGGGCTGCCCCCGGCTCTTGACACCGGCGCAGCACCGCGCGCCTGTCCGAACGGGCCGACGAGGTGATCACCTTCATGGCTGAAAATGCCTATCCCCCGATCGCAAAGTCGGTCGCGGCCGGTTACGTGGAAGCCATGATCGACCAGGAAATCGATGAAAAGCGGCTTGCCGGTTGGACCTGTCCGGTGCCCCCGTCGATCGGACGGTTGTCCACGCATATCCTGTCCGACGCGTTTGCAGAGAATTGACGCTGTCTCTGGCGCTCCCAAGATTGCCCGTTGTCAACCCTTGCCTGTGAGGCCATCGCCGATGAACCCTATCGATGGAAGCCGCGCTTTTCTGCCTGTCCGCTTCGCCGTGCTCACCCTGTCGGACACCCGCAGCCTGGCCGACGACAAGTCCGGCGCGGTGCTGGCCGAGCGGATCGAAGGCGCCGGCCATACCCTGGCCGCCCGCGCCATCCTGCCCGACGAACGCGACCGGATCGCCGAACAGTTGCGCGCCTGGGTGGCCGATCCCGGCATCGACGCGGTGCTGACCACGGGGCACGGGCTTACGGGGCGCGACGTGACCGTCGAGGCGCATCGCGATGTCTACGAGAAAGAGATCGAGGCGTTCGGCACCGTCTTCACCATCGTCTCGATGAAAAAGATCGGCACCTCGGCGATCCAGTCGCGTGCCTGCGCGGGGTCGCAGGCGGCACCTATCTGTTCGCGCTGCCGGGCAGCCCCGGCGCCTGCCGCGACGCCTGGGACGCGATTCTGGCGCCGCAATTCGACTATCGCCACCGGCCCTGCAATTTCGTCGAAATCCTGCCCCGCCTCGACGAGCATCTGCGGCGCGGCTGAGACCGGACGGTCATGGTCAGCGATGGCCGGCACGGTCGGGGGGCCGGGCAAGGGGCATCGCGCCCCCTTGCCCGGCGGACCGGCCGCTTGCGCAGCAAGCGGCCGGGCCGGGCCCAACGGGTGCCGGCGCGCGACAGCGCGCGGGCACCGGGCGGAGCCCTGCGAGCCCGCCATCGCGGAACGGGTTGCGGCGAACGGTCATGGTCAGTGACCGTTTGTAAGGCAGCGCGACACGACCCCGGCTGGACCCGGTCCGGGCGCCCGCCTATATGGTCTCCCACGGCTGACCGCCGCCCAACCCGGGATGATCGAACCCGATGCGCTTTCTTGCCCGTTCCCTGACCGGTCTTCTGATGGCGGCGCTGACCCTTGGCCTTCTGGCCTGGGCCGGCCAGGTCGTGGTCGGCACGCTCGCCGCGCGAATGAATCGCGACGCGCCGGAACGCCCGCGGCAAGAGCGGGTCTATGCGGTGGCCGTGCTGCCCGCCC
>JAEPEX010000058.1_pt1 | contig 27213 bp, 21 predicted proteins | sample 9130951 | NCBI WGS metagenome assembly JAEPEX01 (sample SAMN17228542, study PRJNA684324) | microbial mat metagenome | biome: saline marsh[ENVO:00000054]; feature: microbial feature [ENVO:01000007], biofilm[ENVO:00002034], sulphate-reducing...; material: estuarine water [ENVO:01000301]|estuarine... | reverse complement strand
GGGTGAACGGCATGAAGACGCGATCGAGCTGCGCCGCCGTCATTCCGCAGCCGGTGTCACGCACCCTCAGGATCAGTTCTTCGGCGGCCTTGTCCTCAGTGAAAATCAGGCGCACGCCCCCTTTGCGGGTGAACTTGATGGCGTTCGAAACAAGATTATGGACGATCTGGCTCAGACGCGTAGGGTCTCCGACCCGCAGGCTCTGAGCGCTGACGCCATTTTCATAGCGCAGGGAGAAGCTGAGACCGGACTCTTCAGCTTGAGGCGCGTACAGCGACTCAATTTGCTCGGCGACTTCACCCAGGGTGAATTCCACGGTTTCAACATCCATCTGACCCGCATCGATCTTGGCCAGGTCGAGGATGTCATTGAGCGTTGAGAGCAAATGATCGCCTGACGTGCGGATCACCTCCACCGCCTTTCGCTGACGATCATCCAGCTTTGATAGCGCCAGAACCGCTGTCATGCCGAGAACACCATTGAGCGGCGTCCGAATTTCATGGCTCATATTGGCCAGGAAATGGGATTTCGCCTGGTTCGCTTGCTCCGCCTTGACCTTCTCAGCCTCAAGCGCAGCCACAGCTGTCATCATGCTGGCGCGGAAAAAGCCCGCTGACAGAAAGACGAACACCTGGGACAGAACCAGACCTGCAAAAAGCGTATCCAGCGACAGTCCGGCGTCTCCGCCCAACCGGGTCATGAAATAGGTGGCGGTATAAACGCCGATGCTGAACAGGGCGATCATCAGACCGTCCATCACGCCCAGCACCAGGCAGACCGTTAACACCGCCGGCACCAGGCCAAGATTGCTGACATTTATCAACTCGCCATTGAGTAGCGACAGCAAGCCCAGAAACGCCACGAACGTCACGCCGACAACGCGCATCCGCATTTGATAGTGCGGCCGGCCGTTAATCAGGAACGGCGCTGCGAGAATGAGGAAGGACACAGCAAAACCGGTCAGAACTTCAAAAGCAAAGTCTGGAAGAAAATGCAGATTGATGGCGTTTACCGCCAAGCAGCTGAGCCCGCCGAGCACGCTGAAGACGGATAAAACTCGCGCAGACGCCACGCTGAGAGGGTCATTCGCATCAGGCGACGGCCAACATCGCCTATAAACAGCTCGCAGAACAGCTCGCATCCACAGTCTCCCCCACCATCCTGTCCCGTCCCGGGTCTCGACGGTGCTGATAATGGGAGCACAGTATACCAAAGACCTTAGGGTTTGGTTTCGAAAATCCTACTCAGGTGATCAAGCGCCATGAACATGCGCCGGTCGCCGAGTTTCAAATGACTTGCAGCCGGCGAGGCACAGGTGTGTCCGACCGCCACGACCGATTGACGCACCGCTGGGAACAAGTACCCTTCGTGACTGATTGCCGCGGCTGGGAAAGGGCGATGCAGGTGACGAAAGACCTGATGCAATATGAACGGCTCGCACAGGATGCTTTGCGCGATGTGGTTCGAAAGTCTCTTGAACGGGCGGCTGGCGACGGCCTTCCGGGGGCCCACCATTTTTACATCACCTTCCGCACCACCGATCCAGGCTGCGATATCGATGAATCTCTGGCCAGCGCCTACCCGGAAGAGATGACCATTGTCCTGGAGCATCAGTTCTGGGACCTGGAAATTGATGATGTCGGGTTTGAAGTCACGCTGAAGTTCGGCGGCGTTCCGAAATACCTCAAGGTTCCCTGGCGCGCAGTGACGCGCTTTCATGATCCCAGCGTCGGCTTTCGTCTTCATTTTGATTACGCCACCCCCGCTCCCGGCGATACGCCGGGCGACGGTTCAGGCGAGGATGAAGTTCACGAGGGCACCGTGGTCAGCCTTGAAGCCTTCCGGAACAAAGAGTGAGCGCGTCCCGATCGCGTCGGGACGAGCTGACGGCGCTATTCTCTGACCCCGCTCATTTGCCTGCGGTCACAAGGCATTTCGGCTTCTCGCTGATTGATCTCGACCCGGAAGCACATTGGGTCGAAGCCTGGTTTGAAGCCCGGCCGGACTTTCTCAACCCTAACGGCTCTGTTCAGGGCGGCATCGTCACAGGCTTTCTGGACGAGGCCATGAGTTTGTCGGCCTTCATCGCTGGCGATCTGAAGATCGCCGTGCCGACCCTGGAAATGAAAACCAGCTTCTTACGGCCCCTGATGACGGATCGGGCGCGCGCCCGCGGCCAGGTCGTCCGGCTGGGCTCCAGCGTCGCCTTCACGGAAGGCTGGCTTTGGAATTCCGAAGGCGTGTTGTGCGCAACTGCGTCGGCGACAGCCGCGCTGCGCCCGTTCGAGCATGGCTGACCTGTCGGGCAAACCGCGTCATCTGGCGCTGATCGCCCTGTCTCAGGTGCTGGCCTTGTCCGTCTGGTTCGCCGGCGCCGCCGCCCTCCCCGCGTTGCAAGACACCGGCGCTCTGACCCCGTTCGCTGGCGCCTCCCTCTCAAGCGCGGTCCAGCTTGGCTTCGTGCTCGGGGCGCTGACCAGCGCCGTTCTGGGCGTGGCGGACCGCTATGACGCCCGTCATGTCTTTGCGGCGGGCGCGGGCGTCGCCGCCTTGATGAGCTGGGCGGCCGTGCTGCTGGAGCCAGGCTCTCTTCTGATGCCTTTGACACGACTGGGCGCGGGCGCTGCGCTCGCCTTCGTCTATCCTGTGGGCATGAAACTCGCCGCCAGCTGGGCCAAGGGCGATACCGGGCTGTTGATCGGGCTGCTGGTCGGCGCATTGACGCTGGGGTCAGCCAGCCCGCATCTGGCGCCTGTGGTCACTGAAAGCCTGGGATGGCGCGCGCCCTTCGCCCTGTCAGGACTGGCCGCGCTCGCCAGCGCCGCGTTGATCCTGACCGCGCGGGCGGGACCGGCCTTCAAACGCGCAGCGCGATTTGACCCTCGCGCCATCAAGCTTAGCCTCACGGACCCGGCGTTGGCGCGCGTCAATCTGGGCTATCTGGGCCACATGTGGGAGCTCTATGCGTTCTGGGCCTAGGTGGGCGTCTTTCTCACCATCTGGTCCGAACAGACCGTTGTCTCTTCAGCGTTTTCAGCACCCGTGACCACTTTCATCATCGTTGCGGCAGGGGCGCTGGGCGCCTTGGGAGCAGGCTGGCTCGCAGATCGGGTCGGGCGCACCCTGGTGACAAGCGTCGCTATGGCGCTCAGCGGCGGTTGCGCCCTGCTCAGCGCCTGGGCCTGGTCAGGCCCTGCCGCGCTGATGATTGGCCTGCTTGTGATTTACGGCGTGACGGTGATAGCGGATTCCGCGCAATTTTCCGCCGCCGCAGCTGAACTGGCGCCCCCGGACAAGGCGGGCTCCATTCTGACCTTGCAAACCGCTCTGGGCTTCGCCCTGACCCTTGTCACGGTTCAGCTTCTGCCTGTCTGGGCCGACTTCACGGGATGGCGGTTCGCCTTCTGGCCGCTGGCTCTTGGCCCCATTATTGGCGTCTGGGCGATGCTCAGCCTCAGATCGCAAGACGACGCCGTGAAAATCGCCGGCGGCCGCAAGTAAAGCAGCCCTCTTGTGCAAACATATATTAACGCGGTCATTGCTAAGCATGGTTAAGGATTGCGGCCCAAACGCCAGGGTTGTGAACAAGTCGCGCAATCCCATAGCCAGCCAGGGGGGCCCCTATGATCCAACAGCTTGATCAGTTCTCCATGACGACGCGTTTGCGCATGATCGCGGGGGCGTCCATTATCCTGATGCTAAGTTATGTGGGGGCGAACTTCCTGATGGGCGTGTTCAGCCAGCAGGCGGATAACCGCGCGACCCAAGCCACCGAAAACCTGGTCGCAGCGAGCGGTCTCGAAAAAGATCTCACCTCGCTCCTGCGCGACACCTATCTGATGGCCAGCTCGCCCACGGCTGATCGCCGGGACGCAGCGCTAGGCAACCTCACCGATTTCGAGATCGCGCTGACGGATGTGGAAGCCATCGTCACCGAGCCTGAATTCCGCTCCGCGCTCGCCGCGATCCGCGCGGATGTGCCGGGTCTGAACGCGCTGATCCAGGGCGCCGCAGCCAACATCGCGACTTATACCGACGTCGAGATGCAGCGTTTCATTGATGAACTCGCTGTCTATGACGACCGTATGGACACCAATATCGAGATTGTTCGCGATGGCGAACGTGCGCTGCTGGACGCCGCCTGGGCCAGCCGCGACCAAATGGCGTCTGTAGCGCAATGGGTCAGCCTGATCGCCCTGATCCTGACGGCTGCGGGCCTGATGGCGATGACCCAGATCATCGGCGGCAGCATTCGCCGCTCGGTCAGCTCGATCCAGTCGCTCGTCGGCAAGCTGGCGGACGGCGAACGTGACATGAAGATTCAGGAAACCTCACGCAAGGATGTGTTTGGTGATCTCGGACGGGCGCTCGCCACCTTGCAGGAGGCGTTGAGCAATGCCGACCACGTCCACGCCAACCAGGCCAGCGAGGCGTCCCAGCGCCTGCAGCGCCAGAAAGATATTGAAGAGGCGGTGCTGCGCTTTGAGACCAGCTCCACAGAATTGCTGAGCTCGGTGATGGCCGCCTCCCAGCAATTGTCCTCCTCCGCCTCGCAAATGCAAAGCTCGTCCAGCGAAGCGTCCGGCCTGTCGCGTGACGCGCAAACCGCGTCTGGCGCAGCGGCGTCCGGCATTCAGGCCGTCGCCGCAGCGTCAGAAGAGCTGGCGGCCTCGATCCGCGAAGTCTCCGAACAGGTCACGCGCACCAGCGAGCTGTCCAATGAGGCGAGCACGGAAACCGAGCAAAGTTCAACCGTGGTGACCCAGCTCTCTGAAGCGGCCCAGGCCATTGGCGAGATCGTCACGCTGATCGAGACCATCGCGGACCAGACCAATCTTCTGGCGCTCAACGCCACCATCGAAGCGGCGCGCGCCGGCGAAGCCGGTAAAGGGTTTGCGGTTGTGGCCAGCGAGGTCAAGGAACTGGCCGAGCAGACCAGCAGCGCAACCCAGCAGATCTCCGCTCAGATCAACGCCATTCAGTCCGCGTCTGAAAAGACGGCGGCGTCCACGGACCGCACCTTGCAGGCCGTGCGTCAGCTGGGCGAGCTGGCGACCAGCTGCGCAGCCGCCATCGATCAGCAACGCGTGGCCACCACCGAAATCGCCGAATCTGCACAGCGTGCGGATTCAGGCTCCAGCGACGCCGCCTCCAGCGTCGCCAAAGTGGTGGAGTTCACCCATCAGACCGACCAGATTTCCAAATCCGTGCTCTCCGCCGCCCAGGAAATGGCGGACCGGCACGAGGCCTGGAAAGAAGAGTTCGAAAGCTTCGTGCAGCTGATGCGCGCTTCATAACGCATCTCAAATACGGTCAGCAAAGGGGGCGCTCCGGCGCCCTCTTTTTTTGTCTCCGCCCTCCCCAATCTGAAGAACAAGACACACGCTAAAGGATGCATTAATAGAGCTGGCGTCATTTTAGGAGAATTCTGATTGCACATTCTCGGATAACGCGAGTCGTGCATCTCAACGGAGGCCCCGCCATGCCTGCCTTGACGTCTGCTCCCTCTCCTCTGGCTGGCAAGGCGCTGCCAAGCCTGGCCCTGCTGCTCCTGCTGACCTACGCTGTGATCAGCATCCTGGTCGGCGCGTCCATTCGGCAGTTTGAAACCCAGTCACGGCTGAATACCGAACGCATCTACGCCGCCGCGACGCTTGATAAGGAGCTCAGCTCTTTGATGCGGGACGCCCATGCGATGATCAGTGCGCCGTCCCAATTGCGGATGCAGGCCGTACTGATCAATCTTGAAGAGTATGAGGTCGGCGTGGACGCCATGAGCGCTCTGGCGACGCCGCGCTCAAACCTTCAAGCGCCGCTCGACGCGCTGGAGCAGGCTCTGCCCGCCATTCGCAGCCTGACCCTGCAAGCCGCACGGCTGGATACGGACCGCTCGACCTCGGCCGTTCAGGATCAGGCCTTGGCGATGACCCGGCTCGATACCCAGATGCGGGCGCAAATCACTGAGATCAATGAGGCCCTCGCCGCCGCCCCCGCTGTTTCATCCGCCATGGCCGGGCGCCTGCGCATCCTGTCCTGGATCATCAACAGTCTGGCCGTGCTCGCGGTCCTTGGACTGATCTACGGCGCGCTCAAATCAGCGCGCCCTCGCCTCCGCGCAGTGCAGGCCGTCGAGTAAGCTTGCTCCTCAAGCCCTCTGCCAGAGACCCAATTTCAAGTGGAGACAGGGACCAGCATTTATCCTGAACACCTGACTAACCAAAATTGAAGTATTTTTATTCTTAATAGCCCCAGACACAGGCCGCTCAGAACCGGGCAGCCGAATATTTTTTAGTTTTCGACCAATGGGGCTGGACATGAAATCTTCTCAACTCTCCCTGCTGCTTGGCGCAGGCGTGGCTCTAGTCCCGCAAGCCGCTCTGGCTCAATCCGCCGAAGTCTTCGGCGATTTCCGCGCTCGCTATGAAACAGTGGAACAGACCGGCAAGCTGGATGCGGACTCCCTCACCTTGCGCAGCCGGGTTGGCGTACGGTTCAAACCCGCAGATGACCGGTTCACCTTCCTCGCAGAAGCCGAGAACAACATCACGCTCTCCGGTGATGACCGGAACACCAGCCTGGATCCGCGTCCCCAGTTCGCCACGATCAACGATCCCGACTTCACCGAGCTCAACCGCGCCCAGCTGACATTCGCGCCAACTGACGCGCTCAGCTTCACCGTCGGTCGTCAGTATCTCGGTTTTGACGGCAACCGCATCATCGGCTCGCCCGGCTGGCGTCAGGACAAGAACTCCCATGACGCCGTCATGGTGTCCTATGAGAACGGCGCTTTTGAAGCCAGCTATGTCTATCACTGGCAACTCAATCGCGGTCCTGGCACAGACTATGACTGGGAGACGGACGCCCATCTCTTTAACGCCAGCTTTGAGGCCAGTGACGCTTTCAAAGTCGCCGGCTTTGTCTATCTGATCGACATTCCGGAAGCGGGCCGTGAGAACCTGTCCAACACCACCTATGGCGCGCGTTTCACCGGCTCGACCGATCTGGGCGAAGTCGGCGTCAGCTATGACCTTCTGGTCGCGGCGCAGAATGATTCCGGTTCAGCCACCACCAGCTTTGACAACACGCTGATTGATAGCGGCGTGGCGTTCGCTTATGGCGGCGCGCGTTTTGCGCTTGGGTATGACGTGGTGTCAGGCGACGGCACTGTCGCCTTCGCCAATCCGCTGGCCGCCAATCACGGCACAGCCGGCTGGGCGGATGTCTTCCACGGCGGCGGGCGCGCAGCCCCCGCAGACGGGCTGGAAGATTTCAACGTGGAGGTCAGCTATGGCGCCAGCGTGGAGTCTTCAGCCATCGAAGGCTGGCGCGCGGGCCTGATCTGGCGGGATTTCAGCTCTGAAAACACCGGCAATGATCTGGGTGAAGAACTGGACGCCTATCTGCGGCTGAGCTTCGCCAATGATGTCAGCCTCTCGTTTGAAATGGCCGATTATGACGGCCCGGACGCCAGCTACGCCCCTGCGGACAAGACCAAATACTGGGTCACGCTGGGCTATAAATTCTAGGCGGCCCAAACACGCAGTCAGGAACGCCAGGGCTTCGTCCCTGGCGTTTGTCGTTCAGGCCGCGTCTGCATGCATGTCCTGCGTCAGCGCGGCGACTGGCCGGGCCCGCACCTTCACCCGGACGCGCTCGCCCAGAACCTTTTCCACGTGAAGGCGCTGAACCTGGCTGTCATCGTGAAAGACGATGCCGGTCAACGCCTCGACGACGGCCCGAGCCACAGCGTCCACATCGTGAACAGGGCTGTCAGCGTTATGCTCGATCTCGATCACGATTTCGAACGCGCCATATTTGGGGCCCACACGCTTGAACTCGGTGCGGAAATACGCGGCGATCAGATCCTTGAACTTGGCTGACTGCGAGGTCAGCGCGTCCACGCGCACATTCAGCGAGCCTTCAGTGGCGGATGCTTGCACGTTCCCTCTCCCAATCCTGTGGTCTGGTCCCGATATGTCGCGGCACTCAAGTGAAACGGGATATTGGACCCTGTGAACCAAGATGCGTATGGCGATTCGTCAGATCCACCCGCATCATCAGGCGTCGTGCAGTATCGAGATCGCCAAGTCTGATCCTACACCCGAAGGCCGTCTGACATGAAGAGGGCTGATTTGCGCCAACCGGCGCAGCCCCAGCCGCTCACACACCGCCATTAAGGTGTAGTTCAAGCACGGCGCAATCACGGCGCGGCTTGCCTGCCTTTACGCTGCGGGCCTATAGACGCCCCATACATGGCCCACGCCGAACTGGAGAAAGACCGATGACCGAGATGCGCGTTGAAACCGATTCCTTCGGCCCCCTCGAAGTCCCCGCCGACAAGCTGTGGGGTGCGCAAACCGCGCGCTCGCTGATGAACTTCAAGATCGGCGGCCAGACCCAGCCCCTGCCCCTCATCCGGGCGCTCGGCGTGGTCAAGCATTGCGCCGCCAAGGCGAACATGGCGCTTGATAATCTCGAGCCGAAACTGGGCGACGCCATTGCAGCCGCCGCGCTGGAAGTGGCGGAAGGCAAGCTCAACGATCATTTCCCGCTGGTGGTCTGGCAGACAGGGTCAGGCACCCAGTCGAACATGAACGCCAACGAGGTCATCTCCAACCGCGCCATCCAGATGCTGGGCGGCGAAGTGGGCTCGAAAGACCCGGTTCACCCCAATGACCATGTGAACCGGTCGCAATCGTCCAACGACACCTTCCCCACCGCCATGCACATCGCGTCGGCGGAAGTGTTCGTGCATACGCTGGTCCCGGCGCTCGAAACCCTGCGCGACGCCCTGAATGACAAGTCCGAAGCCTTCAAGGACATCATCAAGATCGGCCGCACCCATCTGATGGACGCGACGCCGCTGACCCTGGGCCAGGAATTCTCCGCCTATGTCCACATGCTCGACAACGCCATCCGCCGTGTCGAAGCCACCCTGCCCGCGCTGTACGAGCTGGCCCAGGGCGGCACCGCGGTGGGCACCGGGCTGAACGCCAAGATCGGCTTCGCCGACGCCTTCGCCGAAGAAGTGGCGGAGCTGACCCATCTGCCCTTCGTGACCGCTCCGAACAAGTTCGAGGCGCTGTCCACCAAGGACGCCATGGTCGAGGCGCATGGCGCGCTGAACTCGGCGGCGGTGTCGCTGTTCAAGATCGCCAATGACATCCGCCTGCTGGGCTCGGGCCCGCGCTGCGGCATCGGCGAGATCTCCCTGCCGGCGAACGAGCCGGGCTCCTCGATCATGCCGGGCAAGGTGAACCCCACCCAGTGCGAAGCCATGACCATGGTCTGCGCCCAGGTGATGGGCCACAACACGGCGGTCACCTTCGCCGGCAGCCAGGGCCAGTTCCAGCTCAACGTCTTCAAGCCGATGATGTCCTACAACGTGCTGACCAGCGCCCAGCTGATCGCGGACGCCTGCCATTCCTTCACCGACAATTGCGTGGTGGGGATCGAGGCCAACGAGCAGCGCATCGCCGACATCATGGAGCGCTCGCTCATGCTGGTGACGGCGCTGGCGCCCACCATCGGCTATGACAACGCCACCAAGGTCGCCAAGACCGCCCATGAAAACGGCACCACCCTGCGCGAGGAAGCCATTCGCCTCGGCTTCGTCACTGAGGACGAGTTTGACCGCGTGGTGCGCCCCGAAGACATGATCGGCCCGAAATAAAGCCCGCTCACCCTGCTCCGCCGCTTCGGCGGCGGAGCCTGGAGGCCCCATGACCCAACCCGTCAATCTGCGTCAGGTCCGCAAACAGAAAGCGCGCGCCGACAAGGCCAAGCAGGCCGAGACCAATCGCGTTCAGTTTGGAACGCCCAAGGCCCAGCGCGATCTTGAAAAAGCGCGCGAAGCCAAACGCAAGGCGACGCTTGAGGCGCACAAGCTGCAGGATGGGGATGAGTGAAACCTACTCCTTTCGGCGAGCGTGTACTGGATCAGGAAGCTCTTCCTTAAGTATTTTGTAAAATTCAGGCCTACATTTATCCAAAAACTCCACGTACAACTCACGCAACCGTTCTAAGATTAAATAAATTTTCCATGATTTTCCAACAGAAGCATCTTCTCCTCTATCTAGCGTGAGATGAGAAACTTGCTTGTTTGCCCGCTTCAAAGCGAAATTTAGAATTTCATCCTTCGAGAGATCGGCTCTAGTTTTTGTCCAAGGATCAGATTCCAAGCAAAACTGTAACGCAGCCAAATCATCTTTCTGGTATCTTTCCAATGGCTTTGAAAAATAGAACTCTATCAAATTTCGTGTATGTATCGCGAAACATTCTACGTAGGCGTTTTTATGATTGGGTGACAGCCTTGGTAGCAAAGACCCAGCATGTTCCAACATGGAAATTTCATAGGCCAAATGTCTGGCAACGTGATTCAAGTCCAACTCATCGTATTTCTTAAGCACTGTCGCCCCCACTTTAGCTTATTGATACATTAGCTATGTAACTGCACAAACCAAAACGGCGGCTCGATGAGCCGCCGTTTTCATTTCGGGACGTCCCGTTTCTGGAACAGCTTAAGGCGATCCCTCGTCTATCCGAACGCGCCCAGCGCCAACGCCAGGATCAGCGGATAGATCAATATGCCGGCGCCGATCAGCACCAGAGGGAAGTTGCGCATCACGGTGGCCTTGCCCAGCGAGGACGCCTGGCTGAGCAGATCCGGCCATGTATAGCTGACGAAATCGCCCTGGGTGAGCACCTGGATCAGGCGTCCATCCTCGTCGACCACGGGCAGGCGGCGAAAGCGCTCATTGCTCATCATGCGCAGCCATTCGAGCATGTCGTCATCGGCCTGCGCGGTGCGCGGATTGGCGGTCATGATGTCGGACAATGGTGTCTTGGCGGGGTCGCGGCCTTCATTGACCAGACGACGCAGAATGTCGCGCTCGGTCACCACGCCTTCGACCTTGTTATCGGCGTCCACGATGATGACGGAGCCGAAATTGCGCGCGGCCATTTCAGCGACCGCATCCTTGGCCATGGAACTCGCCGACATGGTCAGCGGCGCCGTCTTGCGCGAAAACTCTGGCCGGTCGCGCAAACGCAGGCCATGGCGGGCGTTCCGGGTCGGGGCGGATGTCATGATCGCGTCTCCTTCAAGATAGCTCTCGACATCACCTAGTGCGACTTCCGGTCGCGGCGAACTTGCCTGCATGGAGAAAAGGCGGTGAAGCCATGCTCCACCGCCTTGGTTCATCTCATATCTGTCAGCTTGAGAGCCTAGAACTGGTGGCGGATCGTGATCCGCGCATTCAGCGGCTTGCCGGTCGAGATATTGTCGTTGGAATGCGCGTCGGGGAAATACTCTTCATCGAGCAGGTTCTCGATATTGAGCTGCAGACGCGTCTGATCGGTCAGGTCATAGAACACCGCCGCATCCAGGCGGGTGTAGTCAGGGACCAGAACCGCATTGTCCTCGCGCACGAAATAGCTGTCCTGATAGGTCACGCCGAGCGCCAGGGCGAGCTGGTCGGTGGCCTGATACTCATTCCAGATCGAGAGCATGTGTTCAGGCGTCTGCAAGGTGCGATTTCCGTCAAACCCGCCGCCATCAATCGTGCTGTCGAGATAGCTGTAGCCGGCGTTGATCGCCCAGGCGTCGGTCAGCTGGCCGGCGATCTGGACTTCAAACCCGTCCGTCACGCTGCCCGGAATGGTGATGACCTGGGACACATTGTTGGGATCCACAGAGGTGAACAGGCCACGCTCGACGCGGAACACCGCGGTGGTCAGGCTCAGATTGCGGGTAAAGTCCCACTTCAACCCGACTTCGGTGTTTTCAAACTGCTGGGGCTGCACGTCTTCGGTGGTGCGGGTCAGTGTCAGGAACTGGTCCCCGGCGCTCGGCAGGAAGGATTCCGCATAACTGGCGTACAGCGAGACATTCTCCGCCGGCTTGTAGATCAGACCCAGACGCGGGGAGACTTCCTCATCTACCCGGCCGCGGCGGCCGTCATCAGTCGCCGACACCGCTTCACGGTCGAGCACGTCCACGTCAAACCGGTCAAAGCGCAGGCCCAGCACCAGCTTGAGCTGCTCGGTCAGATCAATCTGGTCCTGCAGATAAAGCGAGGCGAACTGTACGTCAGACTCACGATCGCGCAGCGTATCCACGAACGCATAGTCAGGGACCGTCACCGGTGTGGAGAAGTCGATGGTGATCTGATCGTCATTGCTGGCCGCAAACGTGTTGTCGATGCGGGCGTTGCTGGTGGACTGATCGCCATATTCGACACCCAGCAAGACGGTGTGGCTGAACGCGCCGGTATCGAACTCACCCACCAGATTGCCCTGGGCGATGAAGTTCTGTCGCGTTGTCTCATCCGCATACCCGTCCAGGGTCAGCCGCTGCGGGCTGGCGGCGGCGTCAAAGCCGGCCGAATAAATGTTCTGATAGTATTTGTCGTAATCGGCGTACTGGATCGTCACATTGCCGCGCAGCGTATCGGAGAAGGTGTGATCCAGCCGCGTGCGGAAGATGCTGGCTTCCAGCGTGGTGTAATTGCCATCGGCGGATCCGAAGAAGGTGTCGCGATACCCGTCCAGCGGCACGTCCGGGCCACCCACGACCGTGACGGACGGCACGCCGCGGTCCACCACCCGGTCGTCATTGACGTACTCATAGCTGAACACGGCCTGGGTCCGATTTCCCAGATCGAGCGTGAAGGTCGGGTTGACCGCAAACCGGTCGCCTTCAAACACGTCGCGATGGTTTTCCTGATGCTCGCCGAACACATTGACCCGGAAGGCCACGGTGTCAGACAGCACCGAGTTCACATCGCCTGACAACTGATAAGCGCCGAAGGTATCAAGGCTTGAGGTCAGGCCGCCAAAATTCTCGTCCAGCTGCGCCGTCTTGGTGACGCGGTTGACCACGCCGCCGCCGCCGCCGCGGCCAAACAGAAGCGCATTGGCGCCGCGCAGGATCTCGACCTGTTCCAGATTATAGAGCGGGCGGTAGTACTGAACATCGTCGCGCAGGCCGTCGAGGAAGAAGTCCGCCGTGCTCTGATTGCCGCGAATGATGATGGCGTCGCGATGCCCCTCGCCCTGGCTGACGGCCAGGCCCGGCGTATAGCGCAGAATGTCCGCGATGGAGCTGAAGGCCTGATCTTCGAGCTGGGCGCGCGTCACGATGGACAGGCTCTGCGGCACGTCCAGCACCGGCGTCGGCGTCTTCACCGCGTTCAGCCGGTCGATCGACAGGAAGCGCCCCGTCACCGTGATCGTGTCGGCGGCGGCCTGCTCCGTGGTCTCGGCCGCCCAGACAGGCGCTGCGCCGAGAGTGAAGAGGGCGGCAAGCGCGGTCATCATACGCGCACGAGAGTTCAGCATGCTGGGCAGTTCCGATTTGAAATTGAGAATGCGTTGCGTTCAAGCCGGAGTTATAGAGGGACAACTTCGATAATCAATCTCATTATCAGTCGCAACTACAGCCGCTCGCGCCTGCTACCAGCTTTGGCGCCGCTCTGAACTCAAAAAGCTGCTGCCTAGGTCTATCTGCGTATTGCGCTGAAATACCTGAAGAATATGCTGATTGAGAGGGTGCAGGCATAACCCCATTCAAGATTGCACCTTGATTGTCGCGCGCGATATATCCAACTGGGTCCGGTATTTTCGTGCATTCAGGGGATCCCAATGCTCAACACAGACGCCCTCTACCAACCGTTCGAGCTTGGCTCGCTCTCACTGAAGAACCGCATCGTCATGGCGCCGATGACCCGATCCAAGAGTCCGGGCGGCGTCCCCAATGATGACGTGGTCGGATATTACGAGCGCCGCGCGACCAATGATGTGGGCCTGATCATCACGGAAGGCACCACGGTCGACCGTCCCGGCGCCAGCTTTGATCCGGGCATCCCGAACTTTCACACTGACGAAGCCCTGGCCGGCTGGAAAAAGGTTGTCGACGCGGTCCACGCCGCCGGCGGCAAGATCGCGCCTCAGCTCTGGCATGTGGGTCTGGCGCGCAAGCCCGGCACGGGCCCGCACCCTGAAGCGCCCTCCGACAGCCCGTCCGGCCTCATGCCCGGCGGCAAAAAAGTCGGCGAGCCGATGACCCAGGCCGACATCGACGACACCGTCCGCGCCTTCGCCGAAGCCGCCGAGAACGCCGCCAGGATCGGCTTTGACGCCATCGAGCTGCACGGCGCGCACGGCTATCTGATCGACCAGTTCTTCTGGGACGGCATGAACCAGCGCGACGACAAATACGGCGGCGACATGATTTCGCGCACCGAGTTCGCGCAGGAAATCATCCGCGCCGTCCGCGCGCGCATTCCCGCAGACCTGCCCGTCATCCTGCGGTACTCGCAGTGGAAGCAGCAAGATTATAACACCAAGCTGGCCCAGACCCCGGCTGAGCTTGAAGCCTTCCTGGCGCCGCTGTCAGAGGCGGGCGTCGACATCTTCCACGCCTCCACCCGCCGCTTCTGGCTGCCCGAGTTCGAGGGGTCTGACCTCAACCTCGCCGGCTGGACGAAAAAGCTCACCGGCAAACCCGCCATCACCGTGGGCTCTGTCGGCCTCAATAGTGACTTCATTGGCGCCTTTATGGGGGAAGCCTCTGAAAAGTCCGGCCTCGACAAGCTGATCGAACGTCTGGACGCGGGCGAATTCGAGCTGGTCGGCGTCGGCCGTGCGCTGCTTTCTGATTACGCCTGGGCCCGCAAGGTCAAGGACGGCCGTTTTGACGAACTTGAAGACTTCAACGCCGAAGCGCTGAAAGAACTGGCCTAGACACCATGCTCAAGAAACGCTCAGTCACCCTGAAAGGACACGCGACCTCTCTGGCTCTGGAGCCGGAATTCTGGTCCGTGATCGACAAGGAGCTGAGCGTTGTCGGCGGATCGCTGGCCGGGCTCGTGACCTCGATTGACGAGCGACGCGAGCCCGACCAGCCCCTGTCGAGCGCCTGCCGCGTCTGGGCGCTCAATCGCGCGCTCAGCGCAGATCAGGATTGATCCGCAGTTGACGCCATAGCCCGTGCGGGGTTTGAAGATGGTATGAGCACCGCCATCAATCCGCCGCCCCTGTCGCCGTTCGGGAAACTCCTGCGGTATCTTAAAAACAGCTTCGCTGATGGACGCTCTCCGGCGCTCTGGCTGCTGGCGCTGGTGGTCGGCGTCGTCGCGGGCTACGCCGCCATCGGCTTGCGGCTGGCGATCCAGTCCGTGCAGTTCGTCGCCTTCGGCGAGTTTTCCGAACGTCTGGCCAGCACGGCCTCAGGCCTGCCGGTCCATCACATCATCCTGGCGCCGGTGGCTGGCGGCTGCATCGTCTCCCTGCTCCTGTATGTGGGTCTGAAAACCAACTGGCTGCCCGAAACTCGCGCCGAGGGCGTCGCAGACGTCATGGAAGCGCGCGCGGCGCAGGGCGGGAAGATGCCGCTTCTGCCCGGCCTCTGGTCCGCCCTGATCAACGCCGTCTCCGTCGGCGCCGGCGGCTCGACCGGGCGTGAAGGCCCGTCGGTCCATCTGGGCGCCTCGCTCGCCAGCTTCATCAGCCGGCCCCTGAACCTGCCCGCCCGGGGCGCGCGCATCATGCTCGCCTGCGGCGCAGCGGCGGCGGTGGCCGCCAGCTTCAACGCGCCTGTGGCCGGGGCGCTGTTCGCGTTCGAGGTGGTGCTGGGCCATTACGCGCTGCGCTCGATCGGTCCTGTAGCGGCCTCCAGCGTGATCGGCGCCATTCTGTCGCGGATCCATTTCGGCGCCAGCCCGGCCTTCACCGTGCCAGAGATCCCGCCCGCCAGCCTTGCAGACTTCATCGCGATCATCCCCTTGGGGCTGGCGTCTGCGGGCGTGGCCATCGCCTGCATCATGTTGTCGTTCAACGCGCCGCGCCTGGTCGCCATCCGCGCGCAGGCCCTGTCGGTCCCGCTCTGGGTGCTGCCGCCTTTCGGCGGGCTGGTCATTGGCGGTCTGGGCGTTCTGGCGCCGGAAGTGCTGGGCGTGGGCTATGAAGCGACCTCCATCGCTCTGGCGGGCGGCTACGCCATCGCCACCCTCGCCGCGCTGATCGTGCTGAAGCTGATCGCCACCATGGCCACCATGGCGTTCCGGTTCGGCGGCGGCGTCTTTGCGCCCTCGCTTTATCTGGGGGCCATGCTGGGCGCGCTCTATGGTGCGCTGGTCGCGCCCCTGATCGGCCCGGACAGCGCGGGCTCGGCCTATTTCGCCGTGATCGGCATGGGCGCGGTCGGCGGGGCGGTGCTGGGCGCGCCGCTGTCGACCACGCTGATCGTGTTCGAGCTGACCGCCAGCTATGAAGCCTCGATCGCGCTACTGGTCTGCGTGTCGCTGGCGAGCGTGATCACCACGTCGGTCACCAAGGGCAGCTTCTTTCACAAACAGGTGGAGCGCCACGGGTTTGACCTCACCCAGGGCGATGCCCGCGTCATCCTGCAGACCATTCGCGCGCGCGACATCATGACCCCGCTCGACAGCCATGACACAGCCGGCGAGCTCGATGAATCCTGCGTCTATGACGATGATTATCTGGGCCGCGTGATGGGCTTCTTCTCGGCGGAAAAACTCGACGGCGCCCAGGTCCGCTCCCGTCATGGCGACCAGCCCATTGTGGGCTACATCACCAAGGCCGACGCTCACGCCGCCTATGCCGCCGCGCTGCAAGCCCGGCACGAGGAAGAGCATCGCTAGGCGCGCCTGCGCGTCACACCGATGACATCGCCGCCCCTACGCATTGCAAACGGATGTGCTAGTTTCGTTCTCCTTAGCGAATCGATCTGCGAAAGCGTGCGTCATGTCCTCTGTTCCCCTTTCCCAGCAGGCGGCCCCGCGGGCGCCGCGCGCCGACGCCGCCTATCTGGACGGGTTGAACCCTGAACAGCGCGCCGCGGTCGAGGCGGTGGACGGCGCCGTGCTGGTGCTGGCGGGCGCGGGCACCGGCAAGACGCGGGTGCTGACCACGCGGCTGGCGCACATTCTGGCGACCGGCAAGGCGCAGCCCTGGAACATCCTGTCGGTGACCTTCACCAACAAGGCCGCCCGCGAGATGAAGACCCGCGTCGGCGCGATCATCGGCGAACAGGTCGAGGGTCTGCCCTGGCTGGGCACCTTCCACTCCATCGCCGCCCAGATCCTGCGCCGCCATGCCGAGCTTGTGGGCCTGAAATCAAGCTTCACCATTCTCGACACCGACGACCAGCTGCGCCTGCTGAAGCAGATCCTCGAGGCCGAGGGGATTGATGCGAAACGCTGGACGCCGCGCCATCTCGCCAGCCTGATCGACGGCTGGAAGAACCGCGCCCAGACGCCCGAGCGCATCCCCGAAGAAGACAAGTGGAGCTTCGCCGACGGCAAGGCGCAGAAGCTCTACAAGCTCTACCAGGACCGGCTGAGCGTTCTGAACGCCTGTGATTTCGGCGATCTGCTGCTGCACAACATCACCATCTTCCAGACCCATGACGATGTGCTGGCGGACTATCACAAGAAGTTCCGCTATCTGCTGGTGGACGAATACCAGGACACAAACGTCGCCCAGTATCTATGGCTGCGCCTGCTGGCGCGCGGCTCGGGCAATGTGTGCTGCGTGGGCGATGACGACCAGTCGATCTATGGCTGGCGCGGCGCGGAAGTGGACAACATCCTGCGCTTTGAACAGGATTTTCCCGGCGCGACCGTCATTCGCCTCGAGCGCAATTACCGCTCGACGGGCCATATCCTCGGCGCGGCTGCCGGGCTGATCACCGCCAACAAGGCGCGGCTTGGAAAGACGCTGTGGACCGAGGATGATCCCGGCCAGAAAGTCCAGGTCTCCGGCCTGTGGGACGGTGAGGCCGAAGCGCGCTTTGTCGCCGATGAGATCGAGGGCCATGTCCGCTCTGGCGGCCAGCATTCCGACATCGCCGTTCTGGTGCGCGCGTCCTGGCAGATGCGGGCGTTTGAAGACCGCTTCATCATGCTGGGGCTGCCCTACAAGGTGATCGGCGGACCACGCTTTTTCGAGCGCGCCGAGATCCGCGACGCCCTCGCCTATTTGCGGCTGGTGCGGAGCCTCGATGATGATCTGGCGTTTGAGCGCGTGGTGAACACCCCCAAGCGCGGCGTGGGCGACACCTCGGTTCAGAAGATCGCCATGGCCGCGCGCGGCGCCGAAGTGTCCATGGCCGCCGCCGCGCGCCTGATGACCCAGACCGACGAGATAAGGGGCAAGGGCCGCACCGGGCTGATCGCCTTCCTGCGCGATCTGGATCGCTGGGCCGAGCAGTCAGAGACCATGCGCCATGACGAACTGGCGGAAGTGATCCTCGACGAGAGCGGCTATACGGCCATGTGGCGCGAGGACAAGAGCCCGCAAGCCGCCGGCCGGCTCGACAACCTCAAGGAACTCGTCCGCTCCATGGGCGAGTTTGACAGCCTGGAAGCCTTCCTTGAGCACATCGCCCTGGTGTCGGACGCCGACCGCAAGGAAGATGGCGACGAGGTCTCCATCATGACGTTGCACGCCGCCAAGGGACTCGAATTTCCCCTGGTCTTCCTGCCGGGCTGGGAAGAAACCGTCTTTCCCTCCCAACGCTCCATGGATGAAGGCGGCACGGCGGCCCTGGAAGAAGAACGCCGCCTCGCCTATGTGGGCATTACCCGCGCCCGCCAGCGAGCGATCATCAGCTTCACCGCCAACCGGATGATTTTCGGTCGCTGGCAATCGGTGCTGCCGTCGCGCTTCATCGACGAAATGCCGCCCGACCACTGCGAAGCGCAATCGGAGACCGGCTATTACGACGCCGGGCCGGGCTTTGAGGGCGTGGCGGAAGCCGCCGATCCCTTCAAATCCAGCTATGAAAGCCCCGGCTGGAAACGCTTTCAGGCCAGCAAGGCCGCGGGCCGTCGACCCGATCCCGGCGTCATCGAGGGTCAGGCCACCCTCATCGACTCAAGCTCGGTGGGCGGAACCTCCAAATGGAAGCCCGGCGACCGCGTCTTCCACCAGAAATTCGGCTATGGCACGGTGAAAACCGCCGACGGCGCCAAGCTCAGCGTGGCCTTCGACAAGGCCGGCCTGAAGAAGGTGGTCGCGAGCTTTGTTGAAGAGGCGCCTTAGCGCCCAACCTCTCGGCCTTCGGACTTGATCCGGAGGCCTATGCTACGCCTTCAATGGGTCCCCGGATCAAGTCCGAGGACCGAGATGGAATAGAGATACATGCGCCTCGCCCTCAGCCTTACCGCCGCCCTCCTCTTCACTGCACCCACGCTGGCTCAAGACCCGCATGCTGACGCGCGCCCGATCAGCTGGCGGGATCTGCTGGACCGCGAGCGCGCGCCGGCTGACGCCCGCATCGAATACGGGCAGGGCGAGGAACAGTATGGGGAGCTATGGCTTCCCGAAGGCGACGGCCCCTTCCCGCTGGTGATCATGATCCATGGCGGCTGCTGGCAGGCGGCCATTCCGGGCACGATCTTGCAGGACCAGCTGAACGCGGACCTGAAGGCGCGCGGGATCGCGGTGTGGAACCTCACCTATCCGCGCCTCGGTCATGAGACGGGCGGCTATCCGGGCACGTTTGAGAGCGTGGCGATGGCGACCGATTATGTGCGGACGCTGGCGGAGACCTATCCCATTGATCTTGAGCGCACCGTGCTGATGGGCCATTCCGCGGGCGGGCATCTGGCGCTATGGGCCGCCGCGCGCGGCCAGCTCACGGACAGTCCTCTGGCCGCCCCGAACCCGTTCACCCCCAATGGCGTCATCACCCTCGCCGGCATCAATGATCTGGAGCTTTACCGCGCTGACGGCCCTGGCCGCTGCGGCGAGCCCGACACCGTCGACGCGCTGATCGCGGGCCATCCCGGCGCGGCGCCCTATGCCGATACCTCACCGGACCAGCTTCTCCCTCTGCAGGTGGAGCAGGTGATCATCTCCGGCGCGCTCGACCCCATCGTGCCGCCTGAGTTCGGAGCGGCTTATGCGCAAGAGGCGCAAGCGGCGGGCGATACCGTCACTGAAGTCACGCTGGAGAACGCCGGGCATTTCGAGCTGATCGACCCGACAGCGCCGGCCTGGGATGTGATTTTGGCTGAGGTTGAGCGTCTGTTGGGGGAGTAGGCTCCCTCGCCCCCATGGGTCCCCGGGTCAAGCCCGAGGACCGAGAGGGTTTCGCCAACAGTTCGGCCTTCGGACTTGATCCGGAGGCCCATGCGGCATCACCCCCCGATCAGCGCCAACCATTCATCCTCGGTCATCGTCTGAACACCCAGCTCCTGCGCTTTCTTGAGCTTGGAGCCGGCGCCGGGGCCGGCGACGAGAATGTCGGTCTTGCCCGACACCGAACCCGACACCTTTGCGCCCAGCGATTGCGCCCACGCCTTGGCTTCATCGCGGGTGAAGCGTTCAAGCGAGCCGGTGAACACCACCGTCTTGCCGGCGACCGGGCTCTCGGCGGCGACCTGTTCAGCGTCTTCCACCGTCACATGCTCCAGAAGTGCGTTCAGCGCGTCCTGGTTATGGCTTTCGGCGAAGAACTCCGCGAGGGCTTTCACCGCCGTCTCGCCAATGCCGTCAATATCCATGAAGGCGGCGAAGGCCTCGCCGGGCTGGTTGGCGGCTTCAGCGGTCTCCCGCACGGCCTGCCAGCTCGTAAAGCTGCGCGCGATCAGGCGAGAGGTCTCCTCGCCCACATGGCGGATGCCGAGCGCAAACAGGAAGCGCGCGAGGCCGATGGTGCGGCGCTGATCAATCGAGCCAAACAGGTTCGCCGCCGAGCGCTCGCCCCAGCCCTCGCGGGTCTGGATAGGCGGATTGATCTCGCCCGCCTCATTGCGCGCGCGCAGGGTGAAGATGTCGGCGGGCTGTTTGACCAGGCCTTCATGGTAGAAAGCCTCGATCTGTTTCGCGCCCAGCCCTTCAATGTCGAAGGCTTTGCGTGAGACGAAATGCTTGAGCCGTTCGACGGCTTGCGCGTCACAGATCAGCCCGCCTGTACAGCGGCGCACCACCTCGCCCTCCTCGCGCACGGCATGGCTGCCGCAGACGGGGCACAGGGTGGGAAACTCAAACGGTTCGGCGCCGTCCGGGCGTTTGCCCAGCACCACTTCAACCACTTGCGGGATCACATCACCGGCGCGCTGGATGATCACCGTGTCGCCCACGCGCACATCCTTGCGCTCGATTTCGTCCTGATTGTGCAAGGTGGCGTTGGACACCACCACGCCGCCCACGGTGACGGGTTCGAGCTTGGCGACGGGCGTCAGCGCGCCCGTGCGCCCCACCTGGATCTCGATGGCGTTCAGACGCGTGACGGCTTTTTCGGGCGAGAATTTGTGCGCGATGGCCCAGCGGGGGGCGCGGGCGACAAAGCCCAAACGCTCCTGCCAGTCGAGCCGGTCCACCTTGTAGACGACGCCGTCAATGTCATAGCCGAGATCGGCGCGTTTCTCTTCCAGCGCATGGTAATGGTTGATCACCGCCTCGACGCTGTCCACGCGCACCATGTCGTCATTGATGACAAAACCCAATGCGCCCAGGCGTTTGACGGCGTCATACTGGCTCTCGGCGAGCGGCTCGCTCAGCTCGCCCCAGGCATAGGCGAAAAAGCGCAAAGGGCGCTCGGCGGTGATGGCCGGGTCGATCTGGCGCAGCGATCCGGCGGCGGCGTTCCGCGGGTTTTTATAGGCGGGTTTGCCGCGCTCTTCCTGCATGGCGTTGAGCGAGGCGAAATCGGCATGGCTCATATAGACCTCGCCGCGCACCTCCAGCACGTCGGGCACATCGCCCTCAAGCTTGTGGGGAATGTCGGGAATGGTCTTGAGATTGGCGGTGACGTTCTCGCCCGACCGGCCATCGCCGCGGGTGGCGCCGATCACCAGCTCGCCCTTTTCATAACGCAGATTGGCGCTCAGCCCGTCAATCTTGGGCTCGGCGGTCAGGACGAGTGGCTCGTCCTTGAGGTTCAGAAATCGGCGGATACGGTCAGCGAAATCGCGCACATCCTGGTCTTCAAACGCATTGCCCAGCGACAGCATGGGCACGGCGTGGACCACTTCGCCAAACTGCTCTGACGGTTTGGCGCCGACGCGCTCAGACGGGCTGTCCTTGCGTTTCAGCTCAGGAAAGCGCGCCTCGATCGCCGTATTGCGCGCCCGCAAGGCGTCATAGGCGGCGTCTGAAATCTTGGGCGCATCTTTCTCGTAATACGCCGCATCATGCTTGGCGATTTCGCGGGCGAGGCGTTCGAGTTCTGTGGCGGCGTCCTCGGAGGTCAGCGCCTCCACATCCTTCATCGCAGCGTTCATGAGCCCATTTCTCAATGTCTGAGGAATCGTAATAACTATATCAAAACGCAACTTAGCCTCAGCAGCGATTTCTACAGTAGATGAGAAAGCTCTATCGGTACCGCCCCCTAAGCTTTGATAATGAGCAACGGAACAAGCAGGAATTTGAAGCGCTAAGTTGCCCTTCAATTTGGTTTAGCAATTTCAAGAATCTGAACGACCCAATGGAGGCTTTTGAATTTAATATCCGGCAAACTGCCGGTGAAAGCCTCATATATACTTTGGCAGGCATTGAGATGAAACCCTTCCTAAGAAAGGCGTACGCCCATTTAAATTTACTCAAAATAACTTCAGATTTAGCTATTTGCAGCTTTTCAGAAACACCAACAAATTTATCAATGTGGGCTTATTATGCATCAAATTTCTCCGGATTTGTGATTGAATATGACTTGGAGGAAATGTTTAGATCCTATCCAGCAGCAAAACTCGCGAAAGTCTATTACTCTAAAAAAATTCCAGACATCAATTTAAATGATTATTACGGCAGCCAAGAGGGGTACAACCGTCTTGCATTTAGCTTAAAGCATGAAAACTGGAGCCACGAAAGAGAATGGCGGCTATTTAAGAAAAAAGAAGAATTATTAGAAATCCCAGCAAGTTGCATCTCTTCTGTCTATACAGGACCCCGAACCAGTAAGGAACATATTATTCGATTAGAAGAATCTGCAAAAAAGATCGGGTTCTCAATGCAAAATATCTCAATTAATGGATTTGAACTAAAATTAGACACCTATAAACAAATAACAGAATATTGCAGCATAACTGGAAAACAAGGATTTTATCAAAATTGTGATGACAGAATTCCTGATATTGCAAGGTCTCTTGGCTGCAGCGCTGCCGCCATAATTGATGCGTGTGAATCAATACGAAGGTTAGAGTGGTGCGAAGAAATTGTTGCAATTGGCGCAAACGAACTATGCAATCAACTTATAGTAAACTCAGTAATGACCCACCCATCGGGGAAGCATTTCACCACACAGCACAAATTCGAGTGCCAGAATGGAAAAATAGAAAAACGAGCTATGGCACCAGAGCAAATTCAAGAAGCGATTAAAGCCTACCAATCCATCAGCTGATCAGCGGCGGCGCGCGCCGCATCGGTGATTTCCGCCCCCGACAGCATGCGGGCGATTTCTTCGCGGCGGTCGTCTTCGGCGAGGTGCCGCACGGTCGTGCGCATGCTTTCGCCCTGCTCCGCCTTCTCGATACGATAGTGCGCACTGGCGCGCGCGGCCACTTGCGGGCTGTGTGTGACCACCAGCGCCTGACCGGTTTCCGCCAGGCGTTTGAGGCGTGATCCGACCGCATCGGCCACCGCGCCGCCCACGCCCTGATCCACCTCGTCAAACACCATGGTGCGGGCGTCCTCGCCCACCAGACACACTTTCAGGGCCAGCGCGAAACGCGACAGCTCGCCGCCCGAGGCGATCTTGTCGAGCGGTCCGAACGGCGCGCCGGGATTGGTGGCGACTTCAAACGCGATTTTGTCCCAACCGTTTGCGCCGGGCTTGTCTTCATCTGTGTCCACGCGCACACGGAATCGCGCCTTGTCCATTTTGAGCGGTGCAAGTTCGTCCTCGACCGCTTTGGCGAGCGCGTCGCCCGCTTTCGTGCGCAAGGCTGTCAGCGCCTTGGCGGCGCGCGCATAATCCGCCTGCGCGGCGTTCAGCGCGCCTTCAGCCTCTTTCAGCCGGTCGTCGGCGTGTTCGATCATGTCGAGCCGGCTCGCCAGACGGTCGCGAAGCTCGGCCAGCGCATCCACCTCGACATTATGCTTGCGCGCGGCGGCGCGCAGGGCGAACAGGCGCTCCTCGACCTCGTTGAGACGGCCAGGCTCCACATCAAAGCGCGCAGCGGCGTCTGACAGAGCTTCCTCGGCCTCGTTAAACTCGATCAGCGCCCGATCCAGCGCGCCGGCGGCCCGTTCCACAGACGCCTGCGCCTCGCCAGCCGCGCCTTCAGCGCCATCCGCCTCACCCAGGGCGCCGCGCACGCGCTCAAGCCCGCGCAGGGCGGTGTTCAGACGGTTGGACAGGCCGTCGCCGCCCGCCACGGCGTCCATGGCGTCATTGAGTTCAGTGAGGGCGGATTCGGCCTGCTGCAGGAATTTGCGTTCGGCGGCGAGGCTCGCCTCTTCCCCCGCCTGGGGATCAAGCGCTTCCAGCTCTTCCACGCTGCCCCGCAGAAAGGCTTCTTCGCTGGCCGCCTTGTCCCGGGCGTCCGTCAGCTCATCCATGCGAGACCGGGCGTCACTGAGACTTGTCCAGGCAGCCTTCACCGCCGCCAGGTCTGCGTCGGCGTCCGCATAAGCGTCCAGCAGTCCGCGATGGCTTTTGGGATCCATCAGGCCGCGTCCGTCGTGCTGGCCATGGATCTCCACCAGCACCTCGCCCAGCCGAGCGAGCAGGCCGACGCTTGCGGGTTGGTCATTCACATGCGCCCGCGAGCGGCCGTCCGCCGTCAGGGTGCGGCGCAGGATCACCGCCTCGCCCGCCTCCACATCCACGCCCGCCTCGTCCAGCAAGGCATAGACCGGATGGTCCACCGGGGGCTCGAACATGGCGATGGCGACCGCCTTGTCAGCGCCCGCGCGCACCTGGGCGCGCTCCGCGCGCTCGCCGCACGCCAGACCCAGTGCGCCCAGAAGAATGGATTTGCCGGCGCCGGTCTCGCCCGTCAGCGCGGACAGACCGGCGTCAAACATTAGATCGAGCGAGTCGATCAGGACGATGTCACGGATGGAGAGCGAAGCCAGCATTCAGGTTCGCAGTGCGCTTGAAATTAGCCGAAGACGCGGTTCAACGCGCGCCGCAGCAAGGACGGATCACGTTCCAGATCTTCAGAGCCCGGCACGGCGATCCCGCGCGAGGTCAGCAGATCATAGCTGTCCTCATACCATTCAGACCCGGAGAAGTTATAGCCCAGAACGGCGGCGACCTGGCGGGCTTCTTCATCCACGCCCAGGCTGACATAAGCCTCCACCAGACGGTGCAGGGCTTCGGGCGTGTGGCTGGTGGTCTCGTAATCGCGAATCACATTCTGGAAGCGATTGATCGCCGCCAGATGATAGCCATTGCGCAAATACCAGCGGCCAACACTCATTTCCTTGCCGGCCAGGTGATCGCGCGCCATGTCGATTTTCAGGCGCGCATCCTGGGCGTAAGGCGTGTCGGGATACCGGCGCACCACCTGCTCGAGCGCCTGCAGCGCTTGCTGGGTGGTGGACTGGTCGCGGCCCACATCATAGATGCGCTCATAATAGCTCAGCGCGATCAGGTAATAGGCGTAAGGCGCGCTGGCGTTGCCCGGATGCAGGGCGATGAAGCGCTGCGCATCTGAGATCGCCTCGTCATATTTGGACTGACGATAGTTCGCATAAGCCGCCATCAGCATGGAGCGGCGCGCCCATTCCGAGAACGGGTGCTGGCGTTCCACTTCGTCGAAATAGGCGGCGGCCTCGTCATAACGGCGGCGCTGCATCTTCTCGAACGCTTCGGCGTAGAGCGTCTCGACCGGCTGCTCCACATAGGCCAGCTCTTCGCGGTCTCGCCCCGCACAAGCGGTGAGCGACAAGGCGACGGCGCCCAGAACAGCAATACGCAGAACAGTCTTCATGGACACACGCCCTCAAGCCGGCGTCCGCCTGCCCTGACCCTCAGGACGTAGCGGACTCTTAGGTATTGCGAATGGTTTAACCCATCGCGGGCGCGGGCAAAAGCACCCTATCAGGCCCGGTGTGAATAAGTGCGGGCTTTTCTGCCGCGATCAGGAGTGAACGAGGCGCTCGCTCTGCACGGTGCTGTCGCTCATCGATGTCCAGCGCCAGGCGCTTTCATCAGCCAGCAGAGCCGCCAAAGCCTTGGCGTTGAGGCCATGTCCGGGACGATGCGCTTTATAAAGGCCAATGATCGGCGCACCCAGAAGATACAGATCCCCCAGGGCGTCCAGCGCCTTGTGACGCACGAACTCATCGGCGAAACGCAAGCCTTCGGGATTGGCGACGCCGCCTTCATCCACAACGACGGCGTTCTCCATGGAGCCGCCGCGCGCCAGGCCCGCCTTCAACAGCGCGCTGAACTCACGACGGAAGCCGAATGTGCGCGCCGGAGCGACCAGGTCCTGGAAATTGCTGCGATTGACTTCAAACGCAAAGTGCTGGCGACCGATGGCGGGATCGTCAAAGTCGATCTCCACATCAATGCCCGGACGCAGAGACGGCAGGAAAACCGCATGGCGAGAGCCGTCCTCGACCTCGACAGGCTTCAGCACCTGAAGCGCTTTGCGCGGCGCCGGTCGGGTTTTCAGTCCCGCTTGCAGGATCAGATCGACGAAGGGCGCGGAAGACCCGTCCATGGCCGGCACTTCAGGACCGTCGAGTTCGATCATCAGATCGTCCACGCCCAGCCCCGCCAACGCCGCCATCAAATGCTCGACCGTCGCGACGGAGGCGCCGGCGTCGTTAACCAAGGTGGTGCCCAGATCGGTGGAGCGCACATAATCGCGGCGCGCCGGAATGAAGCAGTCCTCGACATCCAGATCGGTACGCTCAAAAACGATGCCTGAGCCCAGCGATGCGGGCTTCATGGCCATGCGGACACGGGCCCCGGTGTGCAAACCGATCCCGGCGCAAACCGCCGGCGCCGCCAAAGTTGCGCGTTCAATCATGAAGCAGGCCCAATCCAGTTGTTCGTCAATCCAATAGCCCGCCACATCGCAAGATGCTTAACAGGCTATGCCCCTCGCCCTGCACACTACGGGCCGGGTTGCATCCCGCAATTAAAGGATTGTTGCACCGTGTTACGAAACAGGCGCTGAAACGCAAAACGCGCCGCCCTGAATTAACAGAGCGACGCGTTTTCAATGTGTTGGCAGTATCGCCTAGTTGGCTTGGCGACGCAGGAAGGCCGGAATTTCCAGC
>JAEPEX010000156.1_pt1 | contig 28188 bp, 22 predicted proteins | sample 9130951 | NCBI WGS metagenome assembly JAEPEX01 (sample SAMN17228542, study PRJNA684324) | microbial mat metagenome | biome: saline marsh[ENVO:00000054]; feature: microbial feature [ENVO:01000007], biofilm[ENVO:00002034], sulphate-reducing...; material: estuarine water [ENVO:01000301]|estuarine... | reverse complement strand
GGCTCAGCGCTTTCAGGCTGCGGGCAGGCCAGTTGAACACCCGGCCCGTAACAGCGTCACAATGTTCGGCGCGGATTTCAAACGTGGCGGCCGGCGTGTCGCTAGCCGCATGATACAGGACCATCGCCACCGTCAGGCTGGTGGCGTCATGGCTGGTCACCCCGCCTGAAATCCGTAACGGCGCCCCTGGGCGCGCTTCGGCGAGAAACCGGATGACGATGTCGCGCGGGATCAATGTGGCGGTGGCGTCCGGGGCGAAGGCGAGATGCATGCCGAGCCGGTCCGCAAGCCCGGCCAGCGCTTCCTGGGCCTTGGCCATGTAAAAGCGGACATTTAGATGGCCCAGCTCGTCGCATTCCCAACTGTTCGCGTTGCCGCGCCACAAAATCTGCATCCGACTGGCTCCTAGATGATCGAGTTTAAGGCTAGGGCGCTTCGCGCGATCTGTCAGGGCCAGACCAGGGAATGTGACGGGAGGTCAGCTCACACACTTGCGGCACTGGCCGTAATGCTCGACCACGCTGCGCGTGATGACAAAGCCTTCAGGCGTATCCACCACAGGTCTGTGCATGTGACGCTCGTCCACTGTGCCGCAGGCTTCGCAGATGAACAGTTCAGCGGACCCGGTGCACGGATCATGCTCGTCACCGTTCAGACAAGCGGTATAGGCGTTCAGCGCCTCCACCTTGTGCGCCAGCCCAGCGCGCGTGAGAAAGTCCAGTGCGCGATAGACGGTTGGCGGCTGGGCGGCGCCGCCGGGTTTGAGAGCGGACAGAAGGTCATAGGCTTTGACCGGTCCGCCCGCCTCCACCAGTAATTCCAGAACCCGCCGGCGCATGGGCGTCAGCGACAGACCGCGTTCGGTGCAAAACCGTTCTGCGGCGTCAAGCGTTTGAATCGCAGTGTTCATGATTTCATCCTAGCGGCTTTCGTGGGGCGGGGCGAGCCTGAGGGCCAGCCCGGCGTGAGGCGCGGCGTCGGGCGTCAATCACATATAGGTGGGAGTCCGGACTTGATGCGCCAAGAGGGTGACGTTATGACATAACGCAGTGCGATACTATAACATTACGGGGTCTTCATCATGTCCGCTCACACTCCCTTTGCTTGCCGGCTCGCCGCGGCCGTCAGCGTGCTGGCGCTGGCTGCGCCGCAGGCGCTTGCTCAGACTGATGACGCGACGCTTGAAGACGTCATCGTGGTTCTGTCTACCCCGATGCAATTGAAGAGCGACGAGATGGTGGGGTCAGTGGACCTTATCTCGGCGCAAGAGATCGAGCGCAATCTCAATGGCAATATCGCTGACACGCTCAGCCGGATGCCCGGTGTGAACAGCACGTATTTCGGTCCGGCGGCGGGGCGCCCGATCATTCGCGGTCTGGGCGCTGACCGGGTGCGGATGCTTGTGAACGGTCTGGGAGCGCTCGACGCCTCCAGCTCCAGTCCGGACCATGCGGTGTCCGCCGAAGCGCTGGGCGCTCAGCAGATTGAAGTGCTGCGCGGGCCTGCGGCGATCGCCTATGGCGGCGGCGCGATTGGCGGCGTCGTGAATGTGCTCGATGGCCGGATCCCCACAGAGCGGAATGACGATCTCATCGACGGCTTCGCCTATCTGGGCGCCACCAGTGTCGATGACGGCGTTCAGGCTGCAGGACGCGTCACCGCCGACTTTGACGGATTGATGATTCAGATTGAGGGGCTGCGTCGGGAGGGGAGCGATTTCGACATTCCCGGTTTCGCCGAGACTGAAGCCCTGCGTGAAGAGCATCATGATCACGACGATGATCATGATGAGGATGAAGATCATCACGACGAACACGAGGGCGAGGAAGAGGCGGCCTATGGCGAGGTTCCCGATTCTGACTTCACCTTCGAGACCTATTCCGGCGCGGTCTCCCTGGTTCGTGACTGGGGCTATATCGGCGTTTCCGTGAAAGAAACCGACGCTGAATACGGCCTGCCCGGCCACAGCCATGCTCATGAAGACGAGCATGATGACGATCACGACGACCATGAAGACGAGCACGACGAAGACCATGCGCACGAGGGCGAGGAAGCAGCGCCGCGTCTGGTGCTGGATCAGACCCGCATTGATTTGCGCGGCGAGCTGAACCGGGACGCGACCTTCAACCGTATCCGCTGGAGTTTCGCCCACGCCGATTACACACACGCCGAGCTGGAAGACGGCGAGATCGGCACCTTGTTCAAGAAAGACGGGTTTGAGGGCCGGGTCGAGCTGGCTCATGATCATGGCGATAATCGCCAGGGCGCCTGGGGCGTCCAGATGCTGACCCAGGATTTCTCAGCCGAAGGCGAGGAAGCCTATATCGAACCTGTCACCACCCAGGACTGGGGGCTGTTCGTCACCGAACGCTGGGATAATGGCGTCTGGGGCGTTGAAGGCGGCGCGCGCGCGGAAACCCGCGAGCTGAGCGGTCAGCGGGCGGACCGCTCATTTGACACCTATTCGGGGTCAGGCTCGATCTTCACGCGCCCTGCGGACGCCTGGTTCCTGGCGGCGACCCTGTCGCGCACCGAACGCGCGCCGACCGATGCGGAAGTCTTTGCTGACGGCCCCCACGCCGCAACCCGCGCCTATGAGCGTGGCGATCTTGATCTGGATACGGAAGTGGCCTGGTCCGGCGAAGTGACGGCGCGCTATGCGCAGGGCCGGATTTCCGCCGAAACCAATCTGTTCTTCGCCGATTATGACGGCTTTATCGGCCTGTTCCCGACCGGTGAGGAAGAAGACGGGTTCGATGTCTTTGAGTATCGCCAGGCGAATGCAGAGCTTTATGGCTTTGAGGCGCAAGTGAACGCCGAGCTGGGCGAGGTCCGCGGCTGGGCGCTCTCCGGTGAGGCCAGTCTCGATTATGTCCGCGGCGAGCTTGATGACGGCGGAAACCTGCCGCGTATTCCCCCTCTGTCCTCGAATCTGGCCCTGATCGCTGAACGGGGCGTGTGGTCGGTGCGCGGCGAGGCGCATCTGGTCGCGGAGCAGGACGAGACCACCAGTTTCGAAACCGAAACCGAGGGCTATGCGATGTTTAACGCCGATCTCGAGGTTACGCCGTTCGTTGAGCGGGATGTGCGCGTGATCCTGGGCGTGCGTAACCTCACTGATGAAGAGGGCCGGGTGCATTCCTCCTTCCTCAAGGACATGGTGCCGCTGCCGGGCCGGTCCTTCCGCATCGCGGTTCGCGCCGGCTTCTGATCGCGGGGACTCCCCTCCCTGCGTCAGGGCGCCGCGCGTCAGCCGGACGCGCGGCGCCTTGCCATATATCCTGCGCGCGAAAGCAGGCGCAGAAAGTCCCCATCCAAACTATGGGAAAGGGGACGAACCCATGAAAAAGCTACTTCTCGCCGCCGCTGGCGTTGTCGCACTGACTGGCATGACCGCTCCTGCGGCTCTGGCTGAAAAAGGCGACTGGCAGTTCCGCGTGCGCGCCATCACTGTCCAGCCTGATGAAGGCGCAAACATTCAGACCATTGGCGGCGATGTGGATATCGACACCTCGGTGGTGCCGGAATTCGACATCAGCTACTTCTTCACCGACAACATCGCTGCAGAGCTGATCCTGGGCGTCACCCCGCACGATGTGACAGCCGTCGACACGGCGGTGGGCGACCTTGATCTGGGTGAAGTGACGCTGCTGCCGCCGACCCTGACGGTGCAGTATCACTTCAATCCTGAAGGCCAGATTCGTCCGTATCTGGGCGCAGGCGTGAACTACACCATTTTCTTCAATGACGACCTGCCGGCGAACACCATTCTGGACGGCATTGATTACGACCCGTCCTTTGGTCTCGCGCTGCAGGCCGGCGTGGACTACGCCCTCAATGAGCGTTGGTTCCTGAACTTCGACGTCAAGAAGGTGTGGATCAATACGGATGTGGAAGTTGATGCGACCACAGCGCTGAGCGCCGTCGTCAATGCGGACGTGGACATTGATCCGTGGATTGTCGGCGTTGGTTTCGGCTGGCGTTACTAGGTCCGCTTCAACAGCAGGACTATGGACGGGCGTCTCGTTTTACGAGGCGCCCGTCTTGCATTGGGACGGATGATCGTGGCGCGTGTGTCCCGTTATGTTGCCTCAGGGGCAGGTCTGCGCTAACGATCCATCAACGTTTCAAGAGGGGGAGCCCCATGGCTGACGCCGCCGCCAACAAGCCGACCTTGTCCGGGTCCTTGCCGCTTTACAAAAATCCTGAGCCGCTGAACCCGCAAGACCATAAGGGCAAGGGTCTGCGCTACACGGACCGCCCGTTCGATTTCCTGAAGGACTCGCACTTCGTGCCGGTCACTCTGGGTGAATTCGGCGCCGCCAGCGCTCGTTTCCCGATCATCTTCCTGGGTGAGAACAAAACACCGGTCGCGGCCATGGGCCTTCAGGCTGGCGCGAACCTGTTTGTGGATCCGGCGACGGGTGATTACGAGCGTTTCGCGTATCTGCCGGCTTTCGTGCGCCGCTATCCGTTTGTGGCCGCTAATCACGGCCCTGACAGCGACCGCTTCACCATCTGCGTGGACACCGGTTCGCACCTGTTCTCGGACAATCCCGAGCAGCCGTTCTTTGACGACAAGGGCGAGCCGACCGAATTCACCAACCGCGCCATCGATTTCGTGCGCCGGTTTGAATCCGATGTGGCTCTGACCGAAGCGTTTGTGAAGCGCCTGATCGAGCTGGACCTGTTTGACCAGCAGCAGGCCACCTTCCAGCCGCGCAACGCCAATGGCGAGCCGCAAGGCGAACCGCAGGTCGTTGCCAGCTATTGGGGCATCTCCGGCGAGAAGCTGCAGAAGCTTGATCCCAAGGTTCTGGCTGAGCTGCGTGACAACACCTATCTGGGCGCAATCTACGCGCACATGCTGTCCATGCCGCAATGGGAAACGCTGATCGCACGCGCGACTCAGCGCAATGCCGGCGCAGGCGCTCCGCCGCCGCCCGCAGCGCCTGAAGCCTAAGCGCTTTAAAAAGCTAAGATGATGAAACCGGCCGGGGCTTCGCCTCGGCCGGTTTTTCTTTGCGCTCATGCCGGGGCATCACAACCCCGTCAGAGCGGTTTCGCCTTGCAGGGGGAAGCGGCTATATCAGGGCTGACATGATCAGACCGCTGATCTGTGACGCGACCCAAGGAGTCCCCTGACGTGTTCCGACTGCTCGCAGTACTTTTGATCCTGATGACCAGCGCGCCGGCGTTGGCTCAGTTCGGCTCCGGCGACCCCATGGTGGATGCGCGGTTGGTGTCTGACCGGCGCGCGGTCGAACCTGGCGAGACGTTCCATCTCGCCCTGCACCAGACGATCACGCCAGGCTGGCACACCTATTGGCGCAATCCCGGCGATTCAGGGGAGCCGACTCATCTTGAGCTGGCGCTGCCGGACGGCTGGCGCGCGGGCGACATGATCTGGCCTGCGCCGCACAGCTATGATCTGGGACCTCTGACCAATTACGGCTATTCCGCAGAGGTTACGCTGCCGCTTCAGGTGACCGTGCCAGAGAACGCCGCGCCGGGACCGCTGACGATCACCGCATTCGCCACCTGGCTCGTCTGTGAAGATATCTGCATCCCGGAAGAGGCCAATGTCGAAATCACGCTTGATGTTGGCGGGTCTGTCACAGATCCGGCGGGCGAGGCGCTGATCGCGCAGGCTCTGGACCAGGCGCCGAGCCGTGATGACGGTTTGCGCGCTGGGCTGGACGGTGACAGCTCGGGGCTGGTGCTCACCGTCAGCGGCGCACGTTTTTCAGACGCCCGGCTCTCGGACCTGACCTTTTATCCGTATGAATCCGGCGTGATCGACCACGCCGCCGATCAAGCCGTGGCGCATGAAGGCGAGAATCTGCGTATGGATCTCACCGCCGGGTATCTGAGCCGCAATGGCGTGGATCAGGCGCGTTCAGGCGTACTCGTCTACACCGCGCAGCGCGGTGATGTCTGGACAGAAGAAGCGCTCGAGATCACGGCGCGCAACGGGCTGCGGGTCAATGATCTGAGCGCGGGGGCTGCAGCATCTGTGAGCCCGGCTCCGGGCGCCGGGGACCAGCGTGCGCCTGCACCGCAATCGGTCAACTTCTTCCAGGCCGCCGGTCTGGCGCTTCTGGGCGGGCTGATCCTGAACCTGATGCCGTGCGTTTTCCCGGTGTTGTCGATGAAGGCGCTGACTTTGGTTGAGAAACGCGGCGCTGAGAAGAGCGAAGCGCGGACGCTGGGACTTGTGTTTGCGGCCGGCGTGATCGGGACCTTCCTGGCGCTGGGCGGATTGCTTCTGATCCTGCGCGTCGCCGGCCTGCCAGCGCTTTGGGGCATGCAATTGCAGGCGCCGCTCGTCGTGGCGGGGCTGGCCACCTTGATGTTCCTGATCGGTCTGAATTTCATGGGTGCGTTTGAGATCGGAACCTCGCTGCAGTCAGTCGGATCCGGCGTCAAGGATAGCGGACGCAAGGGCGCCTTTCTCACCGGCGTGCTCGCGGTTTTCGTCGCCGCGCCTTGCCTGGCGCCGTTCATGACCGGCGCGCTGGCCTTCGCCTTGACCCAGCCTGCATTGGCTTCTTTGACTATTTTCGCCTTTCTGGGCGTGGGGCTGGCCTTTCCCTTTGTGCTTGTCAGCTTCATGCCGGGGCTTTTGGCGCTGCTGCCCAAGCCGGGTCCCTGGATGACGCGGTTCCGTCAGATTCTGGCCTTTCCGATGTTCGCCACGGCGATCTGGCTGGTCTGGGTGCTGACCGCACAACTGGGTCCCAATGGCGCGCTCTGGCTGATGCTGGCCCTGCTGGCGGCCAGCTTTACGGTCTGGGCGCTGGGCTTGTCAGGCCTGGCGGGTCGCGCGATGGCGCTTTTGGGCGTCGTGTTGACGCTGGGCGCCTTGTCGGTGACGGCCCGGATGGAGCCGCTCAGCCAGACGGTCCAGGGGCAAAGCGAGTGGGCGGTCTGGAGCGAAAGCGCCGTGATGGAGGCGCAAGCCTCCGGGCGTCCGGTCTTTGTGGATTTCACCGCCGCCTGGTGCGTCACCTGTCAGGTGAACAAGCTCGGCGCCCTGTCTGAAGGCTCGGTCAAGGCGGCCTTCGCCGAGCATGATGTGGCGTTGTTCCGTGCGGACTTCACCAATCAGGATCCCGAGATCGCCGCTGCGCTGGCGCGTCATGGCTCGGCGGGCGTGCCGCTGTATCTGATGTATCCCGCCAATTCCGGCGCGCCTGAAGTCTTGCCGCCACTCTTGACCGGAGGGTTGGTGATCCAATCTGTGAACGAGGCCGTACAATAAGCCGCACACTAGGGGAGTTAATCTGATGGTAACCGTATCTCGCCGGTCTCTGGGCCAGCTCATGAGCGTTTGCGCCGCCGCCGCCCTGACGATCACCGCTTTCACACTCGAAGCCCGCGCCGATGTCGTCACCGGCGAGGCCGCGCCCGCCTTCTCCGTGCAGACGGCGACGGGCGAGTCGTTGTCGCTGGACAGCCTCTCGGGCCAGACGGTTGTTCTGGAGTGGACCAATCATGGCTGCCCCTATGTGCAGCGTCATTACGGCTCTGAGCATATCCAGAACCTGCAAGCCTCCGCCGCTGGCGATGACGTGGTCTGGGTTCAGATCATCTCCTCCGCCCCGGGCGAGCAAGGCTATGTTGAAGCGGAGGAGGCTCTGAGCCTGAATGAAGAGCGCGGCGCCGCGCCCGCCCATGTGGTGCTTGATCCGTCTGGCGATCTGGGCCGTCTTTATGATGCGCGCACGACCCCGCATATGTATGTGATCGACGGTGAGGGCGTGCTGCAATACGCCGGTGCGATCGATGATCAGCCGCGTCCGCGTGCGGATTCTCCTGAACCAACGGATTACGTGACGATGGCGCTGGCGGCGGTCAGCAATGGGCAAAGCCCCGACCCCGCCCAGACCCAGCCTTATGGCTGCAACGTCAAATACGCTTACTGATCGGTCGCCTCGACCGGGCAGGAATAGACGCTAAGCGCCGCCGCCTGCGCGTCGGGCGTGGCGGCGATCTCGGCGGCTTGTCCGGTCAGGCGTGCGATTTCCTGATAGACCCTGGCATGATCAGCGCGCGTCGCCGTGTGTGACAACAGGTCGGCGCGATGCTGGGCATCCTCGCTCATGCCCCGGAAGATGCATCGCAGATCGGTCGGGCCGCCGCTCTCATCGACAGCGCGTGACAGCTGATAGGTTCTCAAGCTGAATTCGCTCAGCTCGGTCAGGAACGGATCCTGGACCGGCAGAGCGTCGACCGGGGCTGCCGGGCTGCGCGCCATATCCTGCACGCGGCGTTGCGCTTCCGCCTCAAGACTGTGCGACAGCGTCACCAGCGCCTGGGCGGCGTCCGGCGGCAGATGGGGCGCGCTGGCGGCTTGAACAATGATCAGAAGCGTGTGAGCGAACATGGACGACATCCGGTTTTTCGTGCTTAGAGCGCCTTGCAAACCCGGCGCCGCTTGATCCTTGTCGCTGGCAAGGCTAATTCGCAGGCCCTTCGATACCTTTAATCTGAGCGAGCATCCTCATGGCCAAGACCAAGGCGTTCCGTCCCAAAGCCCGTCGTCCCCGCGGTTTTGAGGATCGTGCGGCTCATGTGCTGCGCGCCGAGCGCGCCCTCGTGAGCGCCGCCAGCGCGGTTTATGAGCAATGGGGCTTCGAGCCGCTCGAGACCCCCGCCTTCGAATACGCTGATGCGCTTGGCAAATTCCTGCCCGATGAAGAGCGTCCCAATGAGGGCGTCTTCGCCATGCAGGATGATGACGAGCAATGGATGGCGCTGCGTTATGACCTGACCGCGCCGCTGGCGCGCTTCGCCGCCGAGAATTTCCAAGACCTGGCCAAGCCGTTCCGCCGGTATCAGTTCGGCGAAGTCTGGCGCAATGAGAAGCCCGGCCCGGGCCGTTTCCGCCAGTTCGTCCAGTGCGACGCCGACAGCGTCGGCGCGCCGGGACCGGCGGCAGATGCCGAGATGATCGCGCTCGCCAGCGAAGTCATGGGCTCTGCAGGGCTTTCGGAGGGCGAGTACGTCATCCGCGTCAATGATCGCCGCCTGCTGGACGGGGTTCTGGAACGTCTGGGCGATGCGGCGTCAGACAAGCGCCTGCGTGTCCTGCGCGCCATCGACAAGATGGACCGGCTGGGCCTTGAAGGGGTCGAGCTGCTCTTGGGCGAGGGCCGAAAAGATGAGAGCGGCGACTTCACCGAAGGGGCGGGGCTGGACGCGGATCAGCGCCGCCATGTGCTGAGCTTCATCGAGGCGGGTCAGGTGGAGGACGCGCTGACCGGCGCTGCGCGCAACACCGAAGTGCTCAAGCGCCTCACACAGGCTCTGGGCGATACCGAAGCGGGCAAGCTGGCGGTCGCCGACCTTGAAACGATCACGTCTGTGCTGGACGCCTTGGGCAAGTCCGAGAACTGGACGCTCGACACCTCCGTCGTCCGCGGTCTGGGCTATTACACCGGCCCGGTGTTTGAAGCCGAGCTTCTGGCCGAAGCCACCTATGACGACGGCTCGCCCATCCGCTTTGGCTCGGTGGGCGGCGGCGGTCGCTATGATGATCTCGTCAGCCGTTTCACTGGTCAGGCCGTGCCGGCGACCGGGTTTTCGTTTGGCGTCAGCCGCTTTGCGGCGGCCCTGTCCGCGCTCAAGCGTCTGGACGCCGCCAAAGCTGACCCACTGGTGATCATCGTGGCGGCGGAGAAAGACCGGATGGCGGATTATTTCGCCCTGGCGGCCGATCTTCGCGGCGCAGGCTTGCGCGCGGAGGCTTTCATTGGCGGCGGCAATATGGGCAAACAGCTTAAATACGCCGATCGCCGGGATGCTGATTTCGCAGTGATCATCGGCTCGGATGAACGCGAGGCGGGCGAGGCCCAGATCAAGGATCTCAAACTGGGCGCACGCCTGGCCGCCGAGATCACCGATAACAAGGCGTGGCGCGAAGATCAGCCCGCTCAGTTCACAGTGGCGCGCGATCAGATCGTGAGCGCCATAAAGGCGCGTCTGAGCGGCGGATAAATGTGTCGAAATTGCAGCAGAGCGAAACTTCGCCTGACTCTAGGGGCTTGACGGTCCTATGACGCTTAGGCCAACGTTTTATCAGACAGGGCCTGACCGTCTTGTCTCTTAAGTGGTGTCTCTGGGGAGGAGACGTCTCTTAATCGACCAACCAGAATCTTTAAGCCCGGCGTTTTTGACGCCGGGCTTTTTTTCTGTCGATGGATTGAAGCGATTACCGGCGCGGCGGCAGCGGCGGCCGCGGAGGGGCGCCCGGCCCGCCTTCAAGCCCATGCGCCTGTTCAGAAGAGCGCCAAACGTCCAGCCAGGTCTCTTTCTCGGCGCCCAGCAATTCACGTCCATTCACCCAGACCCGAGTTTCGCCATCGCGTTCGATGATGCGCACCTGACGGTCTTCAAAGTCATGGGCATGATGCGATGCGGCTTCGTCGCGCTCATGACGTTCGTGACGTTCATGGCGCCATTCCGCGCGCTCTTCACGCATCTCGCCCAGGCTGTCTTCGAGCTCTTCCCGGGCGTCACGCAGTTCTCGCCGATCTTCCGCGGTCAGGGGAACCCGCACGCCGTCTTCGGTCTTCCAGCCGCGCTCCAGCGTGCGGTCAATCGCGCGCAGCCCGGCTTCAAGGCCGTGCTCGGCGGCGGCGAGGCCCGCCTGAGCGATGGAGTCAGCGTCAATGGAAATGGACAGCGCATGGCGCTCGGCCTGATGCGCGCGTTCTTCAGCGCGGCGGGCGGCGCGTTCGGCGCGGCGTTCCGCCCGTTCGGCCATGCGGACGGCGTCACGTTCGGCGCGCTCCGCCGCGCGTTCGGCATGGCGTTCCGCGCGCATCGCCCGGCGTTCGGCGTCCTCGACGATCATTTCGATCCGCGCCTGCATCTCGTCTTCGGCAAAGTTGAGACGATCAAGCTGGATGTGGAAGTCCGAGCCTTCGGCGAAATGCTCGACCAGGGTCTCAGACAGCGCCTCCATCTCCTCTGCGAAGGCTTCGATCTCGTCCTCGTCCCAGCGGTCGGCATCAATGTCGAGGTCAAGGCTGATGGAGGTGTCGTCATCCCCATCGAGCGCGGTTTCAATCACGCGCACAGCATGGGCGCCGTCGCGAATGACAATGCGTTGGCCATTGACGACCAGCACATGGTCATGTCGCTCATCGGCTTCGGCATAACGTGTTTCTGCGGCGCCCGCCGAGGCGCAGGCGACCAGAAGCGGCGCGGCGGCGACGGCTGCGACGGTGGCGATCCAGTGTTTCATAAAATGTCCTCCCTTTGCCTGCACTCTGGGTGAACGCGCCTTACGGCGTGACGTCTGCAGACTTAAGTTTTTGTCATTCTCGTATTCACGCTCCCTCTCTTCGTCTGGACAGGCGACCAACGGCGCTCTAGCAATCACCTCTAAGGATGAGGGATTTTCAGGAACACCCATGATGATTTCACGACGCGGGCTGATGGCCGGCATGGCGGCGCTGTGCACGGCGCCTGCTTTCGCGGCTCAGGCCTCTTTGGACGCGCTGGTCGGCAATTGTCTGATCCTGGGGTTTCTGGGCGATCATGCGCATGCTGAGGGCGCGGCCCGACTGGAAGCCGACCTCGCCGCTGGCCGTGTGGGCGGCGCATTGTTCCTGCGCCACAATGCGCGCAGCCGGGACGGGGTGCTGGGTCTGTCAGAACGCTTCCAGTCTGCAGCGCCGAACGCCTGGCTGGCCATTGATCAGGAAGGCGGCTTTGTACAGCGCCTGACCGATGAGATGGGCTTCACCGACATTCCCACCGCCGAGGCGCTGGCGGAGATGGGGCTCGACGCCGCCCGCCCGGTGTTCGCCCAGGCGGCGCGCGAACTGGCGCAAAGCGCATTTTCCATGAACCTCGCTCCGGTCGCGGATCTGCGCCATGAGGGCAACCAGGTGATTGATCGTTGGGCGCGCGCCTTTGGCGATGACCCCGACACCGTGGCGGCATTCTGCGGCGCCTTCATCGAAGAGATGGAAGCGGAAGGCGTCGCCTGCGCCATCAAGCATTTTCCCGGACATGGGCGCAGCCAAGGCGACAGCCATGACGGGTTTGTGGACATTTCACAGACTTGGGGTGAGGTGGAGGCCGCGCCCTTTGAACGCCTTATCGAGCAGGACAAGGCCCATCTGATCATGGGCGGGCATCTGATCAACCGGCGGCTGGACCCGTCAGGGCGCCCGGTGACCCTGTCGCGTCCGGTTCTGCAAGGGCTATTGCGCGAACAGATGGGCTATCGCGGCGCGGTGATTACCGATGATCTTGATATGGGCGCGATCCGGAATCAGTATTCGCGCGAACAGGCGATCGTGGACTCGCTGGCGGCGGGCAATGATCTGCTGCTGATTTCCAATTCGGCGGATGCTGATCCTGACCTGCCTCGTCGCGCCGTAGACTGGGTCGGGCAGGCGATAGAGGATGGACGGCTCAGTCTTGAGCGTCTGGTCGACGCCAACGCTCGCATCGCCGCTTTGAAAATGCAGGTGCGACGGGCTTAGCCCCGCCTTTCACCCTGACTTATCGGAAGCGGTAGCTCATCCGAAGGCCCAGCTCGTCCAGGCCCTGATTGCGGCCGCTGGCAAGGATCTGACCGTGGGAATGGTGTTCATAAAATACGCCTAGCGACCAGTGGTCATTGAGCGCGTAATCGGCGGCGAAGCCGGTGCGGAACAGCCAGTCAGACCCCAGTAGAGCGCGCGTGTCCTTGATCCGCTGGGCCTCCACCGGGCCGTCGCGATCAGGATACACCTCTAGCACGCCGTCATTATAGCTCAGCCCGAAAGAGGCCTCGAGGCTCAGACGGTCAGTGACGCCATAATCCCAGGCGAGACCGGCCGTGACCAGATTGGTGTAGCCCTGGGTGCTGATATTGGCGGATACGAACGGCCGCGGCGACCAGATGGGGTCCAGAAAATCCGGGCTCGCAAACATCAGATCACCAACGATCTGCGGACCGTCTTCGCTGTGGTCGGTCAGGTCATGCGCCGCGACTCCCAGGCGAATTTCCTGAAGGCCGAAACCCGGGCTTTGCGCGGATGCGGCGCTGGTGAGGGACAGCGCAGCGAACGCAGTCAGGTAACGAAGCATCTGGTCATCCTTCTGATCTTGCCATTTCGCAATACCGCCAAGCTGAAACCCTGACCAGTCTGATGATGGGGCTGAGAAGCCTTTATGCGTGCGTTGTTGATTTTGCGCCGCGCTGGAGACGGGGCATCCGGAAGCAAATTCTCCTCATCAGGGAAATATTTGCACCTCGCTCGCTCTTGGGGCTAACTGGGGCTGCGCAGAATGGCGCGAAACAGGAGGAGACTGACATGAACAAGATGAAACTGACCGCTATGGCGTCGTCCGCGCTATTGGGGCTGTCGCTCTTTGCGACCGGCGGCGCGATGGCCGGCGACCCGGTTCAATGCCAGCAGCAGGCGGAAGAGGATTGCGCCCTCTTCGTGCCGCGCGGCAGCGCAAGCTGGGCCTATTGCGTGGAACAGCTCACGCAGATCTGCATCGAATACCAGTCTGCGCCGAGCTTTGACGCGACCAAGGCGCTGCGCGAAGGCTGCGAACTGCCCTGAGGCCGAGGCTTGGAGGGCGCGGAAGGCTGCGCCCTCCCGCCTATTGCAGAAGGCGGCGCACCAGTTGACCGGCCAGGTCGGGGCGATCCGCGCTCAGATGCACGATGATGATCATGCCGGTGTTGAGCTCATACAGCGCCATGCTGGCGTATCCGGCGATCGAGCCGCCATGCATGACGACATCCAGACCGCGCGGGTCACGTATGCGCATGGGCCCCAGAACCCGACTGCGCCCGTCGCCGCGATCAATGTCTTCGCTCAGCATCAACCGGCCCAGCTCTGAAAGTTCGCCATCAGGTGAGAACAGGGCGGTCAGCGTATCCGCGAGATCGCTGGCGCTGGTGAAGACGCCGCCATCGGGGCCATGGTTTTCAATCAGCGTAAAGACGTCTCGCTCTGGCTCGTCTGGCGCGCCATAGCCATGAATGACGTCGCCGTCCTCGAGCGCCTGATTATAGCTTGTGGCTTGAAGGTTCAGCGGGCCGATGATGCGCGCCTGCATCAGGGCGTCAAAGCGCTCCCCGGTCACGGCCTCGGCGATCAGCGCCAGATACTGGTAGTTCGAGTTTGAATACCCATACCCTTCGCCGGGCGGGAACTCGGCGGGACGGCCATGGATATAACCCAGCGTGCGTTGCGGGGTGTTGCCCTGGACTGTGTTGACCGTCTGAAACCAGACATCGTCATAATAGTCGGCAATGCCGCTGGTGTGGGTGAGCAGCTGGCGCACAGTGGCGGTCTGCGCGTTGGCGATCCCGTCCACCCAATAGGGGGCGACAAGGTCAGCCAGTCTGTCGTCCAGCGAAATCAGTCCCTCCGCGATCAGGCTATGGATGACGGCGGCGGTGTGGACCTTGCCGATGCTGGCGACCCGCAATTGCGCGTCTTCGGGGATGGGGTCGCCCGTCTGGCGGTTTGCCACGCCGCGCGTGATGATCCTGCGGCCTTCAGCGTCCTGAACCAGAACCACCGCGCCAGCGATGTCGCCTTCTTCAAGAATGGAGTCGATCGCGGCTTCGACGGTGGGCGTGTCGGGCAGGCGGGCTTCAGCCGGGCTCAAGACAATCAGGAACAGGCCTAGGGCGAGCAGAGGGAGGCGGATCATGGGCGTCTCTTTTTTTAATTGGCCTGAATGATAGCAAGGGGCTCTTGCTCAATCTCGCCGAAATCAGCATTTTAAACGCCGAATTTCGAAGGTGGCGCACATGCTCGATGAAATGGACAGGACAATCCTGAGACTTGTCCAACGCGATAACCGGCTGTCCAATCAGGCGATCGCGCAGCAGGTGAACTTGTCTGAGACTGCTGTGCGGCGACGGTTGGCGCGCTTGCGTGAGGAGGGCGTCATCGTCTCAGATGTCGCCGTGCTGGACCGCGCACGCCTGGGTCAAACCCTGATCGTGGCGGTGACCTTTAATGATGACGCGCCGCAGACCTATGCGCAGTTCCGGTCTGTGATGACAGCAGACCCCCAGGTCACCGGGCTCTATTCCGTGGCGGGGGAGGTCGACTTTCTGCTCCACGTGCATGCGCCCAGTCTCGAGGCCTATGAAATCTGGGCCGAGGCGAGCCTGCTCAATGATCCGACCGTGAAGCGCTATGAGACCACCGTGGTGCTCAGCACCGTCAAATTCACCACCGAAGTGCCGGTCTAGGCCATGAAAGCAGCCTGTCGGACACGTTTTTACTCCCTGTCCTGACACGGTTCCGATAGCGTCAGAGCGTTCGAAGTCTCTTTGTCGGAGCCGCCATGAAACGCGACCGGATCGAAAATCTCAAACACAACGCCAAGCTTGATGTGCGTCTGCCCGATCAGCTCAAGGACGAGTTCCTCGCCCGCTGTCGGGAGGAGGGCGTGTCCAGCGGCGCTGTGATCCGGTCGTTGATGATTGATTATGTGACAGCCCGGCCCCGGCGATGGTCGGTCATGGCGGCGGGCGTGTGGGAGACGATTATGAAACGTGCGAAATGGATAGCGGGCGGGGTGGGCGGAAGCGCGCTGGCTGGCCTGGCGGCGATGAGCTTTGTCTTTGCGCCGATGGCGAACGCCGAGGATTACGCCGTAAACTTTGATGTCCAGCTGGTCGAACACGAAGGCTATCAGACAAGACGCAATCGAATGGAAACGACGGTTCGACTGGATTCGGGTGAGTTGCATCGCATGAACTTTCCGAACCCGGGCGGTGAGCCGTCGGCGGCCTTTGCAATCGAATTGCGCCTTGACCCTTGCTCGGGATCAAGCCCCGAATGTCCGGAAGGCGGGGTGGATATTCAGATGACGATCATTCGCATGCATGACGAGACTGTTTTGTCCTCGCCCCGGTTTTTCGTCCTGGCAGGGCAGCCTGCCAGCCTCACCATCGATGGGGAGGAGGGGCCAGAGATCAACGTGGCTATTCGCGCCGAGGCGCTAAGCGCTGACTAAGCTAGCGAAACAAAAAGGGCGGCTCGATTGAGCCGCCCTTTCCGTTCGTAGCCTTGGTATGGCTGAGCTTAGAAGCCCATGCCGCCCATGCCGCCCATGTCAGGCGCCGCCGGAGCGCCGCCGTCTTTTTTGGGCTTTTCAGCGATTGCGGCTTCGGTGGTGATCAGCAGGGACGCCACAGAGGCTGCGTCCTGCAGCGCGATGCGGGACACTTTCACCGGATCGATGACGCCGGATTCCACCAGGTCTTCGTACTCGCCGGTCTGGGCGTTGTAGCCGAAGTTCACATCGTTGTTTTCCAGCACTTTGCCGACGACGATGGAGCCTTCAACGCCTGCGTTTTCAACGATCTGACGGATCGGAGACTGCAGGGCGCGCGCCACGATGGCGATGCCCTGGTTCTGGTCTTCGTTATCGCCGGTCACGCCTTCAAGCGCCTTGGTGGCTTTCAGCAGCGCGATGCCGCCGCCCGGCACGATGCCTTCTTCCACCGCAGCGCGGGTGGCGTTCAGAGCGTCGTCCACGCGGTCCTTGCGCTCTTTCACTTCGATTTCCGAAGCGCCGCCGACCTTGATCACTGCAACGCCGCCAGCGAGTTTCGCCAGACGCTCTTGCAGCTTCTCTTTGTCGTAATCAGACGAGCTGTCCTCGACCTGACGGCGGATCTGGTTCACGCGGCCTTCGATGGCCTCTTTCTCACCGGCGCCGTCCACGATGGTGGTGTCGTCTTTGGTGATGGTGACCTTCTTGGCGGTGCCCAGCATGTCGAGGGTGACGTTCTCGAGCTTGATGCCCAGGTCTTCGGAGACGACCTGACCACCGGTCAGAACGGCGATGTCCTCGAGCATGGCTTTACGGCGATCGCCGAAGCCCGGCGCCTTGACGGCTGCGATTTTCAGGCCGCCGCGCAGCTTGTTGACCACCAGGGTCGCCAGCGCTTCGCCTTCAACGTCTTCTGCAATGATCAGCAGCGGACGGTTGGACTGAACCACGGCTTCCAGAACCGGCAGCATGGCCTGCAGGGAAGAGAGTTTCTTCTCGAACAGCAGGATGTACGGGTCTTCGAGATCCGCGATCATTTTCTCGGAGTCGGTGATGAAGTACGGCGACAGGTAGCCGCGGTCGAACTGCATGCCTTCCACGACGTCCAGCTCGGTCGCCAGAGACTTGGCTTCCTCGACGGTGATCACGCCCTCATTGCCGACTTTCTCCATGGCGTTGGCGATCATGTCGCCAATTTCTTTTTCGCCGTTCGCGGAGATGGTGCCGACCTGAGCGACTTCAGAGGAGCCCTTGATCGGGGTCGAGGAGGATTTCAGGTGCTCGATGACCAGCGAAACGGCTTTGTCGATCCCGCGCTTGAGGTCCATCGGGTTCATGCCGGCGGCGACCGACTTCATGCCTTCACGCACGATCGATTGCGCCAGAACGGTGGCGGTGGTGGTGCCGTCGCCCGCTTCGTCATTGGTGCGCGAAGCGACTTCGCGAACCATCTGGGCGCCCATGTTCTCGAACTTGTCTTCCAGTTCGATTTCCTTCGCCACGGACACGCCGTCCTTGGTGGTGCGCGGAGCGCCGAAGGATTTTTCGATCACCACATTGCGGCCTTTCGGGCCCAGGGTGACTTTCACGGCGTCGGCGAGGGTATCCACGCCTTTGAGCATTTTTTCGCGGGCGGAAGCGCCGAACTTAACGTCTTTGGCAGCCATTGTTCGTCCCTATCAATCTTGAGTGTGTGGTTCGGAAAAGCGGTGAGGCGGCGATTAGCCGACCACGCCCAAAATGTCGGACTCTTTCATGATCAGCAGATCCTGACCTTCCAGAGTGATCTCGGTGCCGGACCATTTGCCGAACAGCACGCGGTCGCCGACCTTGACGTCCATGGCGATCAGCGCGCCCTTGTCGTCACGGGCGCCGGGGCCCACAGCCACGACTTCAGCTTCTTGCGGCTTTTCCTTGGCGGTGTCGGGGATGATGATGCCGCCAGCGGTCTTGGATTCTTCCTCGACGCGTTTGACGACGACGCGGTCCTGCAGAGGACGAAATTTCATTGCCGGTACTCCGTTTTTGAGCGTCAGCTCACTGAAGATCTGGTTTAGCTCTCGCCGCCTCGAGGGCGTTAGCACTCTCAGGGGGCGGCTGCTAACAGAGGCGGAGGTAAGAGGCGCGCGTGACCCCGTCAAGTGCGCCGAGCGACATTTTTCGCCGCGGATTTCAGCGCTGTCTCCGGCCGGTTCAGCCTGCATTCATGCGCGCGTCGCGCACATAGGCTAGGATGGGGCTATCTAGACGGGGAACTTCTAGGTTAGTTCTACGTTTTAGGGGACGTTTACGGGAGAGAGTATGATGTTTCGTTCTTTGATCGCAGCCGTTATGGCGCTGGGCCTCGCGGCCGCCTGCACCACCACTGACCAGTATGGCAATGTCACGCAGAACCGGACGGGCACCGGCATTCTGGCCGGCGCGGCGGCTGGCGCGCTGCTGGGTACGCTGGCGGGCGGTGATGACCGCCGCAATGCGCTGATCGGCGCGGGCGTCGGCGCCCTCGCAGGCGGCGGCATCGGCAATTACATGGATCGCCAGGAAAACGCCTTCCGTGAGCGTCTGCGCGGTTCGGGCGTGACCGTGCGCCGTGTGGGCAACGATCTGTATCTGGTGATGCCGGGCGATGTGACCTTCGCCACCAACTCCGCCCAGATCAGCGGCCGTTTCGGCCCTGTGCTCAATGATGTGGCGGACGTGCTGATGACCTATCCGGCGACCTATGTGGACGTGATCGGTCATGCCGACAGCGTCGGCGACGCCGGCTATAATCAGGCGCTGTCCGAGCGCCGCGCCAGCTCTGTGGCGTCGGAACTGATCGCACGCGGCGTCATGCGCGACCGTCTGTATGTGGCCGGCATGGGCGAAAGCCAGCCGATCGCATCCAACGATACTGACTCTGGCCGCGCTGCGAACCGCCGCGTGGAAATCAAGATCGCCCCGCACACCTCGTAACCGGCGAGGCGGGACACCGCGATTAACGACAAGGCGCGTCCGCATGTGCGGGCGCGCCTTTGTTTTTTCCGTTTGTCCACGCCTCACAGCGTTAACGTTCTGACAAGTCCGGTTAACGCACTTTATGATCGCCGAAATGAGTGTGATTCGTTGGACTTGGTTCGTTTGGGGCCAAACAGCGACATTCAGGAGCGAGAATGCCGCGCGCAAGCGACATATTGGTGATCCTAACCTATGCGATGGTCGCCATCGTCGCGGCTCTGGCGTTTGACCGTTTTGGTCTGATGTCCGCTGAGCTCGCCTGGATGATGGGCGCGCTGGTTTTCCTGATCGGCGGTCAGGTGCACGCCTCAGTCGCGCGCGCTGAAGAACGCAAGCTCTTTGAAGACGAGATCCATCTGCTCAAAGCCGCCAACATGTCCATGCTGGATGAATTGAGCAGCGCTCAGGACCGGATCGAGGCGCTGGCGGAGACCGCGGTCGCCACAAAACCCAGGACAGCGGAAGCCAGCGCACCGGGCACACAGAAGACCGCGCTGGAACTGAGCCAGCCGATCCACGCCGCGGGTGATCCGCAGAACGCCGATGAACGTCTGGTCGCTGAAATCCTGGCGCGACTGGAAGGCGGCGGCCGCGCCGCGCCTGTCGCCGCCCAGACGCCGGACGCCGTGGATCTGGTGCGCCGCGCGCTCGATGACAATCGTGTTGATCTGTACCTTCAGCCCGTAGTCGGCTTGCCGCAGCGCCGCACCTACTTCTACGAAGGCTATACGCGTATCCGCGATGAAAACGGACAGGTTCTGGGGCCGGGCGAGTTCCTCGCCGCTGCAGAGGAAGCCGGCCTGATCACCGATGTGGACAATCTGTTGCTGCTGCGCTGCGTACAGATCGTGCGCCGCCTGACCAAGTCTGATCGCCGGGTCGGCGTGTTCTGCAATGTCTCCATCCGTTCGCTGGCCGATGAAGACTTCTTCCCGGCCTTCCTCGATTTCCTGCGCCGCAATTCCGATCTCGCCGGCGCGTTGATCTTTGAATTGCCGCGCGCCCAGTTTGAGAACCGCTCCGCCACCGCCGCGCGCAACATGGCGCGGCTGGCCGATTTCGGGTTCCGCTTCTCGATCGACCAGGTGTCGGACCTCAATATCGACCTTGCAGAACTGCAGCGCGCGGGCGTGCGCTTCATCAAGGTGGCGGGCGACCGTCTGATCGCCGCCGCTCATGGCGCAGAGCCCATCGCTGGACGCGAGCCGGGCGCCTTGCGCCCTGAAGACGTGGCGGGCCTGTTCGCGCGCTATGGCGTCGATCTGGTGGCCGAGAAGATCGAGTCCGAAGGCACTGTGGTCGAAGTGCTCGATCTCGACGTCGCCTACGCCCAGGGCCATCTGTTTGGCGCCCCGCGTCCTGTGCGCGATGAAGTGCTCAACGAAGCGGATAACAAGCTGCGTCGCGCCGCGGGTTAGGCTGAGCGCCTTCGCACATTGACGCCGTGGCATGGCTGGCCTAGCTCAGCGCCATGACTGATTTTCCCCGCCTGTCCGACCTCGCCCGAGACTATGACGCGATCCTGTGTGACGTCTGGGGCGTCATCCGGGACGGCTCGGACCTTTTGCCCGAAGCGCTCGACGCCTTGCGCCGCTATCGCGCCCAGGGCGGCACGGTTGTGCTGGTGTCAAACTCCCCGCGTCGCGCCTCTTCGCTTGAACACTTTCTCAAGCAGATGGGATCCGGCGAGGATGTCTGGGACGGCGCGGTCAGTTCCGGCGAGGCGACCCATGCCTTGCTGGAAACCCGCGCGCCGGGGCCCGCCTTCAAGCTGGGGCCGAACTGGGATGACGCGCTGTATGAAGGGACGGGGCTGGAGTTCGCCAAGCTCGAAGACGCCGCTTTCATCTCCTGCACGGGCCTGTTTGACTGGGAAAACGAGACCCCGGACGACTACACGGACCTTCTGACCGAAGCCAAGCTGCGCCGCCTCGACCTGATCTGCGCCAATCCCGATATCGTCGTCCAGTTCGGCGACGGCCTGCGCTATTGCGCGGGCGCGCTGGCGCAAAAATACCAGGAGATGGGCGGCACGGCCGTCATGGCCGGAAAGCCCCATCCGCCGATTTATGATCTGGCCTATCGCGAGATCGAACGCCTGCGCGGCGAGCGTCTGGACAAGGCGCGGGTGCTGGCCGTGGGCGACGGCCCGCACACCGATATTCAGGGCGCGCAGTCGGAAGGCGTGGATGCGCTCTTCATCGCCGACGGCATTCTGGGGCAGGCCTTTGATCAAGGCTTTGACGCGAACAAAGCGGCCGCCCTCCTCGCGGAGGACGGCCTTGTTGCGCGCTATTGTGCGCCCAAGCTGGTCTGGTGATCAGCCTTCGATTTCCCAGGCGCCGTTGACGGTGATCGAGACGACCAGTTCGCCGCCGGAAACCGGGGTAGCTGAATCTTCCATCGCCATGGCGCGAGAGAACATCACAGGCTGGGGCGCATAGCCGCCGCTTTCAGAGAAGTTCAGCAGGCGCTCGACGGTGAACCCGCCGGCCTCGGCATAGAGGTCGCGGGTCTCGTAAAGCTCGGCCACGGCGCGTCGACGCGCTTCGGTCTCGGCGGCGTCCGCTTCAGAGCTGGAAAACGTCACGCCGTTGAGTGAATTTGCGCCCGCTTCGAACAAGGCGTCGATGGCCGGGCCGACGCTATCCATGCCGCGCACCAAAGCGGTGACGGTGTTGCGCGCGCTGTAGCCGGTGATCTCACGCGTGCCGCCATCGCGGCTGGACGGCTGGGAATAGACCGGGCTGACATTGAGCTGGCTGGTCTGAATGTCGCGCGCTTCGACGCCGGCCTCTTCGAGCGCGTTGAACACGCGCTGCATGCGTTGGCTGTTGGCGCGCAGGGCTTCGGCCGCCGTGCGCGCTTCGGTGACGACGCCGGCGGAGACCTGCGCCTGGTCCGGGGTGATGCGCACTTCGCCGGTGGCGGACAGGCTCAGCTGTGCGGTCTGTTCTTGCGCGGGCGCGGTTTGGGCGACCGCCGCAGCGGGCAGGGCGGTGGTGGTCATCAATGCGGCGGCGAGAAAAACGGTGCGGATCATAAGAGCTCTCCCAGTCTGTTGTGGGTCCAGTATACGGTCTTTGAAGCCGGTCTCATGTCGGAAACGCGACTCTTTGATGGCCGTTCCCTGAACGCCTGTTCAGCTGCGTCTCGCCGCCATCGCCACTTTGCCAAATTCGCAGCCCGCGTTATCAAGCTTTGACGCTGTTTCATCTCAGCGGGCCTGTAGCTCAATTGGTTAGAGCCGGCGGCTCATAACCGCTTGGTTGGGGGTTCGAGTCCCTCCGGGCCCACCATTTCCTCAAATACATGCGATAATTGAGAGCCTGTGTCAGAAATTGTGCCATAAATTCACGTAATATCAGATATATGCAGTAATTTTGCCTAGGCATTGGATAGGGACAACAAGGCACCGATTTTGCCTGTTGGTAGAATTGTTGGTACCGTGTAGCTTTGATCTTGAGGTGATACCAACATGCCGCTTTCCGACGCTGCTTGCCGTGGTCTCAAACCAAAGGCCCGTCCCTATAAGACATCCGACTCAGGCGGACTTTTCGTTTTGGTGCAGCCGAACGGGTCGCGTTTGTGGCGGCTGGCCTACCGCTTCGAGAAAAAGCAAAAAACACTAGCCTTTGGGGCATACCCGACTGTTAGCCTTGCTGAAGCTCGAAGCAAACGCGATGCGGCAAAGAAGGTGCTTGCAGCCGGAAAGGATCCGGGCGTGCGAATAAGAGAGGCGGTCGGGAACGACCTTTCTCCAAGCAGTTTCGAGACGATTGCGCGTGAATGGTATGACGTGAAGAAGAGCACTTGGGCGCCTAGTTATGGCGGCCGAGTCCTTTCACGGCTTGAGCAAGACGTTTTCCCTGAGATCGGTGCACGTCCTATCGAACAGCTTACAGCGCCCGAGGTGCTCGCACTTTTGCGTCAGGTGGAGGCTCGTGGTGTGTATGAGACCGCTAAACGGCTGCGTCAGACTATTAGCCAAATATTCCGCTACGCGGTCGCTACTGGTCAGGCCGAGCGCGACCCCGCGGCGGACTTGCGTGGCGCTTTACGCTCGCCTGGTCGGCCCAAACGGCATGCGCGTCTGGAGCGAGAAGATCTGCCGGAGTTCTTCGAGAGGCTGGCAGTGTACGACGGACAAAAGCAAACCGCACTAGGAATAGAGCTGATCGCGCACACATTTGTTCGTACCAAAGAGCTGAGGTTTGCGCGCAAAGCGGAGTTCAAGCTGGTCGCTGATGAGCCGACCTGGCGGATACCTGGTGAGCGTATGAAGGTGAAGCGCAGCGATCACATTGTCCCGCTGACTGAGCGGGCGGTGGCGGTAGTGCGTGAACTGATAAGAATTGCCGGAGATAGCGAGTGGCTCTTACCCGGCGACCGCGGGGATCGTCCTATCAGTGAAAACACCCTTCTCTATGCATTGTATCGTATGGGCTATCATAAGCGTGCCACAATCCACGGGTTTCGGGGCCTTGCCTCTACAGTGCTGAACGAGAGTGGGAAGTTCGAGTCAGACTGGATCGAGAAGCAGCTCGCCCACGATGAAGCCAATCAGGTCAGGGCGGCCTATAATTCTGCACAGTGGTTGCCACAGCGGCGTGCAATGATGGTCTGGTGGAGTGATTACCTGCAAAATCAAAAGGAGATCGGTGAGTTGCTCGGCAGTTGAGCAGGTCAATAAGCTCTCGCTTGCTCATTGCTGGTCACTAACAAATATCTTCAATTCGCACTTCTAAGAAAGCTAGGAATTTGTTCAGCGCCAGTCACGCGGTTAATAGCACGCCTTGTGCGCAATCCTGGCGCCGCTTTGCCATTGCCTCGGCGCCAGCCGGGCGACACGTGTGCGGCGCTTCCCCTCTAATCGATATCGGCTAAGGCCTGGCGCTTGTGCGATCGAGCGGCCGGGCTGGCGTGCGTCTGGCGCTGGCGTGCCTGCCTGCCGTGCTGGCGTGTGGAGGCGTTGCCCTGCCTGCCTGCCTAACGTGCTGGCGCGGTGTCGGGCTGGCATGGGTGCGGCCTGACGCTATCCCTAACAGCTTCAGCAGGCTGTAAAAGCTGAATACAGCGCCTAGACACTGTAACCCGGCCTCATTGCTTCCGTGCTGGAAAAAATCAAATGGGCAAAAGGGGTGCGATATAGGCGCAAATCCGGGCTTTCTGGCGTGTATGCGATCCGAAAACCTCAATGAAATCAATTGGCTACGGGTCCCTCCTGAGGCTGTTTCTGTCGGGGGGAGGCGCTGAGGCCCGCTACACGACAGTTTTCAGATTTTCACAGGTGGGATGAATCCCATTTCCCGACGACTAAAATCCTATTCTCGAAAATTTTCTAACCGATATCCGTGAGGCCGAGATGGAATACAGCCCATATCAGAGAAAACCTACGATACATTCAATAAGGGACAGGTGGGACAGTGTTAAAAATGACCTGTCCTACGATTTCTGTAATGATTTCATATATTAGGACAAGATGGACAGGTAGGACAGTAGTAGTAATAGGTTGTCATTTGAGAGGGGGATTAGCATATAGGCACTGGTAGGGGGAGAAATGAAAAGGGGGGAATACGACAAAGGAGTAGGAAAACCCCTGTTGACCTGTCCACCTGTCCCGATTTGCTCTTACTATCTGAAATATAAGTAGAAAAACGGTGGACAGGTCCTTGGACAGGTCCCTTTGAGCGGCTGCAGACCTGTCCACCTGTCCACCCGCTCGCCTTAGATCAGAGTTTATGAGCTGTATCGAATGTCGTGATATAGAACACAGGCCATCTTCTGCTGAGATGCGATACACGCAATATCGTGATTATAAGATACAGCTCATCTTCCAGAACATGAGATACAGACAATAAAAAAACCCCGAGGCCGAAACCCCGGGGCGTTGTGCGATACAGAGTAAGATGATCCCCGTCTTTTATCCAGCCGAAGCTAGTATTCGAGCTTGGTTTGCTCTGAACCCCAACGGTGGACCGCCGGAAGCTCGATTTTTTTCAGTTTTTATCTCAGCGGCGGGCTAGCAGTGCCTCGATACAACTAAAAGCATATATATTTCTGTGATCGCCTCTGGGTTGATTGTCACGGCGCTATGCTCCGATATTGTCATGAAGCCGCTCAGGTGCGGCTAGGGGAATATCGCAGACAATGTCAAAGCTTGCTTATAGGGCCGCTCTTGGGTTGGCGGGGCTGGCTTTGTGCCTGCTGGTTGAATTCGCTCCCGCAACAGCTCAGAAATCTGAGCGGTTGAACCTCAACCGGTTCGCGATATCGGTCGGGTGAGTTCTTCAAGCCGTTGGATCAGGCACCCGTTGGCGGCGGTCAGCCTTTGCCTGGCGGGCCTTTCTCGTTGGCCGGCCCATTGTGTGATCTGATCGTACTTCGTTTCAATTTTTGAGTTCATTATGCTGCTTGGTCTGAGACTGTGCGTCGTTGCGATAATTCTGGCCTTTGTCAGCTCACCTGCCTACGCGCAGTCTTACCAATATGATGAGCGCGGGCGTTTAATCCGGGCGACTTACAGCGATTGCTCCACCATTCGCTATTTCTATGACGCGTCCGGTAATCGCACCGAACGGATCGTTTTGGCCGGCGATGGCAGCTGCGCCGGCAATCAAGCGCCAGTGGTTGTAGATGATGTGATCACCATGGCGCCGGGTGCGATGGGCCTATTTAATCTGCTCGGCGCCAATGGCGGTGCTGCCGACAGCGATCCGAATGGTGATGTCATTCGTTTGGTATCCGTCACACAAGGCATGCTGCCTCCAACGCCATCGGGAGCGCTGAGCGTCCAGATACAGAGTGATCGCGAGCATGTGCGGATTGTTGCGCCCGCAGCTGAGGGCGCTTATCAATTCAGTTATGTTATAGAAGACGCGTTGGGTCTGACAGATCTCGGTTCTGTCATTGTTACAGTTTCTGGGGCCTCTGACGGCCCCGAACCTGGAATTGTCGACCCATCCCTCTTGGCCAGAGATGATAGTGGCTATTTCTTTAATTCTGCCTCAAACCCACGTGTGTTCAGCGATTTGCTGGCCAATGATATTCATGACGCCAGCGCCTACATCGCGTCTGTCCAGAACCTGAGCACAGGCACTGTGTCGGTGCTTGCGGACGGTCGGACCGTGGAGCACCGCGCCAGTGCTCATGCGAGCGGGCAGCACAGCTACGAGTACACGCTTACGGATGATAGCGGTGCAACCAGTACAGCCCGCGTCGAGTTTTATATAAATGGCATCAATACGTTCCCTGGCGGCCCAAAAGTCATCCGCTACACGGCGCCCTATCCTCAGCCATTGGTCACGATCAACCTGTTAGAGGATTTTTCAGACCCTGATGGCGATACGATTGTTATCAGTGATCTGCACCTTCTTATCGGCCCGAACGACATTGAGCCTAGTCATGCCGAATGGAGAACTTTGGATGGCAGCGGTTCCTGGCTGCCATCCGGCGCTTTTGTCCAATTTGATGATACGACACTGTATTACTCACCCCCGCAGACTCTTGTGGCCACCCTGCAGGAAAACTTCCATTTCTATATTTTCGACGGTCATACCCGTTCGAATGGTGCGCGCGTTGAAATCACACTTGATGTGCCCAATGAAGCGCCGGTTGCGGTTGATGATGCGGTTGGATTCGGTCCCGGCCAAAGTGGCGAGATTTGGGTGCTTGCCAATGACACCGATTATAATGATGACGATCTGACCATTGCCGCTGTCTCTACGCCCAGCCAGGGCGGTATTGCCAGCATATCCGGAGATGGCCAGCGCATTCTTTTTCAAGCTAGCGATGGCAGCACGGATCAATTCACCTACACTGTAGCTGACCCAAATGGTGAGACCGACACGGCGATGGTTGACATTATCATCCAAGCACAGCCTGTCGCTGGCGACGATACGCTTGTCATCGTTGCAAACACGGAAACCGATATTGATGTCCTGGCCAATGACAGCGATCCGGATGGCGACCCGATCCAGCTGAAAAGCCTTTCACAGCCGGCCAACAGCGCTGCCCTACTTTCAGCCGACCTCACGACAATCCGCTATCAGGCGGGTGATGTGTTGGGCGAAGACAGTTTCAGCTATACGATCACAGATGATCAGCTGGGCGAAGCGACAGCCATCGTATCGGTACTTGTTCACGCAGCTCCGGTCACGGTTGATGATGCGATCACGGTCAATCTCGGCAGCACGGTAGATTTCGATGTCCTGGCCAATGACAACGACCCCGATGGCGGCGAGCTGACGATAACAGCCATCTCCAGTGCGGATGCTCATGGCACAGCCAGTATTGCGGCCGACGGCAAGACAATCACATATCTTGCCGACACGCTAGGAGTGGAGGCTATCGCCTATACCATCAGAGATACTCTTGGAGGCACGGCGACAGGCCAAGCCAACATGACCATCAACGCCCTGCCGCAGGCCAATCCTGATGCAGTGGTATTCGGTCTTTGGGGGCGAACAACGCCCATTAATCCGCTGCAAAATGATATGGACGCTGATGGTGACGAATTGACCATCACGGCGATCACTCAGCCCGATAATGGTGACAGCGCAACCATCGCGGCCGATGGACAATCCATCCACTACAATCCACTAACGACGCCCGCTGACGGAGCGATGACCTATACGGTCAGTGATGGCCGCGGTGGGTTTGCAACAGGCGCCATTGCCTTGCTCGCCAACTCCCCCCCAGTTGCAGTGGATGACTATTACTGGTTTGAAAGTGGGAACGCGTATTCACAAACGCATATCCTGAACCTTACCTCCAATGATACTGATCCGGATGGTCATTTCCTGAGAGTTACAAACAGGACACAACCGGTCATGGAGGGAGCGACTTTAACACGGCGAGGTCAGGTCGAGGTGAGTTTCTATTATCCGGCAACGGTCGAATATACTCCCAGTAAGCCTGTGTTGTCAGATAGTGTCTTCGCAACAGAGACTTTTACGTACCAAGCTTATGATAGCCACTCCAATGGAGTGAGTGAGACGGCTACGGTGACGATTGACTTCCGTCCCTTCCCCTCCGCGGTGGATGACATCGTCAGTGTGGATCTGGGTCAGGCCAGCCCGATTGATGTGATCGCCAACGACAGGCCGCATCACCCCATGCAGTCCCCGTACACGATCGAGTCGG
>JAEPEX010000064.1_pt1 | contig 33317 bp, 38 predicted proteins | sample 9130951 | NCBI WGS metagenome assembly JAEPEX01 (sample SAMN17228542, study PRJNA684324) | microbial mat metagenome | biome: saline marsh[ENVO:00000054]; feature: microbial feature [ENVO:01000007], biofilm[ENVO:00002034], sulphate-reducing...; material: estuarine water [ENVO:01000301]|estuarine... | reverse complement strand
GCGCGGCAATTATGACGCGATAATCCTCGACCGCATGTTGCCGGGAATGGATGGCCTCTCATTGGTTAAGTCACTACGCGCGGCACGCATAGCGATTCCGGTTCTGTTCCTGACCGCGGTCGGCGGTGTTGATGACAGGGTGGAGGGCCTGGAGGCCGGAGCAGACGACTATCTTGTCAAACCCTTTGCCTTCTCTGAAATGGCCGCTCGGTTGAACGCCATTGGTCGGCGACCGGCTCTTCAGGCAGAGCAAACCCGCTTGTCGGTCGCGGATCTCGAACTCGATCTGATCAAACGCAGCGTTAGTCGGGCGGGTCAATCCATCGACCTTCTCCCCAAGGAATTTGCCTTGTTGGAATATTTCATGCGCTCCGAAGGCCGGGTGCTCAGCAAAACGATGCTTTTGGAGCGGGTTTGGGATTTCCGCTTTGACCCGCAGACAAGCGTTGTCGAGACCCATATCAGCCGCCTTCGGGCCAAGCTTGACAAGCCTTTCTCGCAACCCTTGCTGCATACTATCAAGAATGTGGGATACTGCCTCCGTGCCCCTGAATAAGCTGATAAATAGCACCCACTTCCGCTTTGCGGTCGCGCTGACGACCGTTTTTGCCGCGATCTATCTGGTTGCAGGGTGGATCGCGTTTCGCGAGGTCGATGCCGAACTCCAGGAGCGCATCTCACTCGGGGATGTGGTAGCCGCGTCCGGCTATGCGGAAATCTATCATGCGTCCGGCCGGACGGGGTTGATTAACGCTGTTCGCGCATCGACCCGTCCTGGCGGGCCAGACGACGAAGTGGTCTGGCTCGGCACACTGTCAGGCGAGCACCTTGCGGGTCAGGATTTGCTCACGCCGCTGGCCCTGAGGAGTGGGGATGTGAATGGCGCCGAGCTTACCAATGATCTTGATGAGCGTTATCACATCCAGGTCGTCGATTTCGATGACGTCCGGCTGATCACGGGGGTAAGCTATGAAGAGTCGGATGAAATTCTCGCACTCGTTGCGCAAGCCTTCGGCGGCGCCGCCCTTCTCACCCTTTTATTCGCGGGTCTAGCCGGGTTGTTCCTCGCGCGCCGGGGTCAAAGCCGAATTGATGCCGCGTCTGTAATTCTCGACCAGGCTGCATCGGGGGAACTGACACACCGCTTGCCAGTATCCAATGCGGCCGATGACATCGACCAGGTGTCGATCCGGATTAATTCCGCGCTCGATCAATTGCAGGCGACGATGGAAGGGCTCAGGCAGGTCAGTGCGGACATTGCCCACGACCTTCGCACACCGATCAATCGTCTCAGCATTCACATCGAGCACCTCAGTGAAGGTGTCGATCCTGATTCAAGCTTCGGCCAGACACTGGATCTGGCACTGGCCGAGGTCCGGCAGATTGCCGCGACTTTTGACGCCCTGTTGAGGATTGCCCAGATTGAGGCCGGGGCAGGGAAGCAACGCTTCCAACCGATCCGGCTTGCGGATGCCGTGCAAGGCTTGTTTGAGATATACGCCGCCGTGGCGGAGGAGAATGGGCAAACTTTGCAACTGTCGCTGACGGGCGATATCGCCGCTGAATTTCGAGGTGATCGGGACCTGGTCGTGCAGCTGACTGCCAATCTCGTCGAGAATGCGATCCGGCATTCCGGAGCCGATGCGGTGATCGATATGGAAACTTTCTCGGAGCTGGATGCGGTCGGTTTGCGGGTCAGGGACAATGGGCCTGGGATCCCGGCTGACGAGCACGCGCGAGTGCTCAAGCGCTTCCACCGCCTGGACAAGTCCCGGCACACCCCGGGATCTGGCCTCGGGTTGGCACTGGTCAGCGCGGTGGCCGAGCTTCACGGCGCAACCCTGACCCTTTCGGATGCGCAACCGGGGCTGACCGTCGAAATACGTTTTCCCAGGCTTCGACAATAGGGAAGGTCGTGCTGCCTGCAGGGCACGGACGGGGAAATTGTGAGCCAAGGAGTGGCCACCTCCTGCTCGTTGCCTCGAAACAGGGTGGATTGATTGATGAAACGAACAATCAGGATGGCGGCCATTGTGGCAATGCTGCCGCTGACAGCATGTGCGACTGGAGGGCCAATACCCGCCAATCTGCCGGCATCGATAACAGCAGCGCCGACGCTTGATGCCGCCGCCGCATCACTGAGGATTGACTTGTCGGCGCCGATGTCGGCCGATTCCATTGCTGTGATCGCGGTCTATTCAAACCCTGACCTGATCGCTCTGCGGTCGCGGGAGGGTGTGGCGGAAGCTCAGCTTTTCGCGGCACAAAGTCTGCCCGACCCGATGATTTCATTCGGTCTCGACAACCCTCTCTGGACTGCTCCCCGAAAAGTGGCCCGTTTTGTGAGTTAGGTCTCGGCTCCAACTGAGGAGTTCGAAAATGGGCCGCAAGACTTACAAGGCCGAGGAGATTATCGCGCATCTGCGGGAGGTTGAGGTTCGCCAGGGCCGGGGCGAGAGCATCGCCGCTGCGGTGAAGGCGATCGGGATTACCGATCAGACCTATTACCGCTGGTGCCGGGAATATGGCGGTCTGAAGATCGACCAGGCCAAGCGGTTGAAGGAGCTGGAAAAGGAGAACCAGCGGCTTCGCAAAGCAGTATCTGATCTGACCCTGGACAAGATGATTCTGGCCGAGGCTGCACGGGGAAACTTCTGAGCCCTTCGCGCCGCAGAGCTTGTGTTGATCACGTGGTGAAGGCCTTGCGTGTCTCGGTGCGCCGGGCGTGCCGCGTGATCGGCCATCACCGCTCCACCCAGAAGAAGCCGCCGCTGGGCCGCCAAGACGAGGTCGTGTTGACCCAGGCCATCATCCGGCTTGGCGAAGAATACGGTCGTTATGGCTATCGACGGATCACGGCGATGCTGCGGGCGGAAGGCTGGTCGGTGAATGTGAAGCGGGTCTACCGCATCTGGCGGCGCGAGGGGCTCAAGGTTCCGATGAAACAACCCAAACGGGGCCGGCTCTGGCTTAATGACGGTTCCTGCGTGCGGCTCAGACCGCAGTATCGCGGGCATGTCTGGTCCTACGACTTCGTCCAGGACCGCACCCATGACGGCAAGATCTATCGCATGCTCTGCGTGATCGACGAGTACAGCCCTCAATGCCTGGCCATCCGGGTCGACCGCAAGCTCAACTCGAAGCTGGTTCTGGAACGCTGGCGGATCTGTTCATCGAGCATGGTCCGCCCGAGCACATACGGTCCGACAACGGCCCGGAGTTCATTGCCACGGCCTTGCGCGAGTGGTTGGGGCGGCTGGACGTGAAGACGCTCTACATCGCGCCGGGAAGCCCGTGGGAGAACGGCTATTGCGAGAGCTTTAACTCGAAACTGCGCGACGAGTTCCTTGATCGGGAAGTGCTCTACACACTGAAGGAAGCGCAAGTGCTGATCGAGGCTTGGCGGCGGCATTACAATACCATCCGGCCGCACTCGTCCTTGGGCTACAGACCACCCGCTCCTGAAACGCTCTTGCCAGCGGCCCTCATGCCGCCTTACGTTGAGGGCGCGCCGGCATGACCGCCGCACATAACCCGCCGGGCCCTAACTTTAAAACTGGGCCACTTCGATGGGGCAGGCCAAGCTCACACGTCGGTCGCTCGGCTTGCAGGTGAAGAGCTGGACATTCCTGAGTGAGGATCGCCCCCGGACAGTCCAGTTCGACGTCGGCCTAAACACCTGGCGGAATGATACCAGTCTGTTTCTCCTCGCGGTCGCCATGGACGGCTTGGCTGCTCAGATGGAAACGGCTTGGCTCATGCCATCTGACGCGGTGAGGACCATTGCCAATCTCGGATCAAAGAAAATGAGCCTGACACCCAATCCGCGCCACACAAGCCAGGACCGCTACGCCCAGTATCGGCTCGCATCGATGGGCGCTGTTACGTCCGCACTCGCGGCGGCGTTTGACCGGTGAGTGCAGATCCTGACGATCTGGAACTGTTCCATCACCTGGCCGCGCAGGTCACGGGCGAATTGGAAAACGCTGCGGTGCAGGCGATCCGGTTTCAGACAGGGTCGCCTCCGACCACGCTAGCGCCACTGATCAAGCGTATCGAGGCGGCTTTGGTTTTGGTCAAAGCCGCCCAAACAATAGTTGACCAAAACACCTGAAAGCGGTCGGTCTGGCGCAGATAAGGAGTTCTGCGCCATGACAAAGCCCAAGGCGCCTCGCCGGGGTGAAGACGGATGGTCCGACATGCCGCCGCTTGCATTCGACGGCCCCGAACTGGACCGGTGGATTGATGAGCTGAGCCGGCATGCACCCGGCCTAGACAGAGGCGCAGCTCGCCAGGAGCTGTACTCGATCGCCGTCTCGCACCTTTGCGGACATGAACGCGGACCCGAGGCCTTTACGCGGAAGCAGGCACGTGACGGGTTGAACGCCTTTCTCAAACATCCCACCGTTCAGGCTGTAGCGCAGCTGAACGGAGGAGCGGAAGGCGCTTTGATCAACGCGCTCTGGAGTCTAGCTCCTCTTGATGAGGTTGATGTGGGGGACTCAGTCGCGCAGGCTCTTTTTGAACAAAGGATCAAAGAGACGACGCTCAAGAGCGCCGCTCAAATTGCCCTGGCGACCCTCTCCACACCGCCAAAGAAACGTGATGGCTCAGCAGCAAAAGGGCAGGGTCGGCCTCGCCACTACACTCTGGAACAGACGGTCGAAACACTCTGCGAGTTCTGGGAACGAAGCGCCGGCGCAAAGGTCACCAGCTGGAATGCGTCACACAACGAATACACCTCAACTTCAACCTCGCCAGCCGGCATCTGGATTACCGATGTAATCACGACATTGTCCAGCGACCACCTCGGGTCAGCCGTGCGCCGCCAAGTCGACGCGTTTGTCAGAAAGCGAAAAAGGACCGCTCAAGCCTAACGGGACCCTTTCGTCGTTACCGTCAAGCAATCGCATCGTTCAATTGGGAGCCTTCTCTAACCCTTGATGAGGAGGCTATTATGCCCGAATTCAATCCACCCCGGCCTATCGCTGGCCACCACCATTTCGCAAGTCGTCTGATCGACGTCGACGACCAGCGAAACGGAACACAGTCGAAATTCTGGCTCTATTGCATCGCGTATCTGCCGACCGGCCTGACCCTCTACTCGTGCGAGCCAGAGTTTGAAGATATTGCAGCTGAGGTCGTCCTCTACTGCCCGCTTCCTGTCTTTGGGGGCGCTTCATGACCTCTTCCATTCGAGACCTGCGCGTGGAGACCCTGCCGATCCACGCACTGAAGCCCTACCCGAACAATCCCCGCACGCATTCAAAGCGTCAGATCGAGCAGGTAGCTGCCAGTATCAGGACCTTTGGCTGGACGAACCCGATCCTGGTCAGTGATGACCTTGAGATCATCGCCGGCCATGGCCGGCTGGAGGCCGCGAAATCCCTGGGCCTCGGCGAAGTGCCTGTCATGCGGCTTTCCGGCATGAGCGAGGCGCAGCAGCGAGCCTACGTCATTGCGGATAATCGTCTGGCTGAGACCGCTGGCTGGGATGACGATCTCCTGAGACTGGAGATCGGCGATCTCATCGAGATGGATCTGGATTTCGAGATCGAGACGATCGGCTTCGAAACAGGCGAGATCGATGTGATCCTGGCGGGTGAGGATGACTGTGCGGAGCCCGAGGCTGTGCCCTCGCCGGACGACGGGCCCGCGGTCAGCCGGCTTGGAGACGTCTGGATACTGGGTCGGCACAGACTCGTTTGTGGCGACGCCCTGGATACGGGGACCTATCGGGCCCTGCTTCGGGATGAAGCCGTGGATGCCTGCTTCATGGACCCGCCTTACAATGTGCCGGTCGCTGGGCATGTCAGCGGCCTGGGAAAGAAGACTCACGACGAGTTTGTCATGGCGTCAGGCGAGATGTCTGACGCGGAGTTCTCGGGTTTCCTGCAAACCGTTGCGGCACGGATCTGCGAGGTGCTGAAGCCGGGCGGGATCACCTTTGCCTGCATGGACTGGCGTCATATCTGCGAGCTGGTTGCGGCTGGCGAGCAAGAGCTCGGTGAGCTCAAGAACATCTGCGTCTGGAACAAGGATGTTGGTGGCATGGGCTCGCTCTATCGGTCCAAGCACGAAATGGTCGCTGTCTTTGCCAAGCGAGGCGGACGACACACCAACAACGTCCAGCTGGGTCGCTTTGGCCGCAATCGCACCAATGTCTGGGACTATCCGGGCGTGATCGGCCGGCGGGACGAGCTGGCCATGCACCCGACCGTGAAGCCGACAGCCATGGTGATGGATGCGATCAAGGATGTGACAGCGATGGACGGGATCGTGCTCGATCCGTTCGGCGGATCGGGTTCGACACTGCTGGCCGCGGAAAGCTGCAGCCGTTCTGCGAGACTGATCGAGCTGGATCCGCGCTATTGCGATCTGATCGTGACGCGGTTTCAGGCGGATTCCGGTGAGGAGGCTCGACTGGAGGCGACGGGTGAGCGTTTCTCGCTGGTGCGTGAAGTTCGTCTGGACTGGGAGGATGAGGAATGAGCCAGGACCAGTCTGAATACGAGGTGGGATACGGCAAACCACCCAAGGCCACGCAGTTCAAGAAAGGCCAGAGCGGAAATCCGCGTGGCCGGCCGAAAATGCAGCCCAAGGACGTCGCCGCTCACATGTCTGACCTTCTCGCGGAGAAGCGCCCGGTCCGGGTTGATGGCAAGACCGTCATGATGAGCGGGGAAGAAGTGGTGGCTCGACGGCTGATGGAGAAGGCACTCAAGGGCGACGCAAAGGCCTTTGAAAAGGTTCATCAGCTCAAGGCCCAGCACACCGAGGAATTACGCCGCCTTGCCAGGGAGAAGGCGAATTCGAACGAACTCGTCGTTCACCTCGTTCACGCGAAAATCCCGGAAGAAGAGTGCTATAAAAGGCCCGGGCAGCGTATCGACTACGGCGAGAATGGAGCGCCGACCATGATCGAGACATGGGATGGATATCTGCCTGACGATGTTAAAGAGGCAGACGGCGACAGCTAGGTCGCAACGCCGATTGGCGACAGTACAGGATAGTTACACCGCCACGGCCCGCCTTTGTTCCTCAAGGCGGGCCGGCGTGTATCTGGCGACTGGACTTCCTGCCCGACCCGAGCATGCATGCTCACCACGCCCGGACGGCTCCGCTTCAAGGACCCGGGCTCGTCTCAGTGCAACCCCCTCGCATCCCGCGAAGGCACCACAGGAGACACACATGTCCAAGCTCACTCCCACCCACCTCGCGATCCTGAACGCCCTCAGCACTCAGGACGGTCCCGCGCCGGTCGATCAGCTGTCCAGTCTGCCGGCCTCGGGCGCGGCACTGGAAGCCCATATCGATCACCTCGCCAACCGCGGGTTTCTCACGCGGACTGGGAAGGCCATCGCCATCACCGAGATAGGGCAGGCTGCCCTTTCTGAAACTCCGGCGAAGACCGCCAAGACAGTTAAGAGCCAACCCGCCTCCGCGCCGGCGCCCGAGCCTTCTGAAGCAAAGTCCGACGGCCCGCCGACCAAGAAGGCCCGCCTGATCGCGCTCCTGACCGCCGAGACGGGCGTCACCGTTCCCGATCTAGCGGCGAATCTGGACTGGCTGCCCCACACGACGCGGGCCGCCCTGACGGGGCTCAGGAAGGCCGGCTACACGATCGACAAACTTCCCCCGCTCGAAGGCAGCCAGTCCTCGCGCTACAAGCTCGTCGAGGCGGCCTGATGGCGCGGCGCAAACGCTCGATCGAGATTGATCTCGATGGCCTGGTTGAACGACCGCGCGATGAGCTGGTGGCGATCTGGAAGGCCAGCTTCGCCACCCAACCGCCGCGTGGATCAAGCCAGGCGTTTGTGGCCCGTCTTCTGGCCTACGACCTTCAAGTCGAGGCCAGGGGCGGGCTCAGCCCCCGGCTGGAAAAGCGCCTGCTCGCGCTCGCTGCCGATAAAACACCCAAGCCCGCCGCCCCAAAACTCAAACCCGGCGCGCAGCTTATGCGCACCTGGAATGGGGTCACACATCGCGTCGATGTCGTTGAGGAGGGCTTTCGCTACCGCGAGGAGACATTCTCCTCGCTGTCCGCCATCGCCAAGGTGATTACGGGCACGCATTGGTCCGGTCCACGCTTCTTCGGGCTCGTCTCGCGCAAGAAGGCGGCGTGATGGACCGCGCCCCGGGAAACGCCCGCCGCACCATCCGCTGCGCGATCTACACACGTAAGTCTTCAGAGGAAGGGCTGGATCAGGAGTTCAACTCCCTGGACGCCCAGTTCGAGGCCTGTGCGGCCTATATCGCCAGTCAAAAGGCTGAGGGCTGGAAGCTACTGCCCGAGCGCTATGATGATGGTGGCATTTCCGGCGGCACGCTGGAACGCCCCGCCATCCGGCGCCTCATGGCCGATATCGATGGTGGCCGGGTCGACATGATCGTCGTTTACAAAATCGACCGGCTGACGCGCTCGCTGGCGGACTTTTCCCGTTTGATTGATCGGCTGGACGCGGCGGACTGTTCCTTCGTCTCGGTCACCCAGGCGTTCAATACCTCAACCTCTATGGGTCGGCTGACGCTGAACGTTCTGCTCTCCTTTGCCCAGTTCGAGCGAGAGGTCACGTCCGAGCGCATCCGCGACAAGATCGCCGCCTCCAAGAAGAAGGGCATGTGGATGGGCGGCATGGTGCCCACGGGCTATGACGTCGATCCCGACCCCAATGCCCGAGGACTGATCGTCAACGCCGGTGAGGCAGGCAATGTGCGCACCCTGTTCGCGCTCTATGACAAGCATGAATGCCTATCGACCGTGGCATCGAAAGCTGAAGCCCAAGGCATCCGTTCCAAGCACCGCACCTTCGCTTCCGGCAAGCAGTATGGCGGAGCCGTTCTGTCCCATGGTGCGGTCCACAAGATTTTGACCAACCCGATCTATGTCGGCCGCATCCGTCACAAGCTGGAGGTCTATGACGGCCAGCACGAGGCGATCATCGCTGAAGATCTCTGGGTCCGTGTGCAGGACAAGCTCCAGGCCCATGCCGCCCGGCCTCGTGTGCGTGATCCCGTCACCAAAGCGCTCAAGCAACCCGATCAGAAATCCACGCTCGCCGGAAAGCTCTTTGACGAGACGGGCGATCGCCTGACGCCCAGCCATTCCCGGCGAAACACCGAAAGCGGTCACAAGCGCATCCGCTATTATGTCTCCCGGCGGCTGATGAAGGGGGCGGCGGACGATCCCTCCGGCTGGCGCCTGCCCGCCCTCAAGCTGGAACGGGCCGTGTGTGGTGCGGTCGCCAGTCACCTCGACGAGGTCGGTGAGAAGCTCTTTTGCGACCCCGATCCCATCGCGATTTACAGGGCGCAGGACGCACTCGGTCGGGTAAGGGCCCGGCTGGACGCACGCGACGGGGAGACGCTGCGCGTTGTAACCCAGACGGTCCGCGTGTCCCCGAACCGGCTTCGCATCGACCTCAACCGTGTGGGGCTGGCGCAGGCACTGGACATTGCCCCCAGCGCGCTCGCGGAGGATCAGCTCGCCATCAAGACCGGGTTCGAGCTGCGCCGGCGCGGCGTGGAGATCAAGATCATCACCGGCCAGTTCGAGCGTGCCCCGGACCAAACCTTGATCAATGCCATCGCGAAGGCCCGCCAATGGCTCACCGAAGCCCGGCGCGGCGTCTCCCTGGCCGCCATCGGCCGGCGCTATGGCTGGACCGACAGTCCCATTCGCCAGCGCGTCCGTCTGGCCTTTCTGTCGCCCGACATCACCGAGGCGATCCTGGACGGGCGCCAGCCGCCCGAACTGACCTTGCAGCACCTTCTCACCCACCCCATTCCACTCGACTGGGATGCACAGGCGCGGGTGCTGGGGTTTTCTGGTCGGACATTTCCCTGTTCGAACCAATAAACTTCCCTGTTTTCCGGCATTACAGGGAACGCCAATTCCCTGTTATTTGCGCCAGGGAGTTGCGGCACAACCCGCTGAATTCACGCGATTAAATCCGGCACGAAGTCAGCATTGAGGCCGATTTCGAGCCATTTTCCCTGCGATTTGGGAGAAACAGGGAAACCGACCTACCCGATCTGCCCGAAACCCCGAACTGAGACCGGCGCGCCAAATTGCGGCCTCAGCGCCAGAACGTCGCGGTCTGAGCACAGGGAAAAATCCGCGAAGGCGCGGAAACGCCGCGGGAATTGTGCGGCGCCTTTTTATCTAATTATTTCAAGAAGATAAATGGCGGTGAGGGTGGGATTCGAACCCACGAGACGGTTACCCGCCTACACGCGTTCCAGGCGTGCGCCTTCGACCACTCGGCCACCTCACCGTAAGGCGGCGGAAAGTACCCAATACACCGCGCCAGTCAAGGACCTAACGCTGCTGTGTGTGCGTGAAAAACCGGTCACGGCTTCTTGCGCCAGAATGACGGTCTTCCCAATTGCTCAAAGGCGCATATTTCAATCTCAAACGGACGGACGGCGAGACGCCGCGCCGACCCCTCCAACCGACGCAAAGGTCCGCCATGTTTGACGTGAACAAAATCATCACCGCCCTTCAGACTGACCCCAACGCGCAGCGCACGGCGCTGGCGGGCGGCGGCGGCGTCGCAGCGGGCTTCGCCGCCTCCATGCTGATGGGCAAGTCCGGGCGCAAGATGATGGGCAAAGCGGCCAAATACGGCGCCGTCGCCGCTATTGGCGGCCTCGCCTATCACGCCTGGCAGAAGAGCCAGCAAAACAAGCAAGGCCAGGCCGCAGCGCCCGCCACTCAGGCATCAGCCCAGGACGCAGAGTTCACGCCGGCCCCGGAGAACTCCGCCTTCCTGCCCGCCCCGTCCGACGAAGCGGCGGTCGATCAGCTGGGCAAGGCGCTGGTGCGCGCGATGATCGCTGCGGCCAAGGCGGACGGCAAGGTCGACGCCGAGGAGAAAGAGGCGATCTTCGCGCGCCTGAACGCCATGGATCTGAGCGCGGAAGACAAGGCGTTCGTGTTTGACGAATTGTCAGCGCCGTTCGACATCAATGCGGTCGTCGCCGCTGCGGATACGCCCGAACACGCCGCCGAGATTTACGCCGCGTCGCTGGTGGCGATCGAGATCGACACCCCCGCCGAGCGCGCCTATCTGCAAATGCTGGCGGCGCGGCTGGAGCTCGACCCCGATCTGGTCAACGAAATCCATAAGGCTGCAGACGCCCAGCCTGCCTAGGCCAGCGCCCTAAAACCGGGCCGGTTCGTCTTCGAGCGCATGCGCCAGATGGTCAGCCAGGCGGCGGGCGGCCAGTCCGGCGTCTGCGGCGGTCAGCAACACCGCCTCGGCGTCATCGAGCGGCGGCATGCGCGCGCCCTCGTCAATGGCGAGATCATCCGGGGCGAAATCCCGCGGCAAGACCGCAACGCCCAAGCCGGCCCGCACTGCCGCGAGCGCCCCGGCCAGCGAGCCGCAGACATAGGCGGCACGCGCCCGGCCGCCTGCGCGTCCTAGCGCCTCCACAGCACGCTTGCGGTAGACGCAAGGCTCGGGGCTCACCACCAGCGCCGTGACGCCGTCCGTTTTGAACACGCTGTCATCGGCGCCCACCCAGACCAGAGGTTCTGACCAGACGCGCTGGCCGTCCACCGCCGCGCTTGGTTCGCGCTTGACCAGCGCCACATCCAGACGCCCGGCGTGAAACATATCCATCAGGTTCAGCGTCAGATCACAGGTCACTTCGAGCTGAATGCCGGGGTGGGCGCGGGAGAACTCCGCCAGCGCCTTGGGCAAATGCGCCGTGGCGATGTCTTCCGGCGTTCCCAGGCGCACATGTCCGCGCGCCTCGCCCTGTCGAAACGCCGACAGCGCTTCGTCATGCAGCGCCAGCATGCGCTCAGCATACCCCATCAGACGCTCCCCCGCCGGCGTCAGGGTGACCCGCCGCGCGGTGCGGCTGAACAGCCGCTCATCCACGATTTGCTCAAGCTTGCGGATCTGCAGCGAGACCGCCGACTGACTGCGGAACAACAGCGCTCCGGCGCGCGTAAAGCTTTGCGATTGCGCCACCGCCACAAAGGCGCGAAGCAGATCAAGATCCAGACGGTCCGTTTGCATACTATGAGTTTCTCAAATGCATGGACGCATGACAATCAATTTTTCAAATTCTAATGACTTGCTAAAACCTGCCTCACACAGCGACTGATCGCGTCCACCCGCGCCCGTCGTCTGTTGACTCACGCTGGAATGAGGAAACCCGAATGAACGTTCACGTCTCCGCCTCGACCGCCGCCTCCACGGCGACGCGCACCCCCACCCCGATCACCGTCGCGTACGGCGATGGCATCGGCCCGGAAATCATGAAAGCCAGCCTGAGAGTGCTGGAGGCCGCCGGCGCCGCCCTGGCGCCCGAGCCGATCGCCATCGGTGAGCAGGTCTATCTCAACGGGGTCAGCGCCGGGATCGAGGACAGCGCGTGGGAGTCCCTGCGCCGGACGAAAGTCTTCTACAAGGCGCCGATCACCACGCCTCAGGGCGGCGGCTTCAAATCGCTGAATGTCACCGTGCGCAAATCGCTGGGCCTGTTCGCCAATGTGCGCCCCTGCGCCGCGCTGTCGCCCTTCGTCGCCACGCGCCATCCTGACATGGACGTGGTGATCGTGCGCGAGAACGAGGAAGACCTCTACGCCGGCATCGAGCACCGCCAGACCGATGAAGTCGTGCAATGCCTCAAGCTGATCTCGCGCCCCGGCTGCGAGCGCATCGTGCGCTATGCGTTTGATTACGCCCGCGCCAATGGCCGCAAGAAAGTCACCTGCCTGTCCAAGGACAACATCATGAAGCTGACCGATGGTCTGTTTCATGAGGTCTTCGACGAGATTTCCAAAGAGTATCCCGACATCAAGACCGATCACTGGATCATTGATATCGGCACGGCCAAGCTCGCTGACGCGCCGGAACAGTTCGACGTCATCGTCACCTCGAACCTTTATGGCGACATCATTTCCGACGTCGCCGCCGAAATCACCGGCTCGGTGGGCTTGGGCGGATCCGCCAATATCGGCGAGCACTGCGCCATGTTCGAGGCCATTCACGGCTCGGCCCCGATGATTGCGGGCCAGAACGTGGCAAACCCGTCCGGCCTGATCCTCGCTGGCGTGCAGATGCTGGTCCATATCGGTCAGGCCGATGTGGCGGAAAAACTCCATAACGCCTGGCTGAAAACCCTTGAGGACGGCGTTCATACCGTCGACATCGCCTCTGAGGGCATGACCAAGCAACAAGTGGGTACTGACGCTTTCGCCGACGCCGTGATCGCGCGCCTCGGCCAGGAGCCGACCCATTTCACGCCCGTGCGCTACAACGCCAAAGCTGGCGGCGTCGCCATCGCGCCCTACAAGCGCCGCGAGCGTCAGACCAAAACGCTGGTTGGCGTGGATGTCTTTGTGGACATGCCAACGCAGAACCCCGATGAGCTGGCGAAAACGCTGAACCTTGCGGCCGGCGGCGCGACCTTGTCGCTGAAGATGATCACCAATCGCGGGGTGAAGGTCTGGCCGCAAGGCTTGCCCGAAACCTTCAAGACCGACCATTGGCGCTGCCGCTTCATGGGCGAGGGCGTGCGCAAGAACGCCGACGTGGTCGATCTTCTGACCCGGCTTGAAAAAAGCGGCGTCGACTTTGTGAAAACCGAACAGCTCTACGAATTCGACGGCAAGCCCGGTTACTCGCTGGGTCAGGGCCAGTAAGGGCAGTGTGTAGGTACAATCCCGGGCGAGCACAGCGAGACCTGAGACCTGCCTCCGCGACAAGTGCTTTATCCTGAAAGAGACCCCGGCTCGGCGCTGCGCTTGGCCGGGGTTTCACTTATGAAGACACGTCATTTGCCGGGTTGTCCGCGCCCGTGCTTCAACCGTCGCGGCATTTTCGCTTGCGGGCCGGCATCAAACCATCGCGACTTTATGCAACCTTAGGCGCAGGTCAGGCTAGAGCACAAAATGGGGGCGTGGTCATGGGGAAAACTAACCGCCCGGCGTCGAACCAGAGAGAAAAAAGAACGGCGCAAGGGCCATGAGGCGACCTGTGAGATGGAACAGGGTGACAAGAACGCGGCTGAGATTGGGGCCGATCTCAGCAGACAGCTCGAGCTTGAAGTGGATGGGCGAGTGGTTCATGTTCGGATTACTCCGTTTGGGGTTAGCAGCGATCCGGCGACGTCACGCCAATGAAGTGCGCTGGGTCGTTGCTCACTTGTGCGGCCTTTTGATTTCTGATGTGAGCAGGGCCGTTGATCTGGTTCACATAGTGCTTGCTTTCCAAAGTATGACTTTTATTGCATGCCGTTCTGCTGCCTTTAACCGAGTCTTAATGACTCAATATGAGGCGTGGATTGAAGGCTGTCGTCCGCATGATCAGCGAGGCCGACTCTACCCCTGTTCATACTTGCAATACACGTCTTGAAGTTTCCGCACGGCGACTCCCGATCATCCACAGGCGGGGGTGGATAACCCTGTGGTGGCAAGGGCTTTAACGCCTTAGCGCGCCTCTGAGTCTGGGCGTCTCAAAACTCGTGACATAAAAAAGTTACCCTGTCGGCGAAGTCGACGGTGTTTGGGGTGTTGGAGTACCCCTAACCGCGGGTTGGTACGCCCCGAAACCCCGCCGCCGACAGGACCATTGGCGCTGCCGCTTCATGGGCGAGGGCGTGCGCAAGAACGCCGACTTGGTCGATCTTCTGGCCCGGCTTGAAAAAAGCGGCGTCGACTTTGTGAAAACCGAACAGCTCTACGAGTTCGACGGCAAGCCCGGCTACTCGCTGGGTCAGGGCCAGTAAGGGTCACATCCAACACAAAACCCCGGTCCGCAATGCGGGCCGGGGTTTGCTGTGCGTCTGTTTGGCAATTGTCGGTTAGGCTTTCACCAGCCGCGCAATATAGAAGCCGTCCATGCCGCCGCGTTCATCCCACATATCGGGACGGGTGCGCACGGCGCCGTCAGGGAGCAGCGCTTCTTTCAGGCCCGGCAGCTCGTCCGCCGTCACCGGATCCAGGCGCGCGTCCGGCGTGCGCTTGAGGAAGGCCGCGATCTGGTCTTCGCCCTCTTCAAGCTCAAGCGAACAGGTGCAATAGACCAGGCGCCCGCCCGATTTGAGCTGGGCGAAGCTGGCGTCCAGCAGGCGACGCTGGATGTCGGCCAGATTGGCGATGTCGCCGGGCTCTTTCGCCCAGGCCGCATCCGGGCGACGGCGTAGCGTGCCCGTCGCCGAGCACGGCGCATCGAGCAGGATCGCGTCCATGGGCTCCGGCGCTGTCCAGTCCGCCACATCGGCGGTGACGATCTCGGCGTTGAGTTTGGTGCGTTCCAGGTTTTCAGCCAGACGCTTGAGGCGTTTCGGCGAAGCGTCGACCGCGATCACTGACGCGCCCGCAGCGGCCAGCTGCAAGGTCTTGCCCCCCGGCGCAGCGCAGAGATCGGCGACCTTTTCACCGGGTTTGACGTTCAGAAGGCGCGCCGGCAGAGCCGCGGCCACATCCTGAACCCACCAATCGCCCGCTTCAAAGCCTGGTAGGCCGTCCACCGCGCCAATGTCCGGGCGCCGGATCGTGCCGGTCTCCAACACCTTGGCGCCGATTTCGTCGGCGAAGCTCTGAGCGTCAAAGCCCGGCTTGGCGGTGAGATCCAGCGTCGGCGGGACGGACCGGGCGATGGCGATGGCGCGCGCCACCGGCTCGCCATAGGTCTCCACCCAGCGCTCGGCCAGCCAGTCGGGCAGATCTTCAAGCGGGTCTGAATCCAGAAACGCGCCTTTGCCCTGATCCACGACCCGGCGCAGCACGGCGTTCGCCAGATTCTTGAACCGGGCGGTATTGGGATCCTGCGCCATCAGGCTGACCCAGGCGTCCACCGCAGCGTGGGCCGGGGTTTCAAGGATCAGGCGCTCGGCCGCGCCGCAACGCAGGATCAGATGCGCCTTGATCTCTTCATCCGGCAAAGGCTTGTCGAGCACCTGCATCAGAGCCGCGTCGAGCGCGATGGGACGGCGGATCACGGCGGAGGCGATGGCGCGCGCAAAAGCGCGATCACGCGGCTCCATGCGTTTCCATTCCGGCCGCCCGGCCAGAGCGCCGTCCAGCGGCACGCCCTTGGCGAGCACGCCTTCGACTGCGCCGAGCGCGGTGCCGCGCGGCATCAAATTCTTGGTGGAGGATTTGGGTTCGGATCCAGACTTGCGCGGCTGGCGACGGTCCGGATGGTTCACGCCTGATCCTCTTGAGCGGCTTCCTGGCTGGCTTCGGCTTCGCGTTCCAGACGCCGGCGCTCGCTGGCGCGAACTTTCTGGCTTTCGCTTTTCAGCTGTCCGCAGGCGGCGAAGATATCACGGCCCCGCGGCGTGCGGATCGGGCTGGCGTAGCCGGCCTTGTTCACCACATCAGCGAAGGCTTCGATCTGATCCCAGTCCGAGCACTCATACGGGCTACCTGGCCAGGGATTGAACGGGATGAGATTGATCTTGGACGGGATGCCGCGCAGCAGTTTGACCAGCGCCCGCGCCTCGGCGAGGGAGTCGTTCACGCCTTTCAGCATCACATACTCGAATGTGACGCGCTTGGCGTTGGACAGATCAGGATAGGCGCGAATGGCGTCCATCAGCTCCGCGATCGGATATTTCTTGTTCAGCGGCACCAGCTCATTACGCAACTCGTCATTGGTCGCGTGCAGGCTGATGGCCAGCATGGCGCGGGTGCGCTCGCCGAGTTCCGGGATTTTCGGCACCACGCCAGAGGTGGACACCGTGATACGGCGGCGCCCGATGGCGATGCCTTCATGGTCGGAGATCACGTCGATGGCGTCCGACACCGTATCAAGGGTGTAAAGCGGCTCGCCCATGCCCATGAAGACGATATTGGTGATCTGGCGGTCTTCGTTCGACGTCGGCCATTCGCCCAGATCATCGCGCGCGATCATCACCTGAGTGACGATTTCAGCAGCGGTCAGATTGCGCACCAGCGGCTGGGTGCCGGTATGACAGAAGGTGCAATTGAGCGTGCAGCCGACTTGAGAGGACACGCACAACGCGCCCGAACGGCCAACGCCGGGGATGAAGACGGTCTCCACCTCGATCCCGCTTTCCAGCTTGATGAGGTATTTGCGCGTGCCGTCCACGCTGACCTGGCGTTCGGTGATTTCGGGACGGGCCAGCGTGAACTTCGCCTTGAGCGCCTCGCGCAAGGCCTTGGACACATTGGTCATTTCATCGAAGTCGGTGACGCCGTAATGATAGATCCAGCGCCAGAGCTGCTCGGCGCGCATCTTGGCCTTTTTCTCATCCACCAGATCATGCGCGATCAGCACGTCGCGCAATTGCGCGCGGGTCAGACCGGCGAGTGGAACCGGGCCGGACATCTCTGGCCGGTTGGAAAAAGACAGGTCGAGAGTTTTCAAAGGTGCGTTCATAGCGCCGTCGTATACTGGAAAACTGAACAAACTTCGAGAGGCGAGAACGCATGGCGGGCTTGCGCCTGCAGACACGCTTGTTTGTTCGCTGTCCCGAGCCAGCCTCATCCGGACCGATTGTCAGCGTCAGCCGCCGTCTCGCGGCTATTTGCGCACCAGCGGCCAGAGCAGCTCGCGCCCGGCGCTGACCGGCTCCATGCCTTCGATGCCGAAGGTTTCGGGATAGCGGCGGGTGATCTTCGCGGTGCCGAACAGAACGTCCCAGAAAAACAGCAGATTGCCGTAATTGCCTTTGTAATGGGTGACGCCGTCCTCTTTGTGAAGGCCATGATGAGCGCTGTGGGTGGCGGGCGTCGAGATCACGCGCTCCAGAACCCACATGACCGGCGCCAGCAGCGGGATCCGGTAGAGCACCGCATCCCAGCGCCAGGATGAATGCGCGCCGAAGATCACCGTCATCTTGACCACCAGATACACCGCATAGACCGGGTAGAACCCCAGATGCACCAGCACGGCGGCGATCCACAGCCCCGGCATGAACAGGTAATAGAAGAGATTGTTGCGATAGGCGGTGCGGATCGACAGATAAGCGCCTGAATGATGCGCCCGATGCAGATTGTAGAGCACGGGGAAGGTGTGACTGGCGCGATGCCACCAGTATTGGGTCATATCATCACCGACCAGCAAGATCGCCACCATCAGATACCAGGGCAGAAAGGCTAAAGCGTCTTTCGAGCCGGGCCGGATCGCCTCCACCAGCATGGGCGCCACAGCGAAGATCAGCGGCACGGTGACCAGCACGATGGTGAGCGAGGACAAAACCTCGATGATCACATCCCGGCGCGAGCCGCGTTCTTTCTGCAGGAATCGTCCTGTCACCGCTTCCAGCACAATGAAGCTGGCGAAAATTGCGGGTACGAGGATTTTTTCATTGATCATGGCGAACGCCTCCCGGACAGACCCTCGCCGGTTCAAATCATAACTTCCAATACAAATTTTGCATTCTTCCATAACTAATGCTTATGCTTGTAGCATGCTCAGCCTGCGCACCGCCCGCCTGTTTCTCGTCGCCGCCGACGCCGGCACGCTGACCGCAGCCGCGGAGCGCCTACATGTGAGCCAACCTGCCGCCAGCAAGGCGCTGGCCCAGCTGGAGACCGATCTGGGCGGCGCCTTGTTTGACCGCGCCGGGCGCAAGCTGATCCTGACCGCGCTGGGCGAGGCGCTTTTGCCCCGGGCGCGATCGCTGATCCAGCAGGCTGCAGACCTGAAGGCTGAGGCCGAACGCTGGCGCGCTGGAGAAGACGGCGTGCTGAGCCTGGGGGCTGGGCCGAGCGTCACCTACCGCCTGCTGCCCGAGGCCGTGGCCCGTTTTTATCGCGCCGGGCGTACGGTTCAGCTGACAGTCCGTGCGGGCGCGGCGGGGATGCTGGTCGATCAGGTGCGCCGCGGCGCGCTGGACCTGGTCGCCGCGGATATGGGCGACGCCGTCCTGGATCCGGACCTGGTGGTGCATCCCTTGCCAGAGGAGAGCGTGACGGCGCTGGTGCGCCCCGACCACCCGGCCCTCAAGGGTGAGGCGTATGACCGGTTTCCGCTGGCCACGGCCACGCCGCCCGAACGCCTCAGCCGCCAGCCTCTGCCCTGGGGGCGGCCGCGTCCGGGTCTCGTGTGTGATGATTACACCGTTCTGGCGTTGGCGTGTTCAGCGTCAGACCATATCCTCGCTGCGCCGCGCTCGGTTGTGGACCGGCTGACGGCCGAACACGGCCTGGTCCAGCTGACAGCCTCATCACCGGATCTGGTGGTGCGGCCCGCTCTGATTTATCGCGCCAACGCGCCGCACAGCGCCGCCCGCCAGCTTCTGTTTGAGTGTTTCGAAGCCGTCGCGCGACAGGCCTAGCCGCACAGATCGTCCACTTGCTCCAGCGCCGCAGTCACCCCCAAAAGTGAAAACGTATAGGCGGTGGCGGTGCCGCGAGCGCTGGTGGCCTCGACCCGCATATCAGACCCCCGTCGCATCGCGCGCACAAGCTGGCTCTCTTCGCCCGGCTCTTCCAGAAACCCTTCCTGCTCGGAGACGAACATCTCAAACCGGTCCGAACCCACTCGCACGCGCGGCGGGCTGTCAGGACGCAGGGCGTACCCGGCCAGGAAGCTGGGCTGGTTCTCCGCGGCGCCGCTGCGCCAGCTCGCCACAAGGAAGAACACCTCGCCATGGTCCACATTGGCGGGCAAAGCCTCTTGCGGGCGGCTGAGCGCATAACAGACCTGACCCTCGGCCGAACCGCGCGTGAACACGCGCCAGTCGCGATGCGCGCCCTGAAACTCAGGTTCTGACGCCTCCTGCGCTTGCACAGGCGACAGTGCGGCGATGATCAGACACAGGCTGGCAAATAGAACGCGCATGGGGATTTCCATTCAGATATGAGCGGTTTGACGCAAGCAAGATCGGCTGGCGCCGGTCTGTATTCCCGTTTAAAGCGGTCTGAGACGGCGGTTTCAAGGCAGGATCTGGCTTGATCGTCATGTGTGCGGATGTGAGAGTGATCTGCAACGAGCTTCAAGGGTGAAACTTGCCTGACGCCCCCTTTTCCACTGGCGCAAAGCCGGATCGTGCGACCCTGAACTCGCTTGTGCTGGCCACCGCACAACGTGATCGGCAGGCGTTCGCCGCGCTGTTCAATTTCTATGCGCCGCGGGTCAAAGCCTATCTGCTGCGCCTGAACGCCCATGACAGCCTGGCTGAAGAGCTGGCGCAAGAGATCATGCTGACGGTCTGGCGCAAGGCCGAACAGTTCGACCCCGATCAGGCCTCCGCCTCCACCTGGATTTTCCGCATCGCGCGCAATCGGCGCATCGACGCGGCGCGCCAGGCCAACAAGCCAGCGCTTGACGGTGAGGATCCCAGCCTTCGCCCGCCGGACATCCAGCCCCCCGACGACGCCGTTCATGAAAATGATCGCGACGACCGGGTGCGTGAAGCCATGCTGGATCTGCCCGATGAACAGGTGGCGCTGCTGCGTCTGGCGTTTTTTGACGGCTTGTCTCACCGCGACATCGCCGATCAGCTCGGCATGCCGTTAGGCACTGTTAAATCAAGGCTCAGGCTGGCTTTCGACAAGCTCAGACGGGTGCTTGATTCTGAAACCTTGTAAGAAATAATGCACGCATCCGTACTAAAAAACGCCCTGTCACTTGACGTCAGACTGAACTGATCAATATCCGCCACGCTGTACCAGACGCCGACTTAGAAGAAGACCATGACCAACCATCCGCTGGGTGACGAGATTTACGCCGCTTACGCTTCGGGCGCCCTTTCGGGTCCGATGCGCTTGCTGCTGGACGCGCAATCGGCTGTAAACGCCGAGGTCGCGCGCGCCCGTCAAACGGTCGAGGCCGCCGCCGGCGTCCTGCTGGAAAGCGAAGCGCCCGCCGAAATGGCGCCGAATGCTCTGGCGACCCTGTTTGACATCATCGACACCGAAGAAGCGGGTCTGGGCGAAGCCGGTCCGGCGCGTTTCAACGCCCGCACCGGGTCTGAAACCTCACGCGACGCCGCCCAGAAAGCGGGTCAGGCGATTGATGAATTGCTGGACCTGCCAGGCTCTGTCCGCGATCTGGCGCTGGAAACCGGCGGCTGGTCTTTCGCCGGACCCGGCGTGCGCACCATGCCGCTGATGACCGAGGACGGCGCCAAGGCGGAGCTGATCCGCATCGAACCGGGCCGCGGCGTGCCCCATCACGGCCATGACGGCACGGAGTTCACGCTCGTCCTGTCCGGCGGTTTCTCGGACGGCCGAGGCAGTTATGGCCCTGGCGATGTGTGCATGGCCAATCCCGACACGATCCACAAACCGATCGCCGACGAAGGCGAGGTCTGCATCGTGCTCGCTGTCACCGACGGCCCGCTCGCCTTTACCGGCGCCCTGGGCTGGATTCAGCGCGCACTGAGCCGCTAAGCGCCCTGCGGCGCCGCGCCGCTTTCTTTCGGCGGGGGCGTTGTTATCTTAACGCCTATGAGCAAACCGATCTTTTCTGGCGATGTGGTGATTTCCGGCGGCGGGCTCGCCGGTCTGACCCTGGCGCTGGCCCTGCATAAAGCCGGGCTGGCAGTGGCGGTCATTGATGCGATGGCGCTGTCTGAGCACGTGACGCCGGAGCATGACGGGCGCGCCTCGGCGCTGGCTTACACCTCCTATCGCATGCTGAACGCGGTCGGCGCCGGCCAGCATCTGAAAGACCATGTCCAGCCCATTGAAGACATTCTGGTCGTGGATGGCCGTCCCTATGACGGGCTCAAGCGCGGCGGCCCCGGCCCTGACCAGCTGCATTTTGACCGTCGCGAAATCTCACCCGAGGATGACGGCGAAGCTCTGGGCTATATGGCCGAGAACCGCTGGACGCGCGTGGCGCTCGCCAAAGCCGCCGAAGAGGCTGGCCTCACCGTGTTTGCGCCCGCCCGCGCCAGTCATATGGAGCCGGACGTCACTCCGGGACGCAATCGCCTGGTGTTGGAAAGCGGCGAGACGCTCGAAGCGCCCCTCATTGTCGGTTGTGACGGCAAGTTTTCCGGTCTGCGCGCTCAGGCCGGCGTCCGCACCACAGATTACGCCTATAATCAAAAGGCTGTGGTGCTGACCGTCGAGCACGAACACAGCCATGAGGGTGTGGCTTATGAATGCTTCATGCCCACCGGTCCGTTCGCCATCCTGCCGCTGCCGGGCAATCGCTCAAGCCTTGTGTGGTGCGAAAAGCCAAAGGCGGCGGACGCCCTGAAAGATATGGATGACGCGGGCTTCCAGGAAGCGCTGGAGGCGCGCTTTGGTGATTTCCTGGGATGGGTGAAACCCGTCAGCCCGCGCTGGACCTATCCGCTGACGCTGAAATTCGCGGAACGCTTCACCGATGACCGGCTGGCGCTGGTGGGCGACGCCGCCCGCGGCATTCACCCCATCGCCGGACAGGGCTTCAATCTCGGGGTGCGCGATGCGGCGGTTCTGGCCGATGTACTGGTGGACGCCAAGCGCGCCGGGCTTGATCTGGGAGCGCCCGCGACCTTGCAGCGCTATGAGCGCTGGCGGCGGACGGATTCCGCCGCTGTGGGGCTGGGCGCGCACCTGTTCACCTGGCTGTTCTCCAATGATCACAGCACGATAAGGGCTGCCCGCGGGCTGGGTCTGTCCATCGTGGATCAGATTCCCGTCGCCCGACGCTTTTTCATGCGTACGGCGGGTGGTGAAGTGGGCGATCTGCCGGCGCTGCTGCGCGGCGACAGCCTGCACCTCTAGACGCAATCAAACGCTGATCGGTCAGGTGCGCTTCTTGGGCGCGCCCCATATGTGCTGCTTGTCTTCCATCGGGCCGCCCGGCATGACCGGGCGCTCCGGATATCCCCCCAGGCATAGCGTGCGGTCATACAGCGCAATGGCGGCGGCCACGGACAGATTCACGCAGAATTTGGTGGGGATTTTCACCACATGCGAGCAACGCTCGAGCATGGCGGGGCTGAGATCGCCGCGTTCCTTGCCCAGAACATAAGCCGCCATGCGCGGATGGCGGAATCTTGGCAGCTCCACCGCGTCATCAGTCAGCTCCACGCCGACGATCTGGCAACCGCGCGGCAGCGCCATGTCATCCACGCTCTCCCAGTCGTAATAGGGCAGGTTCTGGGTGGTCTTGGCGGTGTCGGTCTGAAACATCTCGCGCGCGCGGTTGGCCGCGCCCACGGTGAACACGAAGCTGCCGCCAAAGGCGTGCGCCGTGCGCATCACCGCACCCAGATTGCGCGCCTTGGAGATACCCTCGACGCCGACTGCAAAATAACCTCTCATGAAAAGGGATTTAGCCGCGTCCTCGGGCGGAGGCAAACCGCTCTTTACACACAAAAACGCCCCCTGCACGAGCAGAGGGCGTTCTGTTCAAAAGATAAACCGAGCCTTAGTGAACGCTGACCGGTTCCGCGCCATGATCGCGGGCCGCCGCAAAGGCCGCCTCGCGGTCAGAGAACACCGCCATACGCTGGCCGTTCTCATCGTGAATGGCGTACAGCGTGGCGTCAGAGTCCAGTTTGACTCCGGCGTTCGCCGCTTGCTCCATCACTTCAGACGCGTCGATCGTGCGTACATACACCGTCGGCGTCGTATCCAGTGTCAGATCTGTTTCCATGTCCATCCAACGCCTCATGCATTGTTATCTTGGAGAATGACATGGGTTTTCTTGTCAAAACGTTCAAGGCATGCGTCTGCGCTGCAATCGCGACAAAGAAAACCCCCGCGCAGAGCGCAGGGGTTCTTTTTTGGTGGAGCCAGACGGAATCGAACCGACGACCTCTTGCATGCCATGCAAGCGCTCTCCCAACTGAGCTATGGCCCCGAAACGCTTTGCGAAGCGGGCGGGATTGGGGCCCCGCCGTTTCGAGAGCGCGGACGTTATCCGCGCCTTTCACTGCAATCAAGCCTGTTTTCAGCACTTGGCGCAGTCAATGGCAGTGACCCGGATCAGACGTCGTCGTCATCCTTGAGTGCGATGTCGTCATCCAGATCATCGTCGTCATCGCCGAGGAGAACGCTGTCGTCGTCATCATCATCCAGGTCAGCTTCGTCGTCGGAGAAGCCGTCCAGATCATCATCGGCGGGCGTGGCGCGCTTGGCGACCGGCGCCTCGTCCTCATCCTCATCGCCACCCAGATCAATGGGCTCTTCATCGAGCTCAGGCGCGTCGTCATCTTCCTCTTCATCAGAGGAATCTTCCGTTTCCGCCTCAGCCTCCTTCTCTTCTTCCGGTTCGGGCTTGGGAGCCTTCTTCGTCAGGGTTGCGGAGACTTCCTCGTAGTAGGAAAGCGGATATTCCATGCCCGTGAACGGCGACACAATCGGGTCTTTGTTCAGGTCGTAGAATTTTTTTCCGGTTTCCGGACAAACGCGCTTGGTGCCAAGTTCAGCTTTCGCCACGAGTCCAAATCCTTTCACAGAGAAGGGCGATCAAATCGGCGCGCCAGTTGCCATGTTCTGGAGCGGCTGTCAAAACCCGATTGAAGCCTTCCCACATCTGCACACCTGCGGAGTCCGCATGACACACGCCACGCCTTCCCCGTCCTCGACCGCAAACGGGCCAAAAACCGCCCGGCCTGTCAATGCCCTGAAAGGACGTCTTCAGGCGGCCGCGGACAAGTCATGCTCGCATCGCGCACTGATATTTTCTGCGCTGGCGGACGGAGAAAGTCGAATTGAGGGCCTTCTGGAGAGCGAGGACGTGCTGGCGACCGCCGGCGCCGTCGCCGCCCTGGGCGCAACGGTCGAGCGTGAAGGGCCCGGCGCCTGGCGCGTTATCGGGCAAGGCCGCTGGACCAGCCCGGCCCAACCTCTGGATCTGGGCAATTCGGGCACAGGCGTGCGCTTGCTGATGGGCGCCGCGAGCCGGTTCGAGCTCGAGGCGGAGTTTGTCGGCGATGAAAGCCTGTCCTCGCGCCCGATGGCGCGGGTGCTCGACCCGCTGGCGCGCATGGGCGTCAAAAGCCAGTCCAGCGATGGCGGCCGCTTGCCGGTGACCCTGCGCGGCTCAAATCATCTCGATCCGATTGACTACACGCCGCCCGTCGCCTCCGCCCAGGTGAAAAGCGCCATTCTTCTCGCAGGACTGGGCGCGCAAGGCGAAACAATCGTGCGCGAGCCGCGCGCCACCCGCGATCACACGGAAATCATGGCGCCCGTCTATGGCGCGGACCTCAGCGTGGAGCGTGAGGGGGAGGGGCTGATTGCGCGCGTGCGCGGCGGCAAGACGCTGACCCCGGCGAACGTCTCCATCCCCGGCGATCCGTCATCCGCCGCCTTCCCCCTGGCCGCCGCCCTCGTCACGTCAGGCAGCGAGGTCACGATCACCGGCGTCATGACCAACCCCGCACGCTTCGGCCTGTACCAGGTGCTCAAGATGATGGGCGCCGACATCCATTTGACCCCGGCGGGCGAGCGCTGCGGCGAGCAGCTTGTGGACATCACGGTGAAATCAGGCGCGCTGAAAGGCGTGGAAGTTCCCGCCGCCCTCGCCCCGTCCATGATCGACGAATACCCCATCCTGTCCGTCATCGCCGCCTTTGCGGACGGCGTGACGGTGATGAAGGGGCTGGCGGAATTGCGCGCCAAGGAAAGTGATCGCCTTGCGGCCAGCGCCGCCCTGCTGCAAACCAATGGCGTCAAGGTCGAGCTGGGCGAGGACAGCCTTGTCGTTCATGGCTGCGGCAGAGACGGCGTTCCGGGTGGTGGAAGCGTTAAAACCCATCATGATCATCGCCTTGCCATGAGCGCCCTGATCATGGGCTGCGGCGCCCAAGCGCCGGTGAGCGTCGATGATGCGAGCATGATCGCCACCAGCTATCCGGACTTTTTCGATCACATGGCCGTTCTGGGCGCTGAGATCGGCGCCGATTGAGTCAGCTTCAAAGGGCTGCACGCCTTGCCCTGACAGCGAATTTGCGGTAAGTCCGCGCGCGATTGTCTTGCTGCGCTCACCCTGCGTCAGCAAGCCGGTCGTTCGCCGGGCGGGCGATGTTCCGCGGCCAGGCGTGCGCATCCTTCATGTTTGTCGGTTCAGACCCACGGCACGATGTGCGCCGCCCTGTCGTTTCGCTCCGCTCATTTTGAAAGCGTATTCCGGCCGTTCGCGGCTGCTTTGGAGATTTCCAGCCGCTGCGCGCGGCAAGACCGCCGGAACCAACCGGCCGGCCGGAAACGACGACAACCCCTGGAGCCATCCTCTAATATGTCTGACACCCAAACCTCGGCCCCGAGCCGCGATGATTTCGCGTCAATGCTGGAAGCGAGCCTTGCTGGCCGCGACCTGATGGAAGGCGCTGTCGTGCGCGGCACCGTCACCGCCGTGCTGCACGACACCGTCGTCATCGACGTCGGTCTGAAAACCGAAGGCCGCGTGGCCCTGCGCGAATTCACCGGTCCCGGCTCGGAAGCGCCGAAACTGGGCGAACAGGTCGACATCTACCTTGAGCGCATCGAAAACGCGCTCGGTGAAGCCGTCCTGTCGCGCGACAAAGCCCGTCGCGAAGAAGCCTGGGACCGTCTGGAGAAGACGTTCGAATCCAAAGAGCCGGTCAACGGCGCCATCGTGGGCCGCGTCAAGGGCGGCTTCACCGTGGATCTGGGCGGCGCATCTGCGTTCCTGCCGGGCTCTCAGGTGGACATCCGTCCGGTGCGCGACGTCGCGCCGCTGATGAACAAGGAACAGCCGTTCGCGATCCTGAAAATGGACCGTCCGCGCGGCAATATCGTGGTGTCCCGCCGCGCTGTTCTGGAAGAATCCCGCGCCGAGCAGCGTGCAGAGCTCGTCGGTCAGCTGGCCGAAGGCGAAGTGCGTGAAGGCGTCGTCAAGAACATCACCGATTACGGTGCGTTCGTGGATCTGGGCGGCATTGACGGCCTGCTGCACGTCACCGACATGAGCTGGTCGCGTGTGGGCCATCCGAGCGAAGTGGTCGAAGTCGGCCAGACCGTTCAGGTGCAGATCATCAAGATCAACAAAGACACCCAGCGCATCTCGCTCGGCATGAAGCAGCTGCAGTCCGATCCGTGGGACGGCGTGGCGCTGAAATACCCGAACGGCGCTGTGTTCAAAGGCCGCGTGACGAACATCGCCGAATACGGCGCGTTTGTGGAGCTGGAGCCGGGCGTCGAAGGTCTGGTGCACGTCTCCGAAATGAGCTGGACCAAGAAGAACGTCCATCCGGGCAAAATCGTCTCCACCTCCCAGGAAGTGGACGTGATGGTGCTCGACGTGGATCCGGACAAGCGCCGCGTTTCTCTGGGCATCAAGCAGACCCAGCGCAATCCGTGGGAAGTGTTCGCGGAAGCGCACCCGGTCGGCTCTGAAGTCGAAGGCGAAGTCAAGAACATCACCGAATTCGGTCTGTTCATCGGCGTCGACGACGAAATCGACGGCATGGTTCACCTGTCCGATCTCGACTGGGATCGTTCGGGCGAAGACGCCATCCAGGACTACAAGAAAGGCGACTCCGTGCGCGCCAAGGTTCTGGACGTGGATGTCGAGAAAGAACGTGTCTCCCTGGGCGTCAAGCAGCTCGGCGGCGACCCGATGGACGAAGGCGGCTTCAAGCGCGGCGAGACCGTGACCTGCACCGTCACCGAAATCACCACCGGCGGCGTGGAAGTCAGCCTGGGCCCGGACAACCTGGTCAAGGCGTTCATCCGCAAGTCCGACATCTCGCGCGATCGCGCCGAGCAACGTCCCGAGCGCTTTGCGGTCGGCGACAAGGTCGACGCACGCGTCACCAATATCGACAAGGCGTCTCGCCGCGTTTCCGTGTCCATCAAGGCGCTGGAAATGGCGGAAGAGAAAGAAGCCGTCGAACAGTACGGGTCTTCTGACTCCGGCGCGTCCCTGGGCGATATCCTGGGCGCCGCACTGAAAGGTCAGGACGAGGACTAGTCCTCTGACCGGCTGAACCTCCCCGTCTGAGGGAGCTGGAACCCCCAATGCCCTGCATTGGGGGTTCTTTTTTGCCTGCAACCCCGGCTTGCCGATTGACGGCGCTCTCGTGGTGTTCCTACACTGATGGTCTGCAAGGGGACTGCACCATGATCAAATCCGAACTCATCGAGAAGCTCGCCGAAGACAATCCGCACCTCTACCAGAAGGATCTGGAGCGGGTGGTCAACACGGTGCTGGAAGAGATCACCCAAGCGCTTGAGCGCGGCGATCGTGTGGAATTGCGCGGCTTCGGCGCCTTTTCCGTCCGCAATCGCCCGCCGCGCCAGGGTCGCAACCCGCGGACAGGCGACCCGGTGTCGGTGAAGGAAAAGCACGTGCCGTTCTTCAAGACCGGCAAAGAGCTGCGCGAACGCGTGGACGGCAAAGCCTAGGGCTTAACCCGCGTTACCAAACCTTTAAGGGTTCTCCTTCATTCTCTCCGGTAGGTTGTATCTGTCGGGATGATCCATGGCGCTTTCGCCCGTGAGCTTGGGCGGCGCTGATCCGGCTTTCATGGCCGGGCCGGGCGCTGCCTTCCCAACGCGTGAGCTGACCGCTCAAGCGAACCGGCTGACTCCATCTTCTGATCGCTCCGCCTCTGCAGCCTCAACCCGCACGGCGATCAATGACCCGGTCTCCCTGTCCGCCGCCGCGCAAAAGCTCAGCGACCCGGCGTCCGTCGCGCCGCAAGCCAGCAGCGCCAAGGCCTCTCAGCCCGGCGAACAGCTTTCGGACGCCGAGCAAAAACAGGTCGCCGAGCTGAAAAAGCGCGACCGCGAAGTGCGTCAGCACGAACAGGCGCACCAGGCGGCGGGCGGGCAATACGCCAGCGCGCCGTCTTACAGCTTCCAGCAAGGCCCGGACGGCAAGCAATACGCGGTCGGCGGCGAGGTGCAGATCGACGCCAGCCCCATTCCCGGCGACCCGGCCGCCACCATCGAGAAAATGCGCGTGGTCAAGGCTGCCGCCCTGGCGCCGGCTGAACCGTCTGGTCAGGATCGCAAGGTGGCCGCCGCCGCTGACGCCGCCGCCCAGCAAGCCCGCGCCGAACAGGCGGCACAGGACCGCGAAGAGCGCGAAGCTGTCGCGCGCGGGGACGCGCCGTCCGATCCAACACAGCCTTCGACAGGCCCGCAATCGCCAGATACCCAGAGTCCGTTCGCAGAGCAAAGCGCCGAACAGGCGGAGGCGCAAGCCGCGCCGTTCGGGTTCAGCGGCGCCCAGCCCGCCCAGATCACTCAGGCCAATGGCGCCTATGCCGCTGCGACGCGCGCGCAATCCATCAGCCAGCTTGTGGGGATGGTCGCCTAACCGCCATACACAGTCCTGACTTGGCGGGGCAAGACTTCAGCGCTACATCCGGCGCATGACACAGACGCGCTCGCCCCTGATCAAGATTTGCGGCCTCAATTCCGCCGACGCCGTGGACGCCGCAGTCGCCGCAGGCGCGGATTATCTGGGCTTCATTCATTTTCCCAAAAGCCCGCGCCATCTCTCGCTGGAGCAAATGGGCGCGCTCGCCCGACGCAAGGGCGACGCCAAATCGGTCGCCGTTCTGGTGGATCCCGATGAAATGCTGATGGGCGAGGTGCTGCGCCATATGCGGCCTGACTTCATCCAGCTTCATGGCGGGGAGAGCCCGATGCGGTGCTTGGATGCGCGCCATTATGCCGAAATCGGCGTGTGGAAGGCCTTGGGCGTCTCCACGTCAGACGACCTTCGAAAAGCCCTGACCTACAAAGACCATGTGGATGGCTTCGTATTTGACGCCAAACCACCCAAGGACGCCGACCGGCCCGGCGGGCTCGGGCAAGCGTGGGACTATGGCCTGCTCAAGGATTTTGATCCCGGCCAGCCCTGGCTTCTGGCGGGTGGGCTGATGGTTGAGACCGTCACCGACGCCATCTCGCAATCCGGGGCGCCGGGGGTGGACGTGGTGTCAGGCGTCGAAGCCGCGCCAGGCGTTAAAAGTCTAGACAAAATCAAGGCGTTCATCACTGCAGTCAAAGCGCTCTGACGCCTTGCGCCGCCTCGCTTTACCGGCTTCTCTGAGGCTGACCTTTAGAACCTGTCAGGGCTGCGCGCCTCGCGCCCCTGAGCGTCGTGAAAGACCGCTGTCATGACCCAACCCAACGCCTTCTCCCAACAGCCTGATGCTGAGGGCCGTTTCGGACAGTTTGGCGGCCGCTATGTGGCCGAGACTCTGATGCCGAACATTCTGGCGCTGCAGGAAGCGTATGAGCACTACAAGACCGATCCCGATTTCATCGCCGAGTTTGACGAGTTCAGCCGTGATTTCATCGGTCGTCCCAGCCCGCTCTATTTCGCCGAGCGCCTGACTGAAGAGTTTGGCGGGGCGAAGATCTGGTTCAAGCGCGACGAGCTCAACCATACCGGCGCGCACAAGATCAATAACTGCCTGGGTCAGGTGCTGCTGGCCAAGCGCATGGGCAAGACCCGCATCATCGCCGAGACCGGCGCCGGCCAGCATGGCGTGGCGACCGCGACCGTGGCCGCGCGCTTCGGCCTGCCGTGTGAAGTGTTCATGGGCGCGACCGATGTGAAGCGGCAAAAGCCCAATGTCTTCCGCATGAACCTTCTGGGCGCGAAGATCCACTCGGTCACCTCGGGACGCGGCACGCTGAAAGACGCCATGAACGAGGCGCTGCGCGACTGGGTCACCTATCCGGACGAGACCTTCTACGTCATCGGCACGGTGGCGGGCCCGCACCCCTATCCGGCCATGGTGCGCGATTTCCAGTCCGTCATTGGTCGCGAAGCCCGCGAACAGATGCTCGAGCGCATCGGACGCCTGCCCGACGCCGCGGTCGCCTGTATCGGCGGCGGCTCGAACGCCATGGGTCTGTTTTATCCCTTCCTTGAAGATGAAGATGTGCGCCTGATCGGTGTGGAAGCCGCCGGCAAGGGCCTGGATACGCCCGACCATGCGGCGAGCCTCAACGGCGGTCGTCCGGGCATTCTGCACGGCAACAAGACTTATCTTCTGCAGGATGAGGACGGCCAGATCACCGAAGGCCATTCCATCTCCGCCGGTCTTGATTATCCCGGCATCGGGCCGGAACACGCCTTCCTGCATGATGTGGGACGGGCGGAATACCGCTCGGCGACTGACGCGGAAGCGCTTGAGATGTTCCAGCTCTGCTCGCAGAAAGAGGGCATCATCCCCGCCCTTGAACCCGCCCATGCCCTCGCCCGCGTGCGCGATCTTGCGAAAGAACTGGGCAAGGACGGCGTCATCTTGATGAATATGTGCGGCCGCGGCGACAAGGACGTGTTCTCCGTCGCCGAAGCGCTCGGTGTGGAGCTGTAAGACCATGACCCGCCTCGCTCCCACCTTCGCCGCTTTGAAATCCGCTAATCGCGCCGGGTTCGTCGCCTATGTCATGGCGGGCGATCCAGATGCCGACACGACCCTTGAGATGATGAAAGGCCTCGCCGATAAAGGCGCGGACGTCATTGAACTGGGCGTGCCCTTCACCGACCCGATGGCGGACGGCCCGACCATCCAGCGCGCCGCCATCCGCGCGCTTGAGGGCGGCATGACGCTGAAAGGCGTGCTGGCGATCGTCAAACGCTTCCGCGAAACCCACGCCGACACCCCTGTGGTGCTGATGGGCTACGCCAACCCGTTCTTCTCTTACGGCTATGCTGAGTTCGCTGCTGACGCCGCCGCGGCGGGCGCGGACGGGGTGATCTGCGTGGACATCCCGCCCGAGGAGGACACAGAGTTCCGCAGCGCGCTGGACGCCAACGGCCTGTCCTTTGTGCGCCTGGCCGCCCCCACCACCGACGACAAGCGTCTGCCGCAAGTGGTCGCGCACACGTCCGGATTTGTTTATTACGTATCTACAACGGGCGTGACCGGCGCTGGATCGGGCGCGACCGGGGATATTTCGGCGGCTGTGGCGCGGGTGCGCGCCGCGTCGGGTTTGCCGGTGGCTGTGGGCTTTGGCGTCAAGACGCCCGAGCGCGCCGCCGAGATCGGCAAGGTTGCGGACGCGGTCGTGGTCGGTTCGGCGATTGTCGAGGAACTGGCGCAAAACGGCGTGGACCAGGCCTTGCATCTCGCCGGAACCCTGGCGGACGCCGCTCATTCCGCACGCTAGCGGAACGGGCGTTCGGCCCGGTGCGATACAAAGTGTTTGAAGAGGTGTGACGCGATATGAGCTGGCTTCAGAAACTGACCCCGCCGGGCGTCCAGAAAATGTTTGAAAAACGCGACACCCCGGAAAATCTCTGGGTGAAGTGTCCGATTTCGGGCGAAATGGTCTTCAACAAGGACTTGGAAGCCTCCCAGCACGTCACCCCCGCCGGCCACCATATGCGCATCGGCCCGGCCCTGCGCTTCAAATACACGTTTGACGGCGATTACACCGAGGTGGACCTGCCTGAGGTCGCCAAGGACCCGCTGAAGTTCAAGGACGACAAGCCCTATACCAGCCGCCTCGCCGCCGCCCGCAAGAAGACCGGGCGCGAGGACGCGATGGCGATCGGCGTCGGCTCGATCAAATCCATCGAGACCACCGTGCTGGTTCAGGATTTCTCCTTCATGGGCGGCTCTCTGGGCATGGGCGCAGGCGAGGGTTTCCTCAAAGCCTGCGAAACCGCTGTCGAGCGCCGCACCCCGCTGGTGGTGTTCACCGCCGCAGGCGGCGCGCGCATGCAGGAAGGCGCGCTGTCGCTGATGCAGATGCCGCGCACCACGCTGGGCGTTCAAATGCTCAAAGACGCCAAGCTGCCCTATCTCGTGGTCCTGACTGACCCGACCACGGGCGGCGTCACCGCGTCCTACGCCATGCTGGGCGATGTGCAGATCGCAGAACCGGGCGCCCTGATCGGCTTTGCCGGTCCGCGCGTGATCGAGCAGACCATTCGCGAGAAACTGCCCGAAGGCTTCCAGCGCGCTGAATACCTTCTGGACAAGGGCATGGTGGACAAGGTCGTGCATCGTCATGAGCTGCGCACCGTGCTGGGCAATCTGATGCGGACCTTGCTCAAACGCCCCGCCGCCGCGGACAACACCCCGGCGCGAACTGAATAAGCGGAGAGAGCATTTTGGCGACCGCTGAAACCATTGAGGCGGCGCTGCAACGCCTCTCGCGCCTGCATCCCAAGAAAATCGACCTGTCGCTGGGCCGGATTGAACGCCTGCTTGATGCGCTGAGCCGCCCGCAGGATCGTCTGCCACCCGTCATCCATGTGGCCGGAACCAATGGCAAAGGGTCGACCTGCGCCTTTCTGAAGGCGATTTCTGAGGCCGCCGGCGAGCGCTGCCATGTCTACACCTCGCCGCATCTGGTGCGCTTTAACGAGCGCATCGTGCTGGCGGGCGAGATCGTCGATGACGCCCGGCTTGAAGACGCGTTTGCGCGTTGTGAGGCCGCCAATGGCGATCACGAGATCACTTTCTTTGAAATCACGACGGCG